>LFFM01000074.1_pt1 | contig 55620 bp, 65 predicted proteins | sample 643131 | NCBI WGS metagenome assembly LFFM01 (sample SAMN03777445, study PRJNA286221) | soda lake metagenome | biome: soda lake; feature: Kulunda steppe; material: water; isolation source: sample Tc-Br brine of Tanatar trona crystallizer | place: Russia: Kulunda steppe | collected 2011-07 | reverse complement strand
CGCGGGCTCCAGACCGGAGCCGCAGATCTCTGGGTGCGCGACAACGAGGTCCTCGACACGGCCGATAATGTCTGGGTTCACGAGTACGTCCACACCCGTCAGGGCTACCAGACCGACCCCGATGCGCGGTGGTTCACCGAGGCGACGGCAACGTACTACGCTGCCTTGCTCACCCTCGAAGAGGACCGCATCGAGTTCTCCGAGTTCCAGGCACGGCTGGACGCTGGCACGCACGACCGCCACGCTGACGCCGTCCTCGCCGATCCCGATAGCTGGGCCAGAGGCACCGATTACAACAAGGGCGCGCTGGCCGCGGGTGAGATCGACAGACAGCTCAGGCTCGAAACCGACGGCGGTGCGAGCCTGCAGGAGCCGTTCGGCCGGATGAACGAGGCCGCTGACTCGGTCGACAGCGACGACTTCCTCGACTACGTCGAATCGGCTGGCGGTGAGGAGCCACGCGAGGCCGCCCGGCGGCTGACGACGACGAGCGAGACTGCGGCCGTCTGGTCGGCCGATGAACACGCCGCCGCCTTCGGTACCTCGCCTGCACGGATCGGCTACTCGCTACCCGACGACGCCGACGGAATCCGTGTCGACGGCGACTACCGGGAGCGATCGATCGGCCACGAGGACCCGATCACCGTCGTTACGGGCGAGCGTCTGACGATCGACGGTATCGTCGAGAACACCGGCGATAGCGCTGGCAACTACGAGGCACGGCTTCGCGTCGACGGCCAGGTGGTTGACCGGACGACCGGTCGGCTCGATCCGGGCGACCGCACGACTACGACGGTATCTCACCAGTTCGAGGAGCCAGGCGAGCGGATCGTCGCGTTCGGCGACGACCAGCGTCGCGTGATCGTCGAGGAGCCCGCAACGGCCAGAGTGACCGACGTGACACGCTCACACGGTCGCGTCGCACCCGGCGAGGACGTGACCGTTTCGGCGACCGTGACCAACGATAATCCGCTTCCTGGGCGGGCAGACGTCCAGATTCGTACGGGCGGCGAGACCATCGAGGAAACGACCGTGTATCTCGACGCCGACAGTGAAACGACCGTCGTGGCGACTCATCGCTTCGACGAAACGGGTACTCAGCGCATCACCGTCGACGACGGCACCGGAGCGCAGACGGTGAGCGTCCGGGTCACAGCGGGTGGCGTTGCAGGACTGATCGCCGAGCTGGGTGACGGTTCGCTCGGTGTCGGCGTCCTTTCCGTACTCGTGGTGTTTGCACTGCTCGGCGCATCGAGCTACGTCTTCCGTGCTGGCCGGTAGCGACATGACAAAAACTGTCAGTCACCGAAATCTATTCACGAATGGGGTCAGTATACGGGGTATGAACGGCACCCTCCACCCCGAATTACGATCGTGTAGTCCCCGACCACGAGACGATACTCTCCAGATATGAGTACAGTTGATAGCCTCTGGTATCTCGCAGATCAGGCGACACAGCGCGCAGAACAGGCCGCTCACGAACTCGACAGCCGGTACGAGCCCACGCTTTGCTACGAGCGTACTCGGACCGTCTCCCGACACCACTTCCGGACCCTCGTCGAGCGGATCCAGCAGTCAGGAACGCCGTACGGTACACAGACGATCGTGTACCGTCCCGCCGGCGAACTACTGCTGGTGTACCACGAGGATGCCGACAGGTGGGTCCTCCCGGGTGGCTGTGGCCACCGGGGGGAGCGGTTTCGGGAGACGGCCCGCCGCGAACTTCGCGAGGAAGCCGGGATCGAAGCGTCGTACGACGGGCTAGCGCTTCGGGCCGACGTGACGGTTCGCTGTGGGCCGACCGAGACGTGGGGTGTGTTGCCGATCTTTGCCGCACAGGCTGAGACGACGAGTATTGACATCGACGACCCGGACGGGGAGATCAGCGACGCGCGCTGGTTCGACGAACTGCCGTCGGATACACGGGACCGGGGAGAGATCCTCGCGTGGCGCGACCGGGTGCTCTCCTGACCGTTCGATCACCCTCGATACTCCACCAGCGACCTGACGAGCTGTCGTTCGACTTCGCCAAGTCGTCGCGAGACTTCCGAGGGGCTGACATCGAGTTCGTCCGCGAGCGTGTCGAGACTGACGGACTTTGGCCGGTCGTAGTAGCCACGCTCGACCGCAAGTCGGGCGGCGCGCAACTGGGGCTCGGTCACGTCATCCGCGGCCGGAGCCGTCGTACAGAACACCGGATCCGACTGGACATCCTCCGCCCACCGCACGGTGTATCGGTCCGCTTCGCCGAGACAGTCCGTGAGATGCCCCAGCACGTCCCTGGCCCGTTCCCCATCCACGACGGACACGTAGAAGCTAACGTGTGCTGTCGACGGCTCGACGGCGGTCCCGGCGGTGGAGCGTTGGTGTGACATCGTTATTCGACGTGGGTGCTCGCTCTGTCGACCTGTTCGTCGATCTGCTCCGGCTCCGGAGCGGGCAGCCGTTGCCGCCGTCTGGCGGTGGCGACGGTCTCACAGACGGCGACGACACAGTATCTGTGGAACGGGGCATCCGCAGCAGCGTCGTCGACGAGGCGGCGGAGCGCCGGTAGCCAGTCGAGATGCTGGTCGACGAACGTTCGGTAGGCGGCGTCCGCTCCGGACTGCAGGAGTGCAGCCGCATACTCCAGGAGGAGTGCGAGATGGTCGGCTTCGTAAGCGTCGGGAATCGACACGCCTGCGGCATCGTATCGGTCCCGCATGTCGCTTGCCGCCGGTCCCGACAGCAGCCCGTCGCTCGACCAGCCGGCCCGCCAGGGGCGGTACACCGACTCGACCAGTGGTGCGTACGGTGTGGCGAGCCCCTCGAACAGCGCGATGTACTCGCTGTCGAACGCCGCGCGCGTCTCCGGCGCGTGCGTGGGGTCGCCCGGTTCGACGGGGAGCGGGATATCGAGCTCGTCGGCGTGTCGTGCCAGCTCGTCCGCGAAGCGTTCTTCCCTGACGTCACGATGCAGTCGGTCGTCGGGGTGTTTTAGCCCCTCTGCGAGCAGCGTGTATATCCCAACCCACGTCTCGCGGCGGTCAGTCAGGTCACCCGCGCTCGCGGCGGGGCGTCGATACGATCCGTGATCGTCGTTCGAGTATCGTTTGGACATGTTTGTGTGGTGAGAGTAGTCGAATGTCGATTCTCAGGTGGTAAGCGGCGCGTTGTACGCCGCAGCGATGATCAGATAGCGCAGTGCTACGCCGCCGAGCACGACGAAGCCGAACTTCATCGTGTAGGCACCGCGGACGAGCCGACCCAGTCGCTCGCTGGTGTGGACGTCGGCCCGCCGCTCGACGGCGATCAGGGCGACCGAAAGCGCCAGCGGGAGCGCGAGCCCGATCGTGACCACGCCGCCCCAGAAGAGGAGCCCGTACTCCGCCGTTAGCAACTCGAAGGCGGCGACGGCGCCCGGCCCGCCGGCCGACAGCGTCGCCAGCAGCAAGACGAGGACGAGGACCTCGCCGAGAATGATGACGTCATCGGCGATGCTGAACGTCGTCACCTTCGTCCCGTGGATCCCCTCGAACAGGGCCGTCGCCCCGATCGTGGCCGCCAGCCCGATCGAGAGCGCGCTAGCGAGGAACAGGAACGGAAGCAGGGTTCCGTCCCACAGCGGTACGGTCGCCGAGACGTAGCCGAGTTTGAGGCCCGTGTACGCGACCATCCCGAGCGCGAGCGCCGAGCCGACGCCCGAAAGGGCCAGACGTCCCGTCCGGCCCGGATTGGTCCAGGCTGCCAGCCGAGCGAGCCACGTATCTACTGGCACGCTAAAGCGCGTCTCCATCCACGCGGTGAGGCGCCGGGGGAACGCACTCGTGCCGGTGAGTCCCCCGCGAACGCGCCCGGTCGCCGTCAGCCTGTGTGGGTCCCACAGCAACCAGAGTGCCTGCAGGACCGCAACGATCGAGAACAGCACGATGATCCAGGTCCCGATCACGAGCCACGAGCCGAAGTTAACGAACAGAACCGGGAACAGCATCGCCCGGAGCGGCGCGCCGAGATGGAAAAACAGCAGGAAGAACATGCCCGCTGCGATGGCTCCAAGCGACAGGACGACGCCCCACTGCGTAATCGCACGCATCGACTGCTCGGTGGTCTCATCGCCCGAGCGCCAGCCGAACAGATCGGCGGCGAAGCCGGTCAGATACGCACCGCCGGCGAGCCCGCTGAAGAACAGGTACGCGGCGATATACCAGCCGTACTCCTGCTGGGCCATCCAGACGAGTCCGTCCGGACTATCCATCATCGCCGTCCACCTCCGCAGTGCTCCCGGTCGCGGGTTCGAGGACGAGCGCCGGCCCGCCATCGTCAGCCTGGAACTCCTCGGCCGCTTCTTCCGAAGCCCCACGGATCAGCTCGTTGATCGGTCCGGCATCGAGCGCTCCCGTTACACAGTTGTCGACACAGGCGGGCGTCTCACGCGCCGTATCGGACTCCTCCCGGGGCGGGGAGCCGTGCCCGTCGCCGGCGCCGGAGCCGAGACAGCCGTGGCACTTCTGGACCAGTTCGTTCTCGCCGAACTGCGCTGCACCGTACGGGCAGGCGTACGAACAGTAGTTACAGCCGATACAGCGGTCCTGATCGACGGTAACGATGCCGTCTTCCTCCCGCTTTTCGAGGGCAAAGGTCGGACAGACGTCCCGACACTCGGGCTCGCCGCAGTGATAACAGCTCATCGAGATCGAGACCTCCTCGTAGTCCGGGAACTCGCCCTCGCCGACGTGTTCGACCCGTCGCCACGTGACGCCCTCGTCAGGGTCGATATCGTTCCGAACCTGACAGGCCTGCGTACAGGCGTGACAGCCGATACACTTGTCGGGGTCGAAGTAAAAGCCCCACTGGCTCATACGCCGTCACCTCCGGCGGGCGCGACTTCGACCGGATGATTCCGATCGGTCTGTCCGGAGACCGGCTCGACGTGTCGTTCGGTGTTCATCGTCATGATGTTTGCCCCGGCCTGATCGGGGGCGATCGAGTACTCGCCGAACCCGGCGGCGGTAAACAGCCAGCCGGGACGGACGCCCTCGTAGACGTGGGCAACGAGCTCGACCGCACCGTCGGGGGATTCGACGCGGACCCGATCGCCGGTTTCGATGCCGCGAGGCTCCGCATCGACCGGATTGATATGGAGCAAGTTTCCGTCGTACTCCTCGTATCGGAAGCCAAACCGGTCGTGATACTCCTCGACTGCCTCGTCGAGGGCCTGACAGTGGCCACGGGAGAGCTGCTCGACGAAGCCGTCGGTCAGCAACAGCGGGTACTCCTCGTCGGTGGTCTCGCCGTACTGATCGTCGTCCGGCGGGTGCCACTCCGGAGCCGTACTCGCACCGGTCTCCTCGGCGAGGGCGGCGTAGTCGTCGACGACATCGAGATCGAACTGGAACTTCCCGGTTTCGGTGTCGAAGCCGTCCTCGCGCCACTGCTCGTACCCGACGTCGGAGACGATCTCGTAGCTTTGCTCGGCGACCTCGTCGAACGACAGTCCGACACCCGAGAGCTGCTCGTCGTAGAACTCGGCAGCATCTTCCCACGGGAAGTACTCGCCCCAGCCCAGCTCTTCGGCCAACGCACTGTAGATCTGGTAGTCGGTCCGGCAGTCGCCGATCGGCTCGATGACGGCGTTCGAGGCGGTCACCCAGCCCGACTCGCTGTACGAGCCGTCGCCACCCGCATCGAGGAAGGGCTGTTCGAGGGTCGACGCGGCGGGGAACACGACGTCGGCGCGACGGCTGACCCCGCTCCAGAAGGCGTCGACGGTGATCACGAGATCCATCGCCTCCAGCGCCTCGGCCCACGCGTCGCTGTTACCGCTTTTGAGCGGGGCCGACCAGTTGTTGACGAAGCCACGGATGTCGCCACGCTCGACCGCCGTCGGCACGGCGTTGTGGGAGAGATCACGGATGTGGCGCTGGTAGGGATAGTCGTCGTACTCTGGCGTGGGCCGATCCTCGTGATTGGCCGGGACGTCGAGTCCCCGCTCCTCGAACGGGTCGGCGAGCGAGAAGCCGGACTGCCAGTGGCGGGTGCCGCCCTCGCGATCGATGTTGCCGACCAGCCCGTTGAGCGCGTGGACGTTCTGGCAGTTCTTGAAGCCGTTCCCCTGGAACGCGAGGCCGGTCCACGGGAACGCGACCGAACTGGGGGCCGCCTCGGCGAAGCCGACGGCGAGTTGTCTGATGACCTCGGCGTCGACATCGGTGATCTCCGCGGCCCACTCTGGCGTCTTGTCGGCGACGGCATCGCGGTAGGCATCGAAGCCGTGGGTCCACTCCTCGACGAACGCCTCGTCGTAGAGCTCTTCTTCGATGATGACGTGGCCCATCGCGAGCGCGAGCGCCCCGTCGGTCCGCGGTTCGATCGGGATCCACACGTCGGCGATTTCGGCCGTCTTCGTGTACCGTGGATCGATGCAGACGAGCGTTGCGTCGTTTTCCTCGATCGTCTCCATGATCGCTTTCGGCTCCCATTGACCGCGGAACGATTCCATCGGGTTCCGGCCCCACGCGATCATAAACTCCGAGTTCTTCCAGTCGGGCCACTCGCGGCCGTAGCCGGCCATCCACTCCCAGGAATCAGAAAAGGGGCCGTGACAGGTCGTTTTGCGGCCGACCTGCAGCGGCGCGCCGTACAGGTCCCGGAAGAGCAGGTCGTGGAAATCGCCGCCAAGGGGATAGCCCTGGTAGCGGAGGAGTTTCTCCGGACCGTGCTCCTCACTGAACGTTTCGAGTTGTGCTGCGGCGTACGTGATCGCCTCGTCCCAGTCGGCGGCGCGCAAGTCACCGTCCTCGCGGATATACGGGCGGGTGATCCGGTTGGGGTTGTACGTCTTATCGAGCTGGGCGAGCCCTTTCGAGCACAGCGTTCCCTCGGTCCCGGCCCCGGCGCTGGCCTTCGGGTGACCATCCACGCCGGTGAGATCGACAGCCTCGCCGTCTTCGAGGACGACCTCCTGCCCGCAGCTCGCCCGACAGATCCAGCAGTTGTTGTGGACCGTCTGTCGGTTCGCTGCCGTGGCGGACTCCTCGTCTCCACGGCCGACACAGCCAGCGACCGCGGCTGCGAGCGCTCCGGCAGAGCCCTTGAGGAACGTCCGCCGCCGTACTGAGTTCGATTCCCCCTCGCTCATCTACTGCCACCTCGGTTCATGATTTCCCTCGGTAGTATGTAACAACGTGACTACCCAGAGGGTCACTCCTAACTGTGAGGCTCTTTAAGTCCCCTCGGCAAAACTATCGCAGGCCGCCTCCAGAACGAGTTTTCGCTCGGCCGATCGCAGCCGCTGGGAGAGGGTCCCTTTCGAGATATCGAACTGCTCGGCCAGTTCCTCCAGGGATGTCGTCCGGGGCTGGTCGTAGTAGCCGTCTGCGACCGCTCGCTGTAGCGTCTGCTGCTCTAACTCGGTGAGAATGCCGAAATCGATCGTTCGCAGGTCGGACAGCTCGGCGTCGGTCCCGTGCTGGGCCAACTTCTGGACCGTGACATCACCGATCGCCGAGAGGTCTTCGACGATCTCCGTCAGTATCGTGCGGGACCGAACGTGTGCCTCCACCCGAACACCGGTTTCGGTGACGGCCGCAATCTCGGCACTGAACCCATCACGATCGAGGAGTTCGTAGTAACACTGCCCCTCGTGGCAGGGCTGTTCGACCTGTTCGATTCGCGCCTCGTTTCTGTCACTAGGTGCTCCCTCGACCGTTAGCGAGCATCTGTTCCCGTCGCTACGGCGGGAAACGGAGTCGAGCGTATCCTCCTGGGAACCGAGCTTCCGCATCGCACACGGATGCGTGCCGGGAAGGTCGAGTTCCAGCTCGACGTAGAGATCGAGCGTTTCAGCACCCGGAAAGAGCGAACTCATATGATACTGTACTGTTCCCCACAGGGGTATCAGTAAAGCCCCATATTACAGGTGTTTAATAGTAATCGTTCGGTCGGGCAGCTACGGCCCGTGACTGACGCCGTCGCGGTCGTCGGCACGCATTCGTCGCAACGCTGCGCGGGCGTTGCTCGCGTCGTAGCCGAACAGGACTGCCTCGGCGTATGCGTCGGCGACTTCGGCGGCGTGGATCAGCTCGTCGATGTCGATGTCGACGGCGTAGAGTTCGACGCTGAACGGCGTCTCCAGCAGCGACTCGAAGCCCTTTGCGATCGTCTCCAGCCAGTAGGTCGTCGAATAGGCCATATCGTACAGGGGAATGACGAACTCGTCGACGTGCTCGGCCAGTGCGTCGACGTCGATCCCCGCTCGATCGTAGAGATGGCCGGGATAGGGATCGGGATACAGCGTCAGATACGTCTTTCCGTCGACGAGTGCCGAAGCCTCCTCGATGAACTCGGTGACGACGTCGGCGCGCCACGCGAGGCGGTCCTCGAACTCGCTGTCGGCGAACAGCCGATCACAGCGCTCGCAGTGACAGTACCCCTCGCGGGGGAAGCCGACGTCGTCGAGTCGGACCTCCCCGAGCGCGGCACACTCCTCGATAATCTCTAATAGTCCCTCCCGGTACTCCGGCTGTGTCGGACAGATATAGGCCCAGTCGAAGTAAGGCTGATCACGGGTCGCTCGCTTGCCGTCCTCGCTTACCGGCACCAGCGATGGCTCGGCCTCTGCAGCGGCGTTGTCCCCGAAACAGGAGACCATATTGACCGCGTTCGGAACTGGTTCGGTGGCCCGACCCGTGACATCTTTGACCTCGTGGAACGCCCGGTCGAACTCCGCCCAGCCGAGCTCTTCCTCGTTGCGCGTGACGACGCCGTACATACGCACGGATAGGCGGCGAGAAGGGTAAGTGGTTCGTTCAGCTGTATTCGACGTCGATTTCCTCTTCGGTAGACAGTAGTTTCCAGAGCGCGACGACTACGGCGACCACGAGCAGCAGTTTGATCAGGCGGGACATAAATGTCAGTTCGTCGCAAGGGAATATAATGTTTGCTGATCCAGCAACCCGGTGTCGTCGGACCTGTGAACGTCGATTACTCGTCGTCTGCGGGTTTCGGTTCCGTGACGATCCCTTGCTCGTTGCTCGCGATGATGATGATCTGGTCGGTGACGTCTTCCATCGTGTTGTGGAGTTCGTCGAGGAGGATGGCGAACTCGCGGTAGACCAGCGGCTGTTCGATCGCGTCGTCGGCGAAGGCTTGCTCGATCACGCCGTTACGAATATCGTCACAGATGCTCTCGATCTCGCTTACTCGATCGATTCCGTCGACGAGTGAGACGGACGCGTCGGTGGTACAGAGTGCGTGGATGAACTGGGCGACGACCTCTTCGAGCACCGTGACCGCCTCAATCGTGTGCTCGGCGAGCTCGTGGAGCCCCTCGAAACACTCGTTGTCGTGTGGCGGGTTGACGATCACGAGCTCGTCGGCGATCCGTTCCGCGAGATTCGCGACCGTATCGAGGTTCTTGTAGAACTCCAGCAGAGCGGAGGCGTTGTAGTGGATCCGGGAGTTCAACAGCCCCATCTCGCCGGGACCGGCGTTCGTGATCGCGCCGTTGATATCGTGAATGATATCGTCACAGTCGCTTTCGAGCGTTTCGATCCGTTCGACGGTTTCGGCGGTCGGTTCGCCGGCGGCGTACTGATCGAACAGTTCGGGCAACAGCGTGACACAGTCCTCGAATCGATCGAGGTAGTCGGTGGTATGGGCTTCGAGTTGCTCCCCGAAGTCGACATCTGGTGGCATCCTGTCGCAGTGTAACCGGTATCGGCACTAATATGTGCCGTCTGTTACCGTCGGGAGGGAATGGATCCCCAACTCAGTCGTCGACGCGATACTCGACCCCGGGTGCGGTGACGTCGACGCCACACTCGTTCAGCGCCTCGGCGACCGCTGCGAACGGGGACCCACGGGGCACCTCGAACGGATCCGACGGGGACCAGGCGTGCCGCACAGTCCAGTCGTCGTCGATCACCAGTAGCGCCCGGCCGGGGATGTCGCGGTGGCCGTGCCAGTCGTCCAGACTCACGCCGTAGGAGTCGGCGATCCCGGCGTGAAAGTCGCTGATGACGGGAAAATCAAGCCCGAGTCGGCGTGCTGCCGAGGAGTTCGCAAACAGCGAGTCACCCGTGATCGCCCACACGAGCAGGTCGTCGCGCTCGGCCCACCCCGACGTGCCGAGCGCGCGCAGGTCGTCCTGGCAGACGGGCGCGTGCGCCGAGGGGACAAAGGCGAGCACGACAGCCTCGACATCGTCGATGAACTGGTGGAGATCGTAGATCGCGGGGTCGCGGTCGAGGACGCCGGGAAGCGAGAAATCGGGGGCTTTCTGGCCGGGCGAGATCATACGGTCATTCCGGCACTGAGCCGAAAAAGCGTGGCGGTCGACCACCGGAACCGGGAGACAAAAGCCGCTCGAACGCCTCCCCAGACACGTGACTGTTCCGCCGTCGGGCCGTGCACTGATCGCCACCAGAGACGGAGTAGAGCCGTCGACGCCCGCTTTCGAGGAGCACGTCGCCGGGCTCGGATACGAGCCAGTCGATGTCCTCTGCCAGAACCGGGCCGAACACAACCGGTACAACCTCGGCCCCGGACTCGTCGATCGGATCGCGGACCGGATCGCAACCGACGACATCGAGTATCTCGCGGTCGACCACCGCGTCCATCCGGGCCAGCTCGTCGACCTGGCCGAGCGCCTGCCGCCGGTGCGGCTGCGTGATCGCCGGGGCGTCGTCCGGGAGGTACTCGCCGACGGCGGCAACCCTGTCGCGACGGTGCTCGGCGAACGACAACGGCGGCGGGTCGAACGCCGCTCCGTCGCCCGCTCACAGCGGGACGGCGCGACGAACGCACCCGGTGGGACGGACGGTCGCCTCGACGCGCTCGATGCAGAACTCGATCGCCTCGACGAGCGTTGGGAGGACCGGACGGCGACCCAGCGCCGGCGTATCGAGGACGCGAACACGGGAGCCGACAGGTACGTTGCGGTGACGGGGCTGCCCACCGCGCCGATCGCCGAGTGCTGGCGGGCGCTTACCGGGGAGAACGCAGAGGCGACGACAGTACTTGGCCCAGCTACTCCGAAGACAGCACGCGTCCGGATCGCCAGCCACGATGTCGCGGTCACCGCGACGACAGCCTTGCTACCGGCTCTCCCCGAGTGGTTCGGAACGAGCGTCCCCGGGACGATCAGCGCGCTCTCCCGTGCGGACGTGATCGTCACGGTTGGCACGGGCGAGACCGACACATTGGCCGCGTCGACCCTCGACCGATTCGACGCGACCCACCTTCGCGCGGACCTGTCCTCGACCGAGGTCAACTCCGTCGAACGCCTGCGCGAGCGGCTCGGCTCGGCGTTCCCGGTAGAGCGCCACGTCCTCACTCTCCCGATGACCGACGAGGCGATGGGGCTCGTCTCGCGCTGTCACGACGACGGGCTGGTCGAGTCAGTCGAGTACGGCGAGACCGTGTCGTTGACGATCGCAGCCCCACCGGAACGGATCCCGATGCTAACCGACCAGGTGAACGAGGCGGGAGGCACGATCGAACGGGATATCTAGACGGTCTGGAGGTACTTCTCGTTGACCTCCCACTCGCCATCGCCGTTCTCGGTCATGTACTCGCCGTAGTATGGCACCCGGTTTGCCACCGTCTCCCGAAACTGCTCGCGGATCTCCGGTTTCGTCATCTCACCCATCGAGCGCAGGTCGTCGTTCCGGTTGAGACAGCCTTTGAGGTAGCCGTCGTGAGTGACGCGCACGCGATGGCAGTTTCGACAGAACGACTCGTTGCCGACGGGATCGACGATCTCGACCATCCCACCACCCTCCGTGTCGGCGTCACCACCCATCCAGTACCGTTTTCGGCCGTGCATCTCGCGGACTTCGATGTCGTCGGCCTGTTCGGCGAGCCACTCGTGAACCCGTTCGATCTCGATCGCCCACTCCGGATGCCCCGCGAGCTCCGGCATGTACTCGATCAGTTGTAGCCGGAGCCCGTCGCTCGCGGCGACGTGTTCGACCATCTCGGGGACGTAGCCCGCCGTCTTCTCGAAGACGACCATGTTCAGCTTCACCGGGTCGAGCCCGGCATCGAGCGCGGCGTCGACCCCCTCCAGCACACGGTCGAACGCGCCGGTCTTGGTCACCTCGGCGAAATCCTCGGGATCCATCGAGTCCTGCGAGACGTTTACCCGTTCGAGTCCGGCATCGACGAGATCGGGCGCACGACCGGGTAGAAACGTGCCGTTCGTCGTCAGTGAGACCTCCATCCCGCCGGGCGTCCGGCGGATTATCTCTTCGAGATCCTGCCGGAGCATCGGCTCACCGCCGGTAAACTTGACCTTCTCCACGTCGAACTCACGAGCCACCTCCAGAAACCGTACCACGTCGTCGGCGCTCATCTCGTCGTCCTGTGGTTCCATGGGTCCGCGAGTGTCACCGAGCCCCTCGTTGTGACAGTAGACACAGTCGAAATTACAACGGTCGGTCAGCGAGACCCGGACGCCGGTGACCTCCCTGCCGAACCCGTCGGTCAACATACATTCCGCTTCGAGCGGATAGTGCTTAAAACCATTGTCGTTTCCCGGAATGCTGTAACTGTTTGTAGTTACTCCCACCGGTACCAACTCCGGGAACGACCGTCCGGACGTTCATACGTGATCGGGCGACCAGACGGCCACGATGGAACCGCTGGGAGTACAACCGGTCGTCGACCCCGAGTTGACGCTGCTTACGGTCGCGTGTATCGGCGTCGGGTCGGCGATGGGGGCGATCAGCGGACTGATTCCCGGGCTCCACGCGAACAACTTCGCGCTCGTGCTGGCGTCGGTCGCGCCTGCGGTCCCGGCATCGCCGCTTCTGGTCGGCGTGGCGATGCTGTCGGCGGGCGTCGTTCACACGTTTGTCAACGCCGTCCCGGCGCTCGCGCTTGGCGTGCCCGATGCGGAAACTGCGGTCACGACGCTTCCGGCCCACCGCCTCGTCCAGCAGGGCCGCGGCGAGGAGGCGATCCGGCTCACGGCGCTCGGTAGCTTGCTGGCGGTCTGCTGTGGCGCTGTGCTGGCCCTTCCGGTCACCCGCGGCATGGAAGCGCACTATCCGACGATTATGAGCCACATGGAGCTCCTGCTCGTTGCCGTGGTCGTGGCGATGATCGTCGCAGAACCGACACGTCGTGCACAGATCGGTGGGGCGATCGGTGTGGCCGCAAGCGGAGTGCTTGGCGCAGCAACGCTGTCGATCGATCCGGCAGCGCCCCTCGATGCTGGCGGCATGCTCGCGCCGCTGTTTGCGGGGCTGTTTGGCGCGCCGATCCTGCTCGATGCGATGGCGGGCGGAGGTATCCCCGACCAGCAGGATCCACGGATCAGATCGACCCGACGGCGTGTGCTGCTGACTGCCGGTGCTGGCGCGCTCGCCGGCGCGATCGTCGGCTATCTACCCGGCATCTCCGCCGCGATCGCAGCCGTCGCCGTTCTCGCAGTGCTTCCGGGCGGCGTGGACGACCGGGGATACGTCGTCGCCACGAGCGGCGTCGATACGGCGAACACGATCTTTGCGCTTTTTGCGCTCTCGGCGATTGGACAACCACGAACCGGCGTGATGGTCGCGTTTCAGGAGACCGGCGCACCGGTCGATCTGCCGCTCCTGCTGGCGACCGTTGCGCTCTCGGGACTCCTCGGATTCGTCGTCGTCCTCACCGTCGGCGACTGGTACCTGCAGGTTGTCGGGCAGGCGGACTACCGGGTACTTTCCGTAAGCGTCATCGCGCTCTTGCTCGTCCTGTCTGCACTCCTTGCGGGGCCGCTCGGCATCGCCGCGTTCGGCGTCGCGACGCTGATCGGCCTCGTACCGCCCCATCTCGGGGCCCGCCGCGTCCATCTGATGGGCGTGTTGATCGGCCCGCTGGTTCTGAGCCTCTGACCGCAGACAGAAGAAAACGGTTAAAAGCGACGACGGGATAGAAGTGGTATGAGCAAGTCCCAGAAGGCGCGAGCACGAAAATGTGTCTCGTGCGGGATCAACATCGCAGGAACGAGCGCTGCGTCGTTCAAGTGCCCTGACTGCGGTGCCCAGATCGTCCGCTGTGCGAAGTGCCGAAAACAGAGCAACCTCTACGAGTGCCCCGACTGTGGGTTCCGAGGGCCGTAACTATGGGGAAGGTCGCTGCTGCCGTCAAGGTCATGCCCCAGAGCCCCGACATCGATCTGGACGAGCTTCAGGATCGACTCGAAAGCTCCCTGCCTGAGGGAGCGAAAATCAACGGCGTCGAGCGTGACAACGTCGCGTTCGGTCTCGTTGCGCTCATCCCGACCGTGATCGTCCCGGACGATGCGGGCGGAACCGAAGCCGTCGAGGAGGCTTTCGCGACCGTCGAGGGCGTCGAAAGCGTCGACGTCCAGAACGTCGGCCGTATCTGAGACGCCGACTCGTTTTGCGACTCCGCTGCACGCACCAGCGGCTGCTTCGGTCGGTTTGGACTAACCTTTATCACAATGGTCTGTGTACACAGTTGGCATGGACGAAGCGTCCGCACGACTTCTCTGTCCGGAATGTGGGAAGAACTGGCAGTCGGCCGTGAACGGACTACCACACTCGCGTGACGTCTATCACTGTCCGAACTGTCATGCGAGCCGACCGCTTGCGGAGTTTATGCGGACTGATCGGGATCTGGAGACCCTAAAACAGTTCGAGTAGCTACTCCCCGGTCGGTGAGATCGCGCCACAGGCCTCACAGCGGAGCACGCGCGCACCGCGCTCGCGCTCGAAGCGTGTGTCGGGGAGTCCACACTCATCACAAAGGACGAACTCCTCGGCGTAGTCGTCGAGTGCGTCCGCAATACGCCGTTCGCGAAAGGAGCCGGTCAGGCGAGCCCGCCCGCTCTCGTCGATCTCACCGTTCGTCCCCAGCTCGTTTTGCAGGAACTTGATAACGTGGGTGTCTTCGCGCCCGAGCCGGTCGACGGTGGACTGGAAGTTCTCGAACACCGTCGTCGAACCTTCCTCTCGGACGTTCGGCTCCGGAACGCTGAACCGGCCCGACTCCTCGGAGATATCGGGGGTCCCTGCGATCGCTCTGTCGAGTTGTTCCTCGTAGTCCATATTCGGCCATAGCCACCAAACGAATAAAAACGTTCAGTAACTCGCACGTACGCTATCAGGTTACGCCGAACGTATGCCCGACTGCGTCGGGGTAGATCACGCATTCGGGGGGCTGAGCGTACTGTTCCACCCAGAGACATGTGGTAACGGCTCTCAGGATAATAATATAACCCTGCACTCTATAGACGTATGTGCCCATGAAGAAGCAGGAGCTCATTCACCTTCACGGACTGCTCGCAGAAGTATCCAACAACTACGAGGAATATAACGAGCTTTCGCTCGATTACTCCGAGTACGAGGATCTCGGCGTACGGCCGACATCCATCCACAAATCGAAAACCGATCACAAGGCTGCCGTATTTGCGCTTGCAAACTGTATTACCTCTGATCTCGACGAAGAGACCGAAGCCGTTCCTGCGACCGCAGATTAAACTCTCGACCTACGATTCTCTCCGAAACTACGCGCCCGGAAGCGCCACGCTCGCCGATCGCTGTGTCGCCCCAGAGCCACGGACTGCAGTACTCCCGTCGACTGTTCACTCGATCAGGTCCTCGAACTCGGGGAGGATCTCGCCGTCCTCGTCGGTCTTGGCGTGTGGCTGCTCGTCAGTCGGGTCGGTCTCCTCGTCGTTGCCCTCGTCGTTTTCCCCGCTGGTCTCGGTCTCCCCGTCGCTTCCCTCGTCTTCCTCGACCGGTTCGACTTCGAGGACTTCCAGCGGGATGTTTTCGAGCCGTTGACCGATCTCCTTGCGGGCGATCCGTGAGGCGTGCTCTTCGCGCTCGACGTTGAACACGGTCATCTCCAGCTCGAGGGCAACCAGCCCCTCGTCCGCCGCGATAAAGGCCGGTTCCAGGTCGCCATCACAGTGGGGACACGCGCGCTCGCCCATGTCGATCTCAACGTAGTTGAGGTCCGGATTGAGCATCCCGCCCGTCTTCGAGATGGCGATCCGAACCGCCTCGTCGGGCGTCTCTACGTCGTATACAGGCACAGCCGCCTCGACGACAACTCTGCAGTTCATGCTCGTTGTGTCCTTCGGTGTCAAACAGTATGAAGGTTAGCCCTGTATCAAAACTGACAGTAGACGAATACTTGCACGATCCACTCACTCCTCGATCGGTTTCGGAAGCGCATCGATAGCGTCCTCGACGATTCTGAGCGCGTCGACTGCGTTGCCGTTGTCGACGACGAGCGTTACCGTTCCCTCGACCCCTGCGGCCGCAGCAACCCCGATGCCAGCGGCACGTAGCTGCTGACAGACGCGTCCCAGCGCACCGGGAGGGACGTCGCCCGACGCCGAGATCGCGGTGTAGGGTCCGTCGGGCTCGACGCCGACCGCCCCGAGCTGGAGCAGTGCATCGGGTGTCGGGGCGTCCGTGATCCCCACTCGACGTTGCATCGTTACGCTCGCTTGCACTGACTGCTCGTCGTACGAGTCCAGTTCCGAGCCGTAGCGCCGAAGCGCGGTTGCGATGGCCTCCTGATCGCCGTCGATGTCGAGAAATCGAGCAGCGGCAGTGTAGTTGAGCACACCGGCACGCAGCGCATCGAGGAGAAACGGTTGCTCGTGGACGGCAGTACGGGTCTGTTCTGCAAGTGACATACCCGTAGCGATGTACCGCGCCGAATTAAAACGTATGCCGTCCGCCAGGCGAAGTCCCTAAGAGAGTTCGGTCCTGACCGACGCCCATGCAAGCGCTGGTCATCGTTGCACACGGCTCACACCTGAATCCCGACTCCAGTACGCCTACCTACGACCACGCCGACCGGATCCGCGAGACGGGCGCGTTCGACGAGGTCAAGGAAGCCTTCTGGAAGGAGGAACCGAGCTTTCGAGAAGTACTGCGAACGGTCGAGAGCGACGAAGTGTACGTCGTTCCGCTGTTTATCAGCGAGGGCTACTTCACCGAGCAAGTGATCCCCCGCGAACTGCGACTGGACGGCTGGGACGTCGACGAGTGGGACTCCGATGACGGCGTCAGCGCCTCACAGGCAACGCTTGGCGCGGGCGATGTCGAGAAGACGATCCACTACTGTGGCCCGGTCGGAACCCACGAAGCCATGTCCGACGTGATCGTCCAGCGCGCCGAGTCGGTGACGGCTGACCACGACGCCAGCATCGACGACGGCTTCGGGCTCGCCGTCGTCGGCCACGGTACCGAACGAAACGAGAACAGTGCGAAGGCGATCTACTATCACGCTGACGCGATTCGCGAGCGCGGTCGTTTCGACGAAGTCCAGTCCGTGTTCATGGATGAAGAGCCGGAAGTAGACGATGTCACCGAGTTTTTCGAGAGCGACGACATCGTGGTCGTCCCCCTCTTCATCGCGGACGGTTTCCACACGCAGGAGGACATCCCCGAGGATATGGGGCTGACCGACGACTATCGGACCGGTTATCCGGTGCCGGGCGAGGTCGACGGCCACCGCCTCTGGTACTCCGGCGCGGTGGGGACGGAGGCGCTGATGGCCGATGTCGTGCTCGAACGCGCGGCGGACGCCGGCGCTGATGTCGGTGCGGCAATCGAGCAGGTACGCGAGGCCACGACCGACGACCCGGTGGCGGGCGACTGATGAACGCGACACAGTTCGACGCCTTGCTGTCGGCCGCGGACGACGGGATCGAATTCGCGGCGTTGACCGTGGAGCGCCACGGCGACGAGTACGCCTTTCACACGCTCGAATCGGAGTACGCCGGTCTCACCGAGAGCGAGCTCCACGAAGTCGCAACCGAGCACTCGGCGTACGTCACCGACTGGTACTACTGGACACACGTCGTCGATACGAGCAAAGACGACCGTCGTGCGTTCCTCCAGTGGCTCGAAGATGCGGACGGCCACGCGCCGCCGGAGCGCTATGCCGAACTCCAGGAAGGCGTCACCTGCCACTGGGGAGAGCTGGCGATCACGACGACGCTCGACGAGGACGGACTCCGCCGCTACGACCTGTGCCACGCCGACGATGTCGGGCACGAGGCCGCCGACCTCGACACGTACGATGACCCGCTCGACGCCCGGGATCTCACGACCTACGACGAGGACGGCCGATATCGCCCCCTCAAAACCGCCCCAACACTCATCTCCGGCTGGGCGTTCCCCGACCTCGACGCCCCCGATCTGCTCCAGACAGTCGAGTATATCTACCCCGCCACGATCCCGAACTGGTACCGCGAGCGCGAAGGGGAACTGGATATCTCCCACTGGCGCGATACGGCCGAACGACAGACCGGCATCTACGAGATTATCGAGGAGCTCGACCGCGAGGCCGTCGAGTGGATCGCGGAAGCGTGCTGTGACGACTCCCAGTGTACCAAACGCCGCGAGTGGCAGTACGCCGAGGACGATCATCTCGCCGCCGACGGTGGCGACGGCGAGTTCCCCTGCCGGGAACCCTGCTCGCTCGTCGTCGCCGCGGCACGCAAGTGGACGACGCTTGAAAACGAATCCGAGAAAACGTTCCAGGTCGATCTGACGCTGAGCGAACTCCGACAGATCGAGGAGATCATCGACACCGTCGCGGAGGGTCAGGTCGACGAGATCCGCGAGGCGGACGTATACAAGGGAGCAAACCGGTATCGGGCGCGGTACTTGCGAGCGAAGCGGTTCGACGAGGACGGCGAGCTAGCGGCCCACGAAGTCGAGGAGTAACGGTTCAGTCCATCCGTTCTGTGGCGCTACGGCCGGAGCACCGTTGCGATACTTCCAGCGACCGCCAGCACGACCAGTACCACGGCGAGTACGACCACGAGACTGTCGATCAGCGTCGCGGCAACGAGCCCGACCGCCAACGCGATGACCGCGAGCAAAACAAGTGCGGCCGTTCCGGGATCTAGCTCACGCTTCAGTACCGCGATGAACTCCATCGGATCGGACTCGACCGAACGGCCACCGTTCGCTCGTTTCGGCGTCGGGTCGGCGTCGACGCCGGTCTGTTGGAGTGAGACAACAGAGACCGGGAGTTCGATCCGTGTTTGCCCGTAGCCGGTCGCAATCGCAAGCGTCCCTTCGAGTGGCCGGTGGTCGGTCGTGATATCGACTGTCACGCGAATCGTCTCCTCGGCGGGAACGAAGGGGTTCGGCGTCGCGACCGCGCCACCCGCGGCGAGGTCGCCGTCGAGTCCGAGGTTCACGTGTGAGCCGTCCCCGTGGTTTCGGATCGCGACCTCGAACCCGTCAGCGACGGCTACCGAGTCCTCGGATGGCTCGACGGCGTGGCGTTCGCCGCGGTTCAGATGAACGGTGAGCTCGTCAGACACATCTCACCGGTCGTAGCGAGAGGCTAAAAAGGTTGACACCGACGACTCAGGCTGCTTCGCGCATATCCGGCGGCAGGAGGTTCGGGATACCATCCTCGATGGGGTAGGTTTCGCCGCATTCGGTGCAGGTCAGCGTGCCTTCGAGGATCTCCTCGCCCTCTCGCTCGTCGACCGTCAGTTCGAGTTCGGCTTTGTCGAGCGGACAGCAGATGATGTCGAGCAGCGACTCTTTCATGCTCCAATGGTGGAATGGGAGGGAGAAAAACGTGCGGGTTTGCGCTCAGTTCTCGAAGGGGTTCTCCCGGACGACCGTCTCGTCCCGGCCGGGACCCACGCCGATTGCGTACACTGGTGTGTCGAGTTCGTCGCTGATATACCCGAGATACGTCTTCGCGTTCTCGGGGACGGCCTCGTACCCTTCCTCGGCGACGACGTCCCAGTCGACGTCGTCCCAGCCCTCGAAGGTCTTCAGGTTCGGTTCACACTGCTCCCAGCGTTCGGTCGTCGCAGGCACGGTGTCGAGTACCTCTCCATCTAGCGTATACGTGTGTCCGACCTTCACCTCGTCGAGACCGGCCAGCACGTCGATGTGGTTGATCGCCAGTCCGGTAAAGCCGTTCGCGCGCTCGGCGTGACGGAGCATCGGCATGTCCAGCCAGCCGACCCGCCGCGGGCGACCGGTAACGGTGCCGTACTCGCCGCCTTCGTCGCGGATGTAGGTTGCAAGCTCGTACTCTTTGCCCTCGCCGCTTCCCTCGATCTGCTCGTCGACATCGCCGAGCTCGGTGGGGAACGGCCCCGAGCCGACCCGGGAAAGGTAGGCCTTGACGATCCCGACGACCTCCCCCCGGCCGACTGTCGTGGGGCCGAGACCCGTGCCGACCGCTGCGCCGCCCGCGGTCGGATTCGAGGACGTGACGTACGGGTAGTTCCCGTGATCGATGTCGATGGAGGTCCCCTGTGCACCCTCGAACATCACTTCGCCACCTTCGTCGATGGTTTCGGCGAGGAAATCGCCTGCTGCGACAGTCATTCCTTCCTCGTCGAGTCGTTCGCCGAAGCGCCGGTACTGCTCGAACAGGGCGCTAACGTCGAAGGCGTCGTGCACGTCGACACCCTCGATAACGTCGTCAACGTCGGCCAGTGACACCTTGTAGACATCCTCGATCAGCGCGCGTTTCTGCGGGACGACGTATTCGAGTCGCTTCCGCAGCACCTCGGGGTCGAGCAGGTCGCCCACGCGGATGCCGCGCCGGCCCGCCTTGTCCTCGTACGTTGGACCGATCCCTCGACCGGTCGTGCCGACCTTGATGTCGGTATCGCTTTTGACGTCTTCCTCGATATTGTCGAGAACGCGATGATAGGGAAGAATGACGTGTGCACGACGCGCGACACGGACGTCGGGATCGAGCCCCTTTTCACGGAGCGTATCGATTTCCTCGAACAGCGTCTTCGGATTGACGACACAGCCGTTACCGAGGACACCCACCTTGCCGCGAACGGCTCCGCTCGGAACGAGCGAGAGCTTGTACTTGGTCCCGTCCTCGACGACTGTGTGGCCCGCGTTGTCGCCGCCCTGGTAGCGGGCGATCACGTCGGCAGCGTCGCCGTAGAGGTCGACGACGCCGCCTTTGCCTTCGTCGCCGAGCTGGGACCCGACGATGGTTACGGTCATAACACAGTCGGGTTCTATCGCTCCCGATAAACCGATTACGGTTTGGGCGGTTGGCTGTCGCTTTCAACTTCGACCGATCGCCGTCGTCCGGCCAACCGAACGTGTTAACTACCACCACGAGAAAGTTTCCAGTCAGTCGATTCTCCTGATCAGGAGGGTAACCTTTAAAGCCCGCTACGACAAGTTAACAAATGCCATGATAGACCGGCTTGAGAAGGAAGTGGACATGCTGGAGCGACATCTGCAGGTACTGAAGATGGTCATCGAAAACGAACCGATCGGAATCGTCAAGATGTCCAACGAAACAGGCTACCCACACCACAAGGTTCGCTACTCGCTGCGCGTACTCGAAGAGGAGAACCTCATCGAGCCGTCCAGCCAGGGTGCGATCACGACCGAGCGAACGGCCGAGTTCGTCGACGAGCTCGACACCAAGCTCGACGATATCGTCGATAAGCTCGACACGATGAAAATCGACGACGCGGTCGAAGTACAGAGCTAAAGCTCCGGTACGTTCAGGTGGAACTCGTCGCCGCGTGCCTCGACGAGACAGAGGTGATAGCCCTGTTTTCTGGACTGTTTGACGAAGCTCATTCTGGAGTCCCGACTCAGGAAGCTCCCGCTCGTCGCCTCGCTTGCCGCCTCCAGGGCACCCGGTTCGAAGAACGACGAGGTAACGAGGAATGCGGCACTTAGCGTTTCCGCGTTCTCTTTGACTCGACTGGCGTCTTCCTCCAGCTCGACGAGCATCCGCTCGCCGGCCGGATCCCGCGAGTCCGACAGATCGGCGACGATCAGAGGCTCGCCCATCCGATTCCGTAACACGACATCGAACGCGGCGACCTCGGTTACCTCCTCGCCGGCCTCGCGGTACGTGAGATCGATTTCGCCGTCGAGCTCGATCCGGTCGATCTCGGGGATCGCATCGTACAGGTCGCTCAGACCGCTTCGGTTGCCAGTATCCTGTATCTCGTACAGCAGTGTCCCGATCACCCAGTCGACGAACTGCATCTCGAGAGTATCATCGAGGAACGAGTCGTACGGTTCACCCTCCACGGCAACCGAGCTGGCATCGAACGTCGTATGCCGTTCGAGCTGCAGGTTCGCGTTGACGTCTTGTGCGCTTGCTTGCCCACCGTGAGCCGACTCCAGCGTGGCCTCGCCTTTGGAGCCGTACCGGACGAACAGGTTCGTTCCGGAGATAGCCTGTGCGGGCTGGAGCTGCTGGTTCGCGTCGTAGGCGGTCTTTCCCGCCGCTTCGAGAGCCGATTCGAGTTCGTCGCGTTCCGATCGGAGCCGTTCGACTTCTCCTTCGAGCCCTTCGATCGTGTCGGCAAGTGATTCGTTCTCGGCCGCCAGTTCGTTGCGCTCGGCCCGAAGCTCCTCGGTCGCGGATTCGAGTTGTTCGATCTCCGATTCCAGCTCGTCGATCCGTTGCTCGCGGTCGGCAAGGCGCTCTTTCGGAACTGTCTCCGTCGTCTGCTGGGTACTCGATGACCCTGACTGGGTTGTGCTCCTCGACCGGGCAGTCCGCTCGTCGGCGCGCTGTGCAGTAGCCGGGCTTTCACGCGGTGTCGGCGTCGATTCGGCTCGTTTGCTGCTTTCGGGCGTCGAAGGCTCCTGACTCGTTTGTTCCGGAGGAGTTCGCGTCGAGTTAGCCGGTTCCTCGCTCTTTTGCTCCGGTGTGGGGTGTGCCGTACGGGCCGGATCGAGCGACGGGATCACGGTGGCCTCGCGCCAGTCCGCCTCCGCCTCGATGGGGTCTTCGTCGTGTCCGTTCTCACTGCTGTCGGCCGATGCGTCCGCAACCGCTGGTCCCGACTCCGACACCGCTTCAGTGCCGTCGACGTCACTGTCTGGGGGTTCGTCCGTCAGCGTATCGCTGGCCGTCTCCCGCTCGCCCGTCGTCGATGTCGCCGCCGATTGCTCGCTGGCCGCCGTTTCGCCCGGGGCGGTGTCTCCGGCGATCGGTGTGTCGGCGACAGTATCGCCGACAGACGCCTCATCGGTCTCCGTGGGTGTTCGGTCCGCGGCGCTTTCCGACGCTTCCGGCTCGGACCTGTGGATCGACTCGTCGCTGGCCGGGCGGTCGTCGGGCCGTCCCACGTCCTGTTTTGCATCCGAGTCGGTCCTATTGCCCCCGTCATCCGTCACCGCTGGCTCAGTCGCCGGGGGGGACGCACGTCGCTCGGAGTGCCCGGGGCCGTCCGGCTCGGAGGCCTCCCGCGGAGCCGGTTCGTCGGGCGCTTCGGCCTCGGACGATCCCTCGGTGGCTGTAACCTCGTCAGTTTCCTCCGTCCGGTCGGTTCCGGCGGCCCCGCTCGGGTCGGCGTCCAGTTCCGCTGTGGACGAGTCTGTTGGGGACACGTCGTCCTGTGTCGAGTCGGCAGACCGGTCCGGTTCGGCGGACTGGCCTGTCTCCGCGCTCGGTGGACCGTCGGGCTCGGCTGGCTCCGGCTCCGGAATCTCGGTTACGGTGACCTCGGCATCGACGACCTCGTAGATGCCGACCTCGTCGTTCGCGCGCTCGAACGCCTCGTCGTCGCCCAGCAGTTCCGCTCTGGAGCCGACGAAGGCGGCACTCATCGACCGGCCACCGTAATAAACGACGAAGTAGTCGCCGCTGAGGACGTTCTCGCTCAATTCGAGATAGCCCGTGAACGAGCCCGAGGTCAGCGTATCGTCGACCTCGCTGATCGGCGTGTCCTCGGTGTAGTACTTGGCTCGCGTCTCGGAGTCGCCCTCCCACATCGTAAACAACAGCGGGAGCGCGGGCTCGGGAGCGACGTATGCGGTTCCCGATGTGTCCTCGAACGCGTCGAGCGTACCGTCGTGGACGCCGACGATTCGGCCGTTGAGCATGAACAACCACGTCCCAGCAGTCTCGACCGCGCCGGTAAAATCCGTCCCGGCGAGGTCACGGAGCCCCTCGTACCCCCCGGAGAAGGGACGGGACTCCCACCGCTCGACGCGCTCAAGCGTGCGCGAATTCATATACGAGTACAAGCCACAAGTGAAACAAATACTTTCCGGCGTCTCCCCCGCAGACTGCCGTCCCCGTTGGCCGGCCTAGATCTTGCCTTCGGCGTCCTTTGCGAGTTCTTCCATCCGTTTGCCGATCCGACCGGCGCTGGAGAACTCGTCGTCGCTCATGGCGTTCGCCAGCGCGTTCCCGAGGACGAAGACGGCGTGTTTGTGTTCGCTTTTGGATTTGTGGACGTGAGACGGATCGACCTCGAGTTCGTCGTAGGGCTCGAAGAGTTCGTCGTCGACACCCTCGCGCTCGGCGAAATTCTCCATGATGATGACCATCTGCTCGTGAAGCTCCAGAAGCTCGTCTTTGTGCATACGGGGCCGTAGGCACGTCCGCGGTTTAAGCATTACTGCCAGCGTGGCGGAAACACGTCCGAGGGCCCCGCTCTGCCCGTTCGGCTACCGACCCGCCACCCCGCGCAACGGCGGCCAGCCCAGTTTCTCGCGGGCGGCGACGGCTGCCCAGCCGCCGAAGATTGCAGCCCCGACTGTCTCGGGGATGGCGAGCCCGGGAATCGGGCCGGTGAGCAGGGCCGCCCAGACCAGCCACGCCACCAGATGCACGATGCCGAGCCAGATCGTCACGAGCCCCCACCGGACGCGACCGGCGAGCACGCTCCCCGTACCGTGTGTCCACAGGAAGACGATCCCGAGCAGATAGTGAGCGATCGCAACCGCGCCGTGGGGCTCCCGCGGGATGTAGTAGACGCCCACAAGGGCAAGCGCGATCAGTGCCCCGGCGAACTGGACCGCACCGAGTCGATGGAGCCAGTTCTCGGCATCGGTCCAGAGCCGCCAGGCAAAGGGCAGCCCCACGATTCCTGTCAGAATCAAGCCACCGTTGAACAGGGCGAACTCGGGGGATTCGGCGAGAAAGGAGAGCGTGATCGATTCGCCAGCCGGGAGTTCCCCCAGATTCGAGAGCGCGTCGTCGGCCCAGACAAAGCCCGGATCGACGAGCGTCGCGGCGAGGATCGTCACCGCGGCGATCGCCGGGGCGATCAGTCCTGTTGTGGCCGCACCCGTGTCTCTATCCATGACACTGACAATTTGTTCATCGTGTATGAACCCTGCGGCGCGCGAGTGTTCGGACACCTACCGGCTTTGACTGCCTTCGGGGAACCAGACGAGCTCGTGGTCGGCCGTGAGCGTTACGGAGACCGGCGTATCGAGATCCATCGACTCGCTGTGGTTGTGCATGCATTCGATCGTCTCGCCGCTGTCGAGCTCGACCCGATACAGCACCGAGGGGCCGAGATACCGTCGATAGGTCACCCGTCCGTCGGCCTCCGCCTCGTCTGCCGGATAGGCCAGGATGTCGTCGGGCCGGACGAGCACGTCGATCTCGGTCATGTCGTACTGACTCGCCAGTCCGTGAATCTGTTCGCGATCGATCGACGCAACTGACGTATCGACCTCGTCGCCCCGGACGTAGCCCGAAAGGAAACTCGCGTGGCCGAGAAAGCCGGCGACGAAGCGTGATTTCGGCCGCTGGAAGACGGCTTCGGGCCGACCGACCTGTTCGAGTCGCCCCTCGTGCATCACTGCCACCCGGTCACTGATCGACAGCGCTTCCTCCTGATCGTGGGTTACGGAAACCGCAGTAACACCGGTCTCTTTGAGAATCCGCCGGACCTCCTCGCGCATCTCGACGCGCAGATCGACGTCTAAGTTCGAGAACGGTTCGTCGAGCAGGAGGATCTCCGGTTCGGGCGCGAGCGAGCGGGCCAGCGCGACGCGCTGTTGTTGACCGCCCGAGAGCTCCTCGGGACGGGAGTCGCCCTGTCCATCGAGCCCGACGAGATCGAGCAACTCCGTCACACGCCGTTCCTGTTCGGCGTCGGATAGGTCGTCGATCCCGAAGGCGATGTTCTCGGCGGCGGTCATGTGCGGAAATAGCGCGAAGTCCTGAAAGACGACGCCGATATCTCTGGCCTCCGGTGTAACGAACGTCCCGTCTCCCGTGGCCACTGGCCGTCCATCGACGCGGATCGCCCCGGAATCCGGTCGTTCGAGTCCGGCGATGAGCCGGAGCGTTGTCGTCTTTCCGCAGCCAGAGGGGCCAAGCAGGGTTAGCAGTTCGCCCTGTTCGACCGACAAGGAGAGGTCCTCTACGGCCTGTTCCGCCCCAAACGTCTTCGAGATACGGTCGATCCGCAACAGGGGCTCGTCCGACGTCTGCTGTGATACTCCCTCTCGTCGGCGGTTCTGTGTCGTCTGCTCCGTCGCGGTGGTAGTTAGTTCAGCTGACATTGTACTTCTCCTGTCGCAACAGTACGATCATCGAGAGTCCGGAGATCACGATGAGAATGAGGGCAGGCAGCGCCGCATACCGGTAGTAGACGCTCTCGTGGGCGGCCCAGATGATCGTCACGAGCGTATCGTAGCCGATCGGCTGGAGCATCAGCGTTGCCGGAAGCTCCTTCATCGTCGTCAGGAAGACGAGGACGCCCCCCGCGATCACGCCCGGTGCGATGAGCGGGAGCGTAACCCGGCGGAACGTCTCGACACGACCGGCATTCAGCGTCCGGGCGGCTTCGTCGAGGCGCTCGTCGACCTGTAGTACCGACGTTCTGGTACTCCCGACGGCCTGCGGGAGGAAGCGAACTACGTACGCGAACACGAGCAACGGCACCGTCCGGTAGACCCACGGCAGGTAGTTCGAGCCGAAGAAGACGAGCGCGAGGCCGATGACGATACCGGGCACCGCGAAGCCGACGTAGGTCATCCGCTCGAACAGGCGAGCGGACAGTGACTCCGATCGGGCCGCCATGTAGCCGACCGGAATCGCCAGTGCACTGGCGACGAGCGCGGCCAGCGCGGCGAGCGTTACCGAGTTGAGGACGTACTCGAGCTGGAACTCGAGCGAGGCCACCTCACCGCCCGTTCCCTGGAAGAACCACAGCCCGAAGATCGCCACCGGGACGACGAGCGTCACGAAGCCGATCGCGGCGAACACGCCCATCGCGGGCCACTTCCACGCGCCGAGCCGGAGTCGCGCGCCGTCCGCACCGCCGGCGCTGGCGTCGTCGTCGTGGCCGACGCCCGCCTCGATGGCGATCACGACCGCGGTGACGGCGATCAGCTGCAGGGAGAGCAAGGCGGCGTATTCGACGTTGAACGCGCCGTACTCCCAGTAGATCGCGCTCGTAAACACCCGGACCTGCATGAACGCGGGGGTCCCGAAGTCCGAGATCGCGTACAGGGCAACGAGCAGGGCCCCGGCAGCGATTGCGGGACGGATCTGTGGGAGCGTGACGCGACGGAACGCCTCGAACCGGCCGGAGTTGAGCGTCCGGGCGGCGTCGACGAGCGACGAGTCCATCGACAGCAGGGCCGCTCGCGTCGTCAGAAAGACGTACGGATAGGTGTACAGCGTGATAATGAGGGCCGCGCCGTAGAACCCGTAGACCTCAGGAAGACCGACACCCAGCAGCGAGCTCAGCTCTCCTCGCGGCCCGAATGCGGAGACGAACGCGAACGCGCCGATGTAGCTCGGGACGACCAGCGGTAGCGCCGCGACGATCGTCCAGAATCGTCGGTACGGGAGGTCAGTCCGGACAGTTAGAAACGCAAGCGGTACGCCGACAAGGATCGAGGCGATGGTCACGGTAGCCATCAGCCCGACGCTGTTGGTGAGGATCTCGACGGTATCCGCGGAGGTCATCAGGCTGGCTGCCCGTGCGGCTTCGACATCCGAAGCGCGCAACACGAGCCATAGTAGTGGCGAGACGACCAGTGCCGCAATAGCACCGCTCAGCAGAAGGAGACCGACGGACGCGGCATCGGCGTCGTCCGATGCCACCAGATTACTGAAACGATTGGTACCCACGGGACAACTCTATCAAGCCAATTCACCCGCGAAGGTTTTAGGCTTTCCTAAATCGGAGTCCGTCAGTGGACCGACCGACGGGCTGGCCAACCAACCTCAGACAGTCATTCCTTCTTCGCGGAGCAGGTCACTCGCCGGTTCCAGATCTCCGAGCGCGTTCAGGTCGAACGACGGCGGGTTGATCTCGTCGACGGTCGGGAGATCCCCAACGTAGTCGACGCCGTCGACAACGGGGTACTCGCCGTTGACGTCGACGAAGAACTCCTGGCCTTCCGCGGCGAGGATATGTCGGGTGAACTCCGCGGCGAGGTTCGGCCTGTCCGAGGCTTCGAGGATGGCGACGCCGGAGACGTTGAACAGACAGCCGGGATCGTCGCTGGTGAACGCAACGTCGAGCGTAGCGTCGGGATCCTCGTTCAGAATTCGGCCCGCGTAGTACTGGTTCCCGAGGCCAATATCCTGATCACCGTATGCGACCTCCTCGGCCTGCTGTGAGCCGCTGGAGTACAGTGTGGCGTTTTGTTGGTTCACCATGTCACTGATCCATCCCCGGGTTTCGTCCTTGCCTTCCATCTCGATCATTGCCGTGATGAACGATCGGAACGTTCCGGAGTTCGGCCGGGTCGAAATGATGTCCCGGAACTGCTCGTCCTCGGCATACGCGAAGATGTCGTCGGGCAGATCCTCGCCGTCGAACTCGTCGGTATCGTACATGATCGCGCGAACGCGCCCGGACGCGCCGGTCCACTCGCCGTCGGGGTCGCTTTTGTCGTCGTCGACTGCCCCGATGATGTCTTCGGGCAGTTCCCGCGCGAGGCCGTCCGATTTGAGTGCTGCAAGTGCCCCCGAAGACTGCGTGTAGAAGATGTCGGCAGCGCTGTTCTCGCCTTCCTCTCGAAGGCTGTTGAGCTGGTCTTCGTTACCGTCGTGGTCGATGCTCAGCGTAAAGTCGGGATACTCGTCTTCGATCATCTCGAACAGCGGATCGATCTGATCCCGGGAGCGCCCTGAGTAGATCGTCAACTCGCCTTCCAGATCTCCGAGATCGTCCCACGATACCGCGGTTGATTCGAGTGCCGCAGCCTGTGGGCCGTAGTCGTCGAAGGGATCGCCGGGGTCGTCGCCGAGACAGCCAGCCAGCCCGACCGATCCGGCAACAGCAAGGCCTGATGCCGCGAGAACGCGTCGGCGGGAGTGATCGATTACACTGCGCCCGGCCCGGTCGGAACCATCGTGTGCCATACCTCGATTTAGGCTGGCCTAAACAATATATAGCTAACGATTTAGGCTGGCCAAAAACACAATAACCGTCGAATGGAGGGTGTAAGATCCTGAAGGATACTCTAATCTATAGCGGTAAGAGCGGGAACAACGTAGACGATAGTGCAGTTCGGCCCGCGCGAACACCGGCTATCGTCCAGCGCGCGGATCGACTCGCTCTCAGCCGGACAACCGGTTGGCGCGTGGCTACTCCGCGGGCAGGTCGTCGATCAGTACGACTGCCTCGCCGTCGATGATCGTCTCCCCCTCCTCGTCGCTGACGATCGTGCTGAGGCGGTACTGATCGTTACCGAGCGCCTCGATGACCTCGACGGTGGCTGTGACACGGTCGTCGATCCGGACGGGCCCACGGAACTCCAGATCCTGTGAGAGGTAGATCGTCAGCCCGGGCAGGCGTGCGAGCGCGGCGCTGATGAGGCCCGAAACGAGCGTCCCGTGGGCGATCCGACCGCCAAAGCGCGAGTCTTCGGCGAACGCCTCGTCGATGTGGAGTCGGTTCGTATCACCGCTGGCGAGTGCGAACCGTTCGATGTCCTCGTCGTCGATCGACTTGCTGAAACTGACGCTGTCGCCCACGGTGATCGCGTCGGCCCGCTCGACCGAGCGCTCGAACTGCCAGTCCTTGCCCTCGAACGCGAGCGAAGGAATCGAACCGGACCGTACTGTAGCACCGTCCGTGCCCGGCCTGGCCCCGTTGTCATCGTGTGGCTCTCCGTTATCCACCGCGACCCCGATTGCGGCCCGGTTCATGGCTGTTGCGCTCTTTACTGCGCTCTCCCCCAGTTGCATCCACGCGCTGGTGAGATCCGCGAAGGGGATCGTTGCTCCCGTATCCTCGGACATACGTACCACTAGGTGAGGGCCTATAAGTGTCCTCTGGCCACGGTATCCGTCCGCACGGTGAGATATCCACGTGTCCGACAGATCCGGGGGAGAGCCTGACGGCCACCATCTGAAACCATCTGACACCATACAATACCATTTGACGGCAAGAGTTAAGTCTTCAGGGGGTGTAACGAAACGTGATGACAGACGAGACGACCGGGATGGGGTGGCCGCCAGCGATGTTTGCAGAGCAGTTGCAGGAAGCGAGCGAGCAGGCCGTCGAAAGCCAGCAGGCGCTCGCGAGACAGTTCCTCTCCGCTGCGAGCGCGGGATCGAGCAGTATGTCCGGTTTCCCGGCGATGACGATGGGAACCGCGACGTTCAAGACCCGCGTGCAAAGTGGCGGGCGGATCAGCATCCCGGACGCCGAACGCGAAGCCCTCGACATCGATGAGGGCGACATCGTCCAGACGATCGTCATCCCGATCAACACGAGTGATTCCAATGAGTAACCCAGTCCAGACAGCCTTCGACTTCCAGCGTACCGTTCTCGAATCGAGCCAGCGCATGACGAAAAGCACCGTCGACGCCCAGCAGACCGCGATGACGGCCTTTGTCGACAGTATGGCGACCGTCGAGGAGATGGGCGAGCAAAACGCCAGCATGACCCAGGACGCTATCCACAGCTACTTCGACGCCGTCGAGGAGATGACGCCCGAGGACAACGAGATGGATTTCACCGAGGTTCGTGAACTCGTCGACGAGCAGTTCGACGCCTACGGCGAGGTCAGCGAGGAGACCTGGAGTGCCATCCACGAGGCACTCGACGAAGCCAACGCGACCTTCGAGGAAGCGAGCGACGAGTACATAGAGGCCGTCGACGAGGGCTTTGACGCCTACCTCGACGTTCACGAGGAAGTCGAATCGAGCGCCGTCGAGATGGCAGAAGAGATGGAGTCGACCGCCGAAGATATCGACGTCTCCGCCCCGTAGCCCGCCGAACCCTTTTGTTTCGTGGCTGTGAAACCTGCTTACTATGACCGACACATACGACACCGACGCAGTACAGAATAGCTGGACCGAGTTTATGGAACAGATGAACGAGCAGTTCGTCGACGCGTTCGAGGAGAACATCGAGGCGCAGGCGGAGTTCGTCGAGGCCTGGAGCGACACCGTCGACTCCGCCAGCTCCGACGAGCAACTCAGCGAGGGCGTCGAGGGCTACGCGAAGGCCTATCAGGTCTGGATGGAGGCGGCCGAGGAGATGGTCGAACGCACGGGCGACGCCGCAGCGGGCGAGGACGTCTCTGTCGACGAGTTCCGGGATATCTGGCTCAACAACGCCAATCAGGCGTTCAAAGAGGTCATGTCGACGTCGGCGTTCGCGGCGATGACCGGCGAGACCGTCAGCGACACGCTCGAAGTGCAGCAGATGGCCGACGAAAGCGCCGAGACGACGCTCCGGCAGCTCCGAATGCCGACCCAGAGCGACATCGAGGAGATCGGTGACAGACTCGTCGAACTCGAACGACGCCAGCACGCCGTCGAGCAGAAGATCGATCGGGTGCTCGAACACGTTCAGGACGGGGAGTAACCGACCGATGCGAAACCCCTACACCGCCACGCTGGATCTTCAGCGTCAGGCCTGGGAGAACGCCGCCGAGCTCGTCGAGTCAGCGGGCACGATGCCGGAGGCCAACGAAACCATCGCCGAAGTCGACGTCGGCGCGACACCAAAGGAGACCGTCTACGAGGAGAACAAGCTCGAACTGTATCACTACGAGTCCCAGACCGACGAACAGCACGACGTGCCGATCCTGATCGTCTACGCGCTGATCAACCGCCCGTACATCCTTGATCTACAGTCCGATCGGTCGGTCGTCCGAACCCTGCTCGAAAACGGGTTCGACGTCTACCTGATCGACTGGAACGAGCCGTCACAGCTTGATAGTTCGCTGACCCTCCACGACTACGTCAACCGCTACATGGACAACTGCGTCGACGTGGTCCGCGAGCGATCCGGTCAGGACAGTATCAACCTGCTTGGCTACTGCATGGGCGGCACGATGTCGACGATGTACGCCGCGCTGTACCCCGAAAAGGTTCGCAACCTCGGTTTGATGGCTGCCGGGCTCTGTTTCGACGACACCGGCGGTGTGCTCGAACTCTGGGGCGATGACGAATACTTCGATCCCGAAGATGTCACCGAAACCTTCGGCAATGTCCCCGCCGACTTTCTGGATATCGGCTTTGCGCTAATGGATCCCGTCGAGAACTACGTCATCAAGTACGTCCGCTTCTACGACAACGTCGAGGACGAGGAGTTCGTCGAGAACTTCGCGCGCATGGAAGAATGGCTCGGTGACGGTATCGATGTCGCCGGTGCGACCTTCGAGGAGTTCATCGAGGATATCTATCAGGAGAACAGGCTCTATCGTAACGAACTCGAACTCGGCGGCGAGCACGTCGATCTCGAAAACATCGATATGCCGGTGCTGAATATCGTCGCCCATTACGACCATCTCATCCCGCCGGCGGCGTCGAAACCGTTCAACGATGTCGTCTCGAGCGACGATACGACCGTCATGGAGTTCAAGACCGGACATATCGGCATGTCGGTCTCCTCGCGGTCCCACGCCGAACTCTGGCCGGACGTCTGTGAGTGGTTCGAGGAGCGTTCACAGGACCGGGTTGAGACGGAGTCTCACCCGACCGAACCGAAAGAACACGACGCGGCGCTTGCCGAGGATGTCGCGGGGGACGACACGGGCGCTTCGGAGCTCGACGTGGAACCCGTCTCGGACGAAGCCACGCCGGTCCAGACGATCGACGGTATCGGCCCGGCCTACGAGGAGCGGCTGAGCAACGCTGGCTATGGAACGGTTGCCGAACTTGCCGCGGCGGACACCGACACCGTTGCCGAGGAGTGCGAACTCCCGCGTTCCCGCGTCGAGGGCTGGATCGAACAGGCTCGCTCGCTCGACGACTGAGCGCACTGCTCTTTTTTTTCGGCCCACTTTTATTACAGTGCTCGCTGATGACAGTATTATCACGGGAGACGCCCGTAGTATATAGTATGGACGACAGAACCTGTCTCATCACGGGGGCATCACGGGGTATCGGTCGGGGGATCGCGGAACACCTCGCGGCGGAAGGGGCGAACGTAGCGATCAATTACCGGAGCTCGACAGCCAAAGCCGAGGATGTCGTCGAGGAGATCCGATCCGCGGGTGGCACCGCGATGACGGCCCAGGCCGACGTCACCGGCCGTCGCGAGGTCGAGGCGATGCGCGAGGAGATCCACGACGAGTTCGGCGAGATCGACGTGCTGGTCAACAACGCCGGGATCACCCAGGACACCCGCTTCGAGGAGATGACCCGCGAGGAGTGGGATCGGGTGATCGACGTCAACCTCGGCGGCGTGTTCAACGTCACCCAGACGTTTTTCGACGACATCAAGACCGCCGAGGAGGGCCGGCTGATCAACATCTCCTCGATCGTCGGCAAGCAGGGCAACTTCGGGCAGGCGAACTACGCCACCGCGAAAAGCGGCCTCTTTGGCTTTACCCGGACCATCGCGCTCGAACTCGCCCGGTCGGGCTCGACCGCCAACGCCGTCTGTCCGGGATTTACCGAGACCGACATGCTCGCCGAAGTCGACGATCACATTCAGGAGCAGATCCTCGAAGACATCCCGCTCGATCGGTTTGCCACGATCGACGACATCGGCGCTACCGTGCGATTCCTCGCCAGTGAAGACTCCTCGTATATCACTGGCGAAGTAATCGACGTCAACGGCGGGATGGATCTGTGAGATCCTCTTATGGCCAACACGGAGGGATCTGTAGCGGTCACCCGGTCTGACCGAGCGCCAACACTTATTGGTCTATCTGCGTAATACGCTTGTATGTCTAATGCAGATACAGACGGCGGCGGGGGGCCGGAGAAGACGAATATCAATATCCGGGTAACGGAGACGCTACTCGACGATATCGATGCCACGTGGGGCGAGGAGGGGTACAACAGCCGCAGCGAATTCATTCGCGAAGCGCTCCGGGATGCAGTGAGGCATCCGGAGCTGACCCGGGAATCTTGGAAGGAAATAGCAGCCGTCGAGCACGCACGTCGAACCGGCGAGAGTGAGGCGTTCTCCCGTGATGAAATACTGACCGACGATGGGGAGTGAGGAGTGGTCCTGGCAGTTCCGGACGCCTGCCAAACGGACGTACGACGATCTCGATGAACACGCTCAACGTCGGCTCACCGACAAGCTAGACGAAATCGTCAACGACCGCTGGCGATCCCCGGACGACTATCTCGAACCCCTGACCGGCGCGCCGCACTCCAAGCTCCGTATCGGCCAGTTTCGTCCCGGTGCCGAGTGCAACCACAGCGATCAGATTCTGGACATCTATACGATATAACAGCGTGGCGGCGCGTACAAACCGGGTGACGATTGAGTACGAACAGAACGAAAGTGAGAGCCTTAGATTGATACTTCGACGGTTGGACCAAGAAAAGGTTGAATTTCAAACATGAAACGTAGAACGTTCATCCAGACACTCCCCGCTTCGTCGCTGATTGGCATCTCGGGGTGTAGCCTCCTCGATAGTACGATCTCGTATCAAATATGGCTGAACAACCACAGGGATACTGAACAGACTGTTACTGTTCGAGTATCGGTCGACAACGAGGTGATATTTGACGAGCAACTAACGGTTGAAATCGATTCGGGTCCACAGATCGCATCACCGGAGGAGCCGGGCGAGTACGAAATCGTCGTTGAAACCGCAACTGATCGCCATACAGAGAGCCTATCGCTACCACTTGACGACCGGTATGAATCCACATCAGTAACGAATATCAATCTACAGGACGAGGACGTAGAGTTCCGATCGTGGGTTCTGGACTGATGCAGTCGCTACTCGTAGCGTACCTGCAAAGAAACGAAAACCGAACGCCTCAGATACCGTCCTCGAAGTCGTCGAGGGCGTAGCTCGGCTCCGCGCCGCGGCGGTCGAGCAGCTCGTTGGCCATCAGCCAGTAGACGACCGACAGGGCCTTGCGACCCTTGTTGTTCGTCGGGACGACCAGATCCACGTTGCTGGTCTGGTTGTTCGAGTCACACATGGCGATGACGGGGATACCGACCGTGATCGCCTCCTTGACGGCCTGCTCGTCGCCGATCGGGTCGGTGACGACCAGGACATCGGGCTCGATGTAGCCGTCGTACTTGGGGTTCGTGAGCGTGCCGGGGATGAAGCGTCCGGTGCGTGCACGAGCCCCGACTGCCTGCGCGAACTTCTCGGCCGGGAACCGACCGTACTGTCGCGAGGAGGTGACGAGGATCTGCTCGGCGTCGTAGTTGGCCAGGAAGTCCGCAGCGGTGCGGATCCGCTGGTCCGTCGTACCCACGTCGAGCACGTAGAGACCGTCGGTCCGGACGCGGTGGATGAACCGCTCCATGTCCTTGGTCTTTTGCTGGGTGCCGATGTGGACACCGGCACCGAGGTAGTCCTCGACCGGGATGAGGAGGTCGGCCTCGTCGTCGGCCATGACATCCTCGTCTAGCTGTGGTTCGTCCTCGGCCTCCTCGGCGTCGGCGGGCGCTTCCTCGACGGGCTCTGCGTCCTGATCGGCGGCCGGTCCGGCCCCCGGATCAGGCTCCTCGTCGACCGCCTCCTCGGCGGCGTCGAGCCCTTCCTGTTCTACGTCGTTGTCTGTCATGCTGCGTCGTCCGCGATGCGGATCAGTTCGTTGAGTTTAGCGGTGCGCTCGCCACCGACCGCGCCGGTCTTGATGAAGTCGGCGTCGGTGGCGACGGCGAGGTGTGCGATCGTCGTGTCTTCGGTCTCACCGGAGCGGTGAGAGACGATGACGTCGTAGGTGTTGTTCGCGGCCAGCTCGATGGCGTCGAACGCGTCGGTCAGCGAGCCGATCTGGTTGGGCTTGATCAGGATGGAGTTGGCCGAGTCCATCTCGATGCCTTTCTCCAGGCGCGAGACGTTGGTGACAAAGAGGTCGTCACCGCAGATCAGCGTCTGGTCGCCGACTTTCTCGGTGAGGTCGGCAAAGGCCTCGAAGTCGTCCTCGTCGAGCGGGTCCTCGACGTACGCGAGGTCCCACTCCTCGACGAGCTCGGCGATGTACTCGACCTGCTCGTCCGTGTCCCGGACCTGATCGCTGTAGACGTAGCCGCCCTCGTCTTCGTCGTACATCTCCGCGGCGGCGACGTCGAGGCCGAACTTGATCTCGAAGCCGACCTCGTCGGCGACCGTTGAGGTGGCTTCGTCGAGGATCTCGAAGGCTTCGGCGTCGTCGATCGACGGCGCCCACGCGCCCTCGTCGCCCTTGCCCGCAGGCGTGTCCCGCTCGATGAGCATGTCGTGGATCTCCTGGTGAACTGCCGCGTTGGCGAAGACGGCGTCGGCGACGCTCGGTGCGCCGACCGGTGCCGACAGGAACTCCTGAATGTCCGTCGCGTCCGCGGCGTGTTCACCGCCGCCGACGACGTTGCCCAGCGGAACCGGGAAGTTATCGCCGCGGAACGCGCCACCGAGATGCTGGTACAGCGGTGCACCGAGCACGTCGGCAGCGGCCTTGGCGGTCGCCATGCTGATCGCGACGGCGCTGTTCGCACCGATCTCCGAGAAGTCTTCGGTCCCGTCAGCGGCACGAAGCGTGTTATCGACCGCACGCTGATCGCCGGCGTGCACCTCGCCGACGAGGCGCGGGACGGCCAACTCACGAGCGTTCGCGATCGCTTCCTTGGGTGGGAGTTCGATCGCCTCGAACTCGCCGGTCGATGCGCCACTTGGCGCTGCGGCACGCCCGAAGCCACCGCTTTCGGTCAGCACGTCTGCTTCTACCGTTGCGTTACCACGCGAGTCCAGGATCCGTCGAAGTCGGATGTCGGTAATCAGTGTCATGATCGGTTAACTGTAAATGGGAGGGCGTTTGCATCGTACTCTTCCGCGGCAATAAGGATCGGTTCTGCCTGATCAGTCTCGACGAGCACCGGCGCTCCGTACGAGACCTGTAGCGCTCGCGCGCCCAGGATCCGAGCCTTCTCGTATCGGGTGTATCGCTGTGTCCCTGTCATTATTGATAGGGTGCGACGATGTCGACGAGGTCCTTGTGGGAGACGAGCATCCGGCGACAGCAGTGTCGCTCGACGCCGAGTTCGTCCAGCACCTCGGCAGGATCCTCATCTCCCTCACGAGCCCGCTCTTTGAACTCTTCCCAGTGTTCACCGACGACGTTACCGCACGTGAAACACCGGACTGGTACCATCATATTAGTTCACCTTAGCGGTAGGATTTCTGGTAGCGGGCACGCGCACCGGGTCCACCCCATTTTTTCGGTTCGGACTGGCGAACGTCGTTGACCAGCAGCGAGCGATCGAACTCCATGAACGCATCACGGAGCTCGGCATCGCCCGTATGCTGGACGAGCCCACGTGCGATCGCCGTTCGCACGGCGTCGGCCTGTCCGGAGATCCCGCCGCCCTCAACGCTAACCTCGATATCGAGGCCGCCGCGAACGTCGTCGGCGATGCGGAACGGCTCCGTCATTTTCAGTCGGGAGGTCTCCGGATCGACCAGTTCGACCGGCTGGGAGTTGATTCGTACGCGACCGTCGCCCTCGCGCACGGTAGCGCGCGCGATGGCGGTTTTCTTCTTGCCACTGGTGTTGGTTACCATGTTCGGTTAGCACCCAGGTTCTCGCTGATCTCTCCGAGCTGGAGGAACTTGATGTTCGATAGTCGATCGAGGGAGGTCCCCTCGATGATTTCGCCGTCCTCGTCGTACGGGTTACCGACGTAGACACGGACGTTCTCGAACGCCTCGCGGCCTCGATCCCTCTTGTACGGCAGCATGCCGCGGATCGAGCGCTTGAAGATCATGTCCGGCCGCTTTGGGTAGTATGGGCCACGATCCGAACCGAGTTCGGTTCGCTTCTCGAACGTGCCCATCACGTCCTCTTCACTGCCGGTGATGACTGCGTCTTCCGCGTTGACGACGGCGACACGCTGGCCGTCGAGGGCCGTCTGTGCCACGTTGCTCGCAACGCGACCGAGGATACAGTCACGGGCGTCGACGATCACGTCGGCTTCGAACTCTGCGACGCTCATCGGATCACCCGGACGTTGGATCCTTCGGGGTTCTGTTCGATTGCCTGTTCTAGGTCTACTGTCTCGCCGACCTGGTCGATCTTACGCTTGGCCGTGCCCGAGAAGTCGACCGCTGCAACGGTGACCGACTTCTGTAGGACGCCGCTACCGAGCACTTTGCCCGGAACGACGACCGTCTCGTCTTCCTGGGCGTAGCGCTCGATGCGACCAAGGTTCACTTCCGCGTGCGTGCGGCGGGGTTTTTCGAGCCGAGAGGCGACGTCGCTCCAGACGTTCGCGTCCTCGGTTCGAGAAACCGACTTCAGCTCGGCGATGAGACTGCTGAGTCTCGGGTTCGTCTTACTCATAACTTTCCTCCTGATAGGGGTAAAAACGGTGATGCAGGGAGCAGGATTTGAACCTGCGGACTCCTACGAGACAGCGCCCTGAACGCTGCGCCGTTGGCCAAACTTGGCTATCCCTGCCTGCATTCCGGTGTACTCGATGCCCCTTCAAACCACTTTCGATCGAGACCGCCCGCGATCGTGGGGCGGCTGTGGCTCCGGCCTCGTAGTTGACGGCGTCGGAGCCAGCCGACGGCTGGACGAAGCGTGCGCTTCCGGTCCGGGCGTCGGTCAGGGGTGAGTGGTTTGTTGGAGCGGTCATATTCTATAACTGTACTGCTGCTTCGAGTTCGTCTGCCCGATCCGCGATGGAGTCGGCCGCCAGCGTGACGAGTTCCTCGACCGTGTAGGAACCGTCCGTTTCGACGTGGAACACGAACGCGTTCTCGACATCGGTCACTTCGACGTCCTTGCCGGGATACCGCTGGGAGAGATCGTTCCCGAACTCCTCGGCCAGCAGCAGTTCGCCGTCGTCCTCGACGACGCCACGGACGATCTGGGGCTCGTCGTCCTCGAACTCGCCGCGGTCACCGACGACCTCCACGGACTGGAGATGTTGGTAGCCGACGGAGACGCCGCCCTGATGTTTGGCGTGGTCTTTGCCGGTCATCGTCACTGCTTCGGCTTCGAGCTCGAGACGCTGGCCCTCCTTGAGGTCGATGATCGGGACGCCGTCGGTGGCGACCGCGACTGACTCGTCGTGACTGACGAGATCGCCCGAGTAGGCCGTCTCGGGTCCCGAGACGTCGAGCGAGAGGGTAACGGAGTCTCCCTCCTCGAACTCCTCGGGCGGTGTGGTCAACGGAACCAGACCGAGCCGTAGGGCGATCTGTTCGTCGAACATCACCGACGAGTTCTCGACGAACTGGACCGTATCGATCGCCATCGTCGGTACGTCGGCGATCATCGCGCGACGGATCCCGTTGGCGAAGGCCGGCGTGACCCCGCGGACGAGAAAGCGCGCCGATCGGTCGGATCGTTCGATGAACTCGACCTCGTAATCCATAGCCATGGTCGTCAGAATCCGCCCTTGCCTTTCGGTGCGCGCGATCCGTCGTGTGGGATCGGGGTGACGTCTTCGATACGACCGATCTCGAGGCCGGCACGCGCAAGCGCACGGATCGTCGCCTGTGCGCCGGGGCCGGGGCTCTTCTGGAGGTTCCCGCCGGGTCCGCGAACGCGGACGTGAACGCCGTCGATGCCCGCTGCGAGCACCTCTTCGGCGATCTCCTCGGCCATCTGCATGGCCGCGTACGGGGATGCCTCGTCACGGTTCTGTTTGACGACTGCGCCGCCCGAAGACTTCGCGATCGTCTCCGCGCCGGTCAGATCCGTGACCGTCATGATCGTGTTGTTGAACGATGCGTGCACGTGGGCTACGCCCCACTTTCCGTCTTCTGCCATGTTATTGTTCCTCCGATCGTGCCGGGTGTAGCTCGTCCGCCAGCGGGCTCGTCTCGTCGAACTCGATCGAGTCTTCCTCGTCGACCTCGACCGTATACGACGGGACGGTAACGCGGTGATCACCGACGATCACGTGGCCGTGACTGATGAACTGTCGTGCCTGCTGGGGCGTGTTGGCGAGACCTTTGCGGTAGACGACTGTCTGGAGACGCCGTTCGAGCACGTCGTTGATCTCCAGGGACAGCACTTCGTCTAACCCGTCAGTCTCGTCGAGGATTCCGTCGCGCTTGAGGCGTGCGAGGAACTCGCTGCCTGCTTCCTCCGCGGCCTCGGTGTCGCCGAGCGCCTCGCCGATGAGGCGTCGTGCCTCGCGGCGCATGTCACGCAGCTCGGACTGTGCGCGCCAGAGCTCTTCTTTGGTCGCGAGACCGTATCGGCCGAGCAGGTCGTGTTCGCCGGCGATACGCTCGCCCTGCCACGGATGGTTGGGCGTCTCGTACGCTTTGGTTTTGTTACCGAGCGGCATTATTCGTCATCCCCCTCGGCTGCTTCCTCTTCGGCCTCTTCACGAAGCTCCTCGACGTTGACGCCGATGGTCCCTTCGGTACGTCCAGTGGACTTGGTCCGCTGGCCGCGTACCTTCTGGCCACGGTTGTGTCGAACGCCCTTGTAGGAGCTGATCATCTTCATCCGGTTGATGTCGTGACGGCGCTTCATGTTGAGGTCGTTGCCGACCTTGTGAGTCGTTTCGCCCGAGAAGAAGTCCCGCTGGCGATTCGTCAGCCATTCGGGGACTTCCTCGGCGTACTCGTCGACGACATCGACGACCGCGTCGATCTCGTCGTCCTCCAGCCGACCGAACGTTGCCTGTCGGTCGACGCCGGCTTTGTCCGCAATGATTCGGGCCGTTCGACGGCCGATGCCGTTCATCTCGATGAGCGAGCGTTCGACGCTCTTGGTCCCATCGAGGTCAGTCTGCCCGATGCGGACGAAATACCGAAGGTCTTCGTCGTCCTCGATTTCGTCCTGTGGTTCTTCTGCACTCATGTGTGGTGTGATAGGTTGCAGTCGATCGCCGACTGCCGGGACAATCCACCGACCAAGCGGCTGGTCGGGAGATGATTGACGTCGTGGCGGGGATTCGAACCCCGGAGGCTTTACGCCACATGGTTAGCAACCATGCGCCTTGGGCCGCTTGGCTACCACGACTCGCGTGTTATCGTCGCCCTTCCGGACTCGGGGCCGCTGCCCCTACATTGGATTGCAGACGTACCTTCCCCGTTGCCGTACTTAAACGCAACGATAGGCTGGCACGCCAATCTCGACAAATCAGCGTTCTCAGGTGTCATACGGTCGGTACATGTTCACACGGGGCGGTAGCGGTCCACCTGTGCCACTACTCCGCCCGATACAGCACATCCTGACCGAGGTCGTCCTGCCGGGCGAATGCGAACAGCCGACCGGTCGGAGCGGGTGAGACGGCGATCTCCGTCGAGTACCCCGTCGTTGGATCCCACGTCGTCCCGTTCCTCTCGACACCCACGTCGGTCACCGTGATTCCGGGAGAAAAACATACCGACAGCGTCGTCAGGTCGCTGCTTCCTGTGTGTCCCGACGCCTCTCGTCCTCTTGTGACACCAGCGACTCTAGCCGGTTATCGAGCGCGAGGGGACCGCTTCCGGCGATCAGAATGACCGACGCCATCCCGAACAACGCGACGTGGGCGAGCACCGGATCGTCGGGCAGTGCAAAGAGCGTCAGCGCGAACATCGTGATAGCCGTGGCCGCTCCCGCCCGGGTAAAGAGGCCGAGGATCAGGGCGATCCCGAGTGCTGTCTCGGTGACGCCCGCACCGAGCACCCACAGTTCCGGGGCGACTGGGATGACACCGGTGAGATCGTAGTGGTCGACGACTTCCAGTCCGATGCCGGGTCTGAGGATCTTCTGGCTGACGCCCAGATAGATGAACGTGACGCCGAGGCCGATCCGTGCGACTGTCGGGAAAAAACGCTCGTACGGACGAATCCACGTCTGGCCACGCTGGACGATGTCGTGGACGACGTCAAACCGACCGTACACCGTCCCCGGCGTCGCGGCGAGGCGCTGGAACACGTGGTCTGCGCTCGGTTTCCCACTTCCGACCAGCGCGATCGTCGCCAACCCACCCACCATTTCCAGTTGCAAGAGCATGACCGGATACAGCGTCGCAGCGGCGACGTAGATGACGAGTGTGACCAGTGCGACGACCCGTGTGGCCAGGCCAAAGAGCAAAAAGAATCCTAGCGCCACCTGCAGGATCCGCAGTTCGATTTCGAGGGCCGGGGTGATGAAGTAGCCGTTGAACCCTGCCCCGATCAGCGGGATCCCAAAGGAGATTCGGAGTAGCCACGGCACGTACTCCGTGTACTCGACCATCGCGGCACGGAACGCGCCGATATCCTCCTGTATCGGCTGCAAGTAGAGATACGCGGCGGCGGCCACAACCACCGCAATCGCGCCGGCAACGAGCGGGCCGACGATCAGTGGATCCGACAGCGACTCGCCGAGGAACTCGGCCACACTGACGTCCTGTTCCTGGTCGACGACGTACTCCTCGTGAGCGCTGGCCGACCCGGTAACGGAAACCAACAGCGCGAGCGAGGCCAACAGTGCTGCCCCCAGTCCCGACGGCCGCCGAGAGGCAAACGGTATCATACAGTTCGTCTATGTGACCAGTCGTCAAAAGCTATCCCCCGGGCCACCTGTTCGGACGCCATCCCGGACCTGCACTCGCGACGGATCCCGGCTCAGACGTCGAAGACAACGTAAGCGTACCACTCCCCGTCGCGCTCTTCGACAGCCATCTCCGAGTACGTCACCGCTTTGATCTCCCGTGCGGTCACCGCCGACAGCGGAACGCCACGTGCGGAGCCCTCGATCGTCCAGTCCCCGTCGCCTTTGGTGATCGTCGCCTCGTTGTCGACCGGGAGCACCGACCGGACATCCCGCTCGTAGATGAGTTCGTCGAGATACTCGAACAGGAGCGCCTCGCGGCTCTCGGCCGTCACCGACAGCTCGAATCGGTCGCCCGCCGCTGGCACCGACTCACACATTGCGGCAGCCAACCCGTCAGCAACTGCCGACGCGACGGCGGCAAACGTCTCTCCCGATGCCTCGACCGCGATATCCGCGGTGTGCTCTCGTAGTTCGTAGCTCACAGGTCGAGTGAGGACGGGAGCGACTGTGAATACCTTGGTTTTTCGCTGCCAGTCCGGCGCTCTGCCGGTGGAATTATATTCACGTCTCCGCTACGTAGCCACAGTGAGCGTCAACGTCGATTCGCGCGTCGTCCCGCCCGGCGACGACGAACTCATGGGCGATGCCTGGCGGCTCAAAGAGCGGATCCACAGCGAGGAGGGTGTGCTCAAACAGCGACGTGGCTTCTTCACCGACGCCTATCGCCGTTCGACCGTCCACGTCTTCCAGACCGGCGAGGAACTGGTCGGTTTTGCGACCGTCCGACGCGACGGCTATATCCTATTTCTCGCGGTCTCGCCGGACTACCGTGGCGAGGGGTTCGGCGAGCAACTCGTCGCTCGTGTCGCCGACGAACACGGAACAGTAACGTGTCACGCCCGTGCGACCAACGAGGACGCCCTCAAGTTCTACGAATCGCTCGGCTTCGAGATCAAACGCCGCATCGAGGGGTACTACGAGGACGGTGGCGACGCCTACTACCTCAAACTGGGCGAAGACGAGAGTATCACCAAACGGCTAAGCGAACTCGTCAGGCGGCGCTAATATGCCGCTGCCCACGTGGGCGTCCGGGGGTGCACTCGTCTTTGCGTTCGGAATCGCGCTCGTTGCGGTGCTCGTGCTGGAGCGCCCGGGTGGGCGATGGGGGCGTCGCGTCCGGTCGCGTCTGCTCTTCGGTATCCCGTGGGGCACGCTCGTCTCCGTTCTCTTTGTCCTCTCTATCTATCTATTCGTGCAGGACGGCGTCTCGAACTGGTCGAACCCGGTCGTGATCCCGTACCGTTCGTGGTCGTACTTCTATCCGACCGGCTGGCTCACGTCCGGGTTTGCCCACGCCAGTCCGGGCCATCTCATCGGGAACCTCACCACCGCCGTCGTTCTGGCCCCCATCGCCGAGTACGCGTGGGGACATTTTCCGGACGACCGCGGCACCCAGTCGTTCACGTCGTGGCGGACGAACCCGTGGGTCCGGGCGTTTCTCGGTTTCCCTGCCGTCGTCGTGCTGGTCGGACTGGCGACCAGCCTGTTCGCACTCGGCCCGGTCATCGGCTTTTCGGGCGTCGTCTTCGCCTTCGCGGGCTTTGCGATCGTCCACTATCCGATCGTCACGGTCGTCGGAATTCTCGTCTCGCGGGTCGTCGGCACGGTTCTCCAGGGGCTACTCGATCCGATCGTCGTGGCGACGACCTCAGCGAGCGCGCCGTCCGCCCCGTCGTGGGCGACGATCGCCATTCAGGGACACGCTCTCGGGTTTCTCCTCGGGATCGTGCTCGGGCTGTTCGTACTCGGCCGTCGGGACCGACGACCAAACGCCGCTCGGCTACTCGGCGCGACGCTGATCTTCGGCGTCGTGCAGGGCCTGCATCTCGTGTACTGGTTCCGCGGCGGCGGCGAGTACGTGCTCTTTCGCGGGCCGGGCGTCGCTCTGGTCGTCGTCCTCGCGCTACTTGTCACTCTGGCTGTGACGGCGTCCGACCGACAGTTCGTCCGCTCGACGACACGCCGCGGCGTCGCAATCACGCTCGTGATCCTCGCGGTCGCCGCACTCGCCGGCCCTGCCATCATTCCTAACCTCGCCGTCGTCGAGGACGGGGGTCTCGGGGACGACGCGGTCACAGTCGAGGATTACCGGATCACCTACGACGAGGACGTGCGTAACGAGATGGTTTACATCGGCGAGATCGAGCTGTTCGGCGAGAGCACCGCGGTGAACACCAGTGGCGTGATCGTCACCAGCGAGGATCGACAGATCTGGATGACCCACACCTCGAAGCAGAATCTCGAATTCAGGGGATCGACCAGCGTGACCGTGGGCGGTCCCGGCTGGAGCGAGACGGTTCCAGTCGAGCGCACTGGCTGGACGCCGACCGGTAACGACAGCGTCTATCAGGTGTCTGTTGGCGAGGAGGAGCGGCCGGTGTTCGCCTCCGATTCACGAACCGCATCGCCCCGGATCGACGGCCGAAGCGTCTCGGTAGTTCCCGAGGAGGGGGAGTTCGTCCTCGCCATCGCCGAGGAGGGCACAGAGCTCGATCGTACCCAGCTCCCGGCCACTAACGAGACAGTAACGGCAGGCGGGCTGAGCTTCGAGCGTGACGAGTCCGGCGACCGCACCGCCATCGTCGCCGAGCGCGGCGAGACGAGCGTCGAGGTCGCCCGCGCGGAACGCCGTGGCTTCTAGTCCCACTCGATGCGGAACACTTCCGCGTCGACGACGTGTCGGTTCTCCCGATGGAACTCGAACTGTCTGTCGAGATCCAGCTCGGCGCGGAACGCTCGTGTCACCTCGCCGCCGTTGTCGGCCGCAAAGGCCTCGACGAACTCCTGACTGTCGGCGTTGTGAATCGAGTACGAGACCGCGGCCACCTCGCTCGCGGTCCGGAGAAATGCCCGATCGGCGTGTTCGTTACCGTCCTGTGCCCCGAAGGGCGGGTTCATCAGTACGATGGCATCCTCAATACGGAGCGGGGCACGCGTCGCGTCGGCGTGCACCCAGCCGATATCAGTTCTCGTCCCGACACGACGTTCGTTCTGTCGGGCCGTAGCCAGCGCCCCCCGGTCGATGTCGACGCCGATCGCTCGTTTCGGACCCCGAAGCGCCGCGCCGAGTACGAGCATGCCCGTTCCCGTCCCCAGGTCCAGTATCGTGCGCCCGTCGATATCCCCCTGTAGATCCGCGACGTGGACCAGATGGGCCGCCAGATCCGGCGGCGTCCGGTACTGTTCTAACTCCACGGATGGATCGTCAAAACCGCCGACAACGCCGAGCTGCTGGGCGAGTCGTCGTTTCGTGCTCATCGAATCTCTCCCCCGGGAGTAGTCAGTACGATCACTGTCGGCCGACACCATTGATCGGTGATCCGGGGTCCCGAGGACGGCTGATTCATACTACCATGGGATACACAGTAAGAATACAAAAGCGTGATGGATGCTTGAAAGTAATAACTCAGTCGGATAGCACCCGGCTGCCCGATCTATCGACCGAAACGACCGCGGAAAATAGTTAAGTCGGTCCCTTCCATCGGTACCAGTATGGACTGTCCACGCTGCTCTGCGACGCTGAAAACGTATACGCTGGAGGGACATCAGGCGGAGGTCTGCGAGTCGTGTGGTTACGCCGGGGTCGCGGTCGAGCACGGGAGCGAGCCCGAGGAGTTCGAGTCCTGGCAGGATGCACTGGCGCGATTCCGTGACGGGTAGCGACGTTCAGGTCCGGATCTCGAAGCGCGCCCCTGTCTCGCTTTCCTGTGCGTCGTGCACTGATACCTCCCAGCCGTGGGCGTCCGCCAGCGTCTCGACGATGTAGAGGCCAAACCCGGTGCCGTCCTCCGCTGTAGTGTATCCCTGCCCGAAGACGGCGTCTTTCTTCGCATCGGGGATCCCGGGGCCGTTGTCCTCGACGTAGAACCCCTCCTCGTCGGAGCCGACGATCACCCGGAGCCCGTTCGGGGACTGAGCTTCCGAAGCAGCGCTCGTCGAGCCATGCTCGATCGCGTTCCGGAACAGGTTCTCTAACAGCTCCAGTAGCCGATCCCGGTCGGCATGGAGCTGATCCCGCCCGGACGATCGGGTGGTCGTCCAGGATTGCTGTTCCCGGACGGTCAGCGATGCACCGTCGGTCTCGACGTGTTGCCACGCCTCGCGGGCGAGTTCGGGGAGCGATAGCAGCTCGGTCTCGCTGACGACCTGCCCGTTTTTGGCGAGCGTCAGCAGCTCTTCGATCAACGACTCCATCCGATCCAGTGCCCAGTCGATCTCTTCGACGATTTCCTCGTCGGTCTCGAGGAGATCGAGATACCCCTGCGCGACCGACAGTGGATTCCGGAGGTCGTGGCTGACGATCTGTGCGAACTCCTCTAGCTGCTCGTTTTGCATGGCGAGTGATCGCTCGCGCTCTGCGCGATCCAGCGCTACCTTGAGGTTTGCTGCAAGCACCCGTGCGAGATCGACGGTGAACTCGTCGATCGGATCGTCGGCGATCAGCCCGAGCACGCCGTGACCGTCGAGCGGGAGCGCCACGACGTCGATCTCGGACGCCGACAGTTGGTCGTCAAGTCGCCGACGCCGCCCATCCGTGTCGAGCAGCATCGCCTGACTGTTCTCGTGACTGGTCTCGAACAGTGACAAATAACTGTCATCGATAGTGGTCGATGTCTCACCTGGAACTGGCGTGAGATTGCCCTGATCGGCCAGCAGCACCTGCACCGGCGGCAGATTCGGTACGCCATCGGAGATGTCGACTGCGATCGCACAGATATCGTCGCTCGTCCGCGCCGCGACGAGCTCCCGACTCGCGGCGTGCAGGGCGTTCATCTTTGCCTCTCGCCGTTTTTGCTCGGTAACGTCACGGGCACTGCCGACGATACCGACGATCTCCCCGTCCTCGTACCGCGGCGCTTTCGTCGTCGACACCCAGCGTGGTTCGCCGTCGTCGACGTATTGCTCGATATCGTTCACGATCGGCTCGCCGGTCTGCATGATTTCTCGTTCCTCCGCGTGGAGCTCCGGCGCGTTCTCGCCCACCAGTTCGTAATCGGTCAACCCCCGTAGTTGGTCCCGGGGAAGGTCGTACTCCGCCGCAGTCGACCGACTGACGATCTCGTGCTGGTGGTGGTCGTTTTTGACGTACAGCTGATGCGGGTAGTTCTCCAGCAGCGCGTCGAGTACCGCCGCTTTCGACGGCGTCGATGTCCCGACGTTTGCAGCACGTTCGAGTCGTCCGACCATCGCGTCCGGGAACGTGCCGTCGCCAGTCTCCGGAACACTGATGACGTCGCTCGCACCCATCGACTTCGCGTCGACGACGAACGTCTCGTCGAAGCCGATCACGAACGCGACGATCGGCACGTCGAACTGGGAAAGCGCCAGATCGAGCATCGCCCTGCCATCCGTCGTCTCGCTTTCGGCCACCACGACGCAGTCCGGGTTCCGATCGGCGGTCCGGGCCGGTTCGAGCCCGCTGACGACGTTCGTCCTGATCGGTCGGTCGGCGTCTTCCAGAGCCACCCGCAACTCTCCGAGTTCGTCTGCAGGATCGACGAGCAGTAGCTTCAGGGGAGGCCCAGGCATTGTATTCGTTTGAAACACGTTGTACGGATCCCTACAAAAACCTTCCCGCAGTCGCTATCGGCACGTCGTCGAAAAAATATCGCGGGGTAGCGTTACTCGTCTGCGGCCGCGGCTTCTTCTTCCTCGCCACCGGCTGCCGGCGCCTCCTCGTCCGAGCGGGCGGCCACGAGGCCACCACGTGCAACGCTGTACAGCGGCTCGTTGGCGTGGCTCACGCCGCTGATCGAGAACGGGATATTGGCATCCTGCAGGTGGTCGCGGAACAGGTCCTCGAACCCGTCGGGACTGGAGGTACCGCCCGTGACGACGACCGGCACGTCCAGGCCCTCCTCGACGTCTTCCTCGTCGACTTCCTTGACGATCAGGTCGATGACGTAGTCGAGCAGGTTCTCGTAGTAGATGCTGAGCGCACCTTCGACCCCACCGACGTCGGTCTGGAAGTCGAGCTCGAAGTCGTCTTCCTTGATCGAGGTGACCTTGTCGACCGGCGTTCCCGTCGCCTGTGCGGCCTGCTCGTCGACCCAGTCGCCACCGCGGGCGACCGAGAACTTCATGACCGGCACCGCGTAGTAGGCCAGACAGACGTTGGTCATCCCCGCACCGAAGCTGATGCCGAGCCCGGTGAAGTCGTTGTCAGCGAGCTCGCTGTAGATGACCGCCATTCCCTCGTTGATGGGCTCGGCGTCGTAGCCCATGTCGTTGATGAAGGATTCGAGGGTCTTCTGGTGATACAGCGTCGACAGATCCGAGTCGATCGGATCCGCGGGCGAGGAGAAATACAGCTTCTCGCCGGGATGATTCGGCTCGCCGACGACCTGCTCGATGATGAGCTTCATCATCGGGATCGCCGATTTCTCGTCGCTCGAGAGAATACCGTGTTGCATCGGACGGCGTGTCTCACGGTTGAAGATATTCGCGAAATTGAGCGCGTCGTCACCGACGACGTAGACCTTGTCGTCCTTGCGGATGTGGAGAACTTCGCTTCGCGAGAGCATCTGCTCGGCCATATCCGAGTAGTCGATCTCGACGAAGGAGTTGCGCTGTTGCACGAAGACGGTGTCGTTACCATCCTGCTGTGCCGACAGGATGTTCATTGTGCCGACGTCTAGGCCTTTCGCCATATACCATACAACTTTGCCCCCATACAATAAAACTATGTGAAATATTTACAGAACTTCCAGGCAAGTAAATATAATAGAAGCGATGGGATGCCGATCAGTTCCGACCGACGAGTGCCCGAAGTCGATCGAGCAGACCGAGTTCGGCGAGCATTCCCTCGTCGCTTTCCGCTGCCTGCTCTTGTTTTCGTTGCTGGCGGAGCTCGTTGAGCTTCGAGGTTTGATCGTCGACCGTCGACGACGAGGTCGCAGTCTTCGTATCACCGCCCTTGAGCGCTTTGAGGCCGCTGACCTGTGCGTCGACACCACCGCTCTCTCGGGTGGTCTCGGCCTCGACGTCCACGTTGGCTGCCTCGAAGCTATCTTCGGTACTGAAGCTGAGCCGTTTTGACTCGTGTTTCTCGACGCCGCCCCACGACATCTCGACGCCTTCCATCGCCGACTCGATGTCCTGTTCGATCTGGTCCTCGCTGATGGACTCCTCTTCGTCCTCCTCTTCGATCCCCTCGATCTCGCTGGGATGTGGTTTGGCCCGTTCGAGCTGGTGGGCGACCAGCGCGGCACCGGTCGCCGCGGCAACCACGGCGAGGCCCACACCGTAGGTACCGAGGATGGCCAGCATCGTCGACGCGCCGAACTCGGCCCACTGGCTGGGGTAGTACCACGAGAAGGCGGCCGAGGCGACGACGGTAATCAGCACACCGCCTGCCGAGGCGATCACTGCCTTCCGTTCGACCGGCAACAACACGTCGATGCCGAGCAACAACACCGGTAAGGAGAGCAACGCCGCGACAAAGGCGACGTTCGCAAAGAGGAAGTACGAGCCCTCACGATAACCGAAGGCTGCAACACCCGTCACGAAGGTGATCGCCGCGATCACGGCGAGGGCGACGCCAATGAAAAACAGGCCAAAGCCGAGGTAAACGTCGGTCTGCGTGTCCGGTTCGCCGATGTACTGCTCGTACAGCTCGAACAACCTGTTGTCCGGGAGGTTCTCGGAGTCGTCCTCAGTCATTGGCGTCGTTTTCTTACCGCATACTCATGACTGTTCCCCTAATTATTTCATATCTGACCAGTGTGGAGAGAGGAGAGCTACCTTCCTTCGGGTGCGACCTGGACTCGGGTACTACCAGGTGCCGTGGAACGTGTCGAAGCTCAGCTCGTCGAGCGGTTTATTCCCGACGGCGATCTGATACTCGCCGGGCGTGAGCATCGGTTTGTGGAACTGCGGGCCGTCGTCGGTCGTGATCCGGGGACAGCCGGTGTTGACGTACGCGTCGAAGCCGAAGTTACGCAGCCGATCGGGCGTCACCTCGTCCATCGTGATCAGGTAGGCGTCGTCGTTGTCTTCGAGGATCGCTTCGGCCTGATCCATCCGCCCCTGCCCGATCTTGGTACAGAAGATGACGCCGAACGTCTCGGCGTCCATCGCCTTGTGGACCGTGGCGTAGCGCTGTTTCATGAACTTCTCCGTGTCGGCGATCGTCACGACGTTGTTGACCGGATCCGCGATGATGACGTTCTTGTCGGGATGTTCCATCGCCAGTCCGAGCGGGTGGAACTTGCCGCCGCCGACGTAGAGGATCTGGTCGGCGTCGACGTCCGCCGAGGCGTAGTTACAGCCAAGCACCTGCCCCTCGTGGGTCAGTCGCTCGTCACCGCGGCGGGTGTGAACCTCGTAGCCACGCTCTTCGAGCCAGTCGGCCATCTCCTCGAAGCGGTTCATGTGCTGGGCAGTCGTCACGAGCCCCACGTCCGGATCGTCGTCCGGGTCGGTGAGCTCCGCCTTGGCCTCCTCCATGATCGGCATGACGTCGACGTTCGAGAAGAGGGGGACGTAGATGATCTTGTCCGACTCCTTCATCGGGCTGTGCCCGAAGTGGACGAACACGTCAGTCCGGCGCATCATGAACGTGTCCAGATCACAGGCACCGTAACAGGGCTGGCCCGACAGCAGGATCATGACGTCGTCATCTAGGAGTTCGCGCAGGTCGTCGGCGACGTCCGGGCCACGGCGTTTGAGCCCTTCAGGGAACTGTAGACCTACTTTCTTTGCGTCGCGCTCCTCGACTGCCTCGACGATCCGGTCGAGTTCGTAATCCCACTCTCGGTCGTGCTTGAGGGACATGCCGGTGTTCCGGAGGTCCCCGTCGCTGTACTCCGTCTGCTCGCTCATTGCCCGTCGTAGCGGCTTGGGACGTATAACGTCCCCGTTTGCCCAAGTGACGTGGTAGTAGGCCACACCCTCGCCCCTTTCAGGGGGTTCAAGCCGTTTGACCTCCTGCATGCAGCCATGACAGATACACCGGAGCTACCGCTCGAACACCGAACGATCGCCGCCGACGGAGAGGGACCCCATCCCGCTGTCGTCATTCTCCACGGTCGCGGTGCAGACGAAACTGACCTCCTGCCGATCGCACAACGGCTTCCTGACGAGCTGTTCGTCCTTAGCCTTCGCGCACCGGACCCGCTACAGGGCGGCTACACCTGGTACGAACTCGACCTCTCGGGCGGCGGGCTCCACCAGAGCCAGCCCCATCCCGAGCAGTTCCGCCGGAGCCTCGATCTGGTCGACGAGTCGATCGAGACTGCCGTCGAAGCATACAACCTCGATGCCGACCGGATCGGCCTGCTGGGCTTCAGTCAGGGTGGGATCACGAGCCTCTCCTTGCTCCTCGAAACACCGGAGAAGTACGACTGGGTCGCCGCGCTCCACTGCTATCTTCCGGACTCACACTGCGAACTCGACCCGGACGGTATCGAGAACACGCCGGTGTTTATCGCGGGCGGCAATCAGGACCAGATCATCCCGCCGGGACGCACGGAGGCGGCCGCCACCCGGTTGAGTGAGATCGGCACACCAGTGACATCGAGAACCTACGAGACGGGTCACGGAATCGGACCGGACGAACACGCCGATCTGCTGGAGTGGATCGACGGACAGGTCTAGACCAGACCGTCGTCGTCTTCCTCGTCAGTATCGTTGTCGCTGTCGTCTTCTTCACCGCCGTCATCTGCTTCGTCACCATCTCCGCCGTCGTCTGCCTGTTCGTCACTGCCGTCGTCTGCCTGTTCGTCACTGCCGTCGTCCTCGACGGCCTCTTCGGCACCGTCGGCAGTCTCGACGACGCCCTCCATCAGCGAGTCGATGTTTTCCCGTTCCTGTGCGCTGACCTGTTGGGGATAGATGCCGATCGTCACGAGCAGGTCGTCGTCGGTTTCGACGGCTTCGCTGACGTGGAGGTAGACGTCGACGTCTTCGCCGTCGAACTGCGCGCTGGCGGTGAACCGCGAGGCGGTCGTCTCCTGGTCCAAGATCGTCATCGAATAGTCTTCCTGGTGTTCGATGTCGTCCATCTCGTCGTAGTTATTCTCGACCAGATCGACGAGTTCGCGCGTCGACATGTCTTCGACCGGGTTGAACTGGTAGTTCGGAATCCCGATCTGGGGCGTCGTCAACACCATGAACACCGCGCCGCGCTGTTCGCCGAGCGGCCCCATATCGATCGATTTCTCGTGTTCTGTCAGGTAGTTCACGACCCGGACAGACTCCTCGACTGGGCCGACGCCAACCGATTCCTCGATGGTGATGTTGTCGATCCCGATCTGCTGGTAGTCGGTGCTCTCACGGGTGTCGGCGTCGACACCCCCTGCCGTCGATTCGTGGTCGTCCAGTCCGGCCAGTCCGAGACAGCCAGACAGCGATGCGAGTCCGACCGCGCCAGCGCCAGCGAGGACACTTCGTCGATTCATCTGGCAAGCAATTGCTAGCCAGTTTGTAAGTGTTTTTTGGCTCGTGGCTGGCTCTCAAAGCTGCACGAACGGCTCGACGCCGCCGTCAGCATCGACTGCGTAGACGGTCCACGTCCCCTCTTTCTCCCCGCCCATCCCCGGCGAGCCGGCGGGCATTCCGGGCAGCGCGATACCGGCGATATCCGGGGCGTCGTCGAGCAACGTCGCGATCGTTTCGACCGGAACGTGTCCCTCGACGAAGTACGGCCCAATCTCGACGGTGTGGCAGCTTTGCAGCTCCCCGGGAACACCGAGATCGGCCTTTACCGCGTCGATCTCTTCCGGGACGGATGCGGAAAGTGACCCATCGAGATGGTCGTCGAGATACTGTTCGTACACGTCACAGCAGTCGCAGTTCGGGCTGTTGTACTGATGGGCAGTAGCCGAAATCGCTCCAGAGTACGCCCACTCCTCCGTGCTGTCACCGCCGAGACACCCTGCCACCGACGCGGTAGCGACCGCGGACGCAGCGGCGAGTACGGACCGGCGTGAGAGTCGATCGCTCATCGAACCACCTCCGCAAGGGCGCGGAACGGCCTCGTCACGGCGAGGTGGTAGTCCTCGTGGGGATCGTAGCCGCGGAACGCGAGGCTGTTGCCCATCACCGAGAGGCTGGAACCGGTCATCGCCAGTCCGGCCAGCGCGGGGTTGAGCAGGCCAAGCGAGGCGATCGGAATGAGCGTGACGTTGTACGCAAAGGCCCAGAACAGGTTCTGCCAGACCTTCGAGATCGTCGCCTCGGAGATTCGGATCGCTTTGAGCACGTCGGCGGGGTCGTCACGCATCAGCGTCACGTCGGCGCTCTCGATGGCCACATCGGTCCCGCTTCCGATGGCGATGCCGACGTGGGCCGTCGTGAGCGCGGGCGCGTCGTTGACGCCGTCACCGACCATGATCGCCCGCCGATTATCCTCCTGAATTCGCTCGATAGTATCGGCCTTCTGGTCGGGGAGCACCTCCGCGTAGACGTTCTCGGGGTCGATCCCCAGCTGTTTGGCCACGGCGTGGGCGGTTCGTTCGTTGTCCCCGGTTAGCATGATCGGATCGAGCCCACGCTCTTGCAGGGCCGCGATGGTCTCTTTCGCGCTCTCGCGGACGGTGTCGGCCGTGGCGACGACACCGATTAGCTCGCCGTCGAGTGCGACCAGCATCGCGGTCTTGCCGTCGCGTTCGAGTCGCTCCATCCGCTCCACGGCGGGCTCGGGGTCGATTCCGTTGTCCCGCATCAGTTTGCGGTTCCCGACCAGCGCCTCGCCGCGGGCCGTCTCGGCGCGGACGCCGTGGCCGGGGACGTTCTCGAACGCGCTCGCGTCGTCGATCTCGATACCCCGTTCCTGTGCGCCCTCGACGATGGCCTGTGCGAGCGGGTGTTCGGAATCGGATTCGACGCTGGCGGCGACCGCCAGCACGTCGTCTTCGCCGAACTCGTCCCCTCGGTCGTCGCCGATGACTGCGCCGCCGTCGGGCCGTTCCTCTCCGGATCCGTCTGCTGCCACGCCGTTCATCCCCGCTCCGCCCCGAATCGGCACGACGTCGGTCAGCACCATATCGCCGTGGGTGAGCGTCCCCGTTTTGTCGAAGACTACGGCGTCGACGCCCCGGATCCGTTCGAGGATATCGGCCCCCTTGAACAGGACGCCGTTGGTGGCGCTGATCGTCGAGCCGACCATCGTTGCCGCGGGCGTCGCCAGCCCGAGGGCACAGGGGCAGGCGATCAGCAGCGCGCTGGCGAGCACGACCATCGAGAACTCCAGCGTCGAGACCCCGCCCGCGACCGGTCCGCCCCCGACCGGATCGAGGTACGGTAACAGGCCGCCCAGCCACGCGGAGACGCTGTAGAGCACGTCGGGTGCGAACGCCCAGACGATCGCCCAGACGACGGCGTTGACGATTACGGCGGGAACGAAGTACGCCGAGACCGTGTCGACGAGTCGCTGGACGTCGGGCTGGCGCGCCTGTGCCTCCTTGACGCGCTGGACGATCTGCTGGATCGCGGTGTCCTTGCCGACGTTGGTCGCCTCGACGAGCAAGACGCCGTTCTCGTTGATCGTCGAGCCGACGACATCATCGCCAACACCTTTCTCGACCGGGACTGACTCGCCGGTCACCATGGATTCGTCGACCGCGCTCTGGCCGTCGACGACGACGCCGTCCGTGGGGATCTGCTCGCCCGGGCGGACCTTCATCACGTCGCCGACCTCGATCTCCTCGACGGGGACGGTCTGTTCTGCCCCGTCGACCATCAGGGTGGCCTCGTCGGCTTCCATCTCGAGCAGGGTCCGGAGTGCGTCGCTCGCCCGGGCCTTCGAGCGCGCTTCGAGCCAGTTGCCGAGCGTGATGAACCAGAGGATTATCGCGACGGCTTCGAAGTAGAGTCCGCCGGGGATCATCCCTAGCACGACGCCTGTCGAGTACAGATACCCGGCGGAGGTACCGACCGCGACCAGCGTGTCCATGTTTGCGCGACCGGTGTTGACGGCGGCCTCGTAGGCCCCGACGATGAACTCCTTGCCGAGCGTCGCCATCAGCGCTGTCGCAAGAACGAACT
>LFFM01000073.1_pt1 | contig 55714 bp, 57 predicted proteins | sample 643131 | NCBI WGS metagenome assembly LFFM01 (sample SAMN03777445, study PRJNA286221) | soda lake metagenome | biome: soda lake; feature: Kulunda steppe; material: water; isolation source: sample Tc-Br brine of Tanatar trona crystallizer | place: Russia: Kulunda steppe | collected 2011-07 | reverse complement strand
CGGAGTAGAAGGGCGAAGCCGAGGAAATCGATTCTGTCCATGGAAGTCGATCTCCTCGACTTCGTTGAGCAGTGTCGGCACCTAGTCAAACAAGCGTTGGGGAAGCACGCGGGCGAGCCCGCCAGCGGCGGGTTCGCCCGCTGGAAACACGTCGTTCTGCACTGTTTTCGGCTCGAAGAAGACCACAGCTACCGCGAAACGCCGAATCGGCTGGAGTATATGGCCGAGATTCGTGACGTACTCGACTTAGATCGGGACGATCTGCCGGACTACAGCACGATCTACAAATCGTTCGACCGGCTGAAAATGTGGGTGTGGCGGGCGCTGCTGCGCGTTTCAGCGCAGCAGCACCCGCAGTCCGGACATGCAGCACTCGACAGCACGTTCTTCGACCGCCGCTCGGCCTCGTCGTACTATCGCCAGCGGTCGGGAAGTAACGTTCAAACACTGAAAGTGACGACATTAACCGACAGAGAGTCTCTTGCCGTCCTTGACGTACATATCTCGGCCCGGTGGAAACACGATACGAAGACCGGGCCGCAGGTCGTCCGCCGGAACGCGGACGACCTGCTGTCCGTGGCTGCTGACAAAGCTTTCCACAACTGGATCACGAAATACGAGTTCTACGCGCTCGGTGTCGAGCCACTCATCTTACAGCGTGGATCGAGACCGTTGACGGTGGGACATAACGCTCTCATCCGGACAAAAGGCTATTCTCAGCGCTGGATGGCCGAGACTTCGTATTCGACAACGAAGCGCTCGCTCGGCGATGCCGTGCGAGCGCTCGGCTGGTATCGACAGTTCCGTGAAATCGTCCTCATGTTCGCCATCTCGAACATAGAACCACTCTGTGAGCCTCTGTAACCGTGACTCAGCATCTATTCAACACGGCAGAATAACTAACATTGTTACTTAAACCTTTCACATTCGTGGCCGAAACAGGAGCCGAGCGACGAGTCTCCGGAAGGGACAAGCTACGCCGTCCGTCGGTTTGTACGTATCGGAGCCCGAGAGCCGGTCGTCGACACCGCGTCGGATCCGCTGCCCGTCCTGTGAGCCGTCGACCCGTTCGGTGACGGGGGCGATCGGGTGGCCCATACGCTTATCATCCGGCGTGGCCAACCGCCGGTCGACCGATGAAGCTGATCGATGCACACACTCACACGTGGGGACGGGATCTACCGGAGCTACCGTGGCGCGAGCCTTTGTTGCCGCCGGGCTGGGAGGGACCGTACACGCACGGAGATCTGATCGCGGACATGGATCGCGTCGGCGTCGACGAGTCGGTGATCGTCACGACACCGCTGTACGGGCGCGGGGTTCGGGCGAACGAGTACACGATGCGGAGCATCGAGGCACATCCCGACAGGCTGTACGGAGTAGGGCTGCTGGAGCTGTTTCCGGGCGACGAGGAGACCGCCGTCGCCCACGTCGAACGAGTGACGGGACACGATCGGATGCTCGGGATCCGAATGCACGCCGCCCTCGAGTACGAGGCTGCGCCCTCGCGGCTCGACCGGCACGGGGACTGGATAACCGACGAGCGACTCGATCCGGTGTGGGCGGCCGCGGGCGAGCTCGACACGTGCGTGTTCGTGTTTCCGAAGGCTCAACAGCTCGAGCAAATCGACCGCCTCGCGGACCGGCATCCGGGAACGCGGATCGTCGTCGACCACATGGCCTGGCCCGACGAGACGACCGACCCCGACGACCAGCCATGGACGACGTTCGAAGCCCTCGCCGAGCGCGAGAACGTGGCGGTGAAGGTGAGTTCGATCCCCCGATCGGCCGAGGACGACTGGCCCTACGAGTCGATGCACGGCTACGTGCGGAACCTCGTCGAGTGGTTCGGTCCGGAGCGGCTCATGCTGGGCTCCGACTATCCCTGGATGGACGACTGGGCCGACTACGGCTCGTGTCTATCGTGGATCGAGACCGTCGAAACCCTCTCGCGGCGCGACAGAGCCTTCCTCACTCATCGATCCTTCGAGCGCATTCACCAATGATCGGGGCGCCCGGAGCGTGATCCAGCTATCGGTCGGCGGCGGGCGCGGCGCTTCGTCGGCGGCACGAGCGAGTGGCCGTCGGAGGACGCTCGCGGGGAGCTACGGGGCGAACGACCAGATGCGGTCCATGTACGGAATCGTCTCGTCGGACTCCGCGTCGACGTCGACGCCGTCGGTCTTGAACTGGGCGACGTGGCGTTCCCAGTCCCGTACCGCCGGGTTCTCCGCCATCTCCTCGTTGTACGCGTCGATGTCGTCGGCCTCCAGGATACAGACCGCGACGTCGTCCCGGACGTAGAGGTCGAACCGGGCGACGCCGGCACGGTCCATGGCGTCCGTGACCGCCTCCGGGACGTCGTCGTGGGCGGCCACGTACTCCTCCGTGTGCTCCGGGTCGATCCGCTGGACGTACACCGCACGCTCGAGTTCGGTCGTCATCGTCACGTCGATGAAGGACGACGCGGACGAAAGAGCGTTTCGCCCGGACGCCGCGGAGGCGCTTGACCGAACCGATCGGCGACTGACGCGACCTGTGTTCATAATGATAGAACCAATTCGGTAGTTTTATATTCGACTCACCGCCGGCGGATCCGTTCGTCCCGTCTCGGACCGGACGAGGATCGATCGCTCCGTCCGCGTGTTGAAATCAGGGACCACGACGAGCGCACAAGTCGTTCGGATATATTGAACGACCGTCGACCGACGACGGCGAACGGCCGTCGAACGGATCGCCGGCTATTTACAGCGATAGTAGCGTAACATTGGCGGGAGATGGGCGGGGTCGGCGGACATCCGGGACGTCCGTCCTTCGGGGGCGGACCCGAGCCCAGCCCACTGGATGGAGAGCACGAGGAACCGGATCGGCGGACGGGTCAGGAGTACGTGAGGTTCAACTCGATGACGTTCGTCGTTTCGAGGAGGACGTTTGGGAGTTCCTCCTCAAAGTAGGCACCGCGCATGCGATTGGCCGGTGCGGAGACGCTGATGGCGCCGAGCGTCTCGCCGTCGTCGCTCCGTATCGGCGCTCCGATACATCGGAGACCCCGGAGGCGTTCCTCGTCGTCGACGGCGTAGCCACGCTCGCGCACCTCCGCCAGTTCGTGTTTGAGTTCCGCGGGGTCGCCGGTGGTCCGATCGGTGCTCCGCGGGAGCCCGTGTCGGTCGATGATCGCGTCGACCCGGTCGGCGGAGTAGCCCGAAAGGATCGCCTTTCCCAGTGCCGTTTCGTGGAGATACACGCGTGACCCGCTGGTGGCGTCGACGCTGACCGACTGTTCGCCCGTGGCCTGATGGAGATAGATCCCGAGTCCGTGTTCCTCGATCAGGAGGTTGCTCAACTCCCCGGTTCGCTCGGCGAGCCGGTCCACTTCCGGTCTGGCGACCTCGTAGACCGGCTTGTTGTCGCGGGCGTGCGCACCGAGTTCCAGAAATCGGACGCCGATGCGGTACGTGGAGCCGTCCTTCACGACGTACTCCTCCTGTTCGAGCGTGCTTAGATAGTTGTGTACGGTGCTCTTCGGGAGATCGAGATGCGTTGCGACCTCGGTCACGCCGGCTCCGTCGAGCGCCATCAGCGAGTTGACGATCTCGAACGTCGTTTCCGTCGTTTTGACGGGATTCTTCGCTTCTGTCCCCATGACTACCGCCCACCAGTGGCCGTGTTCATTTAATACTTGTTCACCATGACTGAACGGAGCGATGTCCCGCCCGCGCCGGCAGTCGGTTCGGTCGAGGGATGCACCCGCCCGCCGTCTATCGGGGAAACGCTGCGAAATCCCCATACGCGGTGTGGGCGTGGAGCTGCACGCAAAATATCAAATATATTTGTATTATACTTACTATGTATGCAATTTACACGTGATTTTATTCACTATCGTATCCCAGCCTCGACGACGGCCGATGAGAAATAACAAGGCACGAGGGAGACGTCTCCGGTTTTTCCGGCTACTGAGATCTGATCCGAGACACTGGTCGTGGTATCGGCGCATACTATCAATAAAATACTTTGTTTATATATTCGATAATTATGCTTACTTTGTCGGTCGAGGAAGGGACGTCATACCGACTGAACGCAGTCAGGACAGTACGACGGACGGATCCCGTCGAAACGGCACGCGACCGATCGCCATCGCAAGCCGCTACAGGCCCTCGATCAGGCCGTCGCGTTGTGCGAGACAAAGGGCGGTAACGTTCCACTCACCCGCGGGCGGCTCGCGGGCGGCGTCCAGCGCCCGATCGACCGGCACTCGTTGCACGCCCAGTACCTCCGATTCCGGATCGATGTCGGGCGCCGGCTCGAAGTCGTCGACCCACACGATCTCCCGTGTCGTTCGCGTCCAGGCGCTGAAATGAAACGAGCCAAGGCAGCGAGCGGACTCGGGGACGAGACCGGTCTCCTCCGCGAACTCCCGTTTGGCCGCCGCCTCGGGACTCTCTCCGGGGTCGATCCCGCCACCGGGGAGCTCCAGCATGCCCGTTCCGAGTCGCGGCCGATAGAGATCGACGAATATCACGTCGCCGTCGTCGACGCCGAGAGCGATCACGCCGCCCTGCCCGAAATCGATCCGATAGTAGTCCGTCGTTTCCCCGTCCGGAACCTCGACGCGGTCGCGCTTGACCGAAAAGTGCAGGTTCTCATAGGTTGTCTCGGATCCGACGACGGGCCAGTCATCGACCATGGAGGCGGATCGGCCTGGCGGAAGGTAGGTCCAGCGGAATGAAGATGCGGCGGAACGGAGATTTGGCGGAACGAAGATGCGGTAGACCGTATGTGTTGAGACCGTGGGTGGACTCCGGAGAGAGTCCCGGAAGCGACGCGATCGGCGGTTGGGACGATTTTCGCCCACAAACACCGGGAAACGTGCCCTGACGAAAGTACGGTGGGGTCGGTTAGCTGATAGCAGACACTATCTCCCCTACCTCGACGAGCCGCCGACGGCGGCAAGTAGGCAGGGGTAGTTCACACGCCGCGGCCCTGCAGCTTCTCCTCCTCGGGGATCGACTCGTTCGACTGTCCCTTCATCCCCTTGCCGGTGCCGCTCGCGATCCGAGCAAGCTCCTCGGGGTTGTCCCAGTTGTTGACGGCCTCGACGATGGCAGTGCCCATCGCCTCGGGGTTCTCCGCACCGAAGACCCCGGAGCCGACGAAGATGCCGTCACAGCCGTGATACATCATCAGAGCGGCGTCGGCCGGCGTCGCGATGCCGCCAGCCGCGAAGTTGACGACGGGGAGCCGGCCGGCGTCGGCCGTTTCGTGGGCCAGATCTCGGGGAGCGCCGTGTTCCCGGGCCCACTTCTCACGCTCCTCGTGGTTCAGCCCAGTGAGCGTCCGGATCTGGTTTTTGATGGTACGCTGGTGTTTGACGGCCTGGTTCACGTCGCCGGTGCCGGCCTCGCCCTTCGTCCGGATCATCGCCGCGCCCTCGTGGATGCGGCGGAGCGCCTCGGGCAGGTTCCGGGCGCCACAGACGAACGGGGACGTGAAGTCGCGCTTGTCGGTGTGATACTCGTCGTCGGCGGGCGTCAGGACCTCGGACTCGTCGATCATGTCGACGCCGAGCGCCTCCAGTATCTCCGCTTCCTTCCGGTGGCCGATCCGTGATTTCCCCATCACCGGGATGGACACCTCGTCGATGATCCCGGGGACGCGCTCGGGATCGGGCATTCGGGCAACGCCGCCTCGCTTGCGGATGTCCGCCGGAACGTGTTCCAGCACCATCACGGCGACCGCACCGGCGTCCTCCGCGATGCGGGCCTGTTCGCGGTTGACAACGTCCATGATCACGCCCCCCTTCTGCATCCGGGCGAACCCGCGTTTAACCAGCTCGGTCCCCCGCTTCAGCTCCTCAAGATCCGTCGCTTCTGGCATAGATCACCTTTGGGTCGGGAACCACTTAACGGGTCGCTTTCGGGGACGAACCGCCCCGAACGTCCGGATCGGAGTTCGGGGTCGATACCCGGGACCGACCCCGTCTGCACCGGTCTCACGACGGCCCGGCGGAACGGCGATCAGTTGCTGCCGGTCCGGCTTCGAACGCCCGCGACCGGCGTCTCCGCGTCGGGAACGTCGCCCAGTCCGACCCGATCGAGCGTCGCAGCCGTCGGAAGACCGTCGTCGCTCCACCCGCGAGACTCGTAGTAGGCGTCGAGCAGCCCCTCGAGCGTCTCCGGGGAGACGCGGCTGCCGGCGGCGGGGCCGTCGACGATCGGCTCGGTCAGCGCCTCCGGGAGGACGTCGTCCGCCCGGTCGACGCCCTCACGCGCGTTGAACAGCCGTATCAACGTCCAGATCCGCTCGCCACAGCGGCGCAGTTCGGTCGCGGTCGCCGGGAGCGGCACGGCGGTCGCCTCGGCGGCCGCGGCGGTGAACGCCGCCCCGCAGTCGCGCCACATCGTCTCGCCCGCGAAGTCGTCGGCGACCAGACTCCACAACACCGATCGGGTGTCCTGAGCGGTTATCACGGCCGACACGCGCTTCTCCCGGTCCCACGCGTCGAATATCTCCTCCTCGATCGGTCGGGCACGTCGGTGGCAGCCGCCGCGGTCGCTCGTCGCGTACGCGAGCGCCATGCCGTCGGCCACCCGGGGGTCGTACGCGGGTAGCTCCATCGACTTCACCGTCGGAATCGTGCCCGTTCCGAACCGCTCCGCCGCCGCGTCCACCCCGTCGCGAAGCGCGTCGAGCACGGCGGGATCGACGTCCGCGCCGGCCGGCGACGCCCCGGTGGCGATCGCCTCGATGAGCGCGCGTGCTGCCTCCGGCTCCCCGAACGAGACGTCGGCGTCGATCGCGCCCGCCTCGCTCGCGTGGACCGTCCACGCGACGGCGCTCCCCGCGCTAATGACGTCTATCCCCACGCGGTCACACAGCTCGCCGAGCGCGGCGACGGCGTCGAAGTCGTCGACGCCAAGGCCGGCGCCGAGCGACATCGGCGCGGCCCCCCGGGGTACCGTTTCGCCCGCGTCCGTCTCGACGCGAAAGCCCCCCGGGACCGACTTCTCGGGACGTTCCCGACCGATCGACGCCTCGCGCGCCGCGCCGATGCCCACGTCGTCGGCGCCGTCGAACCGCCCCGACCGCCAGCCCTCGGTGGCCAACGCGCCGACCTCGTTGGCGAAGTCGACCGACTCCAGCGTCTCGCCGGCGGCCTGCCATCGGCCCGTGTCGTCCGCGGCGTAGCGCTCCGCGTACTCCGCTTGCAGCGCCGCCAGCGCCTCGCTCGGCGGCTCCGCCGTCGGTCCGCGCGTGACGACCGCCTTGAGTCGCTTCGAGCCCATGACCGCTCCGGCACCGCCGCGGCCGGCGTGGTGGTCGCCGCCGTCGCTGGCGATGGTCGCGTACCGCACGCCGGTTTCGCCCGCGGGGCCCGGACAGGCGACGGCGGCGTCCGGATACGCCGCGGCGGTCTCGACCGCGTCCGCACCCCACGTTTCGGCCGGGCGGATCTCCCCAGTGCCGCCCGCGAGCTCGATCCGAACGGGCGCGTCGCTCGCGCCGGTCACGAGCAGCGCGAGACAGTCGTCGAGGCTGCCGGCTAGTCGGCTCGCGAAGGTGCCGCCCGCGTACGAGTCGAGGAACACGCCCGTCAGCGGCGACTTTGTCACCGCGGCGTAGCGAGGTTCACCCGGGAGCGACCCGGATAGCGGGCCGACGCAGAACGCGAGCAGGTTGCCCGGGCCGAGCGGATCGACGCCTGCATCGAGATCGTCGTAGAGATATCGCGCGCCGAGCCCCTTCCCGCCGAGGAAACGCCGTCGCCAGTCCTCGGGGACCGGCTCACGCTCGACGGTGCCCGCGGACAGATCCGCCCGCAGGACGTGGGTACGTCCGGACATCGTTCTCCGATCCGGATCGCACCCCCGGACGTATATGCCGTCCGGTCACGGCATGTCCGGCGGTTTCTTCGACGGAACGGACGGGCGGGAGACGCACTCTCCGACGGAACGGACGGCGGCGCGCGGTGTGAGTGCACCGACCTCGAGTGCGGTCGGTGAGAGTGGCTCCCGGCGTGGCCGGCTCAGTAGTGCCAGGGATACTCCCGGAACTCGGGGTCGCGCTTCTCGAGGAAGGCGTCGCGGCCCTCCTCGGCCTCCGGGGTCATGTACGCGAGTCGGGTAGCCTCGCCCGCGAACACCTGCTGGCCGACCATGCCGTCGTCGGCCATATTGAACGCGAACTTCAACATCCGCATCGCGGTCGGCGACTTCCGCGTCATCTCGTCGGCCCACTCGATCGCCACCGTCTCTAGGTCGGCGTGGGGAACGACCTCGTTGACCATTCCCATCTCTGCGGCCTCCTCGGCCGAGTACGTCTTCCCCCTGAAAAATACCTCCCGAGCCTTCTTCTGGCCGATCTGCTTCGCGAGGTACGCGGAGCCGAACCCGCCGTCGAAGGAGGCGACGTCGGGGTCGGTCTGGAGGAACTTCCCGTGCTCCTCGCTGGCCAGCGTCAGGTCACAGACGACGTGTAGCGAGTGGCCGCCGCCGACCGCCCAGCCGGGCACGACGGCGACGACGGGCTTCGGCATGAACCGGATCAGCCGCTGGACCTCCAGAACGTGTAACCGTCCCGCCCGCGCCTCCCGAACGAGGTCGTCGTCCGCCTCGTCGGCCTCGTCGTCGTCGCGGTACTCGTAGCCGGACCCGCCCCGAACGGACTGGTCGCCGCCGGCACAGAACGCCCACCCGCCGTCCCGCTCGGAAGGGCCGTTGCCCGTCAGCAGCACGCAGCCGACGTCGGCCTGTTTCCGGGCGTGATCCAGCGCGGCGTACAGCTCGTCGACGGTTCCCGGTCGGAAGGCGTTGCGGACCGCCGGGCGGTCGAAGGCGATCCGAACGACGGGAACGTCGATGCCGCGGTGATACGTGACGTCGTCGAACTCGTCGGTGACCGGCTCCCAGGCGTCGGGGTCGAATATCTCCGAGACCATGCCCGCACGTTGGCCGGCGTCCGTATAAACCGCGGCGGGTTCGCGTCGTCCGACGGGGGTCGATCGTCCGGATGCATGGGGTGGGCAGCGTCACCACTCGCGGTCATGGGTGGACTGAGGGGAGTAAGCCCCCTTCAGTTCGTCCCGACATTCGGCTAAGCGTCCGTGCCGTGGCCGGACTACCTATCGGCACGGACTTGCACCGGCGAGGATTCGCCGTTCCATCCGTTCCCGCCCGTCGCCGCGACGCGGAGCGTCGCGTTCCCTCGGTGGGTTAACTCCCTTCCCTTGCGGGTCGGTTCGCGCGCTCGCGGCGAGCGCCGTCGGCCGCCGGTGGCGGCCGTCGCACCTCATCGGTCGGGGCGGGGGGTGTCGTTGCTGTTCCAGAGCCAGCCGTCTCCGACTCCGGGCGTGTGCCCGGTCGCCCGTCCGGCCGGTGGGGGGACTTTCCTCATGCCTCGCGGCACGGGGGTCGGGCTCCCTCTGTCCGTTCGAACGTCGACGTCGCCGACGAATAAGCGATCCGGTCGGGGCTGTCGCTGCGGTCGGATCCGATGGACGATGGCGGCGTTCGTTGCCCGGGTCGATCGCCCGGATGGCCGACCGACACCCGGCTGCACCGATCGTTCACGAATCCTCACCGCCAAGGGAAGCGTTCAAGTCAACAGCACCAGTAGACGAACTATGTCCGAGGCGCAGACCGTTCAACTCTCCTACGACGACGGAGCACGGGCGGTCGAACTCGCACGGGAAGCGGTCGAGTCGTTCGTTCGACAGGGCCAGCGTGAACAACCCGGCAGCATGCGGGAGGCCTTCTACGCACGTACCGGCGCGTTCGTCCGCCTGCAGTCGACCCGGGGTCGCGGTCGGCTGCGCGGCTGTGCCGGCGCCTACAACACTTCCGACCAGCTCGGACACGCCATCGTCGAGGCCGCGATCCAAGCCGCGTCCGACGATTCCTGTGGCTCCGAGGTCGAGCCGAAGGAGCTGGATAACATCTCCGTGTCCGTGTGTATCGTCTCGAACACCGTGTTAACAAACGACCCGATCGAGGACCTCGAGATCGGCACGCACGGCGTCGCCGTCGACGCCGGAGACGCCCACGGCTGGCTCTATCCGACGGTTCCGGTCGAAAACGGCTGGTCCGGCCCGGAGTTCCTCTCGCGCGCCTGCCGGAAGGCAAAGCTGTCGCCGACGGCCTGGCAGGACGACGAGACGATAGTGACGCTGATCGAGGGACAGGTGTTCCGCGAGCGCGACGATGGCGGTGCAGTCGAGGAACTGTAGGGCACGTCTCCGCTCCGCAGGGTCCATCGCGGAGGTCTCCGCCCCGGTTCGTCACCGAGTTCCCGACGTCTCCGTCCCGTATCCCACCCGATCCGCGTCGGCAAGCGTTCGCTCCGCCGCGGCGTCGAGGTCGAACGTCGATGCCGCCCCGTCGACGAGTTTGCCGCCGCGGAGCAGCGGCCTGAGCAGCGATTCGGCGTCTGCCGGCCCCTCGCGGTCCGCGAGCCCGACGGCGTGACGGCCTTCCTCGGTCCGGTACACTGCCTTTCGCCCCGAGAGTTTACCCCGCTTGGCAGCGAGTTCCCCCTCGACGACGACCAGATCGAGCGCGAAGTCCACCGGGTCGGCGTTCGAGACGTAGCCGCCGACGCCGAACCCGTCGGCGACGTCGCGAAGCCGACGGAGGTCGGATGGGCCGAGCCCGCCCGAGAGGTACACGTTGACGTCGCCGTGGCCGCGAGCGTCGAGCTCCCATCGGACCTCCCGAACGATGTGTCGCAAGTCGCCGCGCCGCGATCCGGTCGTGTCGATCCGCACGCCGTCGAGCCGGTCGCCGAGCGTCTCGACGGCCCGAAGCACCTCGTCGCGCTCGTCGGTGTAGGTGTCACACAGCGCGATCCGCGGGACCGACTCGTCGACCGCCTCGTCGAACGCGCGCCACGCCGCCTCCTGGTTGCCCGCGCCGAAACAGATCAACAGTGCGTGTGGCATCGTTCCGGACGCCTCTCGACCGATCAGCTCGCCGGCGGCGACGTGCGAGAAGCCGTCGAAGCCGGCGAGCAGCGCCGACCGCTCGACTGTCGCGGTCATCGACGGGTGGACGTGGCGCGCACCGAACGAGAGGATCTGCGAGTCCGGCGCGGCGACACGACAGTCGAGCGCGGCCGTGGCGATACCCGAGGCGTGCGAGAGAAAGCCCAGCAGCGACGTCTCCAGTCGGGCGAACTCGCGATACGCTCCCTCGATGCGCATCACCGGACCGCCGTCGAACAGCCGGCCCTCGGGAATCGCGTCGACGTCGACGGGTCGGCCCTCCAGCAGCGCGATGGCGTTCCTCAGTCCGGCGAACAGCTCGAACTCGCCGTCGGGGAACTGGTCGGCGGTGACCTCGGCGACGACGTGCGGGTTTCGGCCGTCCGCCGCCAGCGTGGCCTCCGTTCGGTCGAAGTACGCGTCGGTCGCGCGACCCTCCCGGATGGCGTCGGGCCCGACGATGTCGAACTCCGTCATATCGACCGTTCGCTTCGCAGCGGTGAAAAACCACCCGGGTCGGCGACGGCCACGGTGGCAGTGCAGTCGGTGGCAGTCCGATCGACTGCGGTCTAGTCGCCGACACCGAACCCGTTAACGGCGGTCGCGACGCGCAAGCAGCGACGCGACGAGCAGCGCTGTCGCGGCGACTGCGACGCCGAATCCGGGTGCTGCGCCGCTACTCGTGTCGTCGGCGCCGTTCGGATCGACGGGCGTGACGACCCCGTCCGTCCCGCCGCCGGGGACGTCGTCCGGAGCCTCCGGCGGCGACCCGTTCGGCGACGCCGGCTCCTCAAGATCGATCCCCGGACGGAGGTCGAACACCGCCTCGGGATCGAGCGCGTGGGCGATCGTCACGCGCGTCCCGTCACGCTCGACGCCGTACGCGCCACGGAATCCGCCCGTGGCGACGTAGTGGACGCCGTCGGAACGATGGTGTGCGTCGTGGGCGCCGAGCACCCGTCGGTAGGCGTCGTGGAACCGCTCGGCCTCCCCGGGGTCATCCCACTCGATCACCCAGACGTAGCCGTCACGCTCCCGATCGCCCTCGTCGTTCCGGTACGGGTACAGCTCGTCGTTGACCCAGCCGTCCGTCACCGGGTGTGCGTAGTTGTAGGTGCGGTACGGATGGTCGGTGTCGAAGATCTCGTTGTGGTCGATCACGTCGGCGCCGGCCCCGTAGGTGCCCGACTGGAACCACATCGAGACGAAGAGCGACGCCTCGCCGACCGTGTCCGACCCGTTGACGCCCTGCTCGTCGTACGTCTCCCAGCCGTTCTCGGCGGTGTCGGTGAACTCGATCGGTTCGGGCTCGAACGGCTCGCGGTGGATCGTCTCCCGGGTCGTGGTCGGCGGGTCGGCCATCAGCCGGTCGACTCCCTCCCAGCCCTCTTCGTCGAGCACCGTGTCGACGTACGGCGCACCGTCGGAGTACGGCTGTAACACGGTCAACCAGACGCCCCGGTTCGGGTCGGAGTCGTCGGCCGCGCCGCCGTCCGTCCCCGGCGGCGGCTCGTCCATGCATGTCCACTCCGCCTCACAGCGCTCTGCGTACACCTCCTCCATGTACACGACTTCGCCCTCGACGATTCCGTCGACGCCGAGATCGGCGTCCTGCGTGGCGCCGCTGTACCGGGGATCGGTCAGGTTCTCGTACTGGTCCTGCATCGCGTGACCGAGCTCGTGGAGCAGCGTCGTCGGCGAGACGTGGAGCGTCTCGCCCTCCTCGACGACGATCGTGATCCGGTCGTCGGCCGGTGCGTAGAAGCCGGCGACCGCACCCGAGAACACCTCGTCGATGACGGCCTCGCTGGACTCGTCCTCGCCGATCACGAACAGCGCCTTCCACACCTGGTCGTTCCAGCGGTTGAACTCCGGATCGGACTCCCCGCCAACGCCCCGCTCGGCGAACTCCTCACGGGTGATCGTCTCGACGGGAACCGACTCGTTGAACGGGCGGTCGCGGATCGCCTCGACGCGCGCCATCTTCAGATAGGTCATGTTCTCCAGCTCCGCCTCGCTCAGTCCGTCCGACTGGTCGATGCCCAGATCGGCCGGGTCGTCGGCGTGATGGATGCCGTTCCAGCAGCCGACGGCCTCGGTGGTCGCGTTCGCCTCACAGGCGTCCGGGCTGACGACGGACGGGACCGCCGTGTCCCCACCGTCGGCGGCCGCCGTGCCGGCGGCGAGACCGACAGCGAGACACGCGGCGAGCAGGAGCGAGACGGTGAGAACCCGTCGCATATGCGGAGTTACCGCCGGATCCCTAAGTAGCTTGTCGGTACGTCGTCGGGATCGCACCCGTAGGAAACGACGATTCTGCGTCGTTTCCGCGGACGTCGGGGTCGCCGGTGCGGGTCGGCAGTGGTCACACCGGCGCGAGTCGGCGGCGGTCACACCGGCGTGGGTCGGCGTCCCGGACGACCCTCGCGGGGAGCCGCCCCGGCGGTGGAGCGTTCCCGGGTCGGACTTTTGAGCGCGGCGCTCGAACGGACGCGCATGCCGTACGATCCGACCGACACCGCGGTGATCGTCGTCGACATGCAGAACGGCTTCTGTCATCCGGACGGGAACCTCTACGCCGAGCCGAGCGCGGCCGCGATCGAGCCGGTCACGTCGCTCGTCGACCGCGCGCGGGAGGCCGGAGCCCGCGTCGTGTACACGCGCGACGTCCACCCGCCCGAGCAGTTCGAGGCGACCCACTACTACGACGAGTTCGACCGGTGGGGCGAACACGTCGTGGAGGGGTCGTGGGACGCCGAACTCGTCGAGGATCTCGATGTGCGAGACGAGGACCACGTCGTGGAGAAGCACACGTACGACGCCTTCTACCGGACGGAGCTGGAGGGGTATCTCGATGCCCGCGGAATCGACGACCTGCTGATCTGCGGCACGCTCGCGAACGTCTGCGTGTTACACACCGCGGGCAGCGCCGGCCTGCGGGACTACCGGCCGGTCGTCGTCGAGGACGCGCTCGGCTACATCACCGAGGACCACCGCGAGTACGCCGTCGACCACGCCGACTGGCTGTTCGGGGAGACGGCGGGGCTCGCCGACGTCGCGTTCGACGACCGGTAATAGCTCAACGACGCTCACGCTAGCGGGAGCGCGCCCTCCGCGCTCGCCCGGAGAAGCCCGTCGACCGCGCGTTCGAGCCCGAGCGCGACGGCGACGAGCGCGCCCGTGTACGCCGTCGAGCCGGCGAGCGACGCCGCCGCGAATCGGGACATCGACACGTCGGCGTTCGCCGTCGGGACCGCGAGCCAGCCGCGCGTGCCGGGCAGCGCGTTCGCCACCGCGACGGCGGGAACGCCCCACCGGTCGAACCAGCCGACGGCGCCGTCGAGGCGATCCTCGCTGACGGGAACGACGGTGAGCTCCGCGGGGTCGACGTCGTAGCGGCGGGCGGAGACGAACAGCACGCACTGGCCGATCGTCGCGCCGACGATCGCTGCCGCCGCGACGGGCAGGAACGCGAACGCGTCCGATCCCGCGGCCAGAACGACGGCCACGAACAGCGTCCGGGTGGGGATCAGCTTCCCCACGAGCGCGCCCTCGAGCACGAAGACGACGAGGAGCACGGCGACGCCGTACGTCGCCACGAGATCGAGTGCGAGGGTCGTCGCGGCGTTCATCACGATCCCGGCTACGTCGTTATCACTTAAATGTCTTGTAGGAGGTGGTCGGTATCGGATCGCACGGAACGGGCGGGGCCGGAGGGAAACGACCTTGTCGAACCGGGACCGACCGGTCTCCATGTCGCTTGCCGCGGACACTCGCGAGGCGGTCCGGGATCGACCCTTCCTGCTGACGGCGCTGCGGGCGGGCGTCGTGAACTACAGCGCCGCCGCCGCGTGGCTGGTCGACGACGCCGGACTCGACGGCGACACGGACGCGATCGCGACGGCGCTCCGGCGGTTCCGGGAGGAACTCACCCCGTACGACGCCACCGAACGGCACACGACGGTCACGATGCGGAGCGGCGTCGGGGTCGCGTCCGGACCGGACGCCGACGCCGACCCGGAGGCGCCGTCGTTGCGGGTGGGTGACGCCGCGATCGTTCCGCCGGGAACCGCGACGGCCATCGTCGCGACCGGCGACGTCGACGCGTTCGCGCTCGCGACCGTGCTGGATCGGCTCGGCACCGCGGGGATCGACGTCGACGCCGCGGGCGTCGCCGACGGGTCGCTGGTGGTCGTCGTCGATCGACGGGACGGACCGAACGCCGTGCGTGCCGTCGAAGGGGCGCTGGAGTCGGTTCCCGACCGGGAACGCTGACGGCGAGGAGTGGACACGTCCCGCGAGGCGACGGGACCCGTCGCGTCGCTCGGACCGAGTTCGCAGCCGAACCGCTGAAATACCCGACTCGCGTACCCACCGGCAGTGTCAACGCAGCTGGCCGAGGTCGAGACGCTGTTCCTCCACGAGGCGCGGAGCGACTACACCGTCGTCGCCGTCCGGGACGGCAGGCGGGTGCTCCGCGGGCGGCTCGAACTCAAGGAGACGTCGGCCGGGCCCCGACCGGGCAAGTTCCGCGTGGTTCGTGACGGCGAGGACCATCCCCGTCGTCCCGACGAGTTCGTCGAACTCGCGCGGGCGGCCTCGCGGATCCGGATCTCCGAACAGACCGCCCCCGAGAGCCGGCAGCGACTGCGGGAGATGCTCGACGGCTATCAGCTGGAGGCGGTGACGGTTCGGACCTGTCGGCGCTGTGCCGCCGACGGCCGCTACGGGCCGATCACCGCGGAGACGGCGATCGAGCACAACGGCGAGTCGATCTGCCGTGACTGTGCGAAACGCGAGCTCGAACGCGAACTGTCGTACAAAGGCGAGTTCACCGGCGCCGCCGAGGAGCGTCTGGAGGAGCTGTTGTACGACGCCGGCGACCTCGACCGGATCGTGGACCTGCTGCAGGGCGGGCTCGACCCGGACCTGACGAAGTTCGACGAGGTCTCGGCGAACGTCGACGACGTGACCCCGGTCCGTACCGACGAGCTGGACCTCCACCCGGACCTCGCTGCCCACCTGCAGGGACGGTTCGAGGAGCTGTTGCCGGTTCAGAGCCTCTCGGTTCGCAACGGGTTACTCGACGGCACCGACCAGCTCGTGGTGAGCGCGACCGCGACCGGCAAGACGCTCGTCGGCGAACTGGCCGGCATCGACCGCGCGCTGACGGGCGACGGAACGCTGCTGTTTCTGGTCCCGCTCGTCGCGCTCGCCAACCAGAAACACGAGGACTTCGAGGACCGATATGGCGACCTATTGAACGTCTCGATCCGGGTCGGCGCCTCCCGGATCTCCGACGACGGAAACCGGTTCGACCCGAACGCCGACGTCATCGTCGGCACCTACGAGGGGATCGATCACGCCCTCCGGACCGGCAAGGACCTCGGCGACGTCGGCACCGTCGTCATCGACGAGGTTCACATGCTGAAAGAGGGCGAGCGGGGCCATCGGCTCGACGGCCTGATCTCCCGGCTGAAACACTACAGCGACGAGCGGATGGCGGCTGACGCGGACACCCAGTTCGTCTATCTGTCGGCGACGGTCGGCAACCCCGAGTGGCTCGCCCGGCGGCTCCGGGCGACGCTGATCGAGTTCGAGGAGCGCCCGGTTCCGATCGAGCGTCACGTCACCTTCGCGGACGCCCGCGAGAAGGCGCGGATCGCCGACAAGCTGGTGAAACGCGAGTTCGACACGAAATCCTCGAAGGGGTATCGCGGGCAGACGATCGTTTTCACCAACTCCCGGCGTCGCTGTCACGAGATCAGCCGGAAGCTGCGGTACGACTCCGCGCCGTATCACGCCGGCCTCGACTACAAGCGCCGCAAGCAGGTGGAACGGCAGTTCGGCGATCAGGAGCTGTCGGCCGTCGTCACGACCGCCGCGCTCGCTGCCGGCGTCGACTTCCCGGCATCGCAGGTGATCTTCGACTCGCTGGCGATGGGGATCGAGTGGCTCTCGGTCCAGGAGTTCTCCCAGATGCTCGGGCGTGCGGGTCGCCCCGACTACCACGACCGGGGCCGCGTGTACCTGCTCGTCGAGCCCGACGGCGTGTACCACAACTCGATGGACCGCACCGAGGACGAGGTGGCGTTTACGCTGCTGAAAGGCGAGATGGAGGACGTGGACACGCGGTACGACGAGACCGCCGCCGTCGAGGAGACGCTGGCGAACGTCGTCGTCGCCGGCAAGGGAGCGAAGCGACTCAACGACCGCATGGTCGGCGAGGTCCCGACGACCCACGCGATCGGTAAACTGCTGGAGTGGGGGTTCATCGACGGCCTCTCGCCGACGCCGCTCGGGCACGCCGTGTGTCGACACTTCCTCGCCCCCGACGAGGCGTTCCGGATCCTCGACGCCATCCGGACGGGGACCGCGCCGTACGACATCGTTGCCGATCTCGAGTTGCGGGACGACGACTGAGCGTGCTACCCCGGGACGACGACTGAGCGTGCTACCCCGGGACGATCCGGACGTGGCGGCTTCCCCTCTCGCCCGACTCGAACCGAACGACCGTCCGCCGGCCGATGTGTCGGCGGTCCACGTCCTGACAGGATTCGAAAACGTCGAGGAGTCGAGACGGGTGGCGGCCCGCGACGGCTGCCGTCAGCAGGTCACTCGTACAGCGGGTACTCCGTGCAGAGCTCGGCGACGCGCTCGCCGACCTCGTAGATGACGTCCTCGCTGTCGACGTTGTCGACGACGCGGTAGATGAGGTCGCCGACCTCCTCGATCGCGTCCTCGTCGAAGTCGCGGGTGGTCAGGCCGGCGGTTCCGGCGCGGATCCCCGAAGGGTCGAACGGCGATCGGGTCTCGTCGGGGACGGTGTTGCCGTTGAGCACGATGTTCGCGGCCGCGAGCGCGTCCTCCGCCTCGCCGCCGGACAGGTCCGGATGCGACTCGCGTAAGTCGACCAGAACGAGGTGGGTGTCGGTGCCTCCGGAGACGAGCGAGAGCCCGTGTCCTTCGAGCGTGTCGCCGAGCGTTCTGGCGTGGTCGACCACGGTGCGCGCGTACTCCTCGAACTCGGGTTCGAGCGCCTCCTTGAAGCCGACGGCCTTGCCGGCGATGTTGTGCATCAGGGGGCCGCCCTGTCCGCCGGGGAACACGGCGTTGTCGATGGCGTCCGCGTACTCGTCGTCACACATCACGATCCCGCCGCGTCCGGCGCGGATCGTTTTGTGCGTCGAGCCAGTCACGAAGTCCGCGACCCCGACCGGCGAGGGATGGACGCCCGCGGCGACGAGTCCCGTGATGTGAGCGATGTCCGCGAGGTGGTAGGCGTCGACCGCGTCGGCGGCCGCCTGGATTTCCTCGAAGTCGATCGCCCGGGGATACGCGGAATAGCCGGAGACGACGATGTCCGGCTCGACCTCCAGCGCCGTCTCGTGGAGCGCCTCGTAGTCGATCCGGCCCGTCTCGGGATCGACCTCGTAATGCTCCACGTCGTATATTTGCCCGGTGAAGTTCGCCGGGTGGCCGTGGGAGAGGTGTCCACCGTGGGTCAGATCGAGCGAGAGTATCTTGTCGCCGGGCTCCAGCATCGCATGGTAAACTGCCTGATTGGACTGCGTTCCCGAGTGTGGCTGGACATTGACGTGCTCGGCGCCCCACAGCTCCGTCGCGCGGTCGATCGCGAGCTGCTCGACCTCGTCGGCGTACTCGCAGCCGGCGTAGTAGCGCTCGCCCGGGTAGCCCTCAGCGTACTTGTTCGTCAGAACGCTTCCCTGTGCCTCAAGCACCGCCTCGCTGGCGTGATTCTCGCTCGCGATCATTGCGAGCGTCTCCTCCTGTCTGTCTCGTTCGCCGACCAGCGCGTCGGCGACCGCCGGGTCCGCCTCGCGAACCTGCTCGTAGTCCATACATTTTGGGTGGTGCGTCGGCATAATAAGCCTGCGGTCGACGGCTGATTTCACGCGGCATCACCCGCCGATCCCGGTCCGATCCGATGAGTCGGATCGCCGGCCGACTCGACGCATACATGAACGGATGTATCGAGGAATCTGGCTGAGTCGTCGAGCCGCCAGCAGGGTCGTCAAGACACGAGGTCGTCGAACCGTCAGGCCATGGACTCACCGACATCGTGCCACTGCCGGTCGGGCTGCTGCACGCCCGATCGATCGCGACGGGTCGTGAACCGCCTCGGGGTCAAGTGGTTCGAGAATTGAGATTCTCGTCATCACGGAAATCGGAGATTTCCGTACGACCCCGAGGCACTCGCCTTGCTTTCTCCGTGGATGGAAGCGGTCGGCGTTCATCCGAACGGTGAAAGCACGCATATCAGGAGGTACAGCGTCTGTTTAGTCGTTATTCACGCCTCTCGTCGTTAATATTAAATACGGTTACGAGTTATATACACGATATAGAATGGAATCGAATTTGCTCGAAACGACCATCGAAGACGTTCTCGGGACCGCGTTCGCCGACGTCGAGGGGGACCTCCTCGTCGTCGACCCCTCGGCCGGGACGGTCGTCGCGCTCGTCGAGACGGCCGTCGGGCGGTCCGATCTGCCGAACCTCTCGCTGTTCGTCGACGAGCGGGTACTGAAGGACGTGATGGACGACTTTCTCGTCGCGTCCCGGGCCGCTGACCTCGTCGCCGACGGGACGCTGTCGATCCGGACGCTTCCCGACCGCGCTGAAAACACGCTACTCGTCTCCGAGGACCGCGTGGTGGTGCTCGTGACGACCGGATCGAACGTCGCTGCCCTCTCGACCGACGACGAGGCGTTCGTGGACACCGTCGCCGACACGTACCGCGAGGCGTTCGCCGCCGCCGAGACCTACGAGCTTCGGACCCCGCCGATCAGCCGGATCCGCGAGACGATGGCGGACGAGATCGGATCGGACGCCCGAGCGGACTTCGACGCGATGCTCGAGGCGATCGAGGGAACCAACGGCGTCCTCGACGAGGTCACCGTCTCGCTGCTCGTCGCCGCGAGAAACGAGGTGCTGCTGTACGACGTCTCCAAGTGGGGCGAGGACGTCGGCATCGCCTCGAAGGCGACGTTCTCGCGGACGAAAACTCGACTAGAGGAACTCGGCCTCATCGACACTGAAAAGGTGCCGATCGACGTCGGTCGCCCGCGGCTCCGTCTCACGCTCGGTGACGACCGGCTGATCGGCACGGACGTGAGCGACTTCCCGGCGATCGTCGCGCCGCTACTCGGCTGAGCGCACGCTCGCTGCCCGTCACGGGGTTTTTTCTCGCCGCCAGTCGTCGACCGGTCATGGACATCGGAGTGGTCGGTGAGGGGCCGGCGGTCGAGGCGGTAACCGCCGCACTCGGCGACGTCGACGTGAACGTGCTGCCGGTCGAGGCGAAGCTGCTGGACGGGTTCGACTTCGCGATCGTCACGGACACGACGGGTGCGGGGACGTTTGCCGCCGCCAACGAGGCGCTCGACCGCTGGATGGCGATCGAGGTCGGCGGGATCGGCGGCGTCGCGGTCGCCGACGTCGACGCGACCGTGACGACTTTCGGCGACGCCTGCTACGACTGTCTCCGCGCTCGCGTGACGAGCGGCGGGACCGAGCCCGCCGCGGAGCCGGCCGGGACGCGCTCGGCGGTCAGGTACGCTGGCGCCGTGGCGGGTCGACGAACGATCCGACTGCTCGCCGGGGACCTCGTCGACGATACGATCGTCGAGGTGCCCGGTCCCGAACGAACGCTGCTGCCCGCTCCGGGCTGCGAGTGCGGCTCACGACCCGACGACGCCCTCCCCCGCGACCACGAGGAGACGCCGCTGTCGGACGCGGTTTCCCGCGCCGAACGCGCCGTCGACGACCGGGTCGGCCCCCTCGGGGAGGTGGGCGAGCAGTCGTCGTTCCCCGTCCCGTACTACATCGCCACCGTCGCCGACACGACCCCCTTCTCAGACGTCCGGGCCGCCGAGTTCGCCGCTGGCGTCGCCGTCGACTGGAACGAGGCGTTCATGAAGGCGCTCGGCGAGGGGTTAGAGCGGTACGCGGCCGGAGTGTATCGCGAATCAGCGCTCACGACCGCGACCGCCGACGAGGTGCGAAATCCGGTTGCCCCCGACCGGTTCGTTCGCCCCGACGACCGACCCGCCTACGACCCGTCCCACCGCCTCCCGTGGACGACCGGCGAGCGGCTCGACACGGGTGAGCCGGCGTCGCTTCCCGCCGAGTTCGTTCAGTTCCCGCCGCCGGAAAAGCGGTATCGTCCCGCGATCACGACCGGACTCGGACTCGGCAATTCCGGTCCGGAAGCCGTCCTCTCGGGACTCTACGAGACGATCGAGCGGGACGCGACGATGACGACCTGGTACTCCACGACGGAGCCGCTGGGTCTCGACGTCGACGGCGACGAGGCGTTCGGCGAGCTTGTCAAGCGCGCCGGGGCCGAGTCGCTGACGGTGACGCCGCTGCTCGTGACGACCGACGTTGACGTACCCGTCGCCGCCGTCGGCGTCCACCGTGACGGGAAGTGGCCGCGCTTCGCCGCCGGCTCGGGTGCGGACCTCGATCCGATCGCGGCTGCACGGAACGCGCTCGCGGAGGCGCTCCAGAACTGGACGGAGCTCCGATCGATGGGCGAGGCGGCCGCCGAGACCGAGAGCGCGGCGATCGGCCATCACGCCGACTTTCCGGAGCCGACGCGAGCGTTCTTCGACCCGGAGACGACCGTGTCGACGACGGGGCTCGGCGAGCCGGAACTGACGGGACACACGGCGTTGGAGGCCGTGCTCGACCGAGTCGACGACGCCGAACTGACGGCGTACACCGCCCGGCTCACGACCCGCGACCTCGCGACGCTCGGCTTCGAGGCGGTTCGCGTGCTCGTCCCCGAGGCACAGCCGCTGTTCACCGGCGAGCCGTTTTTTGGGGAGCGAGCGCGGACGGTCCCCGAGTCGATGGGCTTCGAGCCGACGCTCGACGCCGCGTACCACCCCTTCCCGTAGCGCCGCGCGCCTCAGTCCGTCTCGGCGCCCGGGTCGAACTCGTCGATCGCGGTATGGACGCCCTCGACCCAGTCGTCGAGCGCGGCGTGGAGCTTCGCCTTGGCGTCCGGGATCGGGATCGCGGTGTACTGGTACACGTATCCGCCGGAGTCGAGGAGCCGGCGCCGGCGCTCGACGAGCCCCTTTTCGCGGAGCGTCGACAGCGACCGGTTCACGTTCGACCGGTCGCGGTCGAGGACGGTCGCCAGCTCCGAGACCGTGCATCCGGGATGATCGACGAGAGCGAGATACGTCCGGCTCTCGTGGTCCTGGATGCCGAACACACACGAGAGCACGTGGTCGAACGGCGGGGAGACGTCGCCGACCAGATCCTCGATGTCTGGGTCGTTCATCGGCTGTTGTTCATCGCCGACCGGGTTAAAAGTCGATCCTCCGACCGCCGCCGTGCGTCCGCCCGGTACGACGTTACGTCGCCACCGATCCGTCGGATCGATTCGGGTCGTCGGGATGGACGGGTCACGTCGTCGTCGACTCGGGGCCGCCCTCCTTTTCAGGAGGTTCGACGCCCTCCGCGGCGGCGACGTTGTCGGTCGCCTTCTCGGCCTCGACGTGCCAGCGGTCGATCTCCGACTCGTACTCGGCGAGGATCGCGCTCACCTCGTCTTTCAGCTCGTCGTCGTTGACGTTCACCTCGAGGACGAACTCCTCGCCGTTCTCCCCCCGACCGACCTGCTGGACGTTGGCGCTTATCAGTTCGTTATCGAAGTAGTACGGCGCGAGCTGCGTCATCACCTTTCGGTACACCGTATCTTCCACCTTCCGGAGCGCCTTCCGACCGGCGGAGTCGGCCGCGCGGGCGACGTGGTCGATCGATTCGCCCCAGCGCTCGACGGCGCCCTGCGTGTCGTCCTCCTCGACGCGTTCGTATGACTCGGTGATCTTTTCGCCGGCGGTCTGGAGGTCCTCACCCGGCGTCTTTCCGACCTTCTCGCCCTCGCCCTCGTCGACCGACGCCTGGTCCGCCGTTTTCTCGGAGACGTCCTCGTCGATGCGTTCGTGTGACTTCGGTCGCCAGTCGTCGAACTCGTGGAACGCGTCGCCATCGACGCCCGCCTCGCGGAGCGCCAGCGTGATCCGTTCGCCGTGTTCGACGATGTCGCCCCAGTCTCCGCGCTGCTTGAACCCGGAGATGCTCTCTTCCATCGGTCGACTCGTCAGTACGTGACGATCCGGTATAAGTCTCACCGACGGCACACGTGCACACGCCACATCGGCGATCCGGTCGTGGCCCCGCGAGCGTGCGTCCACTCAACTCCCGCCGCTCGTTCCGCGGCGATCGTGCTGCCTTACCACGGCGATCGCCTCAGCGACCGTACGCGATCCGGCGGGCGACGGCGTCGAGCTGGGCCTTTTTGTCGGCGAGCCAGCCGGCGGGCGAGACGCGGCGGATCGCGGCCTCGTCGACCTCGATCCGCTCCTCGCCGAACGGATCATGCTCGGCCCGCTCCTCGGGCGGCTTGTCGCCGTTCACGGCGTCAACGACCGTCGACATCGAACACCGGCCACACGCCTCCGTTCGCTTCTCCTCGTCGGTCATGAGCGTGTGTACGCGTCATATGAACTTAAAACCCGTCCGGATCGGTCGCCGCGCTCCCGTGTTCCGTCACGGAAGCCGTCCGCGTGCTCCTGACTCGGTTCGACATCGGCGGGTCGACGTCGGCGGGGTGAGTGTCGGCGGATCGAGAACTGGCGTCGGTCACCGGCGAGCACCGCCGGCCGGTTCGGCCTCCGGAGCGTCCCGCCGATGCTCTTTTAAACACCGTGCGGAACATGGGCACATGGGATACCGCGTCGTCGACGTCGACTCGGTCGAGCCGGAGCCGGATCGGCCCTGTGAGTGTCGGAAGCTGACCGACGCCGCCGGCCTCTCCGAGATGGCGATAAACCGGTTCCGTGCGGCGCCGGGCGAGCGGCTTCCGCTCGCGTACCACTACCACGAGACTCAGGAGGAGGCCTTTTACGTTCTCGACGGAACGGTCGCGGTCGAGACGCCGGGGCGGACGTACGAGGTCGGCGCCGACGAGCTGTTCGCGGTCGACCCGAACAGCCCGCAGCGAGCGTACAACCCCGACACGGCTACGACGGACGCCGTCGTTCTCGCGATCGGTGCGCCGCCGGCCGCGGACGACGCGGTCGCGTACGAGCCGTCTCGTCCCGCGACGACCGACGAATGACGGCGTCCGATGACGGCGGTGACGGTGCGGAGAGGACGGGAACCGCACCACGTCACGATCCCGACGAACTCCCGGCGGAGATCCGCGAAAACGTCCCCGACTACGACGACGAGTATCTCGACCGGGTCTCGGACCGGCTGATGTACAGTTACGACCTGGATCGCGACGGCCTCGTTCACGGCGAGCGGTTCGAGATGACCGCCACTCTGCGGATGCGTAACCAGAAGCAGTTTCTCCACCCCGCCCTGAGCTACGCCGACCACGACCAGCAGGAGTTCGTCTTCGTCCGTCGGACGTCGACGCCGACCGTCGCCGAGCTGGAGCGACTCGTCGAACTGGGCCACGATATCGCCGACGACCGGATCGAGGCGAACGAACGGCACTACGGCACCGAGGTCACGTTCGTACTCGTCGGCGACCGGATCCCCGATGCGGTCGCCGAGTTCGTCGACGGATTCCGCGACCGGACCCTGTTGAAGTTCGGCTACTACGGTCACTACGAGGTAAACCTGATCGTCGTCTCACCCCGCGAGGAGACGCTGGTCGACAGCGAAGCCGCGGGCGTGACCGGAGCGTTCCGGCTGTGGGAACCGGTCGAGACGCCCGACGAAGGGTTCCTGTCGCGATTCGCCAAGCGCTTCTGGCGGTAGTTCCGTCCGCAGCTTCCGCACGTCCCGTCGGGCGTATCATAAAAGGGCGGACCCCGCTCGGGGGGCCGGTCAGTCGTCGCCCGGTTCGGCAGCCGGCGTGTCGCCACCCCGAACGGATCTGAGGTTCCCGATCCCGATCCTGACCAGTGACAGCGCAAGTCCGATCAGGACGAACGCGAGAAGCATCTGTGCGGCCGAGGAGAGCTGTGCTCCGAGCGTGTCCGCCCCACTACCGAGCAGATTGACGTAGAGGTTCTCGTACAGCGCCAGCCAGCCCAGCCCGAATACGGTGATCGTCACCATCACCGCCATCGGGACGCCGGTGGAGACGAGCTGTTTCGACTCGTCCCAGTTGGCGATCCAGACGGTCGCAGTGAGCAGCGCGAGCGCCGCGAGTAGCTGGTTCGCACCGCCGAACAGACCCCATAGCGTCGCCCACTCGCCGGAGATGACGAGCACGTACGCGATGCCGACCTGGATGAGCGGGTTCGTGTACCGTCCCCGAGCAAGCGAGCCGACGTCACCGGAGAGGCCCGTGACGGTCATGCCGTCGTCCATGCCGACGATCTCCTCCATCATGTAGCGGCCGAGGCGTACCGCCGTGTCGGTTGAGGTGAGCAGGAAACTCACCAACACCAGTGCCATGAACACGGCACCGACGGTCTCGGGGATCCCGAGACTCGTGAGGATGATTCCGCCGCCGGCCGCGAAGTTTGGTAGCGCACCGCCGATGCCGCCGCCCGCCTCAACGACGGTTGCGCCGGCTCCGGCGACGGCGAGCGTCGACAGCGCGAGCGCCGCGAGCAGCCCTTCCCCGAGCATTCCGCCGTAGCCGATGAGACGGGCGTCGGTCTCCTTGTTCAGCTGTTTGGACGTCGTCCCCGACGAAACGAGCGAGTGGAATCCGCTGATCGTTCCGCAGGCGATAGTGACGAAGAGCAGCGGGAACAACGGCCACAGTCCCATCGCCTCGAGTCCCCAGAACCCCTCGAACGCACCGAGCGTCGGGTCGACGACCAGCGGCTGGCTGGACGTCGCGAATATCGTTCCGACGATGATCGCGAGGATGCCGCCACCCACGCCGGTGTACAGCAGGAACGACGAGAGGTAGTCACGCGGTTGGAGCAGGACCCAGACGGGGAGCGCGCTTGCAACCGCACCGTAGATCATGATCACGGGGACCCATCCCATGACGTTCGGTGCGAGCGCTCCGGGTACCCATTCGCCCGCACCGAGGCCGAGTGCGTCGGCGAGCACGAACGTTCCCGCCGGGTAGTCACCAGGGAACAGCGCGAAGGGGAACTCGATACCGATCCAGACGCCCGCGAACACGCCCAGCACGAAGATCACCGTTCCCGGGATGAACGGACCGTTGAGCTGGTACAGGTACACGCCGAACCCGAGCGCCAACGCGATGTACACGAAGCTCGCGGTCGTCACCTGTGGATACGCGTCAAACACGATACCGACGACCAGCGCGAACACCGCGACGACGAGAATGATCGTGAGGAACGCGAACCACAACAGCAGGTTCTTCCCCTTTTCACCGACGTACTGTCCGACGATATATCCGATCGACCGCCCCTCGTGGCGGATCGAACTCGACAGCGAAATGAAGTCGTGGACTGCCCCCATCAGCGGGTTCCCGATGGCGACCCACAGCAATGCGGGAACCCATCCCCAGATGACTCCCGCCGTGATCGGGCCGACGATCGGCGCGCCGCCCGCGATGCTCGAGAAGTGATGCCCCAGTAACACCGGCTTCTTCGCCGGTACGTACTCCTGTCCGTCCTCGTACTTGTGTGCAGGCGTCTCCCGTTCGTCGTCGAGTTCGACGAAGCGGGAGAGATATCTCGAGTACCCCATGTACCCGGCGGTGAACGTCGCCAGCACGGCAACCACGATCCAGATTACGCTTGTCATTGAAACCCAGCCTCGTGGTACCGATCCACGATGTTCCACTTAAACGTTGGCTTCGATCGTGACGAATATCCAACCCGGTCGAATTCGGGAGACGGAAGCACAGGCGATATCGGTCACGTATCGTTTCGGAAACCTCGCACGCGGGTACCAGTGTTCGATCAGTGACGGGTGCTCACTCTCCGGTCGACGCGGATGCCGGTACCGCCGTGTCGACGTCGAGCTCGCCGGCGACCGCCGCGAGCAGGTCGCCGCGTATCTCGCGGGTCCGTGACTCGATCTCGGCGACGAGCGGCGGGGCGAACTCCTCGCGGACCTGGCCGATCCGGTCGCGCTCCGTCGCGACGCGGTCCCGCAGGAACCGCGCCCCGCGGCCGTCCTCGTGGTCGTCCGGTTCGGGAGTGAGCTTGTTCGCGACGAGTCCACGGACGCTCAGATCGCGGTCGGCGAACCCCGCTATCGCGCGGCTCGTCTCGTTGACCGACAGCTGGTCGGGGTTCAACACCAGAAAGAAGGCGGCGTCGGACCGGAGCGTCTCGCCGGCGTACTCGAAGAACTCCTTGCGCGACTGGAGTCTCGCGAGCACCGGGTCGCCCTCCATCACGCGTCGGGGCTCCATGTCGCCGATCGCGGCCTTCTCGAACAGGTCGATCGACTGGCGACGCTTGTACATCAGCCGGTCGATCCACTCCTCCAGAAACTCCGGTAGTCCGAGCAGGCGGAGCGTCGACCCCGTCGGTGCGGTGTCGAAGACGACTCGATCGTACGGGCCGCTCTCCTCGCGCATCACCTCGACGAACGCGTCGAACAGCGCCGCCTCGTACGCGCCGGGCGTGCCGTGAGCCATCTCAAGCTGGCGATTTATCTCGTTGACCATCGCCGCCGACACCTGCTCGGAGAGCCCCTCGCGGATCTCCTGGAGATGTCGCTGCACCTCCTCGTCCGGATCGATCTCCATCGCGTCGAGTCCGTCGACGCCGTCGACCGGTTCGGGGTCGTCGCCGAACTGCTGGTCGAACACGTCCGAGACGGAGTGGGCCGGATCCGTCGAGACGACGAGCGTCCGCACCCCGTCGGTGGCACAGCTGTGTGCGTACGCACACGAGACGGTGGTCTTGCCGACGCCACCCTTCCCGCCGAAGAAGACGAACCGTTCCATCAGAAGTGGTACTGCTGTCCCTTTCGTTCGATCAGGCTCTCGCGGTCCCAGAGCCGTCGCTCCCACGCCTCGAACTCGTCCTCGAGATACGGCAACAGCTCTGCGGTGTAGTAGGAGACGGGCGAGGGGATCCCGAACGCGTCCGGGAAGCACGCCAGCATGAACTCGTCCTCCGTGTCCTCGGCCTCCTTCTCGATCTTCTCGTAGGCGGGGTGGGTGACCATCCCGTGATAGAGCCCACGAAGCCACTCCTCAAGGTGCTCGCGATAGACGGCGATCCGATCTGCCAAGGTCATGCGTCCACACGACGGGGGCGAGGCTCAAATGTGTCCCGGCCGCCGACGTCCGCCCCGCACGACCGCGATCGGTCGGCCGACCCGCGTCGATCAGGTGAGACGGTCCTATCCGATCAGCTCGAACTCGACACCGACCGGCGACGCCCCCTCGATCCCCCAGTAGACGAACCGGTGCGTCCCGACGCCGAGCGCGGGACAAACGGCGAGATCGGTGCCCGGCACGGCGTCCACGAGTGCGTCCTCACGAAGCGTCAGCGACCACGTGTAGTCGTCGTTTGGCGCGAACGTCTCCTCGGCGACCGGAAGAGTCGCCGGCTCCCCCGTCATCGAACCGCGGACGTCCACCCATCCTGTGCCGGTCTCCCGCTGGACGGCGTACGCGTGTCTCCCGAGCGTCGTCGCGTCGTCGTCTCCGAGGTTCCGGAGCGCGAGCCGGAGCGTCGAGCCGTACGTCTCGGACGTTCCTTCGGCCGACAGCTCCAACGTCGTCGTCGGGGTATCGACCGATCGCTCCGTGACGGGGCCGTCGATCGCCGGGTCGAGGCGGACGAACGCCTCGTCGACACACGACAGCGTCTCGGGCGTGCCTTCCGGGCCCTGCGGTCCGTCGCCCGCGGCGAAGTCCAGGCAGCCGGCGACGACGCCGCCGGTGCCGAGGGCCGCGAGACCGCGTCCCGCCATCTGCAGCAGTTCCCGTCGCGTTCCATCCATGGTGACACACACGTGAGGCACGGGTTTTAAATTCGCGAGTCGTCGCCGTGGCCCGCACCCTGCCGGGTCGTGCACGTCCGAAACCGCTTGGTCGTGCACGTTCGGAACCGCTTTCCCGTCGGCCGGCGCACGGGCCCGTATGGAACTGTTCGGATCCAGCGGCATCCGGGGGGTCGCGCTCCGGTATCTCACGCCGGAGCTGGTCCTCGACATCGCCAAGGCGGCCGGTACGACGTGGGACGCCGACCGAGTCGCCGTCGCGCGCGACACCAGGACGACCGGGGGGTTGTTCACCAACGCGGCCGCCAGCGGGCTCGCGGCCGTCGGCAGCGACGTGGAGCGGCTTGGCGTCGCGCCCACTCCCGCGATCGGTCACTACTGTGAGTCGACCGGCGTCCCGTGCGTGCTCGTCACTGCCTCGCACAATCCGCCAGAGTTCAACGGAATCAAGCTCGTCGGCGCGGACGGCGTCGAGCTCTCCGTCGACGTGCTCGAGCGGATCGAACGACGCGTGCTCGATGACGACTACGAGCTCGCGAACTGGCGCACGGCCGGATCGACGACGAGCGTCGAGGGCGTCGTCGACGACTACGTCGCCCAGCTGGTTGCCAGCGTGGACCGCGAGGTGATCGCCGCCGCCGACCTGACCGTCGCGGTCGATCCCGGTCACGGCGCCGCGAGCGTCTCCTCGCCGCGCATCTACCGCGAACTCGGCTGCGAGGTGGTAACGGTGAACGCGACGCCGGACGGTCACTTCCCCGGCCGGGAGTCGGAGCCGGTGCCGGAGAACCTCGCCGGGCTCAGCCGACTGGTCGCGACCACCGACGCCGACGTGGGGATCGCCCACGACGGCGACGCGGACCGGGCCGTGTTCGTCGACGAAACCGGATCGGTCGTCGACGGCGACACCTCCTTCGCGGCGCTTGCCGACGCCGCGCTCTCGCCGGGCGACGCAGTCGTTAGTGCGGTGAACGTCTCACAGCGGCTCGTCGACGTCTGCGAGGCGAACGACGCCGACCTCGAGTTGACACCCATCGGCGCGACGAACATCATCACTCGCACCCGTGGGCTGGACGACGAGGGCGTCCACGTTCCGATCGCCGGCGAGGGGAACGGCGGCGTCTTCTTCCCGCCGTACCGTCTCTCCCGGGACGGCGCGTACATCGGCGCGCGCTTCCTCGAACTGCTGGCGGCCGCCGCCGACGAACCGGCCAGCGCGGTCGTCGCGCCGTACACCGACTACCACTTCGTCCGGAAGAACGTGAGCTATGAGGACGCCGACGAACGCGAGGAGATGCTGTCGGCCGCCCGCGCCTACGTCGAGGCCGCCGAGGCGGAGCCGAACACGACCGACGGCTACCGGCTCGACTACGGGGACGCGTGGGTGCTGGTCAGACCGTCCGGGACCGAGCCGAAGATCCGGATCTACGCGGAGTCGGCCGACGGCGAGCGAGCCGAGCGACTGGCGGCGGAGATGCGCGAGGCGGTCGAGGCCGGACGATGACGCGCTCAGGTCGGCCTCGGTGACGGCCCCGCCGGCGCGCCGCCCGACCGGAGTCGGGAGCCTTAATTCGCCGGCCCGACTTGGACCGATCGCATGGTCGAACTTCTCCTCGTCGTCGGCATCGCCGTCGCCGCGTTCGTCGGCTACAACATCGGCGGCGCGACGACCGGGCCCGCCTTTGGCCCCGCCGTCGGCGCGAACGTCATCTCCAAGGCCGGTGCCGCGGCGTTGATGTCGGTGTGTTTTCTGATCGGTGCGTGGACGCTCGGCAGGCGGGTCGTCGACACGCTCGGCGAGGATCTCGTCACCCAGCCCGGCGTGTTCACGCTGGAGTCGAGCATCGTCGTCCTGTTTTTCATCGGTGGCGCGCTGTTCGTCGGCAACTACTACGGCGTGCCGGCGTCGACGTCGATGACCGCCGTCGGCGCCATCGCGGGGTTGGGGATCGCGACCGGAAGCCTCGACTGGGCGGTGATGGGCGAGATCGCCGTCTGGTGGATCGTCGCGCCGATCATCGGCTTCTGGGTTTCGGGGGTGATCGGCCGCTACTTCTACCCGACGATCAACCGGTGGGTTGCGATCGACGCCAGCGACGGCCCGTTGATCACGTATGACCGATCGGGGGCAATTCCGCGGCCGACGCCGGGTCCGGGGACGACCCGCCGGGAGCTGGCCGGCGCCACCGTATTGGTCGCTATCGGCTGCCTAATGGCATTCTCCTCGGGCACCTCGAACATCGCGAACGCGATCGCGCCGCTGGTCGGCGCGGGCGTCGAGATGAACCCGATGATCCTGCTCGGCAGCGCCGCCGTCGCAGTCGGGGCGTTCACGATCGCTCGCCGGACGCTCGACACGCTCGGCAACGACATCACCGACCTGCCGCTCACGGCGGCGATCGTCGTCGCCGTCGTCTCATCGGCGATCGTGATCGGCCTCTCGGCGATCGGCATTCCCGCCTCGTTCGTGATCATCGCGACGATGTCGATCGTCGGCCTCGGCTGGGGGCGAGCGACCCGAACCGTCACCGTCACCCAGGGGATCCGGGGCGAGGGGCAGACGACCGTTTCGGTCGGCGCGCTGCGAGCCGACGAATCCGGGGAGGAAGTGCCCGATATCGGCGATGAGGAGCCAGCCGACATCCCGTCGGCCGCCGACCTGTTCGACCCGTCGACGACCGCGCGAGTGATCGTGATGCAGAACGTCGTCCCGATCCTCTCGACGGTCGGCGCGCTCGGGGCGTTCTACCTGCTGTTCGCGATGTGGTGGTAGGTGGACTGCGGAAAAACGCGGTGGGACTACAGTCGGCCGACGTTCTCGACCGCGACGGACTCGACGCCCTCGACCTCCTCGAACGCCTCCTCGACGGCCTCGGTACCGCCCGCGCCGTCCGGGACGATGACCGTCGGCAGCAGCGCGACGAGCCCGAACGCGACATCGTCACGCTCGAAGCCGCGGATCTTCGCGCCCTGCGGGAGCGACTCCTCGAGCAGGTCCTGAAGCTCGTCGAGGTCGACCTCGGGGCTGTTCGGCATCACCTTGATCTTGGCTGCGACGTCACCCATCGTCAGGGCCCCCGGAAGCCGCAGTCGGGACACTCGTAGAGGTTGCTCTGCTTCCGGCACTTCGAACACCGATGGACGGTGGTTCCGCAGTCGGGGCAGGCGAACGTCGCAGCGTTCATGCCGGACACCTGGATGCCACAGGAGACGCACTTCGTGGCGGCTCCGGCTTCGCTCTTGCTCATACACGGACTCACCGGCGCGCGACTTTTAACCGTTGTTCTTTGCGCCGGTCGACGATCCGCCGGTCACCACAACAGTAGCGGTCCGATCAACACGCCCATCAGGTGGACGCGCCGCGCGCCGAGTCGTGGCGGGACGAGCCCGAGCAGTCCCGCGACGAGGAACACGGCCACGCCGATCGGCCCGGCGAACGCGGCGGAGAGCCCCGCGAGCAGGCAGAGGACGCCGAGGGAGATCCGCGTGTAGTCGGCGTTCCCGACGACACGGAGGTACGCATCGCCGAGCAGGAGGAGGAGCGTGAATCCGCAAACGGCCGCCGTCGCGGCCGCGACGAGCAACACCGGGAGCGCCAGCGGAACGTCCGCACGCTCGATCGCGACGGTGACGCCGGTGCGAGGCGTCCCGAGCGCGGCGAGCGCGAACAGCGCGAAGACGGTGTTCGCCGTGTTGGCACCGCTGGTGGCGACGACGAAGCCACGGTCCGCCTCCCGGCGCGGCACCGCCGGCAGCGCGGCCAGCGCGGCGATCGCCGCGGAGATCCCCGGAACGTAGCCGACGATCGCGCCCGACAGCGACCCGGCGCCCGCGGTGACCCCCAGATCCCGCGCTCCCATGGTGATCCGCGCATCCGACTGCGGGGGGACACCGTCGCCGCCGAGGGCGTCAACGAGCACGGGCGCGCCGAACAGCCCGGTGAAGAGCGGCGCGAGCATTCCGCCGGCGTCAAGCGGCGCTGCAGGGTCGACGTCGAGTGTGGCGACGCCGAGCGCGGCGCTCGCGAGAAACGCGCCGAACCCGCCGACCGCCGCTCGCCGCGAGGATTCCGTGAACACGAGGAACGCGACGACGCCGGCGAGCAGCCACACGAGATGTGCCCGCACGGTCGGGTAGCCGCGGACCATGAGCCACGTGATCGGCACTGCAAGCGGCACGGCGATCGCGACCGCCAGCCCGGATCCGACGGCCGAGAGACGCAACGCCTCGCGTCCTCGTCCGGCGATCACCAATCGATGGCCGGGGAGCGCCGCGACGGCGGTCGCGGCGTCGGGGACACCGAGCGCCAGCGCTGGCACGATGTCGAGAAACGAGTGGACCACGCCCGCGCCGAGCATGGCGACGCCGACGAGCAGGGGATCGGCCGGGATCGACGGGGCGATGCCCGCTAGCAGCAGCGCGAAGTTGTTCGCGTGTAGTCCCGGTACGAGCCCGCTTATCGTGCCGAGCGCCGCGCCACCCGCAAGAAAGGCGAGCGCCGCGGCCGCGAACGTCGGGTCGACCACCGGGCGAACCAGCGCGTCCATCTCGACGAGATGGCCGCGTTATCACTTATAAACGGCCGGACGAAGCGGGCGGCTGCACGCCGTCACGCCGTCGACCCCTGCCCGGGTGCGTCACGTCCATCACGACTCCGCCGCTCGCTCCGCGGCGACGACCTCGCCGACCATCGACCAGCCGTCCTCGTCGGGACCGGATCGACCCAGTAGCATGCGGTCACCGTCCTCGGAGGTGATCAGGCGGAAGTCCGCGCCGGTGTCGGCGTCGACGCGCGTTCCCTCCCCGCGGAACTCCTGCTGGAAGAACTCCGTCGACGAGAACTCGAAGACCCCGCTCTCGCCGGAGTCGAGTGCCAGCCGAACCGGATGGGGCTGGACGTTGTGGATCCGTTTCGCTATCGGGTGGAGATCGGCCATGTCCGAAGACGGACCGGGTCGCTCAAAAGCGTCGCGGGACGGGGCGCGGAGGCTCACGCCGGGGTGTCAACGGTCGGGAGATGATGCGACCGGCGCGGACACGCGAGTCTTCGAACGGTGTGAGCGGAGTGTGGAAGCGGGGGAGTTCGGTCGGAACGGAATCTTAGGCGTTTAGGACGTCGTCGTACTCGCCGGCGTCGACGCGGTCGTCGAACGTCCGGGCGTCCTCGCCCTCGATGGTGACGCCGAGCGAGGCGCAGGTGCCGCCGACCTCCTTGGCGGCGTTCTTCGTGTCGTACGAGAGGAGATCCGAGGACTTCTGCTCGGCGACCGTCTTCACCTGCTCGATCGACATGTCGGCGACGAAGTCCGTCTGTGGCTCGCCGGAGCCCGTCTCGAATCCCGCCTCGTCCTTGATCAGTTCCGCGGTCGGCGGCACGCCGACCTCGATCGAGAAGGAGCCGTCGTCGTCGTACTCGACGGTGACGGGGACTTCCATGCCGTCAAACGCGGCGGTCTCCTCGTTGATCTGCGAGACGACGTCCTGCACGTCCACCGGCGTCGGGCCGAGTTCCGGACCGAGTGGCGGACCGGGATTGGCCTGCCCGCCGGGGACGAGCACTTCGATGGTTCCAGCCATATCCGTACGAATCCGGCCGCGACTTTTAACGGTTGTTCTTTCATGCGGGGCGGGAGAGGCGTTCACACTCGCCGATACGGCCGCGCTGGACGACTCGTCAGCGGCTACTCTCCGGTGGCACCCGTCGTCTCGCCGTCGTCGACCGGCGTCGCCCGGTCGTCGGTCGCTGCCGGCACCCCGTCGGCCGCCGGTTCCACGCCGTCAGCGGCCCTCGCATCGTCGTCCGCCGGTTCCGCGTCGTCGTCGACGCGCGGGTTCTCTCCCGTCCGTGCGGGCATCGACGCGATCGTCTCCTTGAGTGTGGGGCGCGCGGTTCCCTCGCAGAGCAGGGGGTCGACGACGTGAGCGACGGCCGCCTCGGCGACCGCTCGGGTGTACGGCGGCCGGTCCCGGTCGCCGCCGGCGAGGGTGATCTGGCGCGTCCGTGCTCCGTCGAGCGTCGCGACGAGCAGGGTTGCCATCTCCTCGGCGTCGACGTCCCGGACGACGCCAGCGTCGATCCCCTCGTGAAGGATCTCGGCCACGGTGCCACGGAGGAGGTCGTCGCTCCGCTCCAGTCGGGACCGGACCCGATCGTTGAACGGGCCCTCCGACCGGAGTTCGAGGAGGGCGATGTGGAACGATTCGCGGTTCGTTTCCTCCGGCTCGAAGACGAACCAGCAGACGAACTCCAGCAGTCGGTCGACTGGCGGCCGGTCCGCGCGGTCGTCGACGCGTCGCTCGAAGTCATCGATAACGCGATCGAGGAAGGCGACGAGGAGGTCCTCCTTCGTGTCGTAGTGGTAGTGGAGGAGCGACTTGCTCTTCGAGCACTCGTCGGCGATGTTCTGCATCGTGAGGTCCGCGTGGCCGTTCGCGCATAGCGCGCGATACACCCCGTCCATGATCTCGCCGGCGGCGCCCGGCTCGTCGATGTCACCGGCGGCGCTCGACTCGTCGCGCATGGATCGGTTGCTCGGTCGACGATCGATAAATCTCTACCGATGGCGGCACGTTCGCCGACGCCGCTCCCCGTGGGTTCGCGTCATCGGGCGTCGGTCGCGTTGCTGGGCGTCGGTCGGGTCGCCGGGCGTCGGTCGCGTCCGCTTCGGCGGCGCTGTCGCTCGCGGGAGTGAGTCGGTTTGAAAAGTCGGTACTCCTGTGAATCGTCGGTCTGCGCGTCTACAGACGGGTGACGTTCGTCGCGCGGGGGCCCTTGTCGGCCTCCTCGATGTCGAACTCGACCTCCTGTCCCTCCTCGAGGTCGGGTCCGCCGACGTCCTCCATGTGGAAGAACACGTCCTCGTCCGCGTCGTCAGTTTCGATAAAGCCGTAGCCGCCAGTGTCGTTGAAGAAGTCAACTTCGCCTTTCGCCATTGCATCCGTACAAGTGAGCGGGGTACCTAAAAGGCTTCCGCGACCGGCGCTGCCGAGCGAATCGTTACCACGACACAGCCGCGGAGCGGACCGCATCGCTCCCGGACGACGAACGCGGCGAGCGACGAACGCGGCGAACGACGCGGACGGGGAGCGGGAACGTCGGGAGACGGCGGCCGTTAGTAACTACTATACGACCACGGGACACAGCATCATACGTAATGAGTCAGTCGTACAATCGGGGCCTCATCGAGGACTTTGGCCGCTGGCGGGAGTTCTCGGCGGGAATGTGGGCCTGGATATTCCACAAGTTCACCGGCTGGGTGCTCGTGGGGTATCTGTTCACTCACATCGCCGTGTTGAGCACCGCGATCCCGGCCGCGGGTGCGGAGGAAGCCGTCCTGCAGGCGGGTGACGATGTCTACACACAGACGATCGTCACCCTGGAGGAGCTGCTTCTCGTTCGCATCCTGGAAGTCGGGCTCCTCGCGGTGGCGGTGTTCCACATGCTCAACGGAACTCGCCTCCTTCTGGTTGACCTCGGCATCGGGCTGGAGTCGCAGGACAAAAGCTTCTACGCGTCGCTGATCCTGACGGGAGCGATCACCGTCGCGTCAGTGCCGACGTTCATCGCGGGGGCGTTCTAGCATGGCGGAGCGATACTCCTCGTTCACGCCGGGCGGCACGATGTGGCTACTCCAGCGCGTGACGGCGGTGTTTCTCATCGGCGTGTTGGCGTTCCACTTCTTCCTGCTTCACTTCGTCCACCACGCCGACGAGGTGTCGTTCCTCATGAGTGCCGGCCGGATGGAGACGCTGAGCTACTACTCGCTGATGGTGTTGTTCCTGCTGACGGCGACGTTCCACGGCGTCAACGGCGTGTACAACGCGCTCATCAACCAGGGACTGACGGGGACGAAACGCACGGTCATCAAGTGGACGCTCGTCGCCGCGAGCGCGATCCTCATCGTCCAGGGGATCCGGACGGCGAACGCGTGGGCCGGCATCGGGGTGTTCTAATCCATGAGTACGCAAGTTCCGAAAGAGGAGAGCGCGGAGGCGGAGACCGAGACCGAGCCAGTCGAGACGCCGCCCTCGAAGGGCGACGCTCGCCGCGAGGAGAAGCGTCGACGCGCCGCCGAGCGCCGCGCGCAGCGACGGGCCGAAGAGGCCGAACGGGCGGCCGCCGACGAGGAGACGATCGAACTGAAGGTGTTCCGGTACGACCCCGAAGTCGAGGGGAAGCAGGAACCCCGGTTCGACACGTTCCACGTCCCGTTCGAGAAGGGGATGACGGTGCTCGACGCGTTGATCTACTCGCGGGACACGTACGACTCCTCGCTCACGTTCCGACACTCCTGCAGGCAGGCGATCTGTGGGTCGGACGCGATGTTCGTCAACGGGAGCCAGCATCTCGCCTGTAAGACCCAGATCTCCGAGCTCGAGGAGCCGATCCGCGTCGAACCGCTACCGCACGCGGAGGTGACGAAGGATCTCGTCGTCGACATGGAGCACTTCTACGACCAGATGGAGGCGGTCGAGCCGTACTTCCAGACGAACGAGCTGCCCGACGGCGAACTCGAAGAGCAGCGCCAGAGCCGGGCGAACCGCGAGAAGGTGAAGATGTCGACCCGGTGTATCTGGTGTGGCGCGTGCATGTCCTCGTGTAACATCGCCGCCGGCGACAACGAGTATCTCGGTCCGGCCGCGATCAACAAGGCGTACCGGTTCGCGATGGACGAGCGGGAGGGCGAGGACGTCAAACAGAAGCGGCTGGAGATAATCGAGCAGGAGCACGGGGTCTGGCGGTGTCAGACCCAGTTCTCCTGTACCGAGGTGTGTCCGAAGGACATTCCCCTCACGGAACACATTCAGGAGCTGAAACGCGAGGCGGTCAAGAACAACCTGAAGTTCTGGTGACGGCGTCGAACACGTTCAAGAGCATTCAGGCCTAACGACTTACCATACAAATCATGTACGAACACGACGTAATCGTGGTCGGCGCGGGCGGGGCAGGCCTCCGCGCGGCGATCGCGGCACAGGAGGCGGGAGCCGACGTGGCGATGGTCTCGAAGCTCCATCCGGTCCGGTCGCACACGGGGGCGGCAGAGGGCGGCATCAACGCCGCGCTCCGGGACGCCGACTCCTGGCAGGACCACGCGTACGACACGATGAAGGGATCGGACTACCTCGGGGACGCGCCCGCGGTCGAGGCGCTGTGCAAGGAAAGTCCCGAGGAGGTGATCACCCTCGAACACTGGGGAATGCCGTTCTCCCGCGAGGAGGACGGTCGCGTCTCCCAGCGCCCGTTCGGCGGGCTCTCGTTCCCGCGGACGACATACGCCGGCGCGGAGACGGGTCACCAGATGCTCCACACGATGTACGAGCAGGTGGTCAAACGCGGGATCACGGTGTACGACGAGTGGCATGTGATGGATCTCGCCGTCACCGACGAGGATGACCCCGCGGACCGGACCTGTCACGGGGTCGTCGCCTACGACATCCAGAGCGGCGAGGTGAGCGGCTTCCGTGCCGACGGCGGCGTCATCCTCGCGACCGGCGGAATGGGTCAGGTGTTCGATCACACCACCAACGCGGTCGCGAACACCGGCGACGGCGTCGCGATGGCGTACCGGGCGGGCGTCCCGATGGAGGACATGGAGTTCATCCAGTTCCACCCGACGACGCTCCCCTCGACGGGCGTGCTCATCTCCGAGGGCGTCCGAGGGGAGGGCGGCATCCTTTATAACGCCGAGGGTGAGCGGTTCATGTTCGAGCACGGCTACGCGAACAACGACGGCGAGCTCGCCTCCCGCGACGTCGTCTCCCGCGCGGAGCTCACCGAGGTCAACGAGGGTCGCGGCATCGAGGACGAGTACGTCCACCTCGATATGCGCCATCTCGGCGAGGAGCGGATCCTCGACCGCCTGGAGAACATCCTGCATCTCGCGGAGGACTTCGAGGGCGCTGACGGACTCACCGAGCCGATGCCGGTCAAGCCCGGTCAGCACTACGCGATGGGCGGCATCGAGACGAACGAGTTCGGCGAAACCGTCGTCGACGGGCTGTACGCTGCCGGCGAGTGTGCGTGCGCGTCCGTTCACGGCGCGAACCGGCTCGGGGGCAACGCGCTCCCGGAACTCATCGTGTTCGGTAAGCGCGCGGGGTATCACGCCGCGGGCAAGGAGATGGGAGAAGCGAAGATCCCGACCGGGAAGACGGGCGATTGGGAGCCTGCGGAGTACAAGTTCGGGATCGAACTCGGCGAGTCCGGTGGAGCGGGCCCCGCGGCCGCCGACGGCGGTGCGGTGGCATCGGGCGCGGACGCGGTGCTGTCGGCGGCCGTCGAGCGCGCGGAGGAGCGCGTCCGGACGCTGCTCAACCGACAGGGCAGAAATCATGCGGAGGTTCGGTCGGCGGTCCAGGAGACGATGACCGAGCACGTGAACGTGTTCCGGGAGGAGGGCGGGTTGAAGCGGGCGCTCGCGGACATCCACGAGGCACGCGAGGCGTACAAGGACGTCGCGGTGTCGGACCCGTCACGGACGTTCAACACGGACCTTATTCACACGATGGAGACGCGGAACGTCCTCGACATCGCGGAGGCGCTCACGATGGGCGCGCTCGCGCGAAACGAGTTCCGCGGCGCGCACTGGCGGCAGGAGAATCAGACGCGCGACGACGAGGAGTGGCTCAAGCACACGCTCGTCTCGTGGAACGACGGGGAGCCGGAGCTGTGGTACAAGCCGGTCGTCCTCGAGGGGGAGAACAAGACGTACGAACCCAAGGTCCGCTCGTACTGAGCCCCCACCGCGCCCGCCGGGCGACCTCGATCGTGCCCCGACGACCGGACGGTCGACGTCACGACCGGTCCGGAGTCGTCGATCATCGATCGGGATCGTTGCCGATTTGCTATCCGTCGACGGTCGAAACGACCCCCCTGTTGCGGATCAAAAGCTTCAGTACGGCGATGCCCGAACGTTGACTCGTCAGCCGAAACGCCGGTGTTTCGGCTTCTCAAACCGATCCCGATGATTTCGACGATCGTTGAATGGGGGATTTATTATCGTCGAACCCTTTCGTATGAACAAGATGTTGGAAACCGAGACGGCACCTGCGACGGCGACACCCGCGCTGCCGCCGGAGCTGCAGTCTCCCCGCGCGAAGCTCGTGTATCTGTACCTGACGACGAACGGTTCCGCGACCGTGTCCCAGATGTGCGACTCGCTGGGTATGAAGAAGATCGCGCTGTACAGCATTCTGAAAACCCTGCGCAAGCAGGACCTGATCGTCCGTGACGACGAGACGTACACGTTGCCGGACGAGAGCCGCCAGCTAACCTAAATCGGGCTGTCTCCGTACCCCCCGTCCGTCGATCCGCCGACCGCTCCGGCGAGCGGCGTCTCGCGTCGCGGACGAGGGATTTACCATCACGCAGCACGCAACGTTTCCGTGGACGCGAATCAACGGGAATTCGAGAACCCGTTCGGGATGGACCCCGACTGTGAGAACTGCGAGTCGCTGTGTGGCCCGCGCGAGCGGGTCGTGCACGGCTATGGCGACGTCGGCGCCGAGTTTCTGGTCGTCGGCGTCGCACCCACCGCCGCGGCGGAGCGCAACGGCGTACCGTTCACCGGTCCCGACGGTGGCGAGCGGATACAGTCCATCCTCGCGGAACTCGGATTCGTGCGGTCGCCGCCGGACGCGGCCGAGCCGGACGTGCAGAACGTCTTTCTCACGAATCTGACGCGGTGCCGACATCCGGAGCGGGATCCGACCGACGTGGAGGTCGACACCTGCGAGCCGTTCTTGAACGCCGAGATACGGATGATAAACCCCCAGATCATCGTTCCCGTGGGGGATCGGACGCTTCGGGCGCTCGCGGTGGAGTACACCACCCGACGCCCTGACTCCTTCGACGTCGCCGCCGAGCACGCGACGACGATCCGCGGCCGGGGCTTCGAGCTGGTCCCGATGGTCGAACCTGTGGTGATGACCGACGACCAGGCTGACGCGTTCGTGCGCCACATGCGTGAGAACGTGTTGAGCCGGGACTACCGGCAGACGAAGGGACGACGGGAGCGCTGAGCAGCACGAGGGACGCGGCTGCGGCGGACGGGGCATAAAACGGAGCAGTCGGGATTGAGGCCGCTACTCCTCGGCTCGGAACTTCACCAGCGTCAGGTCCCGGTTGAGCGCACAGTGATCGTGTGGCGGCTCGCCGAGCACCTGATCGATGACCCGTTCCTCGTCGAACTCCGCGCCGTCGGGGACGCAGTACTGATGGCTCGGACATTCCGTGTGTGGACAGGGCCCCGCCAGTGACGCCCTGCTCCCCGCATACGCCAGTTTGGAGGGGACGTTCGTGGGCACGGGCGCGGGTTCGACCTCGACCGCCCGGACGCCGGCGTCGTGGACGGCGCAGTCGAGCGTCTGTGCGTTCTCGCGGATGGAGGTGATGCGATAGCGGGTTCCCTCGGAGAGGTTGAGACACTGGCTGCGGTACGGACAGCCCTCACAGCCGGCGGCCTCGCCCTCGTAGACGAACTCGCGACCGACGTCCGCGAGTCGCGTTCCGACGAGCGTTACCGTGGTCATACCACACGTCACGTGCCCCGGCGTCGTAAGCCTCCCGTCTCGGCGCGTCCCGATCGCGCCGCGGCAGGGAAAAGACACATCCCCTCACCCCGGCAACCCGGAGCCAGTGAAACCGATCGCGGCGGTGGCAGCCGATCTGAAACGCGAGGCCGAACTGGCCAACGAGCGACGGATACTCGTGTGTGCCGGGGAGCGTGGCCGCGGCATCGACGCCGCGTACGACGCCATCGAGGGTGCCGACGTCGACGACTCAGCGGTCACGATGGTGTCGACCCGTGAGGGCTTCCGGTTCGAGGCGCTCCGGCCGCGGGGCGCCGACGACCTGCTCGGCCGCACCCGGGAGCTCGTCGTGCTCGACTGCCACGAGCAGTTCGTTCCGAACGCGCTCGGCCGAGTGACCGGGGCGGTCGACGGCGGCGGCCTGCTCGTGCTGGTGACGCCGCCGCTCGAGGAGTGGCCGGACACGCGCGATCGGTTCGACGAGTCGCTCGCGGTCCCACCGTTCGACGTCGCCGAGGTGACCGGCCGCTTTCGTGCCCGGCTCGTCCGAACTCTCCGGACGCTCCCCGGCATCGCCATCGTCGACGTCGACGGGGCGGAGCCGACCGACGGCACGCGAACGTCCGACGGCACGCGATCGTCCGACGGAATGGGGGCGTCCGGAGCGGAGCCGGCGCCGACGGTCGAGCGTGACGGCCGCACCGACCCGGAACCGTGGTCGCCCCGGTCGCCGCCGTCGACCCCGACGGGCGCGACGTTTCCCGCGGCGGCGTACGAGTCGTGTCTGACCGACGACCAGTCGCGCGCGCTGCGCGCGCTTGAGCGACTTGCGACGCCCGGGTCGGCGGTCGTCGTCGAGGCGGATCGCGGCCGTGGAAAGTCGAGCGCCGCCGGGCTCGCGGCCGGATCGCTCGCGCTCGCGGGGCGGGACGTGCTCGTGACGGCGCCCGCGTTCGACAACGCCACGGAGCTGTTCGCACGCGCCCGCGAGCTGCTCGCCGGCGCCGACGCGATCGCCGCCGACGTCGACGAGAGCGAACCGGAGCCCGCTCGAACGCTCCGATCGGGGTCCGGCGGCCGCGTTCGGTTTCGGTCGCCGCCGGACGCGGCCGCGGCGGTTGCGACTGCCGACCCGCCGGACGTCGCCATCGTCGACGAGGCCGCGGCGCTGCCGGTGCGGCTGCTCGACCGACTGCTCGCGGCGCCGTCGATCGCGTTCTGTACCACGGTACACGGGTACGAGGGCGCGGGACGTGGCTTCTCCGTCCGGTTCCGGGAGCACCTGACGGCCGCCGACCACGCGGTTCGCGACGTGCGACTCGACGAGCCGATCCGGTACGCGGACGCCGATCCCGTTGAGGGGTGGGCGTTTCGTGCGCTTCTGCTCGACGCCCGACCGCCGGTCGATGCGGCGGTTGCGGACGTCACCGCGCCGGAGACGACGTACCGGGCGCTCGGCCCCGACGAACTGCTCGCCGACGAACACCTGCTGTCGGCGGTGTTCGGGCTGCTGATCGCCGCCCACTACCGGACGGAGCCGAACGACCTCGCGCGGCTGCTCGACGCTCCCAACCTCTCGGTACGCGCGCTGCTCGCCGACGGAAACGTCGTCGCCGTGGCGCTCCTCGCTCGCGAGGGCGGGCTGTCCGCGGCCGTGCGCCGCCGGATGTACGAGGGCGAGCGCGTCCGCGGAAACATGGTGCCCGATCTGCTGACGAGCCAGCTCCGCGACGAGACGGCCGGCGAGCCCGCGGGGATCCGAACCGTTCGACTCGCGACCCATCACGCGGTCCGGGACCGAGGACTCGGATCGCGGCTGCTCGATCGGATCCACGCCGAGTTCGGCGATGCAGTCGACTACTTTTCGGTCGGATACGGAGCCACGCCCCGGCTGCTTCGCTTCTGGCGACGGGCGGGCTACCGGACCGTACACCTCTCGACGACGCGGAACGACGCGTCCGGAGAGCACTCGGCGATCATGCTCCGCCCGGCGAGCGCGGCGGGGACGGATCTGCTCGCCCGACACGCGACGGCGTTTTGCAACCGCGAGCGCGACGCGCTGTCGGACGCGCATCGGGACGTCGACCCCGACGTCGTCCGCGGCGCGCTTCGTGCCTGTGATGCTCCCGTCGACGTCGACTTGACCGATCACGAGTGGCGCGCCGTCGTCGGTGCCGCCGACGGACCGGGCATGTACGACGCCGCGCCGGGCGCGTTCCGCGACCTGGCGATCGCCGCCCTCGTCGGGCCGGACGACGACCGTCTCGACGAGCGATCGGAACGGCTGCTCGTCCGAAAGGTGCTACAGGGCCGGCCATGGGACGAGGTCGCCGACGAACTCGGATACGCCTCCACGCGAACGTGCATGCGCGGGGTCGGCGACGCGGCCGCGTGGCTCGTCGACCGGTACGGGACCGCGGTCGCCGCGGCCGAGCGCGACCGGTTCACACGGGAGTGATCCGCCGTGCCGTTCAGCCGAACGATCGCGGACCTCGAGTCCGGGATCGGCGGACTGCGAAGCGATCGCGTGGCGACGAGCGCCGGCGGGTCGACCGAATGTGACAGCTTTAAGTGGTTCACCGACGGAGTTGTCAATACGAAGCCCGCACCGGTAGTGTAGTGGTATCACGCAACCTTGCCATGGTTGCAACCCGAGTTCAAATCTCGGCCGGTGCACTCCTCCCGAACTCCCACCGACCCGAGTCATATCGACGGACGGATCTGAAGCTATTTATCCGGCGGCGGCGACGTGAGGCCCGTGTACGTCGGCGTCGACGAGGCCGGAAAAGGACCCGTGCTCGGACCGATGGTGACCGCGGCGGTTCGCGCCGATCCCGCCGCGCTTCCCGCGGACGTCGACGACTCGAAGCGCGTCTCGTCGGACCGACGGGAGGCGATCGCCGCGACCCTGCGCGACCGCGAGGACGTCTCCGTCGCCGTCGCGACGATCGAACCCGCCGATATCGACCGGCCCGAGACCGATATGAACACGCTCACGGTCGCCGGACAGGCGAGCGCGATACGCGACGTGGTCGAGCCGGGTGACCGCGTGATCGCCGACGCGGCCGATACCAGCGAGGAACGGTTCGCCGAACGGCTCGTCGACCGGCTGAACGGCGTCGCCGACGCACCGAACGCGACCGTCGAAGACGCACCGAACGCAAACGACGTCGCCGATGCACCGAATGCAAACGACGTCGCCGATGCACCGAGCGCGACCGTCGCCGTCGAAGCCCGTCACGGTGCCGACGCCGAGGTATCGGTCGTCGGTGCGGCGTCGATCGTTGCGAAGACGACGCGGGATACCCTGATGGCCGAAATCGACGCCGCCCACCCGGCGTACGACGGCGTCGGCAGCGGCTATCCGAGCGATCCGACGACCCGCACGTTTCTGGCCGAGTACGTTGCCGACCATGGTGAGCTGCCCGACTGCGCCCGGCGGTCGTGGTCGACCTGTACGGACGTGTTGGCGTCGGTCGAGCAGTCCGGTCTCGATGAGTTCTGATTGCGCTCCACCGAGAGCGTTCGCGTCCGATCGTTTATCAGCGATGCCGAGCCAGACCCGCCGTGCTCGATCCGAGCGCCGCGCGGGGGAACGCGGGCGTGTGATGCGGTCCCGTGCGGTGTATCGTCGTCGGAGCTCGATGAGTCCGGCCACCGAGGTCCGAGACAGCAACACGCATCACCTGTCAGCCATCCTCGAAACGTGTCCGAACGCTTTCGGCGTGTGCCTCCAGTCCCTCGGCCTCGGCGAGCGTCGTGACCGTGTCCGCGATGTCGTCGAGCGCGTCCCGGTCGAGCCGCTGGACTGTCGACGACCGGAGGAACGTGTCCGTCGAGAGCCCGCCGTACCGCTTCGCGCCGCCGTTCGTCGGCAGCACGTGGTTCGTCCCGGTCGAGTAATCGCCGGCCGCGACCGGCGAGTACGGCCCGAGAAAGACGGAGCCGGCGTTCGAGATCCGATCGAGTAGCGCCTCGTCGTCGTCGGCCACGATCGAGAGGTGTTCGGCCGCGTACTCCTCGGCGAACAACACCGCCTCCGACATCGATCGCGCGTGCAGAACGCCCGACGCGTCGTTGTCGAGGGCCGCTCGGATCGTCTCCGATCGCTCCCGTTCGTCGATACCGGCGTCGACTGCGGCCCCGATCGACTCGGCGAGTTCCGCGTCGTCGGTGACCGCGACCACGGAGGCGTTCGGGTCGTGTTCCGCCTGTGCGAGCAGCTCCGCGGCGACGAACGTCGGATCGGCGGTGTCGTCCGCGATGACCAGCACCTCGCTCGGTCCGGCGAGGAAATCTATCTCCACGTCCCCCTGTACCGCCGCCTTCGCGGCCGTCACCCACTTGTTTCCGGGTCCGACGACCTTCTCCGCGCTCGACACCGTCTCGGTGCCGTACGCGAGCGCCGCGATCGCCTGTGCGCCGCCGACCTGGTACACCGCGTCGGCCCCCGCCTCGTGGATCGCGGCGAGCGTGACCGGATTCAGCTCCGCCGCCGGCGGGGTCGCGACGGCCACGTGGTCGACTCCCGCCACTTCCGCCGGGATCACGCCCATCAATGCGCTCGACGGATACGCGGCCGCACCGCCGGGGACGTACACGCCGGCCCGGCCGATCGGCCGGAATCGACGGCCGAGTTCGCGGCCGTCGAAGTCGTCACGCCAGTCCTCCGGACGCTGCCGTTCGTGGAACCGCCGGATGTTCGCTGCCGATTCCCGAATCGCGCCCAGCACGGGATCGTCCGCATCGTCCAGTTCGGCGTGCGCCCGCTCGGCAGCGTCGGTGATGTCGATGTTTCCCACGGTGACGTCGTCGAACCGCTCCGAGAACTCCCGGAGCGCGACGTCACCCTCCTCGCGTACCCGTTCGACGATATCGTTCACGTCCTCCCGAACTGCGTCGACCCCGGCGTCACGCTCGAAGAAGGCGCGTCGCTCCGCCGGTGAGAGATCGGCGACCGATCGTGTGTTCATACGGCTGCTTCGAACCGATGTTAAAAGGACGTTCCGGCTGCCGGTCACTCCATGGAATACATGCCGGCCACGTTGAGGACCGCCAGCCCGAACAGACCGACGACCAGCGCCGCGGCGGCGAGCAGAAACGGCGCCGACAGCGCGACTGCAACGTCGTACGGCGCGATCAACCGCGTCGTCCCACGGACGAGAAAGGAGACGAATACGAGGCTGAACGCGAGGACCGCGAGCTGGACGAACCGGGACCGTTCCATGCGGGTTCATCGGTTGGGCCCGTGAAGTCGGTTCCGCCCCTACGTGTTACCCGTCGGGGCGTGCGTCGCGCGCAGGCGCTCCGCGTGTGCCGGCGACTCCGCGAGCGTCCACCGGACGCGCTCCGCGTCGCCGTACGCCAGCGCCTCCTTCAGTTCGTCCCGCAACACGCCGGTACCGAGCCTCACCGTCTCCCCGTCGGCATCGCCCAGTTCGTACAGCGCGTACCGGTCGGGAGCGCTCCGGACGGTCGATCGATCGAGCGTCCGCCAGGGCTTCCGGAGACTCATCGATCCGCGTCGAGACCGTCCTCCGGCGGAGCGACGAGCTCGTAGCTTCCCTCCGTCCACTCGTCCTCGACGAAGACGAACACGCGTCCACCCGCAGTCCCCGGATCGGCGGCGATCTCGTTCCGCTGGCCCGACCGCGTCACCACGACTCCGGGAAACAGCTCCGTCGTCTCGTCGGGGTCGAGGACGACGCGGCCGACGCCGGAGTCCCGGAGAATTTCGTCGTCGGTTTTGAGGTCATTGACGTACGTCATCACGCCCTCGGTCTCCGTCGGATCCGTCACGAGGACGTGTGTCTCCTTTCCGGGGCCCGTCGTCAGTACTCCCTCGACCGCGTCGGGAACGCCACGGTACAGCGTGGTCCGACCGTCCAGATACTCGACGACGACGCCCTCCTCGCGGAGATCGACGCCGATCGATGTCGGGGGAACGTCGCCACGTGCGGGTGCGGACATACGCCGTCATTTACACGTCACGCGTCAAAAGGGGCGCGTTACACGTCACGCGTCAAAAGGGGCGCGTTACACGTCACGCGTCAAAAGGGGCGCACTCTCCGTCTGACGTGTTCGATCCGTGCTCCGGTCGGACGTGTGACCATATTTAAGAATCGGCCGCACCGATCCCCGGTATGGAACGGACGCGACGGGGGTTGCTCTCCGCGGCGATCGCCGCGGGTATCGCCGGCTGTCTCGGCGTCGACGGGGTGACGTACCCGGACAGGGGCCCCGTCGAGGAGGCGTTCGAGTCGGACGCCGCCGTGACCGACGACGACGTCGAGTCGGCCGCTGACGTCGGCCGGGACGACGAGCGACTCGCGGACGCGACGCGTCGGGTCGTCGACGACGCACTCTGGTTTGCGACGGAGTACGACGCGGCGATCGAGGCGTACCGTGACGCGATCGGCGACGTCGTCGACGACGCGGAGGACGTCGAGACGGCGGCTCGCAAATCGGCCACCGCGACCGTCGAGTACGCGGACCGACTGGCGTCGTCGGGATACGACGCGGCCGAACGCGCCGGTGACGTTCTGGAGCCGCATTTCACGCCTCGTCCGCGAATCGAACGGCGGACGGAGAATCACACGACTGTCCTCCGTCGATTCGCCGAACGGGACGACGTCGACCGCTTTCTCGAGGAGCTCGACCGGATGCGGTCGTGGTTCGCGGCCGCCGGCACGCGTCGATACACCGACCGCGCGTTCTCACGGAATCCGATACACAACCGACTCCTTCGGCGTCTGTTGTACCCCCTCCCGTCCGATCCCGAGGATCGCGAGGAGATCCTCGACAACACGCTCGTCGAACTCGCCGTCGCCGACGAGGGACTCGCCACGGTCGCACACCGACCGTACGACGACGACCGGTTCGACCGATCGGAGCTCCCACGGATATACGGCGATCCGATCGGAGCGGAGAGGCGGTCCGCGTTTCGGGAGCGGCTCGGTCCGGTCGTCCAGCCGGACGATCGGGTCGCCGAGCTGTTTTTCGTGTTCGGGTTTCGCCCGCTCCCGGACGAGGGGCCCGACGATCCGTTCGAGGGATGGTATCACGAACTCGACGGGACGATGGTACACGTCCAGCGGTACCCGGACGCCCGGACGGCCGCCGATCGACTCGGCGCCGTCACGACCGCGGGCTCGACCGAGGACGACGAACCGATCGACCCCGAATCGGACAGGGTCGATGGCCGAGACGCGGCGACCCACTGGCACCGATACCTCCATGATGCCGCACGCGGAGAGCGGTTCGCTGCCGACGAGTACGCCGGTGTCCAGTACGGCTACGTGACCCGTGCGGGCGAGTTCCTGCTCGCGACCGGCTTCTCCGGTGACGCGTGGGAGGAGCGACTCGGATGGCAGGGCCGATTGACGAACGGGTGGGCGATCGTCTGATGGATCCGAAACGGGTCGGCGCCATCGCCGCCACGTTCGTCGCGGTCGGGATGGGGGTCGGGGCGGTTGGGAGCGTCGCGACCGGATGGGCCGAGGCCGCGTTCGCGATTGAGGCCGGCGGCGATGCGGCGCGGTTCGGCCCCGTGTTCGTCGCACAGCTGTACCTCTCGGTAACCGCGGCCGCGCTCGTCGCCGCACCGGTCCTCGCCGGTGTCGTCGGGGTTCTGTTCGGCTCACGGTCGTACGACCACGCGGAGGCCGCCGGGACCTGTGGCGTCGGGACGGCCGTCGGCGCGTTCGGCTACGGGAGCGTCATCGTCGCGATCGTGGTTGCCTCGCAGGGAGCCGCGGCCGAACAGGCGTACGGGTTGCTCGAGGCAACGCGCCCGATCCTCGTGACCGCGATCGTCTCCGGGGGGGTTGGGGCGGCCACCGGCGTGTTGGGCGTCCGTCTCGGATGAGGCACCGATCGGACGGACGGCAGCGGCGTTCCGGATACCTACCTTTAATTCCGCCGCGGACAACCCTCAAGTGATGACACGTCCGCACTCCCGTCGCGGGGTTCTCGTCGCCGTCGCGACAGGATCGATCGCCGGCTGTGTCGAGGATCCCGACGACGCCGCGATCCCCGACGACGGGGGGACGGCGGACGATGGAGCGGACCCGGACGAGACCGGCGATGCGGATGCGACGCCGACTCCGGTGCCACCGGACCGCGTTGACCCGGAGGCCTCCGGCGTCGTCATCGAGGCGGCGGAGATCACGAGCGTCGACCATGGCGATTACGTGGCGACGCTCGAAGTCGACGTCACGCTCGACAACGCCGGGCGGTTCATTTACGGGCTGTTGGAGGTCAGGGTCGACGTGTACACGACGATCCCGGATCGGCGAAAGCGGGAGGCCGCCGGCTTCGAGTACGTGACGTGGACGTTCCCGTCGAGCGACCGGTTCGAGGAGGGAACGCGTGAGGTCTCGGCCACGATCGCCGTCCGGAGCCGCGAGTCGGGTCTCCGAGCGAGTGCCGACTGGTACGAGATCGATGCCGCCGTGCGTCGTGCGGAGCCCTCCCGAGAGTAGCGACGTCGCCACCGGCGACGCGACGATGACCGATGCGGCGTCTGCGGCGTGACGGTGACCGATGCGGCGTCGGCGGTGTGGAGGACGGATACGGGGTCGATCCGTCGCCGCGACCGCCAACGCTTTGCCGCCTCCCGACCGGGGGGAACGTATGGAGGGACGAGCAGCCGCGCTCGGCGCGGGTACCGTGTTGAACGCGCTTGCGACCGGAGACGGCGCGGCGTTCGGAATCGACGTCGAAACGCGCGCGACGGTCACGCTCGATCCGGACGCGGGCGACGTCACCGGGACGATCGCGGAGGCACCGGAGGTCGATACCCGGCTGATCGAGCGGTGCGTCTCGCTCGCAACGGAACGGTGGGGGAGCGGAGAGGGAGGAACGGTCCGCACCGAAAGCGACGTCCCGCTCGCGGCGGGACTGAAGAGTTCTAGTGCGGCCGCGAACGCGACCGCGCTCGCGACGTGTGCGGCGCTGGGACTAACGGTGGGCGACGACTCGACGGATCCGACGGTCGACGTCACCCGGATCGAGGCCTGTCGGCTCGGCGTGCGGGCGGCCCGCGAGGCGGGCGTCACCGTGACGGGGGCGTTCGACGACGCAACCGCATCGATGCTCGGCGGCGTCTGCATCACCAACAACCGGGCAGACGTGCTCAGATCGCGGGAGCCGGTCGACTGGGACGTCGTCGTCTGGACGCCGCCGGAGCGCGCGTATAGCGCCGACGCGGACGTCGAGCGGTGCGAGTCGGTCTCGTCCATGGCCGATCTCGTCGTGGATCTCGCCCTCGATGGCCGATACGCGGAGGCGATGAGCGTCAACGGGCTCGCGTTCTCGGCAGCGCTCGGGTTCGACCCCGATCCGGCGGTGGAGGCGATGCCACACGCGGCCGGCGTGTCGCTGTCGGGGACGGGACCGAGCGTCGTCGCCGTCGCCGACCCGGACGATCCCGACGCCGATCTGGAGACGGTCGCGGCGCGGTGGGGGTCGTATCCGGGCGTGGTCCGCCGGGCAAGCACCGACGCGACGGGTGCTTCCGTCATTGATAACTAACCGCGGCCGGATGGGTCACACGCGTGAGCGTCGTCGGCCACGTGGACGACCGCGGTCACACCTAAAAACCACCTGACATGAGCACGAACACACCGAATCCGGACGAGATGACGCTGGACGAGCTCCGCGAGGAGATCGAGGACATCGACCGAGAGATCGTCGAGTTGATCGCCCGCCGAACGTACGTCGCGGACACCGTCGCACGGGTCAAAGCGGAGCGTGACCTCCCGACGACCGACGAGTCACAGGAGGAGCGCGTGATGGAGCGGGCCGGAGTCAACGCCGAACAGTTCGACGTTGACGCCAACCTGGTAAAAGCGATCTTCCGGCTGCTGATCGAGTTGAACAAGGTAGAGCAGCGGGAGAGCCGGTAGCTCAATCGAGCCCGAGACTCAGCTGTAACGCCCCGTCACCCTCGCGCATCGTGGGTCCGTCGAGTGAACCGATGATCGAGTGAATCCGCTTCGGGACCGAGACGGTTCGAATCCGGCCGAGCCGTATTGACGAATCCTTGTCGAGCGGTGACCCATCCACCTCGACGAACATCTCGAACGGATACTCGCGGTAGGTCCCCGTGACGGGCGCGACGATGGTCGTGCTGGCGTTCCGGTTTCCGATATCGTTTTGAACGACCACTGCCGGCCGCGTCTCCTTCATCTCGTGTCCTTCGGCGGGGTCGAGTCGAACGATACCCACGTCGCCCCGTCGTACCGTCCGCGCCGTCACGCATCGAGGCGGTCCCACGTTTCGTCGGAGGCTTCGCTCCACTCCTCGGCGAGTACCTCCGCACTGTCGGAGGCCTCCCGATAGGCGGCTGCTAGCTCCTCGTCGTCCGGTCCGTCGGACTCCGCCTCAACGACGGCGACGATTGCACGCTTGTTCGCGTACTCGGTGACGAGGTAGATCCGGCCTCGGTCGTCGGTTTCGTTCGTTTTGAGGTCCGTTGCGTCGACTTTCATACAGGAACGGTACGGACCCACCGCGCATGTGTGTTACTCACTATCACTCACAATTTCGCCCGTAGAGAGGGCAGGGCGTATGGTGGATTTCAGCTAACAAAGTGGGACAGCGAGAGAGTCACTGACTGCAGGCGACTCAGTTCACGCTCTTCGATAGTTCGGCCCCCGCTTTGAATTTCACCGTGTCAGACGTGTTTCCGTCGTCCACAAGGTGTAGGCAGTGACCGTCGAACGGATAACACGAACAGTACACATCACCGTCCGACGAGACGGCTCCAGCGATCTCCGCTACAAGCTCATCGTCGGGAAGACTCCCTGTGATGACGGTGTGCTTAAGCTGTCCGAAGAACAACTGTGCCCCGACTGGTGAAACGTCGTCTGGTAACAGACGCCGAATCTCGTGCCCACTGACCGCTCCAGAGCGGTTGATTTTGATGTCCTGAATGTTCACTTTCCCACCACCACCTCCTGCCAGCACTGTAACCGAGTTCTCGTAGAGGCAGGACTCATCAATCACCCATCCGCACGAGTAGACGTACTGGTCGTTATTCGTGTGTCGCTGGACGTGTAACAACGCAGGGAACGGACACGGACACCCGGCCGGCTGCACGAGGACCTGACAAACGATCACCGACGTGGATGAGGCGGGACCGGACTCACGTCCCCACTCGTCCAGCGAACCGATATCAGTTGCCCGTCCATCCGAACTCACACCAACCATCGACTTCGTATCGGACGCCGCTGGGGGATGGTTTGTCACGTTTATAACCACAACTCCGGAGCCGGAGGTGAGCACGTCGAGAGAACCGTACGTGTGAGTCGGTCCGGAGATGTTGGTTTGAGACGTGTTCCCTCCCCAGCAGTACACCGACTGCTCTGCCGACAAACCCCCTCCAGAGGAGTGTTGCTCACACGATTTGTCCTCGTCATCGCCGTCATCGTCCGCTCCCGCCGCTGCCGTCTCGTAGGTGTTCGTTCCCCACGAGTAGAGGTTGCCCTCTTCGTCCGCTCGGCCGGTGACGAAATCGATGACCCGTTTTGGGGTAATCAGCGACTCGATACTCGGCCCGCCTCGGGGTGCCCGTGCGTCGGGGAGTGTGATGACACACCGTTCGCCCAAGATAGGCTCCCCTTCGAGGTACTCGTACAGTCCGCGTATCTCGTCTTCGCTCGCACCGGTGAGTTGTTGTAGGCGTCGAATCGCGTCGCTCGAGTCGTCACCGGAGTCGTCGTCCGAATCCGATCCGCCCCCGAACGCGTTTTCTCTTTTGTTCGACCGAGTCGAGTTGTAATCCTGCGCAGGGGGCACATCGTCGTCCTCGTCGTCTTCGTCGTCGAAGTCGTCGTCGACTGGGCCGGCGTCACCGCGGTTCTCGTTCGAGCCCACCGAGTTGTAGTTCTGCCCGTCGACGGCTATCGTCGTGTTCGTCATCCACGCTTCGAGTTCGACATCCCCGGCGAGGAACTGCTCTTCGACGCGAACAGTAGGGGAGAACTTGATGATCTCTCTGGGCGTGACCGGGATCAGCCCGTCTCCTCGGACCCCTCCAAACATGGCTGCGGGCGAGGCTCCGGTGTTCGTGGTCCTCGCAGCGACTTGACTCACGCAGCCACTCAAGCCACCGATTGCGACAACCCCACCCGCCGCGAGGAGATGACGACGACTGACGGTATCACTTACCGCACTAGCTGCATCGTTCCCTGGTCGCTGTGAACACATAATCACATATTAAACGCGACCGAACAGTATAAACATTTTCATATAAAATAATTTATGACTTGATATTGCGCCTGCTTCGGCATAAGTTGGACCTACACGTTTACCTCGGAGCCGGACGTATCACAGCCCATGCTCGACGACCTTCCGATCGGGGAGGCCACGATTCGGAAAACCTGCGCCGATGTTACACCCCCGCCACTGGGCCTCATCGAGCAACAGTGGCAGACGGACCCGATTCCGTCCGAGGAAATCGCGGCAGAGGCACACGACGCTGTGGGTGACCTTGCTCTCGACCACTGCCCGAACGGCGGCGAGGTGGCAGTCGGCGCCGGAAGTCGTGGTATCGACAATCTGGCCGCCATCGTCCGCGGCGTGGTCGCTGGACTGGACGATCGGGGGTACGATCCCTTCGTCTTCCCGGCGATGGGGAGCCACGGAGGGGCGACGGCGTCGGGCCAGCGTCAGAAGCTGGCGACGCTGGGCGTTACCGAGGACTCGGTCGGATGTAAGATCCGCGCAACCATGCAAGTCGAGCAGGTCGGGACCACGGCCGACCGCGAGGCACCAGTCTACGCTGACGCGTACGCAGTCGATGCTGACGCCATTGTCTTGGTTAACCGGATCAAACCCCACACTGATTTCAGCGGTGACATCGAAAGCGGGCTCTCGAAGATGCTGGTCATCGGGATGGGTAAACAGCGTGGTGCGAAGATGGCCCACGATTGGGCCGTCGACTGGAGTTTGCGGAATATGCTCCCCGAGATTGCAGAGCAATTACTGGAGGAGCTTCCCGTGATTGGCGGCGTTGCAATCGTCGAGGACCAGCACGACGAGACCACGCTCGTAGAGGGTGTGCCGCCCGCAGGCTTTCTGGACCGTGAGAAGGAACTGCTGGAGTTGTCTTGGGAACTCCTGCCCAAACTCCCCTTCGAAGAACTGGACGTGGTGATCGTTGACGAACTCGGGAAGGATATCAGCGGACAGGGAATGGATACGAACGTCACGGGCCGACGTCACTTCACGATCAACGAACCCGAGCCCGAAACACCCGAAATCAAGCGGATGTTCGTTCGCGGGTGTACCGACAAGACCAACGGCAATGCAATGGGGATGGGGCAGGCCGACTTCACACACCGCGACGTACTGGCCGGGTTAGACTGGTCGAAATCGCTGATCAACGCTATCACTGCGAGCACCGTCCGGGGAGTCCGCCTCCCGCCGGTCGTGGAGAACGACCGCGCGGGGCTAATCGGGGCACTGGGCACCATCGGTCCCGTACAAAGCGACGAGGCCCGCGTCCTCCGAGTCACGAACACGATGCGTCTGAAGCGGTGTTACGCTTCACCGCCGCTGATTGACGCCGCGAGAGAACGCACCGACCTCCGTGTCGTCGCCGAACCAAGTGTGATCAAGTTCAATGAGCGAGGCGACTTCGTGGAGGATTCGCCGGACTAATCGCGGCCGCTATTGAATCGTTCCGGAGGATCGAGGAGAAAGCCTCGCGCTTCAGCCCGAGGAGGATGTCAACGGACGAGGCCTCCTGTTTCGACGACGCGACGTCCCACGAGAGAGATTCAAACGGGGAAGTCGTCCGGACGGCGTGACGTGAGTCCGCGCGCCTCCAGTTCGTCGATAGTGCCGCACGACCTTGATGAATCCACCGACGTGTAACGACATGATTGTGGCGAACATGACGAGGTACATCCAGTGCAGTGGATCGGTGGACGGAAAGCCAGGGATGAGATAGGCACGGTACCAGATGTGCGGAGCGAGCATGTAGAAGATGAGGTACGTTGCGTGGCTCTGGTGCCACTTCCACGCCTTCGGGCCGAGATATTGATACACCCGATTGTTTGAGGTGAAGAGGAGAATCACGCCGAGAAGAACCGAGATCGTCGCGCCGAACGCCCATGGACTGGCCCAGAGGACCCCGATACCCCGGACCTCGACTACCAGTCCGACGTGGACCAGCGCCCAGATCACGAACCAGATGCCGATCTCCGAGCGCCAGTGATAAAGATACGAGCGCATACCCCCGCCTTCCCGTGAGTGACGAGTGTTCCGACGTTCTGTCGGAACCGAGGAGCGAACAGGCGGGGG
>LFFM01000072.1_pt1 | contig 55907 bp, 52 predicted proteins | sample 643131 | NCBI WGS metagenome assembly LFFM01 (sample SAMN03777445, study PRJNA286221) | soda lake metagenome | biome: soda lake; feature: Kulunda steppe; material: water; isolation source: sample Tc-Br brine of Tanatar trona crystallizer | place: Russia: Kulunda steppe | collected 2011-07 | reverse complement strand
GCACTCATAGGGTTCGGAGATTCGGTGCGGTGACGCCTTGGAAGCGTCCGCGTCCTTCCCGTGGCTCCGCCGAGCCTCGGACCTGGGACATGCGGAGATCGTGGGTTCGGAGCCCACCCCGGCCATTGACGCGGTTTTCACGCGCCGAAATACGTCTCCCCCGAGCGATCGCTGTGGACCGACGTCGATCCGACGGACCGTTCGAGGTACAACCTAAAGTGGCTTTGTCGCGGACGTACCGGTATGAGCGACCACGAGATCGACGACGTGGACGGGGCGATACTGTACGCGTTACAGGAGGACGCCAGAAACATGTCGTCGGGAGACATCGCGGAACGAACCGACACGTCGGACAGCACCGTCCGGAAGCGCATCCAGCGTCTCGAGTCTGCGGGCGTGATCAAAGGGTATAGCGCCAAGGTCGATTACCAGCGATCCGGCTATCCGCTTCGGATGTTGCTGTACTGCACCGCGACGATCCCGGAGCGCGGCGACCTCGCCTCGGACATCCTGGAGATCGATGGCGTCATATCGGTGCAGGAGCTTGTGACCGGCGAACAGAACCTCCTCGTTACCGCCGTCGGCGAGTCGGACAGCGACATCACGCCGGTGGCACAGGAGCTGCTGGAGATGGGACTCACGGTCGCCGACGAGGTCCTCGTCAGGAGTCACGAAACGACGCCCTTCGGCGAGTTCGATCCGGCGAACGACCGCTAGACGAGGACGCGTTTGACGTCCAGCGCGGTCGCACGCCGGACGACCGCCCGTATCGGATCGACGGTGCCGGCCAGATTGTCCGAGTCGCCGTCGAGCACGACCAGCGCCGCCCGCCGGCCCGGAGCGACGACGCCACAGTCGAGACCGGCGACGTCGGCGCCGGCCACGGTCGCCATCCGCAGGACCTCCCGGTCGCCGACGTCGAATCGCTTCGCCGCGTACGCCATCTCGCGGAACATCGACGGGGGATTCAACATCACGTTATCCGTCCCGAGTGCGACGGTCGTGTGATCGAGCAACGCCCGGATCGGAGGGCTCCCAACGTCGAGAACCGTGTTTGCGCGCGGACAGACCGCGACCGGAACGGATCGGCTCGCGACCCGTTCGAGGTGCTCCGGCTCGGCGTGGACCATGTGGACGAGCAGGTCCGGCTCCAAATCGAGTGCGGGGTGGATGTCGGTTGCGTCCGGCTCGCCGGCATGGATGGCGAACGGAACTCCGCGGCGCTCACACGCGGCGCGCTGGTCGTCGAAGTCGGCGTCGTTCGCGCCGGACGCGCCGTACCCGTCGGCGACGTCGAGGACGGACGTCTCACCGCTTCCGAAGACGAACGGATCGACGGCGACGGGGTCGGCCGCCTCGCGGAGTGCGCGCGCACCCGGGGTCCCCGACTCCCGGAAATCCAGACAGGAGACGGTGCCGGCACGCCGCATGAATCGCAGCGTCCGGCGCATCGCCGACACGAGTTCCGTGCGGTCGGCGGCCGCCAGCCGTCGGTGCTTCAGGCTGTCCGGCGGTGCCACCGCCTCGTCAAGCGACAGGCCGACGGCAGCCTCCTTCGCGACCGAGTCCCCGAGATGCGTATGAGCGTTGACGAACGCCGGTAGTACGATGTCCGTCGATGTCGTCGCCGACTCCTCGATGGCCTCGATACGACCGTCCTCAACGACGACTCGCCCCTCGATCGGCTCGAACGACCGTCCGACGAGGATGGTCCCGGTGACGTGCTCCATGACGGTATTCCGGGCCGGACCACGATATGATTTTTCGACCTCACTCGGATCCGCAAGCGGGAGGATCGCTGCCGGGTCGCCGGCTGTGGGCGGCACGAGGTCGCCGTGGAAGGATCGGAGCTGTGCCGGTCCGGCGTCAACGCGACGGACCGTGATCGGCGAAACCGTCCATACCCGGCCCAATCCGACGCGAGTGGGCGGATGCCCACATGACAGTACACGATCGGTGACGGACGGGCAGACGCCGAGTGATGAACGAAACGGGACGTTACTCCCAGAGAACGCATATCACGCTCGACGCGCGATCACCCACACACCGTACCGGACGATATACCAGCATTTTTATTCACCCTGTCCGAACGAAAACGTACTATGCGAGACCGAACTACGGTCCCTCGCCGACGAGTCCTCAAGACGACCGGCCTGACCGCCACGACGGGCGGCGTCATCGCGCTGGCCGGCTGTGCAGAGGAGGAAACACCTGACGGCGGCCCCGATGACGGGGTCGACGATGACTCCGATGACGGGGTCGACGACCACGACGAACTGACGATCACCCTCTCGCAGTTCCCCGACACGATCGATCCGCTCGACCACATTACGGGTGATTACTTCGACGTGCTCGATCACATTTACGAGCCGCTGTTCGACTTCGACCCCGGAGAGGGGATCTTCCCGCGAGTGGTCGAGGAGTGGGAGATCCTTGGCGACGGCGCGACGGAGTTACGGATCCGTGACGACGTCGTGTTCCACAATGGCGACCAGCTCACCGCCGAGGACATCGCCTGGACGATCCGTCGAACAGTCGACGACGACGTCGGCGTCGTCAGCGACATCGGCGCGTTCGGGCTTGGATCCATCGAGGGTGCAGAGCCGATCGACGACACCACCCTCGAGGTGTACTACGGTGCTGCGCCGGGACTCGCGGAGTTCGAGTTCGGTAACTACGCCCGCGCAATGAACCGCGAGTGGTCGATCGAGAACCACGACGCCGACCAGCCCGGCGAGTCCGTCTCGGGCGCGGATCCCGAGGACTTCAACGGTACGGGTCCGTACGAGGTTGTCGAGTTTACCTCGGGCGAGGAAGTCGTCCTCGAGGCGTTCGACGACTACTGGGGACCCGAGCCGCCGTTCGACCGCGTGGTGTTCAACGCGGACGGCGAGTCCAGCGGCCGGGTCAACGCGCTCGAGACCGGCGAAACGGATCTGACGATAAATATCCTTCCCGAGGACGTCGCAACCGCCCAGAACGCGGAGGGCGTTGAGATCCGACAGGTGACGAGCTTCCGGAACATCTTCCTGCCGATGAAAAACACCGTCGAACCGTTCGATAGCCTCGAGTTCCGGCAGGCCATGAACTACGCGGTCGACAACCAGGGGATCGTCGAGACCGTGCTCAGCGGCTTCGGCGAGGCGCGTGGCCAGCCGGTCGCACCCGGGATCAACGGGTTCAATTCCGACATCGAACCCTACGAGCAGGACATGGCGATGGCCGAGAGCCTCGTCGAGGAGAGCGGTTACGGCGGCGTCGAGATCGAACTCACTGTCCCGCAGGGCCGGTATCTCAACGACGCCGCGATCGGCGAGACTGCCGCGGACCAGATCGACCAACTCCCCAACGTGGACTGTGACGTGAACGTCGTCGACTTCGGCATCGTCTCTGACGCCAACTCCGCCGGCGTCGATCCCGATGTGATCGAGATCCCGTTCTACATGATCGGTTGGGGGACGATCACGGGCGACACCGACTACGGCGTGCAGGGCTTTTTCAGCCTCGACTCCGGCACCCGAACGTTCGAGGACGAGGAGCTCAGCGACGCGATCGCCGACAGTCAACAGATCACCGATCCCGACGAGCGTCGCGAACAGCTCGAAGCGGTGAACCGGATCGCCCACGAGAAGGCGCCGTTCGTTTTCCTCCACACACAGGAGAGCATCTACGGCGTCGATCAGTCGATCCAGTGGGAGCCGCGTGAGGACGAGACAGTCTACATCTGGGGAATGAACCAGTGACCCCGATGTACGGCGGAAACCGGCTATAGGGGCCGGCAGCGCGACGATGCGGCCCTCTCCGGTGTTCGTAAAGTAATTATCAACCAAACGTTTCCGCACACACGATCGGATGTCATTAGGAAAGTTTTTGATCCGGCGAACGTTGCAGGGCGTCTTCGTAGTCTGGGGCGTGATCACGATCATGTTCGGCCTGCGGGCGGTTTCGCCGGGCGACCCCGCGACTCTGATGCTCGGCGAGGGGGCGACCGAGGAGACGATCCAGCGTGTCCGGGAGCAGGAGGGGCTCGACGAGCCGATCCTCGTGCAGTATCTGGATTACGTCCAGGGGATCCTCGTGGGCGACTTCGGCTTCTCGTGGCGGTCGAGCCGCGAGGTGGAGGCGATGGTGATAGAGCGCGTGCCGGCGACGCTCGAACTCGCGGTGGCGGCGACGATCGTCGCGATCGTCATCGCGATCCCGCTCGGGGTAATCTCGGCGACGCGACGCAACGAGCCGTCCGACTACGGTGCGACGCTGTTTTCGCTTCTCGGGATCAGCACGCCGAACTTCTGGCTCGGGCTCATGCTCATCCTCCTTTTAGGCGTCTGGTTCGGGATCCCATACCCAAGCTTCACCTACGCGTGGGCGCCGGTCGGTGTCCCGTATCCGACGGGGCTGGGCGTCGACTTCTTCAGCTTCCCGACCGGCAGACGGGCAGTCGGCTTCCACGAGGCGGTGCTCGCGCTGGTTCTCCACGGCTCTGTCACCGAACTCGGGACGTGGCTCCATCACATTACGCTTCCCGCAATCACGCTCGGCACGTACTTTACCGCGCTCATCACTCGGCTCACCCGAAGCGGGATGGTCGACGAGCTCGGCAAACCGTACGTGACTGCGACCCGCGCGAAGGGACTCTCCGAGGATCTCGTACGGTACAAACACGTCCTCCGCAACACCATGATCCCGATCATCACGGTGTTGGGGCTCCAGATGGGGACGTTGCTCGGCGGCGCCGTGATCACCGAAACGGTGTTCAACTGGCCCGGGCTCGGTCTCCGGCTGATCGACGCGCTCGACGCGCGCGACTGGCCGCTGATGCAGGGAATCGTCGTGTTCATCGCTATCGCATTCGTGACGATCAACATCTGCGTCGACGCGCTGTACGCCAGCCTCAACCCGCAGGTGATCGACGAATGATCTCCGACAGGGTGAGATCGAACCTCCATGAGACCTTCCGCGAGAGCCTGCTGCCGAAGCTCGGCGTGTTTCTCCTCGTCTCCATTCTGCTCATGGCGGCGTTCGCGCCGCTTCTGTCCACCCACGATCCGACTCGGACGGGACACTACGACGATGAGACCGGCTCCGCGTACCCCCCGATCGGCTACGAGTACGACACGCAGATCGCACAGGACGGCGACATCGTCGACGTGACCGTCGGGCCGACGAGCGAGCACGTGCTCGGCACAAACATCGTCGGACAGGACGTCTACTCGCGGTTCGTTTACGGGGCACGCGTGTCGCTCATCGTCGGACTGCTCGCAACCACACTGGCGGTGCTGATCGGCGTCCCGATCGGACTCACTGCCGGCTACTACGGCGGACGGGTCGACGACGCGCTGATGCGGGTCGCCGACACGATGCTCGCGTTTCCGGCGCTGGTGTTGGCGCTGGCGCTGATCGGGGTGTTCGGCGAGACCCCGGTGCTCGTCCCCGATCCGATCGTGCTGCTCGGGTTCGCCGAGGGGATGCCCGAGGCGATCCCGATACCGGGGACGGTAACGGTCGTCTCCGCGCTCGTGATCTGGGTGTGGTTCGCCCGCGTCGCCCGTGGTGAGGCGCTCTCGCTCCGCAACGAGGAGTACGTGAAGGCGGCACGGAGCTTCGGGACGAGCGACCGCGAGATACTGGTCAAACACGTGTTGCCGAACAGCCTCACCCCGATCATCGTGCTGGCGACGATACAGGTAGCGGTGATCATCCTGCTGGAGGCGTCGCTGGCGTACCTTGGCTTCTCCGGGACGACGCTGTCGTGGGGGTACGAGATCGAGCAAGGGCAGGACGTGTTGCGAACCCGGCCGTGGGTGTCGATACTGCCGGGCGTTGGCATCATGCTGGCGGTGATAAGCGTGAACCTGATCGGCGACTGGTTCCGGGACGCTCTCGACCCGAATATCGAGGGGAGCGAACGAGGTGCCTGAGATGAGGGACCGAACCGACACGACGACCGGGACGGCTGCATCGAGCGGAGCGACCGAATCGACGGGAACGGCGGAATTCGAGGGAGCGACCGACTCCACCGGCGAAGAGACGCTGCTCCGGATCGAGAACCTCACGACCCGGTTTTTCACGAAGGAGGGACAGGTGAACGCCGTCTCGGGCGTCGACGTGATGCTCGACCGCGGGGAGGTGTTCGGCATCGTCGGCGAGAGCGGATCCGGCAAGAGCGTCACGGCGCTGTCCGTGATGGACTTAGTCGAGTCACCGGGCGAGATCACCGCCGGCTCGATCGAATACCGCCATCCGGAGTTGGCCGATGAGCTTCGCACGGAGCGCCCGGAGGCGGTCGACGGGGAGTTCGTCGACGTGCTGCGGCTCGACGACGCGCAACGCCGTGCGCTACGCGGGCCGTCCTTCTCGATGATCTTCCAGGATCCGATGAGCAGCTTCAACCCGAGTCTGACGGTCGGTGAGCAGATCGCCGAGGCCGTCGAAGTCCAGCGTCGGGCGACGGCCAACCCGCGGTCGACACGTGCCCGAACCGAGGAGTACGGGCTCGCGTCGTACGTGACGGGGATGGTACTCCCAAACCGACGGTTCGTCGGATCGGAGAGTCGAGAGCGGGCCGTCGAGCTGCTGGAGCTGGTCGGGATACCCGATCCGGCCGAGCGTGCTGAGGAGTATCCCCACGAGTTTTCTGGGGGGATGCTCCAGCGGGCAATGATCGCACAGGCGCTCGCGGGCGAGCCGGACGTGCTCATCGCCGACGAGCCGACGACAGCGCTTGACGTCACCATCCAAGCACAGATCCTCAACCTCCTGCGGGAGCTACAGACGGAGCTCGGCATGAGTATCCTGCTCATCACGCACAACCTCGGCGTCGTCGCCCGGATGTGTGACCGCGTCGGGGTGATGTACGCCGGCGAGATCGTCGAGCGGGGGAGCCTGTCGGACGTGTTCGAGAGCCCGGTCCATCCGTACACGAAGGGACTCATCGGGTCGATCCCCGACTTGGAGACCCCCGACACCCGACTCCGCCCGATCGAGGGGAACGTACCCGACCTGATCGACGCGACCATGCCGAACCGATGCTACTTCGCGGACCGGTGTCCGAAGGCGATGGAAACGTGTCTCGAAAAGCCCACCGAGCGGTCGGTGAGCGACACGCACGCGGCGCGATGTGTCCTCACGGACCGGGAGTACGATCCCGCATCGGCGCTCGGAAAGGGGTTCTTCGAGGAACCGACGACCACTGGCGGTGAAACGGGGGTGACCGACGAATGACCGAGGGCGCGGGCCGGACCGCCGACGATACGATCACGACGGAGGACGATCCGCTCGTCGAGGTGCGCAGCCTGAAGAAACACTACTTCGAGCAGGATACGCTTCTCGACCGGCTGCTCGGCAACGATCCCGTCGCGGTGCGGGCCGTCGATGGCGTCTCGTTTGACGTGTATCCTGGCGAGACGCTCGGTATCGTAGGCGAGTCTGGCTGCGGCAAATCGACGTGTGCGGAGACGCTGATGCGGCTTCGGGACCCGACCGACGGCACCGTCCGGTTCGACGGCGAGCCGGTGTTTGATCTCGCGGGGGAGGATCTAATGGCGTTCCGTCGCCGCGCGCAGGTGATGTTCCAGGATCCGTTCTCCAGTCTTGACCCGCGAATGACGGCCGGGGAGATCGTCAGACAGCCGCTGGAGTCACAGTCGATCGGGACGGCCGAATCGCGGCGGGAACGGGCCGCGGAGCTGCTGGAGTCGGTTGGACTGTCGGCCGACCAGCTTGACCGGTACCCTCACGAGTTCTCCGGTGGCCAGCGACAGCGGATCGGCTTCGCCCGCGCGATCGCGCTGGAACCGGAGTTCGTCGTGCTCGACGAACCGGTGTCGGCGCTCGACGTGAGCGTTCAGGCACAGGTGTTGAACCTACTGGCGGACATGCAAGCGGAGCTGGATCTGACGTACCTGTTCATCGCCCACGACCTGTCGGTCGTCCGTCACATCTGTGACCGGGTCGCGGTGATGTATCTCGGCGAAATCGTCGAGATCGGACCGGCCGAGGAGATATTCGACGATCCGAACCACCCGTATACGGAAGCACTGCTGGAGAGCGTGCCGCGGGCGGACGTCGACGAACGCAACCGGGAGGTGACCGCGCTCCGCGGTGACGTCCCATCGCCGCGGGACCCGCCGTCGGGCTGTTCGTTCCGGACGCGATGTCCGTCCGTGATCGCTCCGGCCGACGTCGATCTCTCGCAGTCCGCATATCGGGAGGTGGTCACGCTTCGCAATCGTCTGGAGACGGGCGACCTCGATGTCGAGTTCTATCGCGAGAGCGTCGACGCCGACGGCTCCGAGCAGGCCGACGTGACCGCAGTCGTGCGAGCCGTTCGCGAGGACCTGTTCTCACACGAGCTGACGGGGCGTGACGCGACGGTCGTCGGTGAGGCTCTAGAGACGCTGGCTGCTGGCGACCCGGACGCCGCAGCCGGCGTGCTCCGGGAGCGATACGAGTCGGTGTGTGAAGCCGTCGACCCGGAACTGCCTGACGAAGACCATCCCTCGGCGTGTCACCTCGAACCGCAGCCGGAGTCGGTATCGGAGGCGGTCACGACGTGGGAGCGGGAGGCAGCGAGTGTCGGTGGCGGCGAGGCTTCCGACGGCTCGGGTGGTACGTCAGCGGACGCGGACTGACCGGGAGACGTAGGCTGATCGGTGGACGCCGACCGTGGTCGGCAGGCTGCGACGATCGGACTCGCGATCGGAACGAGACGACAGGCCTATGATGGACGCGCGGTCAGTTCCCAGCAACGCAGTCGTCGCCATGATACAACGCATTCACACGTCGGAGGTCGATCCGGACGCGGAGGAGGTCGCCATCGCGGGCCACGTCCACGAGATCCGTGATCTGGGCGGACTGGTGTTCCTCATCGTCCGCGACCGGACGGGGCTGATTCAGGTCGTGTTCAAGGAGGAGCGCGAGCCGGAGCTGTTCGAGGCGGTACAGGACGCCGGCGCGGAGGACGTCGTTCGGATCGTCGGGGAGCCGCTGGAGAGCGACCAGGCGCCCGGCGGCGTCGAGATCGCACCGACCGCCTACGAGGTGCTCGACGAGGCCGATTCCCCGCTTCCGCTGGAGATCTCGAAGGACGTCGACGTCGATCTCTCCACCCGGCTCGACAACCGCGGGCTCGACCTCCGGAAGCCGGAAACGAGCGCGGTGTTCACCCTTCGCTCGACGCTGATGAGCGCGATGGAGGAGTGGTTCGACGAGGAGGGGTTCGTCGACATCAAAACCCCGCTCATCTCGAAGGGCGGCGCCGAGGGGGGCGCCGAGCTGTTCCCCATCCTCTATTACGACCGGGACGCGTTCCTCTCACAGAGTCCTCAGCTGTACAAGCAGATCCTGATGGCGGCCGGTTACGAGGCCGTCTACGAGACGGGCACCGCGTTCCGCGCGGAGGACTTCGCGACCTCCCGACACGTCTCGGAGATCGCGATGTTCGACGTCGAGCTGGCGTATATCGAGGACCACCACGACGTGATGGACGTACAGGAGGAGTCGTTCCGGTACGCGATCCGCGCGGTCGTCGAGGATGCGGAACGCGAACTCGACGTGCTCGACGTCGACCTGACGGTGCCCGAGGAGGCGTTCCCCCGGATCACGTTCGACGAGGCGCTCGACATCCTCGAGCAGGAGTACGGCCACTTCCCCGACGACCCGACGGACCTCGACACGAAAGGCGAGAAGCTGCTCGGCGAGCATTTCGAGGAACGGGGCCATCCCGCGTTTTTCGTCGTCGGCTACCCCGACGAGAAGTTCTACTACATGCAGGACGTCGAGGGCGACGAGATCGCCTCCCGGAAGTTCGATCTCATTTATAAGGGACAGGAGCTCTCCTCGGGCGGCCAGCGTCAACACGACGTCGACGTCATGCGCGAGGTGATGCGCGAGGAGGGCGTCGAGGAGTCGAACTTCAAGTTCTACCTTGAGGCGCTGAGTTTCGGCACCCCGCCGCACGGCGGCTACGGGCTCGGCATCGACCGCCTCGTCCAGCAGGTCGCCGGGCTTGACAACATCAAGGAGGCGATCATGTTCCCGCGCGACCCCAACCGGCTCGAACCCTGACCGACGGCGAGCGACCCCGTGCCCGTCGCCACGGACCTGATCGGCGGCGGACGAACGCAGCCGTCCGTGTGAATCGTTCGCGTTCCCGACCGGGATCCGTACGTACAAAGTGCCACCGAGCCGACCGTCCGGTATGGACTCTCAGTCGTTCCTTGCGGCGCGGCTCGATCGGAGCGCGGCGCCGCTCGCGGTCGGCGACGTGCTCGCGTTGATCGCGGTGTTGACCGTCGGCACGCTGAACCACTTGCCCGCGGAGTTCCTGATCGGGAACCCCCTGTATCTCGCCGAAGTGTACGCGCCGTTCCTGATCGGCTGGGTCGCCGTCGCCCCGCTGGTGGGCGCCTACTCGGCCGGAGCAGTCGAGACCGCCAAGTCGTCGATACCGCTCGTGATTCGATCGTGGATCCCGGCGGCCGCGGTCGGCTTCCTGCTCCGCGCGTTCGTGTTCACCGGCGGGGCGGCGCCGGCGTTCGTCGTCGTCATGCTCGTGACCGGCGGCGTCGCGCTCGGCGTGTGGCGCGCGCTGTACTTCAAGATCCGGGGGTGACGCTCCGGCCGACGCGACCGAACGACGCGGCGGGGCGTCCGGCGGGTGGACGGACGGGTCGACGCGTGGAGGGCTCGGTCCGCCCAGCTATCGGTCGCTACGGACTGTCACCGTCTCCTGTTCGAACCCCGTCTCGTCGCCGCGCCAGCGCCACGATCCGACGAACGGGTAGCCGTCGAGCGCACAGATGACGTATGAGTGATCGGGCCAGGTCGCCCGTGCCGCGTCCGTCTCGCTCGGCTCCGTCGGGCCGGTCGGATGGGAGTGGTAGAAACCGACCACGTCGAGTCCGTCCGCCTCGACGGCCTCGATGACCTCGAACTGCTCCTCGGGGTCGATCAGGTAGCGGATCGCCGGCGTCTCGGCGACGTTCTCCGTCTCGTAAGTGCGGGTGACGACGCTCGGCTCGTCGTCGTCGCCGTGCGTGCCCGCCAACACGCCGCAGATCTCCGCCTCGCCGCCCTCGTACGCGTGGTACACGACGTCGTCGTACGTCGCGCGAGTGAACTCGATCACGTGTGAAGGTGCGCCGAGACGCGTATAAGTCCGTTCCGACCGGCAAACCGGAGCGGACGTCAGAGATAGCGGCAGTCGTTGACGGGCGACCGACCTTTTTGTTCGTTCGTTCGCGAGCCGACGTATGAGCGAGATGCACGTCGAGTCAGCGACGGGGCCGGCACCGACCGCCGAGGAGGCGCTCCACACCACGCTCGACATGCCGTTCGAGGATGCCGTCCCGTTCGTCCAGATCGAACACGAGCTTGCCGACTTCGAGACGGTTCGAGTCACCCGCCTCGACGAGATGATCGAGGGGATGCTCGGCCACGACGACGTCGAGCGAACCGCGCTGATCGTCGTCTGTCACCCGGAGATCGCCCACGACGCGATCGCGATCGACCCCACGCTCGCCGGGATGCTCCCGTGTACCACGACCGTCTACGAGCGCGAGGGCGACGATCGGGTCCACGTCCACCACGTCTCCGCGACGAAAGCGATCCGGGACCTCGGCTGTGCGCCCGCCGGCTCCGACGCCGACGTCGAGACCCTCGTCGAGAAGACCGGCGAGCTGATGACCGTCGTCTGGGAGAACATCGAGGAACACGGCCGTGAGACCGACGACCGGGCGGCGGAGTGACCAACGGACCGGTTCGGCTCGCGATCGATCGGTTCGGGGCGGACGGGGGCTCGTGGGATGTTGACAGCTCGAATCGTCCTGGCATATATAGGCGACAGCTCGGTGAGTCGCTGCTGCTGGGATCGACACGACCGCCTCCAGCGCCCCAGCCGCTCCGTTTATCCGTGGTTGCTCGGTGAGTTGCTCCAGCTTCGATCGACACCACCGGCTCCAACGCCCTAGCCGCGAGGGCTCGCGCGCCTTGTTGTCGCCGAAAATCGAAGACTTTCGGAATGACGAGAATCGTCGATTCTCGAACCACGCGCTTAAAAGACGGGTCTCTCAGCCGGGCGTCGCCGCTGGCGCCGCCGGCCTCCGGCGTGCAGTAGCGTGCCGGAGACACCGCCAGACCCCCTTTTGAGTGCTTACTGCGGCGTGCGTCGCCCCACCGGGAGACTACGTCTCCCGAGCCCCCGTTCGCTCCGCTCACAGGGATTGCGGCCGCCCCTTCGAGTCCCACCCCGCTCCGCACCGCAACCACTGGGAGACGGTCCGGGCTGCCTGCAGTAGTGGGCTGCCGGGCTGCGACTCCCGATGTCCCGCTCGCGAGGCTCGCGGGACCCGCACCGCATCGCGGCGGCCCGTCTCCTCCACGGGAAATCTGTTGATTTCCGAGCAGCCAGCGCGGAGCGCTGGCAACCTCGTGCGGTCGCTCACGGCGCTGCCGTTCGCATCCGAGGGCTCCCTCCGGTCGCCCTCGCGACTCGCGGGCCGCCGGCCCGCTCGCGGCGCGCGCCGACCGCATTTCGAGCATCGATCACCCGTCCGGTATCGTCCCCGTCTCGGATCGGCCGCTTCACTTCCACCCTGCTGCCGGTGGGCTTTTACCCCCCACCGCTGAACGTTTCGGTATCGAATGACGTCCTTCCAGTCGACGATCGGCGACGAGGAGGGGATCGCCGAGGAGCTGGCCGAGGGCCAGCGCGCGATCTCCATCGCCGAGTTCTTCGAGAAGAACAAACACATGCTCGGCTTCGACTCGGGCGCTCGCGGGCTCGTCACCGCCGTCAAGGAGGCGGTCGACAACGCTCTCGACGCCACCGAGGAGGCCGGCGTCCTCCCCGACATCTACGTCGAGATCGAGGAGGTCGGCGACTACTACCGCCTCGTCATCGAGGACAACGGACCGGGCATCACGAAAGAACAGCTTCCCAAGGTGTTCGGGAAGCTGTTGTATGGGAGTCGGTTCCACACCCGTGAGCAGCATCGCGGTCAGCAAGGAATTGGCATCTCAGCGGCTGTACTGTACTCGCAGCTCACGTCCGGCCAGCCGGCGAAGGTCACCTCACGACCAAAGGGCCACTCGCGGGCGCAGTATTTCGAGCTGATCATCGACACGGACACGAACGAGCCGGAGATCAAGGTCGACGAGGAGACGACGTGGGACAGACCGCACGGGACCCGGATCGAGCTGGAGATGGAGGCGAACATGCGGGCGCGCAGCCAGCTGCACGACTACATCAAACACACGGCGGTTGTCAACCCCCACGCCCGGATCGAGCTGCGCGAGCCCGGACTCGACGAGCCGCTGAAGTTCGAGCGCGCGACCGACGAGCTGCCCGCGGAGACCGAGGAGATCCGTCCACACCCCCACGGCGTCGAGCTGGGCGCGTTGATCAAGCTGCTGGAGGGGACCGAGTCGTACTCCGTCTCCGGGTTCCTGCAGGAGGAGTTCACGCGCGTCGGTCGGAAGACGGCCGACTCCGTCATCGACAACTTCCGCGACGAGCACTACGGTCGTGAGCTGGCGTGGTCGCCGCCGCAGGCGCACGACGACCGCGACGTCGAGGCCGCGGTGACGGCGGCCGTCGCGAACAAGGGTGCGGCGGCGACCGCGGCGTTCGCGACCGGCGTCGCGGAGACGGTCGCGGGCAACGAGCACCTGACCCGCTCGGAGCTGGCGACGATCGTCGGAAACGTCGCCGACGACGTGGAGGACGACACCGGCCGAACGTTCGGCGACACGGTCCGCGAGAACGCGCTGGCCGCCGCGTGGGCGGCCGTCACGGGGATCGATCCCGGTTCCGAAGGCGGGGCGAACGACGGCGCGACGCTCGTGTCCGACGTGTACGCGCTCGTCGACGACGCCACCTCGACGCGGAAGGACGACGCGACCGTACAGGCGCTCGCGGAGGCGCTGGCGCGGCGCTTCGCGAACCTCGAGGGCGACGCGTTCCGGATCGCTCACGATGACCTCGAACGGCTCGTCGACGACGCCGCGTCGTTCGTGATCGAACAGCACGACGCGACCGTCGGTGAGACGGCCCGCGAGAACGTCGTCGAGGCGCTCTGGTCGCGTGCCCGGACGGTCCCGGACGACCCGCCGAAGGTGACGGCGATCGCGGCCGATCGCGACGCCGCCGCCGACCTGCTCGAGGCGATGCGGACGACGAGCATCCTCGCGCCGCCGACGGACTGTCTGGCGCCGATCACCGCGGAGCTGGTCGAGGCCGGACTTCGGAAGGAGTACGACGCCGACTTCTACGCGGCCGCGACGCGCGACGCCGAGGTGCACGGGGGCGACCCGTTCATCGTCGAGGCGGGGATCGCCTACGGGGGGTCGATTCCGGCGGAGGGCAGCGCGGAGATCCTCCGGTTCGCGAACCGGGTCCCGCTCGTCTACCAGCGGGGCGCGTGCGCGACCACGGACGTGATCAAGTCGATCGGGTGGCGCAACTACGGGCTCGATCAGCCCGGGGGGTCGGGAGTACCCAACGGGCCGGCGGTCATCTCGATCCACGTCGCGTCCACGAACGTCCCGTTCACGAGCGAGTCGAAGGACGCGATCGCGAACGTGCCGGCGATCGAAGACGAGATCGAACTCGCGGTCCGGGAGGCCGCACGCGAGCTGAAGTCGTTCCTCAAAAAGCGGCGCTCGATGCAACAGCGTCGGGAGAAGCAGGACGTCCTCGGCCGGATCCTTCCGGAGATGGCCGACAAAGTCTCGGAGGTGACCGGTCGCTCCCGGCCGGACATCGACGGCGCGTTGGCGCGGATCATGAACAACCTCAGCGTCGACCGTGAGGTGAACGGCGAGACGGTGACGCTGTCGGCGGAGAACCACTCCGAGACGGCCGAGACGCTCGAAATCACGGACATCGTCTCCGTGGAGCCGACGGAGCCGTCGGCGGGCAGCGTCGTCGAGATGGACGGCGAGTGGTTCGTACGGTGGAACCCGGAGTTGGAGCCGGGTGAGAGTGCGGAGTTGACCTATCGAGTGACGGACGACGCCGATTTCGACGTGAGCGTTGGCGGCGTGGAAACGGAGAAACTCACGGTGAACGCCTAAATGACGAACGAAGCGCAAGCACGCGAGCAGCTCATCGACCTGGCAGCGGAGTTCTACGACCAGTTCGCGAACGGGGATATCCCGACGATGACGCTGCCGACGAGGACGAAGAGCAACATCGAGTACGACGAGGAAAGCGGCGTGTGGACGTACGGCGACCGCACCTCGACCCGGAGCGCCAACTCGGTGCGGGGCGCGCGCAAGCTGTTGAAGGCGACGTATACGATCGAGTTCCTCGCGAACCAGCTCGAGGAGGACCGGTCGTCAACGCTGCGAGAGCTGTACTACCTCTCGGAGTCGTGGGACAACGACGAGGCGCAGTTCTCCTCACAGGACGAGTCGAACGATCTGGTCGAGGACCTGGAAGTCGTCACCGGGGTGACACGAGAGGATTTCCACATGCGGCCCGAGGAGTCGGGCGCGACGTTGATGGGGCCGCTGAAGCTCCGCGAGCAGACGCGACGCGGGGAACGGGAGATCCACTGTCAGGAGGACGTCGGCGAGGGCGGGTATCAGATCCCGAACAACCCGGACATGATCGAGTTCCTCGACCACGACATCGACTTCGCGCTCGCCGTCGAGACTGGCGGCATGCGCGATCGACTGGTCGAGAACGGTTTCGACGAGGCGTACGACTGTCTGGTGATCCACCTGAAAGGTCAGCCCGCGCGGGCGACGCGTCGGATCACGAAGCGGATCCACGACGAACTCGACGTGCCGATCGTGGTGTTCGCCGACGGCGACCCGTGGTCCTATCGGATCTACGGATCCGTCGCCTACGGCTCGATCAAGTCCGCGCATCTCTCAAAATATCTCGCGACGCCGCAGGCGCGGTATGTGGGAATTCGGCCGGAGGACATCGTCGAGTACGACCTGCCGTCGGATCCGCTCTCGGACTCCGACGTCAACGCGCTCGAGTCCGAACTCGACGACCCCCGGTTCCAGACCGAGTTCTGGGAGGAGCAGATCGAGCTCCAACTCGAGATCGGCAAGAAGTCCGAACAACAGTCGCTCGCCTCGCGCGGCCTCGATTTCGTCACGGAGACGTATCTCCCGGAGCGGCTCGGGGAGATGAACGTCGTGTGAATCGCCCCGGGTGACGTACCGGCTCGTCGGGCAGGGGCGCGCCCGTCAGGCGGGGATGCGCCCGTCGGGCAGGGGCGCGTTCGTCGGGTAGGGACGTGCCGGTGGGACGGAGAGGTGTCGGTCCGACGAGGACGTGACGGTCGAACGGTCGGCGTCAGACGGACGTCGTTCGACAACGAACGCTTAATAGGCGGGCTACAGACCGTATGAGGTATGAACGGTCCACCCGAGGAGATCACGTCGCTGGTCGGTCGTGAGGTGTACTCGAACAACGGAGTGTTCGTCGGCGAGGTGGAGGACGTCCGCCTCGATCTCGACGCACAGGCGGTCACCGGGCTCGCGCTCGGCGAACTCAACGCCGAGCTGTTCGCCGGGCGCGTCGACAGAGACACTGGAGTCATCGTCCCGTACCGCTGGGTACGTGCGGTCGGAGACGTGGTCCTCATCAACGACGTCATCGAGCGCCTCGACGCCGGCGAGGAGGGCGCCGAACCGGAGGCGGAACCAACGTGAACGGGTGAACGCCACGCGGCTCCGAACGGCCGCGTCGGCCGTGAGCCCTCACCGCCGCTCCGCTTGCACGATAGTGAACATCGAGCTCGTTCGGCTGTGAACGTGTTGCACGTCCGTGCGGACTCGCAACGTTTTTGGGGTCGCCATCACGACGCGTTACATGGCGAGAGATTCCGGCCGATTCTCGGAGAAACTCCAGGTTCCGGAGGCGTTGACGTTCGACGACGTGCTACTTAAACCGAAGGAGAGCCGCGTCGAGCCGGACGACGCGGACCTGCGGACGCGGGTCTCACGGAACGTGGAGTTGACCGTGCCCGTGTTGTCCGCGGCGATGGACACGGTAACGGAAAGCGATCTGGCGATCGCGATGGCTCGGGAGGGCGGGCTCGGCGTGCTTCACCGCAACATGAGCGTCGAGGAGACCGCTGCGGAGGTCGAGCGGGTCAAACGAGCCCACGAGCTGATCATCCGACGCGAGGACGTCGTCACCGTCCGTCCCGACGCCACCGTTCGCGAGGCGGACGCGCGGATGGAACGGGAGGGCGTCTCCGGCGCGCCGGTCGTCGACGACGACGACGTCGTGCTCGGCATCATCTCCGGGACGGACATCCGGCCGTACCTCGAGGTGGGCGAGGAGGACGCGGTCAGGGAGGCGATGACCGACGAGGTGATCACCGCGCCGGAGGACGTCGACGCGCGGGAGGCGCTCGAGCTGATGTACGACCACAAGATCGAGCGCGTTCCTATCGTCGCCGACGGAGACAGGCTCGTCGGGCTGGTGACGATGCAAGGCATCCTTCAGCGACGCGAACACGAACACGCCGCCCGCGACGAGAACGGTCGCCTGATCGCGGGCGTCGCGGTTGGACCGTTCGAGGAGGAGCGGGCGGTCGCCGCGGACGAGGCGGGCGCGGACGTCCTCTTCATCGACTGTGCACACGCGCACAACCTCAACGTGCTCGACTCCGCGGCGGCGATCAAGGAGACGGTCGCGGCCGACGTCGTCGTCGGCAACGTCGGCACCCGGGAGGCCGCCGAGGCGGCGGTCGACTTCGCCGACGGACTCAAGGTCGGCATCGGCCCCGGATCGATCTGTACGACGCGAGTCGTCTCCGGGGCAGGCATGCCGCAGATCACGGCCGTCTCGCAGGTCGCCGACGTGGCGAGCGAACACGACGTGCCGGTGATCGCCGATGGTGGCATCCGCTACTCCGGCGACGCGATCAAGGCGATCGCCGCGGGCGCGAACGCGGTGATGCTCGGCTCGTACTTCGCGGGGACCGACGAGGCGCCGGGTCGCGTGATCACGATGCAGGGGAAGAAGTACAAGCAGTACCGCGGCATGGGCTCCGTCGGCGCGATGAAGTCGGGCGGCGGCGACCGCTACCTCAAGGAGGAACACGAGGACGAGGAGTTCGTCCCCGAGGGCGTCGAGGCGGCGACACCGTATAAGGGGAGTCTCGCCTCGGAGCTCCACCAGCTCACCGGCGGCATGCGCTCCGGGATGGGATACGTCGGGGCCGGGACGGTGACGGAACTGCACGACCGCGCGGAGTTCGTCCGCGTCTCGAGCGCCGGCCAGACGGAGGGGCACCCACACGACGTGATGATCACCGACGAGGCGCCGAACTACAGCCCGAACGAGTGAGTCGGGTCCTCCGGTCCGGCCGTGCTCCGTCGCCGGTGGCCGACGAGTCGTCCGCGGGTGCCGGAGCCTCGCCGAGCGTGGGGCGGCGTCTCGCCGAGCACGGGGCGACGCCTTGCCGAGCACAGGGGTTAAGACGAAGCTATCCGTGGGTCGTGGTATGGTTCCAGTCGAGCGACGTCGGGTGGTGGCACGCGCCGGGCTCTCCCGTCCCCGGTCGCAGGCGTACGCCGTGCCGTTCCGTCCGCGGACCGCGGACACGACGGCGCTCGCGAGGGGACGCGGTGGGGCTGCCGTCCACCCCGTCGACCTCGCTCCTCGACTCGGCGGGGCGCGGCGAGGGGATCGACGCTCGATCGGGGAGTCCCGGACAGCGTTGCTGGTTTCACGGTTCGAATCGCGTTCAGCGAAGAGGTATTTTGATATAGCGTGCGACGAGATGAATGGTGTGAGCGACCGTCACCGCTCCGATGCCCCATGAGTGAGGAACCGCCCGTTGTCCTCGTCGCCGAGGACGAGCCCGACCTGGCCGATCTCTACGCCGCATGGCTCGGTGATGAGTACGAAGTCCGTACCGCGTACGGCGGTCACGAGGCGATCGAAGAGCTCGACGACGATATCGACGCGATCCTACTCGATCGCCGGATGCCGGGCCTCTCCGGCGACGAGGTGCTGGTTGCGGTTCGCGAACGAGGGATCGACTGCCGCGTGGCGATGGTCACGGCGGTCGAGCCCGACTTCGACATCCTCGAGATGGGGTTCGACGATTACCTCGTCAAACCCGTCACGAAGGAGGCACTCCACGAGACCGTTGAGGGACTGTTGCGCCGAAGCACGTACGACAGCGGCGTGCAGGAGCTGTTCTCGTTGACCTCGAAGAAGGCGATCCTCGAGTCTGAGAAGTCCGCGAGCGAACTCGCGGACAACGAGGAGTACCAGAAGCTCTCCGAGCGGATCGAGGAGCTCCGCGACGACCTCGACCGGACGATGGCGGACGTGGACGAACACGACGAGTTCGACCGCCTGTTTCAGGAGTTCGACGTTGAGGAGTAGTCGGTATCGACTCTGCCCGACGTCGAGATGTGATCGTTACGCCTCGAGGCCGTCCATCACGTCACGTCGACGAGAGACGGTGTACGGTCCCGATTCAGGGACCTTTTTACGGTCTTGGCCGTCCGTCGAGGCGTGAACACGGTCGGTACGTTCGTGGTCGGAGCGGTCTTCGGACTGGCGCTTGCGGCCCCGCCGGGGCCGATGAACGCGGTCATCGCCGAGGAGTCGGTGCTCCGCGGGTGGGGCGCCGGGGCGCGTGCCGGCGTCGGGGCAGCCACCGCCGACGTGGTCTTTTTCTTGCTCGCCTATCTCGGAGTCGCGACGGTGATCGAGTCGGCGCCGCGGCTCCAGACCGCGATGATCGGCGTCGGGGGCGTGCTCATGTGTTACTTCGCCGTCGGGGCGGCCCGCGGCGCCCGGGCGTCGTTCAGACCCACGTCCGGCGAGGAGCCTCGGATGGGGGCGGGGAACGGATTCAGAAAGGCGTTCGTGCTCGCGCTCACGAACCCGTATCAGGTGCTGTTCTGGCTCACCGTCGGCGTCGGCCTGCTCCGGCCGGGACGGCTCGACGTGCTCGCCCCGCTGCCGCTCGTCGGCGAGACGCTCGCGGGGACGCTCGTCGTCACTACGGGGTCGACCGCGCTGATCGGCGGCTTCTTCGCCGGGGTGTTTGGGTGGGTGCTCGGATTCCCGGCCGGACTCGTCGCCGCCGAACGCCGGATCGAGCGGTTCGCGCCGCTCGTCGCGGTCGGATCCGCGGTCGTGCTCGCGGCGTTCGGGGTCTACTTCCTCCTCGAGGCCGCGACGACCGTCCTCGCGGCGTGATCGCGCCGACATCGATACGCCGGCACCCCGGCACCGACACCCCGACACCTCGGCACCGACACCCCGACACCTCGGCACCGACACCCCGACACCTCGCACCGACACCCCCGGTACCCCGGCACCGACACCCCGCCGTCGGCCGGTCGGGATGGACAACGGCTTTGCCCCGTCGGCGCGACCCCACCCACATGTTCGAAAAGTCGACGTGGATCCGGCTTCCGCGGAACGTGGTCGTGGGGCACGGCGTCGTCGATCGGCTCGGCGAGGCGGTCGAGGAGCTCTATCTCTCGGGTCGGCCGCTGGTCGTGACGAGCCCGACGCCGAACGACATCGTCGGCGACCGGATCCGCGACCAGTTCGACGATCCGGCGACGGCCGTCGTCGAGCACGCCTCCTTCGGGGCAGTCGAGGAACTGATCGACACCGCCGAGGCGGTCGACCCGGGCTATCTGATCGCCGTCGGCGGCGGGAAACCGATCGACATCGCGAAGATGGCCGCGGATCACCTCGGGGTCGGGTTCGTCTCCGTACCGACGGTCGCCTCACACGACGGGATCGTCTCCGGTCGGTCGTCGATCCCTGAAGGCGACACCCGCCACTCGGTCGCCGCACACCCGCCGCTGGCCGTCGTCGCCGACACGGCACTCATCGTCGACGCCCCGTGGCGTCTCACGACCGCCGGCTGTGCGGACATCATCTCGAACTACACCGCGGTGAAGGACTGGCGGCTCGCACGTCGACTGCGGAACGTCGAGTATAGCGAGTACGCCGGTGCACTCTCGGAGATGACCGCGGAGTTGCTCGTCGAGAGCGCGGACGCGATCAAGCCGGGGTTAGAGGAGTCGGCGTGGGTCGTGGTGAAGGCGCTCGTTTCCTCGGGCGTCGCGATGTCGATCGCGGGGTCCTCACGGCCTGCCTCCGGGGCGGAGCATCTCATCTCCCATCGGCTCGACCGGATCGCGCCCGACCGGGCGCTCCACGGGCATCAGGTCGGTGTGGCGTCGATCATGACCGAATACCTCCACGGGGGCGAGGAGGGACAGTGGGTCGCGATCCGCGACGCGCTCGACGCGCTCGACGCGCCGACGACCGCAGCCGAACTGGGGATCGCGGACCGCGAACTGATCGAGGCGCTCACCGGTGCACACGAGATCCGCGACCGATACACGATCCTCCAGGGCGGGATCAGCAAGGCGGCCGCGATCGACGTCGCGACGACCACCGGCGTGATCTGAGTCGTCCGCGGCGTTCGACGTCCGAGTCGTCCGCTGCGATACGAAGGGAAACGACTTAATGGACTACGCGCGCAGTTTCACGGTATATGAGCAACGGCGAGGAGCCGGACGACGCCCCCGACGAATCGGAGGAGACCGGCGCCGAGGAGACGGCAGACGTCGAGGAGACAGCCGACACCGGCATATCGGACGTGCCGACCGTGCCCGACGAGGCGACCGAGGAGTCGCTCACCGAGTACTTCGACGAGATCGGTGACCGGCTCGAGACGGCCGAGACGGAGGCAGACCTCAACGACGCGGAAGCGCTGCTCGACGACGCCGAGAGCGCTCTCGATGACGCCGACCTTCCGGAGCCAGATGAGGACGACGAGGATGCTCACGATCCGCGAGCGACGCTTGAGGAGCGACTCGACGAGCTCCGCTCGGCGCTCGCGGACGCCCGTGGTCCCTACGCCGAGGACGTCGCCGAGGCGGTCGCGTCCGCGAGCGACACCGTCGATGCCACCGAATGGACGGCCGCGGGCCACGAGACGATCGTGACCGCCGTCGAGACGTTCGTCGCCGACGCCGCGGACGCGATCGATGACCCCGACCTCGACGTCGACGATCTCGAGACGCTCGACGCCACTGCGGAAGCGAGCGACGATGGCGCCGAAGCGGACGACGGTGGCGCCGAGGAGGGATCGGACGCCGCCGTCCCGTCGATCGCCGACCTGACGGCCGCGCTCGGCGCGGTCGCCGACGGTGTCACCGACGCCGGTCTCGATCCGGACGCCGACGCCGACACGATCGCGGCGCTACTCGACGTGACCGACGAACTCGACTCGGCGCTCAACGACGCCGAGGAGTGGGATGACCTCGAAACCCACGAGCAGCTCCGTGCGCAGGGATACTACGACGTGCTCGGCCACTACAAGGACTTTCCGGTCGAGTGGGCGGCGCTGAAGGAACACGAGAAGCGCGGCAACGTCGACATGATCCTGCTCGCGCTCGACTCGCTCCAGTCGGACTTCATGGAACGGCACTGTCTGGAGGCGCTAGAGCGGATGGGGAAGCGCGGAAAGACGGACGCGTCCCTCGATGAGTTGCTCGGCCGTGCGGGCAAGCGTGACCAGTTCGCGATCCGGATCCTCGGCAACATGGCTGCCGAGGAGGCGACCGAGACGCTCGTCGAGTACGTTGAGGAGGACTCGAATCCCGGTCTGCAGAAGGCGACGTTCAAGTCGCTCGGCGAGATCGGCGCCGCGGAGGCCGTCCAGCCGCTCGCGAACAAGCTGACGATGGAAAACGACCTCGTCCGTCCCTACGCCGCCCGTGCGCTGGGACTGATCGGGGACGCTCGCGCCGTCGACCCGCTCGCCGACGCGCTCGACGAGGACGACTCCGACGACGTCCGGGCGGCCGCCGCGTGGGCACTCCGTCAGATCGGCACGCGGGAAGCGCTGGAGGCGGCTGCGGCCCACACCGACGAACGCGTGTACATCGTCCAGACGGAGGCGGAGAAGGCCGCGGACGCCCTCGACGCCGCCGCCCCGTCCGCCTGACCCGGATCCGCGCGCGTCGGCCTCGGTCGCGTCAGCGATCCACCCGTCCGACCCTTTTTATCTTATACCGGAGCCACAGCCTCCGTGCGACTCCGCGATCCGATCGTCGTCGTCCTCGTGACGCTGCTGATCACCGTCGCCGTGCCGTCCGGCGCGATGGGCCACTCCGGGACCGGGGTGGGTGGCCACCACCAACCGCCCGTTCCGTCGCCCGACGTGGGCGGTCATTCCGGACCCACCGTCCCGTCGACGGGTGCTCCGGCCACCGTCGCGCCGAGTGCCGATTCCTCGAACGCGACGATGGATCCGCGGATCGTCGAGCTGTATCCGAATCCGACGACCGACGAAAACCGGGGCGAGTACCTCGTCGTTCGGCTGCCGGACGCCGGAAACTGGTCGCTCTCGGACGGGTACCACGAGGCGCCGATCCCCGGCAATGCGACCGGGACGGTCGCGCTCTCGATGGCGCCCGACCGGACGGCGGAGCACATCGACCGGGCGGCGGAGCACGTCGACCGGAGCGACGACGTCGCGATCCGGGCGCTCAACGCTCACTTTCCGCTGTCGGCGGACGGCGACCGGATCGAACTCCGCCACGACGGGGACGTCGTCGACGTCGTCGCGTACGACCGGGTTCGCGAGGGATATCGCTGGCGAGCCGAGTGGGGCGAGTGGCGTCCGGACGGGTACGAGCCACTGGATCCGAGACGCGCCGACGACGTGACGGCGACCCCGTTCGTCCTGCCGGACAGCCCCGGTCCGCCCGTCGAGCCCCTGCGGGGGGCGGACGACCGGATCCTGCTTGCCGGCTACACGATCGAGTCCGACCGGGTCGTCGATGCGCTCGTGAACGCGGCCGAGCGGGGCGTCACGGTGCGGGTTCTCGTCGAGGGGACCCCGGTCGGCGGCTTTCCGGAGCCGGGCGCACGGGCGGCGGATCGGCTCGTCGACGCCGGCGTCGAAGTCAGGGTGTTCGACGGCGACCCCGACCGATTCAGATTTCATCACGCGAAGTACGCGGTCGCCGACGACGAGGCGGTCGTGCTCACGGAGAACTGGAAGGCGTCGGGGACCGGCGGCCGATCCAGCCGCGGCTGGGGCGTGACGGTCGTCGACGGTCGCGTCGCCGACGACCTCGCGACACTCTTTTGTACCGACCGCTTGGCGGCCGACACGCGGCCGTGGTCGGCGTTTCGAGCGGACGCGACGTTCCACGGGGGCGGGCGTGCGAACGGGACGTATCCCGAGCGGTTCGAGACGCCGGCTCCGGGAACGGCTGACGTCGAACTGCTCACCGCACCGGGTAACGCCGAGGATCGGATCGTGGCACGGATCGACGCGGCCGACGACCGCGTTCTCGCCGTCGTTCCGCGAACCGGCGGGACGGACGCCCGGATCGTGGCCGCGCTCCGTCGTGCCGCCGACCGCGGCGTCGACGTCCACCTGCTCCTTTCGGGGGCGTGGTACGACCGCGAGGAGAACCGCGCGCTGGCCGAGGCGCTCGCCGAGGAACCGATCGCGGTCGACATCGCGGAGCCTCGCGGCCGGTTCGAGAAGGTACACGCGAAGGGACTCGTCATCGACGAGACGGTCGTCGTCGGGAGCCTCAACTGGAACGAGGTGGCCGCAACGGAGAATCGCGAGGTGCTGCTCGCGATCGAGAGCGCGGAGATCGCGGGCTTCTTCGCGCGAGCGTACGCGGCCGACTGGCGCGGGGGAAGCGTGCGGCTACCGTTTGGGCTGCTCGGCGGCCTGGGGGCTTCGCTCGCCGTCGCGGTCCATGTCGCTAGGGCCGAGGTGTCGTTCGTCGCCGGTGATCGGTAGCGAGTCGGGGGCCGAAGCGGTGAACGGGCCGCGAGCTTTATTTGTTCGTCGACGGACGGATCCGTATGCGACGCGCACACGGGCCGCTTCTCACGATCGACCTCTCGGACCAGTCCGCCTCGACGGCGCGGATCGACGCGGAACTCGACGCGTTCATCGGCGGTCGCGGACTCAACACGCGACTGGCGTACGACCGGATCCCGTTTGATGCCGACCCACTCGGGCCCGAGAACCGACTGTACCTCTCGACGGGGCCCATGCAGTTCTCGACGACGTCCTACACGGGACGGCTGTCGGCGACCGCGGTCTCGCCGCTGACGAACGGGCTCGCCTCGTCGAACGCCGGGGGATTCCTCTCGCGCAACTTCACCGGCGCGGGCTACGCGGCCGTGGAACTCGTCGGCGAAAGCGACGATCTCCTCGCGATCCACGTCCGAGAGACCGACGACGATGGCACCCCGAACGTCACCTTCGAACCGGTTCCCGACCTCGCAGGAGCGACCGTTCCGGCGGTCGACGAGTACCTTCACGACGAACACGGGCTCGATCCGGAACACGTTGCCTGTATCGGTCCCGCCGGGGAGAACGCGGTCCGGTTCGCGTCGATCATGACCTCGGAGAGCCGCGCGTTCGGCCGCGGGGGACTCGGGGCGGTGCTCGGTGCGAAGGGCGTGAAGGCGATCACCTTCGACGGCAACGCCGACGCCGACGTCGACATCGATTGGCCGGACGACGCCGGGGACGTGCACCGGGAGGCGGCCACGTCGGAGCACATCATGAAACGGCAGGGAACGACGAGCGTGACCGAACTCGCGAACGCGGTTGGCGCGCTCCCGTCGTACTACTTTTCCGAGCAATCCTTCGCGGACGTCGAGGGTATCTCCGGGGATCGAGTCGAGGAAAAGAAGTACAGGAAGGGAACCTGCTCGCAGTGTGCGTTCGCGTGTAAGCTTCCCACCCGCGACGAGGATCGCGGGATCGAAACGGAGGGGCCGGAGTTCGAGACGGTGATGGCGTTCGGCTCGAACGCCGGCGTCGACGACATCGTGGACGTGATGGCGGCCAACCAGCTATGTGACGAGTTGGGCATGGACACGATCTCCTGTGGCGACGTCGTCTCGATGTTTCTGGAGTCGGAAGGGGAGTTCGGCAACGCCGAGCTGGTCCGGTCGCTCGTCGAGCAGATCGCGTATCGGGACGGCGTCGGCGACAAGCTCGCGGAGGGAGTGCATCGCGCCTGCGAGGAGTTCGGCGCAGACGACTGGACGGTCAAGGGGATGGCGTTCGCCGGACACGACGGACGGGCGCTCAACGGACAGGGGCTCGCGTTCGCGACGTCGAACCGCGGTGCGGACCACATGTACGGCGAATTCTACCCCTACGAGTACCCCCTCGTCGACGAGGCGGACGCGCTCGACCCCGAAGGATTGGAGGGCAAGCCGTCGCGGCTGGTCGACAAGGAGAACCACAACGCCGTGCTCGACTCGGCGGTGATCTGTAAGTTCTCACGCGGGACGATCACGGACGACCGGCTCGCCCGCCTGCTCGACGCCGACTACGAGGAGCTGCTCTCGGTCGGCGGTCGGGTCGTGGAGCTGGAACGCGCGTTCAACAACGCACGCGGCTTCGACCGGGCGGACGACACGCTCCCGTACGTCGACGACATCGACGGCTTCGACGCGGCGCTCACGGAGTATTACGAGCTGCGAGGCTGGACGGCGAACGGAACCGTTCCGGGCGACGTGGACGGGAGCATCGGTTCCGTCGCCGACGACTGAGAGACGCTTCTCCCCGCCCCGGACGGTAACGTAAACGGTCGTTTGTGCCTCCGGGTCGTTCTTGTCGATGCCCGACTACGTTCGTTCATGCGACGCCGATCGCGTCTCGAACGGCGGTCGTTTCTGTCGGGGGTCGTCGGGGGAGTCTGTGGGCTGTCCGGCTGTGCCGGGACGATCGGCGTCGGTGGCTCGCCGCCCACCGACCGACAGCCACCGGATCGACCGACCGAGTTTACCCCGGACTCGCTCGCTGCGTACGTCGCCGATTACGAGGCGGCTCGCGTCCACAACCGGTACGTGGCCGACGGTGCCGACGGGGTGCACGTCGAGGCGGCCGCGACGTTCGACTACCGCGCGGACGACGGGTATCACCTCACGGCGCAGCACACCGGCACCGTCAGCTACGACGACGGCGGACGCGACGTCGACGCACCCGACTCCGCTCCCGTCCCGTATCGCGTGACCGACGAATCAACCCGTCGGGCGTCGGTCGAACGGAGAACGGTGGTCGACGAGGGACGCGACGCGGCCGGCGAGCCGGCCGACCCGCCGCTCGGCGTTCGACTGCCGAACTTCACTGATCGCCCCCGTGAGCTGACCGTCGTGGCCGTTTCCGACGCCGGCGACGGCGATCGTGTCGGTTCCGTCACCGTCGAGGTCGAACCGGGGACCGCGACGCTTCTGCGCTCGATGGCTCTGCTGTCGGGCACGTACAGAGTGATCGCCCGGTTCGAGGAAAACGGGATCACGGGCGAGGGTCGCGTCGACGTCACCCTCCCGGGTGTCGACCGGGCGATGGACGTTGACGTCCTCTCGACGCCCGACGGGCTGTCGACGCGTCTGCTGCCGTCGCTCGAGCGAGCCTGACGGTCAGTCGCTCGAGCGAGCCTGACGGTCAGTCGCTCGGGCGAGCCTGACGGTCAGTCGCTCGGGCGAGCCTGACGGTCAGTCGCTCGGGCGAGTCTGACCGTCAGTCGATCACGTCGACGCCGCGGAACTCGAACCGTGCACCGCCGCCGTCGCTCCCGACGAGATCGACAGACCAGCCGTGAGCGCCGGCGATCTCCGCGACGATCTTCAGTCCGAAGCCGGTTCCGTCGGGTGCGGTCGTGACGCCGGCCTCGAACACCTCGTCGCGACGGCCGGGATCGATTCCGGGACCGTCGTCGGCGACGTAGAACCCCTCGCCGTCTGACAGCGTCCCGACCGCGATCCGGACGCCGGAGCCGGCGTGCTCGGCGGCGTCGCCGGACTCCGTTCGGCTGCTCGTCGAGCCGTGCTCGACGGCGTTCCGGAACAAGTTCTCGAACAGCTGCGTGAGGCGGTTCCGATCCGCCAACACGGTACAGTCGTCGACGATGACCAGCTCGGCGTCGTCGGTCTCGACCGTGTTCCAGCAGCTCTCGACCAGTGCGCCGACCTCGACCGGCTCCATGTCATCGATGGACTCGCCCTGTCTGGCGAGCGTTAGCATGTCCTCGACGAGCGCGTTCATGCGTTCGAGCGCCGTCGCAACCGTGTCGAGCTGCTCGCTTTCGACCTCCTCCCGGACCAGTTCGAGGTGTCCCGCGGCGACGTTCAGCGGGTTTCGGAGGTCGTGAGAGACGATGCTGGCGAACTCCTCCAGCCGATCCCGCTCGTGGGCGACCTCCCGCTCCCGCTTGCGCAGCTGCCGTTCGCGCTCGATCCGCACGAACACCATCGTGACGGTCGCGCCCCACAGCCGCGCAACGGTTCGATCCGCGTCGTCGAACGCGTCCGGATCCGTCGAGCCGACGACGAGCACGCCGTATCGCCCGAGCGGGACGATGAAATCGCTCCGGACCGGGGTGTCGGGGTTGAACCGGTCCGGCTCCTCGTGGGTGTCGGGCACGTACCGTGGGTCGCCGTCGCGGAACGCCTCGGCGACCAGCGTGTCGCCGCCCACGTCGAACGGCGGGTGATCGCCGACGACGTCGTCCGCGACCGCCGTCCACGCCGCCGGGACGAGCGTGTCGTCACGCTCGTCGTGGAGCCAGAGCGCGGCGAGGGGGAGTCGGAGCACGTCCTCGACGTACTCGACGGCGGCCTCCGCGGCGACGGCCTCGTCGGTCGTTTTCAGCAGCTCCTGGGTGGCGTGATGGAGCGCGGCGAGCGTCTCCGTCCGCCGATGGAGCTTGGCCTCCCGCTCGCGCTTCCGGCTGATGTCGACGATCGTGGTGACCACGAACGTGTCGCCGTCCCGTTCGATCGGGCCGAGGCTGATCGCCACGGGGACCTCGGAGCCGTCCGCGCGGCGTGCGTACAGGTCCAGATCCGACCCCATCGGTCGGGGTTTCGGATCGCGCAGGTACGCGGTACGGACGAGCTCGTGGTCGTCGCGGTCGGGCGCGTGGAGAAGGTCCTCGATGACTCGACCCTCCAAGTCGGCGGGATCGTACCCGAGCACCCGGTCGACGTTTCGGTTGGCGAAGACGACGACGCCGTCGTCGTCGACGACGAGCGTCGCGTCGGGGAGCGCGTCGAGGATCCCGGCGAGGTCGTCCATCGATCACTCCTCTGTCGGATCGTGGACGTGACCACACTCGGGGCAGCGAACTTCCTCGCCGCGAAGGCTGGCGGACGACTCGCGAACCTCCCGCATCACCTCGGAGATCCGGTCTTCCGCCTCCAGCTCGTCGGCGACCGCGAGGTCGACGCCCTCGACCTCGAGGAGGAACTTCGCGACCTCCGTCGCCTCGTACATCATCTCGTCTAACTCCTCGGCGGTGAAGAATCCCGACATCGCCCCGTAAAGGAACGTCGCGCCCGACTTGGTCACCTTCTCCTCGAAGGAGTACCGCGCCTGGTTGACCGCCTGCGGCGTGTACGTGTCGGTCATGAACGGGACGAGCTCGGGCAGGTTCTCGCCGATCTTCGTCATTTCGACGCCCGTCTCCGTGCGGAAGTCCGCGCACAACCGTGCGATCGCCCACTCGCGGGCGGTGACGTACGTCCGGTCGCGGAGGAACTCGTTGACGCGCTCGTACCGCGCGCCGTCCATCTTTTTGAACCGTTCGTACTTACGAACGTCCGGCGGAACGTCCTCCGACGCATCGCCACCGTCCCCGTCAGTGGGGCGTGTGGTGTCGCCGTCGGTGGAGCTTCCGTCGGTGGACTCAGCATCGCCGGTGGCGTCGGCGGACGTGTCGGTGGCGTCGGAGGGGTCGGTCGTTTCGGACGCGGTCTCGCGTCCCGGAGTCCCGTCGGTTCCGGAAGGCGCGTCGTCCGGATCGGTCGGCTCCGTCCCGGAGCCGGACTGATCGGTCATGGACGCATCAACTCGCGGCCGCACAAAAGCGTTGTCGGTCGAAACGACGACGATCCGCCACGTTGCGGGCGGATCGGACGCGGCGGACCGGACACGCCGGATCGGTCGCTCCCGTGGCGCCGTCAACCCCGGCTGGTGTTTACCACCAAACGGGACGCAGGTGACCGATTCGCGTCGGGGATTCCGTCCCGTGTCGTGCGTCGGGCAGCGGAAGGCGGCGGTCGCGCGCCGACGGTTCCGCGTGTCGAGTTCGCTCGGATCGCCGTTCCGCCGCCGGTTATAAGCCGTCGGCTCCAAGGGATGAGTATGGACGGAGACGTCATCGTGGTCGGCGGAGGACTTGCCGGGCTCACCGCGGCCGCCGGACTCGGGGAAGCGGGTGCCGACGTGACGCTATACGAGCGGCGCCCCGCGGTCGGCGGCCGCCTCCGAAGCCCCGACGTCGACGGCTTCACCCTCGATCGCGGCTTTCAGGTGTTGTTCACGAGCTACCCGGCGGTCACGAGCGAACTCGACATCGACGCCCTCGACCTGCGCCCCTTCTCCCCCGGCGCGACGATCTGTCGGCCGGGTTCGCGTGCTGTGCTGTCGGACCCGCTTCGGGATCCGCGGCGTGCGGTGGAATCAGCCCTGAACCACGAGGTGCCGTTCTCCGATAAACTACGGACGCTCGCGCTTCGATACGATCTCTCACAGCGTGCGGACGCGGAGTTCTTTTCGGGCCCTGACGAGTCGATCCGGGAGTATCTCGACGATTGGGGCTTCTCGGAGGCGTACATCGCCAACTTCGTCGAGCCCTTCTACGGCGGGATCACCCTCGACCGATCGCTATCGACGTCGAAGCACGTGTTCGAGTACACGTTCCGCGCGATGAGCCGCGGCTCAATCGCGGTGCCCGCGGCAGGCATGGAGACGATCCCGGCTCAGCTCGCGGCGCGGGCTCGGGAAGCCGGCGTCGACATCCGGACCGGCGAGGACGTCGAGTCGGTCGATGTCGGCACCGCGGGCGGCTGCTTCCGTCTCGGCCCCGGCGGGCCGGCGAACGGGGGCCGGGTCGAACTGGCGGACGGCACGACCGACGACGGCGACCTCGTCGTCGTCGCCGCGACGCCCCCCGAGACGAGACGACTGACCGGCATGGAGTCGGTCCCCGAGGACGGCGTCGGCACCGTCACGCAGTGGTACACGCTGCCGGCGGGCGTCGAGTTCGGGACCGGGAAGCGGATCCTGCTCAACGCGGCCGGTGCGTCGCCCAACGCGGTGATACCGATGTCGGAGGTCGCCCCCGAGTACGCGCCGGACGACCGGGCGCTGCTCGCGGCGACGTTCCTCGGGGAGTCGGCACGCGAGCGCACTGAGGCGGCCCTCCGGGAGGACACTCGATCGGCGCTGTCCGCGTGGTATCCCGAACGGGGGTTCGAGGGGCTGACCGTCGTCGACACCCACCGGATCCGGTTCGCCCAGTTCGCTCAGCCGCCGGGCGTCCACGCGGACCTCCCCGATCCCGACGATCCGGAGGGTCCGGTCGTGCTCGCCGGGGAGTTCACCGAGTGGTCGTCGATCCAGGGCGCTCTCGAGAGCGGTCGGCGCGCCGTGGCCGCCGGACTCGACCGACTCGGGGCGGAGAGCGACTGACGGAGCGAGCGACGAAAGCGGCGTCCGGACCGGCGGGGGGCGGCGTCCGGATCGTCGGCCGACGGTCGGCCGCCCCCACGGGGGTTCAGAGGTCTGCGGCGTCGAGGACGCGGTGTGGCACGTTCTCCTCGCGGAGAGTGGTGGTGTGTCGTGGCAGCTCGTCGGTGCCGGCGACGAGCAGCACGTCGAGTCCGCGGACCGCCGCCTCCGCGACCGCCTCGACGGTTCCGAACCGAACGTCAGGCTGGAGGTCCGCCCGGGAGACGAACGCGTACGCCTCGGTGCCGGCGACCGCCAACAGCCCGTTCTCGGGGAGCCGCGTCGAGACCGCGTCCGCGGCCGGAGGATCGCCGTCCGTCACCGTCGGCACGGGCAACACGGTGACGGTGCCGGTGTCGTAGTCGACGACGCCCTCGAAATCCGTGACGCCGACCGCCTCGCCGGCCGCCGCACTCGTGACCGCGACCGCGGTCGCGGTCCCGCCCGCGGGGTTCGCGTGAAGCACCCCGTCGCGCATCACGAGGCCGACCCGGTCGCCCTCCCGGACGTCCCCGAGAGCGATCGCGGCGTCGACATCGACGCTGCCGATCACGTCGGACGTGACCCTTTCGAGGTACGTCTCCAGCCCGTCGGTGCGGGTGATGAGCCAGTCGACGCCCTCCTTCGTGACCTCGTAGCGACCTCGTCCCCCTTTCTCGACGTACCCCGCCTCGACGAGATCCCGGACGTAGTCGCTGACCGCCTGGGAGGTGACGCCGATGGCGTCGGCGATCTCGCTCTGGCTCACCGCCGGCTGGCGCGCCGCGATCTCGACGAGCACCTGATACCGAGTAGCATCGCGCTTGCTGCCGAGAACCGCCGGCGTCTCTCCGCTTCCCTCGTCCGACATGCCACGCACTCCGTCCGCGATCCGCAAAGGTCTGTTGGACTTTTGCGTTTTTTGTTGTGTAAAAAACGTTGAACTGCCACCCTATGCAAGTTCACTTGTCTTAAGAAAAACGGACTTTCTCACCACGAGGTATGGGTTGCGTCCGGATCCGGACGAACCGTAGCGAGTCCGCCGGACCACCCACCCGGAAGCCGGGACGACGTGGTGTAGTTAAAAGCACGTTCCGACGTACAGAGAGCCTTTTATTAGTGCGCATCGCCGGAACCGCTCGGCGGTGCGGTCGGTGCGAGGTCGGAGAGACCTGAGGCAGCGGACCGGTGTGTCCTGCGGGCGGGACTTCGGATGTCGCAGCAGCGAGCGACGCGAACTGATCACCTCCCGGCGAGGCCGTGAGACGCGAGGCGAGACTCGAAAGGGAAACCGCGAGCGGTCGCGGCTGAAGCGTTACAATCACCAATTTTGAACGGAGAGACCACCCCGGCCGGGAGAAGGTCACGCTATGAGATAGATCCTTTAATACGCTCTATCAAAAGGACAACTAGAAGCAAAGCCAATCGCATTGGGAATAACTCGGCGAAAATAACTGTGAGGGAATTCCCCTTTTATACATAACCCGGTTTTAAGAAGAACCACGATGCGATCAAGCACTTCAAATCGTTCAGTAAACCGACGCCGCTTTCTCGCGTTCTCAGCGGGAGTGACGGCTGTTGGTGTAGCAGGCTGTACAGACGGTGTCGACAACTCGGAAAACGACTCAACGGCAGCAGCAACGGCTCCGTTCTCGTTGCTCATCACGGACGCGCCAGCAGACATCGATGACTTCGAAAGCCTGAATGTCACGTTCGATCACGCTCGCGTATTCCCCGCGGATGCCGTTGATGATGAAGATGAGGATGGTGACGAGGATGAAGATGTGAACACAACTGAGGAGGATACCGACGAGGCGAGCTCTCAGGACGACCCGGACAATGAAACGACCGCTGATGATGCCGGGAACGAAACCGCTGGCACCGACGAGGACGACCCTGAGGAAGATACTGACGATGATGAAAACGGGGGAGATAACCGTGGTTGGTTCATTCTCGACATCGCAGGTGAGACCGTTGATCTTACCGATGTCGTCGGCGACGTTGCCGACCCTGTGTTTGAAGACGAGCTAGAGGAGGGCACATACTCAAAAGTCGAGCTGCACGTCGATAGCGTTGACGCGACGCTGACTGATGGTGAATCGGCCGAGGTGAAAGTGCCAAGCGAGAAACTCCAACTTACCTCGGAGTTCGATGTCGTGGCTGACAAACCGCTAGAGTTCGTCTTTGATATCAACGTCGTCCGGAGAGGCCGTGGCACAGAGTACAACCTGCTCCCAGTCATTGACGGGAGCGGTGTAAATGGCGAAGACGTTGATGTTGAACGGCGTGAGGAGGCTGTTCCGGACGATGCAGACGATGCTGACGATGCTGACGCTGACGAAGAAAGCGGGGACGAGGATGAGCAATCCGGTGAGGGTGGAGATAATGGACCGCCAGATAATCAAGAGGGCGAGTAGACACAGTTCCAACACCCTGCTGCCTTCTCCGAGACCGTTTCCATGTGACGCTCCACCGAGCAACCGGTCGGAAGCCGAATCGCTACCGCCATGCGACCACGAACCCGAAACCCAAACTATCAATTTTCTATTACGATGTGGTTGTACGAGCTCCTGGACCGATCCCGTCCGGCTCCCAATATTCCGGATCCGCGATAAACGGGCCGCACACCCCGTTTACGCCACTTCCCCGAACACGTTCGTCGAAGCCGCCGATGTACTTATGCCTGTGACTCCGTCAGTCGGTAACGATACGTATGAGCACGGACACGCTTCCATCTCGGGCGGAAACCGTCATCATCGGCGCGGGCGCCGTCGGCTGTAGCGTCGCGTACCACCTCTCCGAACTCGGCGCGGAGGACGTCGTCGTCGTCGACCAGGGACCGCTACCGGTCACCGGGGGATCCTCGGTCCACGCGCCGGGGATCATGTTCCAGACGTCCCCCTCGAAGATCCAGACGAAGACGGCCTACTACACCAGCCGGCTCCTGTCGGACGCCGGCGTGTACGACGAGGTCGGCGGGATCGAACTCGCGCGAAGCGAGGATCGTATGGACTTCCTCCGCCGGCGCGTCGAATGGGCGACCTCCTACGGCCTGCCGGAGCCGCAGCTGCTGGAGCCCGAGGCGGTCGCCGAACACTTCCCGCTCGTCGACACCGACGAGATCCTCGGCGGCTACTACTCGCCGACGGACGGGCGCGTCGACGGCATCTCGGCGCTGCAGTGGTACGTTGAGCAGTCTAATGCCGACTTCTACGGCAACACCGAGGTCACGGATCTGGACGTCGCCGGCGGCGAGGTGAACGGCGTCGTCACGGACCGCGGCCGGATCGACTGCGATCGCTGCGTGATCGCGACGAACAACTGGGGCTACCAGACCGGGCAGCTGGCCGACCTCGATCTCCCGATCGCGCCGGTCGAACACCAGTACGTCGTCACCGAGCCGCTGGAGGAGCTCGCGGACGCGGGCAGCTCCGTCGGCGACAACACGACCGGACTCGACGTCCCCGGCGACCGCTCCATCGCGGAGTTCATGAGCGAAGGCCCCCACCAACCCGTCGGCCGGGATCAGGACAACTCGCTGTACTTCCGGACCCACGGCGATCGGCTCGGGCTCGGCTCGTACAACCACGAGACGCTGTCGGTCGATCCCGACGCGATGGGCAAAAACACCGACGAGCGGCAGGCGTCCGTCCGCGGCTTCACCCGCGAACACTGGGAGGAACCGACCCACCGCGGCCGCGAGAAATCGGCCAAGCAGGCGTTCGACGAGCTGCTGCCGGTCACCGCCGACCTCGAGTACGAGGCGACCGAGAACGGGATCTTCGTGTTCACACCTGACGGGATGCCCGCGGTCGGCGAAACCGCGCAGATCGACGGGCTCTGGACCGGCCTCGCGATCTGGTGGACCCACTCCGGGGGCTACGGCCGGATCCTCGCCGAGTGGATGGAGAACGGCGTTCCCCGACTCCCTTCGGGGCCCGTCGACACGGGCGGGATCCACGTCCGGCGCTTCGAGCCGCACGCCGGCGAGACCGACTACTTCGTCGACCGGGGCGCGAAGCGTTACGAGCAGGTGTACAGCATCGTCGAGCCGCGCTGGCAGCCAGACGACCACCGCGGGCTGCGAACCAGCCCCTTCCACCACCAGCAGCGGGAGCTCGGTGCGGAGTTCTACCAGAGCGGCGGCTGGGAGTCCCCACAGTGGTACGAGCACAACGCCGACCTGGTCGAGACGTACGACGACCGGATTCCCGACCAGGACGGCTGGCAGGGGATCAACCGGTCGCCGATCGAGGCGGCCGAACACCTCCACACCCGCGAGAAGGTGTCGATGTTCGACATGACCTCGTTCAGCTCCATCGTCGTCGAGGGCGAGGGAAGCACCGAGTTCCTCCAGTCGGTGTGTAGCAACGACGTCAACGCCGACGTCGGCCGGGTACGCTACTCGCTGCTGCTCGACGAGGGCGGCGGCATCCTCGCGGACGTCACCGTTGTGCGGCTCGGCGAGGAGGAGTACGTGGTGACCACCGGAGGCGGTAACTCCCCCGGGATCCACGGCGGCTGGCTCGCGGACCACGCCCCCGAAACCGTCTCCGTCACCGTCGAGGAGGGCGCCCGGGCGACGGTCGGCCTGTGGGGGCCGAACGCGCGGCTCCTGCTCCAGCGCTGTACCGACGCCGACGTCACCGACGACGGCTTCCCGTACTTCACCGCGAAGCGGATCTACGTCGGCGAGGTGCCCGTGCTTGCGCTTCGCGTGTCGTACGTGGGCGAGCTCGGCTGGGAGCTGTGGGCCCCCGTCGAGTACGGCCAGCGGCTCTGGGAGACGCTGTGGGAAGCCGGGCAGGATCTGGACGTCCGGCCGATGGGGGGTGGTGCCCTCGAGTCGATGCGCCTAGAGAAGGGGTTCCGGCTGTGGGGCGTCGACATCGACACGGACGCGAACCCGTTTGAGGCCGGACTCCCGTTCGCGGTCGACATGGACACCGACTTCATCGGTCGTAACGCCCTCGAAGCCGCCCGTGAGGAGGGGATCGACGACCGCATCACGCCGATCACCCTCGACGACTCGACGGACATCCTGTTGTCCGGTCGCCCGGTGTTGAACGGCGGCGAGGCGATCGGTTACGTGCAGGCCGCGGACTACGGCTACTCCGTCGGCGAGTCGATCGCGTACACCTACGTCCCGGCCGAACACGCCGAGGCCGGTACCTCGGTGCAGGTGCAATGTGAGGGCGAGACGTATGACGCGACCGTACGTGACGAGCCGCTGTTCGATCCGGGTCGCGAGAAAATCCTCCGATAGGACCCTTCCGAAGACCGACTTCGACGGGCCAGTGCCGGACGCAAGAAATCGCCTCCGCCCGCCTTCACTCCTCTCTGAGAAACGCCTCGTGCCCGTGCTCGTCGACCGCTGCAAGCAGTGCATCGCGCTGTCGGCGGAGTTCGGGCGGGAGATCGGCGTATGCGTCCGCAAACAGGTTCGCCGGATCGGCTTCGACGGATTCCGCGACCTCGATCGCCGCCGCGACGACCTCCTCCGCGTGGTCGCGTGCGGCGGCAACGCCTTCGTCGTCGATCCGTCCCGTCTCCCGAAGGAACGTCTCCATCCGGTCGATGGGATCGAGCGCCCGCCACGCCTCGACGTCGTCGGGGTCGCGATACGCAGTCGGGTCGTCCGCGGTCGTGTGTGCGCCGTATCGATACTCGACGAACTCGATCATCGTGGGACGGATCGGGGGGTCGTCCGCGCTTCTCGATCCGCCGCGTGCGCGGTCGGCCGCCGCCGCGGTCGCCGCGTAGCTGGCGAGCGGGTCCATCCCGTCGACGCGAACGCTCTCGATGCCGTACGCGTTGGCCTTGGCCGCGAACGTCTCGCTCGCGGTCTGCCGCGCCTCGGGGACCGAGATGGCCCACCCGTTGTTGTGACAACACAGCAGCACCGGGAGATCGAACACCCCGGCGAAGTTCGCGCCCTCGTGGAAGTCACCCTCGCTCGTCGCGCCGTCGCCGAAGTGACAGGCGACGATCCGGTCCTCGTCGCGATGGTCGAACGCCCACGCCGCCCCGACCGCGTGTGGAACGTGTGCGCCGATGCCGATGTTCAGCGGCAACACGTTGTCCTCGGCGATCGCCCTCATCCCCGACTCGTGACCCAACCAGTACGGGAGATACTCCGCGAGGAGATCCCTGACGACGATCGCGCCGTGCTCTCGGTACTGGTAGCTTATCAGGTCCCGGTCGGCGAGCGCGTGCGTCGAGCCGACCGCCGAGGCCTCCTGGCCTGCACAGGGGTCCCCATCCGTCCCTGCCGCTGGATGCTCACCGCGCGCTCGTCGAACCGGCGGGTGATCACCATGTCCCGATGGATGGCGACGAGCGCCTCGTCGGAGAGGTCCGGCACGGTCGCGTCCGGAAGCACGCGTCCGTCCGGACCCAGCACTCGACGGACGTCGGCGTGGGCGAGCGGGTCCGTCGCGGCTCCGTGACCGTCGTCCGAAGAGCCGTTCCCGACGCTCGATCCCTCACGGTCGCCGTCGGACGTGTCGCGTGTCATGCTCCGGTCTCGTGTGTGATCGCGTCTCGTGGCATAAAGGAGGTGGTGATCAACTGTGCGGCCGGCGGCACCGGTCCCCTCCGTCGGGACCTCCGGTCGTGAGCGTCCCGCGGTTCAGGGCGTGATGACCGCTCGCCCGTCGATCTCGCGACGTTCGAGCTGCTGGGCGACCACGTTCACCTCGTCGAGGTCGTAGTGGCTCGTGTGCAGATCGACGTCCCCCTGCTCGACGAGCGCGACTAGCTCCTGGAGTTCGGCGTAGCGGCCGACGATGTTGCCGACCAAGGAGAACTCGCCGTTCACCAGCGCCTGTGACGGCTCGTGAATGCGGCCCCCGTAGCCGATGATGTGATGGTCGCCGCCCGCAGCCGTGATCGCCGGCGTGTACGCAGTTGTCTCGTCCGCACCGACGAAATCGAGCACCTGGGTTGCCCCGGTACCGTCGGTGATTGACGCGATCACCGACGGGACGTCGTCCCCGGTGGGATTGGTGAGGTGTTCGGCATCGTCGCTGTCGGCGAGGTCCAGTACCGACTCCTTCACATCGATGGCGACGATCCGCGCGGCGCTCATCGCGTCGAGACATTGGAGGCCGATGTGTCCGAGCCCGCCGACGCCGATGACAACGGCGTGGTCGCCGGGGTTCAGATCGGCGACCGGCGTCTTCGCGGCGTGGTACGCGGTGACCCCGGCGTCGGCGTGCGGCGCGATGTCGATCGGGTAGACCCCGTTTGAGGAGTGTTCGGCCGCGTACCCGCTGCGTGCTGACGCACGTCGCTCGCGGCTCACAGCAGGTCACGGAACTCCCCGAGGGGCGGAAACCGAAGCGTCTCCTGACTGTCGGGATCGTAGACGAACGGTCTGAGGCGGTCCGGATCCGTCACCAGCGGGGTGTCGAACTCGTCAGCGTCCATATCGTTGACGACGACGCCCGGGGCCAGGCGGTTGAACGCCGGCAACAGAACCACGTCCGCGCCGCGGTACGTCCCCTCCCCGAAAAGCACGCACGGGTGTCGGTTACCTTCGATCTCGATGGTCGGATGGACGTGTCCGAGCACGTAGCGGGACGCCGCCGTTTCCGGCGGCTCGTGGCCGTGACAGACGACTGTCCGCCCGCCAGGAACCTCTCCGCACCGCCCGCGTTCGGCGTCGTCTCCGTCCACGTACCCACCGCGTTCGAGAACGTACTCGTCGTGTATCGGCCCGTCCCACGCCGTCGCAAGCGCCGTATCGTGATTGCCGGCGACCATCACGAGATCGACGTCGACGTCGGCCGGGAGCCGCGCGAGATCGGCGAGAGCGTCGCGGCTGTGCTCGGAAACGCCGTCGAACGTGTGGACGATGTCGCCGGCGAACACGACGGTGTCGGGATCGAACCGCGAGAGCAGCGCGGCGAACCTGTCGGTGAGGTCGTCACGCTCGCCGAGGGGAAACGAGACGCTCGATGCCTCGTCGCGTCCCACGTGCAGGTCGGCGAGGGCGAGCACTCCCGACGGTTCCAGGTGGATCGCCCGTTCCCGGAACGTGACGTCGTGCACGGTGAGAGATCCGCCGCACGCGTCATAAGGTCGTCGACGGCGACGACACGGGATGGGGAACGCGAGGCTCCGACCCGTTGTGCCGTCGCTAGCGACCGAACCGATGAGCCGGTTCGACTCGGTCGCGACTGCCGTCCGCATAGTCTCGTGCAGTCGTGTACGCCTCTCGAACCCGCCGGAACGCCTCCTCGTCGCCTCCGTGGTCGGGGTGAACGTCCTTGATCCGCTCCCGGTAGGCTCGTTTTATTTCCTCGGCGTCGGCGGTCGTCGAGAGGCCGAGTTCGTCGAACGCCGCGCCGACCGGATCACGGGCGGACGTCCGGCTTGACCGGTCGCTCTCCCACGTCGGATCCGCGACGTCGAACGGAAGCCGCCGACCAAGGCCTCGACCCGGTAGCTCGTGTTCACACAGTATCGTGAACACTCCCTCCCCCTCGAGCCGGAAGTAGTCGTGCGCGTCGAAGGTGATGGCGACGTCGCGTTCGGGAAGGTAGAACGGAACCGTCACGCCACCCACGGAGTGGTTTTCCCGGAATCGCTCGTCCACTGCAGTCAGGTAGTCGCGGATCTCGCGACGGCGTCTGGCGTCCGATCCCCCGGTCTCGGCATGGTCCGCGTGTTCGACGGGCGGCGAGAGTCGGTAGCCGACGTAGAAGACGACGGCGACGACGACAGATGCGCCGCTGCCGAGCACGATTCCGAGGATCACCCACGGCGGTACGACCTCGATGACGTCGGCAACCACACTTTGGATACGGGGCGCGTCCGTATGAAACTCCCGCCGACGTTTCAGCCGTCGGCCGAATGGCGTCGCGACGGTGACGATGGCGCGTTGACTCCCGGCTGTGAACCGAACTCAGATCAGGCCCTTCCGTTTGAGCCCCTCGATAATGTCGTCAACGAGCTCATCGGCGGTGGCGTAGGGGAACTCCTGTTCGCCGCCGAGCTTGGCGGCCATCTCCATCGCGGTGAAGCTCACGTCGTCGGCCTCGAACCTCGTCGTCGGGCCGTTCGGCAACACGGGAACGAGATCCATCTGGTCCTCGACTGGAAAGTCGGCGTCGCCGAACGCGTCGTGAAACTGCTCGCGGAGCTCCGCTTCGACATCGGTCATACCACCACGTGCCGTCAGCGACCGCAAAAGCGTTCCGGAACCGCGAACGAGCTTGATCGGGATCCGGCGCGGCGGGAGTGGCCACGCCGGATCCTGCGGTACTTTGGGCGTGGCGACACGACCATCATCCATGTCGTTCGAGTTCGATTTCGACCTGCTGTGTGAGTTGACGGAGGCACGGGGCGTTCCGGGTTACGAGGACCGAGTCCGGGCGATCGTCCGCCGCGAGCTGGCCGACCGCGTCGACCGCGTCCAAACCGACGCGATGGGCAACGTCGTCGGAACGGTGACCGGGGAGACGGACGACTCCGTCGTCGTCGCCGCCCACATGGACGAGATCGGCTTCATGGTCCGGCACGTCACCGACGAGGGATTCGTGCAGGTCGACCCGTTGGGCGGGTTCGACCCGCGAGTGCTCCGCGCACAGCGCGTGACGGTCCACGGGACCGAGGATCTGACGGGCGTCATCGGGTCGGTCCCGCCCCATACGCTGACCGACGAGCAGCGGGAGGCCGACGACGAGGTGTCGGACGTGTTCATCGATCTCGGTCGGGACGGGGAGACGGTCTCGGAACTGGTCGAGGTCGGCGATCCGGTCACGCTCGACCAGACGACGACCCGGATGGGCGATCGGGTGACCGGGAAGGCGCTCGACGATCGGGTGTGCGTGTTCGCGATGCTGGCCGTCGCCGGACGGATCGACGACCCGGACGTCACGATCCACTTCGCGGCGACCGTCCAGGAGGAGGTCGGGTTGCGGGGCGCGAAGGCGCTCGGAGTCGACGTCGATCCGGACCTGGCGATCGCGCTCGACGTGACCGTCGCCAACGACGTCCCGCAGATCGGAAGCGACGCGGACGCCGTGACGGAACTCGGTGAGGGGACGGCGATCAAGCTGAAGGACTCGTCAGTGATCACGAGCCCGAAGGTTCATCAACGGCTGACCTCGGTGGCCGACCGCGAGGGGATCGACCACCAACACGAGGTGTTACCCGCGGGTGGAACTGACACCGCCGGTTTCCAGAACACCCACGGTGCGAAGCCGGTCGGTGCGATTTCCGTGCCAACCCGCTATCTTCACACGGTGACCGAGACTGTGGACGGAGACGACGTCGCCGCGACGATAGACCTGTTGACGGCGTTTCTCGAGTCCGAGACGGGCGACCACGACTACACGCTGTGACTTTCGGCTTCGGTGGACGGACTCACGCCGGGATGGATCGGGGCGGGTATCCGGAGCGGATCGGGACGAGTAGCAAGGGCGAATGGCGAGCAGGCGGCGCGTGCCACCGTCGGGACCGGCGACGGAGAACTGTACCCGACGGCGCGCCGCGCGACCGCCTCGACCGTCGGGAGCGGGTCTCACCGCACGGAGGGTGTGTTCCCGGCATCGGTCTTAAACGTCCGGACGGGCGGTGACGTCCGTGCCAGACCAAACCCGTTTTAAGCGTTCGTGCCGAATCGCGTTGCAAGGTAGATATCCATGGAGATGCCACGTCGTTTCAATACGTACTGCCCTCACTGTGACGGCCACTACGAACACGAGGTCGAGAAGGTTCGGTCCGGTCGCGCGACCGGGCTGAAGCGCGACGCACGCCAGCAGCGGCGCGCGCTCGCCACGATCGGTAACGCCGGCGGGTACTCGAAGGTGCCCGGTGGCGACAAGCCGACGAAGAAAACCCACCTGAAGTACCGCTGTAACGACTGCGGGAAAGCCCACATGCGTGAGGGCTGGCGCGCCGGCCGACTCACGTTCCAAGAGTGACGATGGCGGGAAGCTTCCATCTGCTGGCGTGTGACGAGTGTGGGAACGAACAGGTCGTCTTCGGCAAGGCCGCCTCCGTCGTGTCGTGTGCCGTCTGTGGTGCGACGCTCGCGACCCCCACCGGCGGGGAGGCCGAGTTGCACGGCGAAATCGTCGACACCGTCGAGGCGCGGTAATCGCCTCACACCCTCCGATGCAATACAGCGGCTGGCCCGAACCCGGCGAACTCGTGGTCGGAGAGGTCGACGAGATCGCCGACTTCGGCGTGTTCGTCGACCTGGACCAGTACGAGGACAAGCGCGGGCTGTGTCACATCAGCGAAGTCGCCTCCGGCTGGATCAAGAACGTCCGTGATCACGTCCGCGAGGGACAGACGGTGGTCGCGAAGGTGTTGGAGGTCGACGAGTCCTCGGCACAGATCGATCTATCGATCAAGGACGTCAACGAACACCAGCGCAAGGAGACGATACAGGCGTGGAAAAACGAGCGTAAGGCGGACAACTGGATGCTCATCGCCCTGGGCAAGGACGTCTCTGACGACCGATACACGAACGTCGCGAACGCGCTCCTCGTCGAGTACGACTCGCTGTACGACGCGTTCGAGTCGGCAGCGATCCGCGGCGAGGAGGCGCTCGACGACGTCGGCATCGACGATGCAACCGTCGACGCGATCGTCGAGGCTGCTCGCGAGAACGTCTCGGTCCCGTACGTCGACGTCACCGGTTACGTCGATCTCGAGTCGGCAGCGTCCGACGGCGTCGACCACGTGAAAGACGCCCTGGCGGCAGCCGAGGGGAACGGATCGGTGCCCGACGGCGTCGAGTTGGAGGTCGCGTACGTGGGCTCCCCCGAGTATCGGATCAAAGTTCGGGCGCCCGACTACAAGACGGCGGAGGCACAGCTCGAGGCCGCCGCCGACAGGGCCCGCGAGTCGATAGCGAACGCGGGCGGCACCGGCGAGTTCCATCGTGAGCGCCGCGAGGACGACGAGTAACCGTCCGACCGTTTTTTCAGATGCGCTCCGACATCCGCGTTTGTTCGGGCCCGATAGATGCACACGACCGGCCGGTGTACACGCTCGGCGATCGGTGTCCGGTGTGTGACGAGCCGACCGAGAACAGCGCACCGGCTCCGTTCGATCCGGAGGATCGCTACGGCGAGTATCGCCGACGAGCCCGCTTGCGCCGCTGTTCCGACGCCAGATAAAGACTCACTGTCGTCGTGTCCGATCGCCGGAGCGCCGTTCTCAGTACTCCTCGTACGCGAGGTTCATCAGCCATTGCGAGAAGGCGTCGGACTGCGGATCGATCTCCTCTTCGCCGATGAACGGTGACAGCATGTCGCCGGCCATCAGTAGCGAGAAATCGAGGTCACGGGGCGCGGGCTCCAGATAGTAAGTGTTGTGACCGTCGTACACGGCGTCCTCGCGCCGGATGAGCCCCGCGTCCTTGAGCGCCTCCGCGATGCGGCTCCCCTTCCGCGAGGAGACGTCGAGTTCCTTCCAGAAGTCGCTCTGGTGGATGCCGCCCGTCTCGCGGATCAGTTCGAGACCGGCGTGTTCGTCCTCAGACAGATCGGCCTCAAGTTCGGACACGCTCATGACCGAACACGGGCCCGCGGAACGGTTAAAGGTGGCTTTCCGGGTCGTCGGGTCGATCGGTCGATCGGGAGGTGAACTCGGCGGGAAGCGGAACGGGTTCGACCGTCGTCTCACAGGGCGGACCGTCGGCGAACGCGACGTTCATCGAGTCGCCGGTGCGGATCCGGGTGAACGACCGGGTGCCGAAGCCGGAACCGTGGAGACAGGCTCCGTACTCGTGGTCGGCGAGAGCGCCGCTAGCGCGATCGAGCCAGTCGGTCGCAGTCGAACCCGGTTCGGGCGCCAGCGTCGCCGCGATGCGCCTGGCGCTGTCGACGCGTTCGGCCGCCGCGTCCGCCCGCCGAGGGGGGATGGTGAACCGTTCCCCGCCGTTGATCACGCCGCCGACGTTGCTGACGACGTGGGCGCCCGGATCGAGCCGTGTCACGGCGAGCCGTCCGTCGTACGACAGCAGAAACGCGGCGACGTCGTCCGCGACGACCAGGTTGAACCCGGCGTACGCGCGGTCGATCAGTTCTCGTTCGACGGATCGGACGGCCGACTCGGCGGCGCCCGTCCGGAGACAGTCCCACACGAGCCGACCGCGCGAGCGATCCCCCTCGCGGTCCTCGTCCAGCCACCGGTTTGTGACCGCGACCACGAGGCCGGTTTCGGCGACTCCGATCCACGTTCCGCCCGCGTCGCCGTCCCGTGGAGCGATGATGGCCGCGTCGCCGTCGCGGACGGCCGGCGGCTCCGACGGCCGGTCGAGCGACTCATCACGATTGGCGGCGATCGCGACGGGTGTGTCGCCGAAGACGCGCCACGCGAGCGCGAGAGTGCACACGGACGACATTCCGGCCCGTGCAGTCAAAACGTTGCGGGTGCCCCGCTGGGATTCATCGGCCCCGCGCGGAGGGAGGATAAAGCATTAACTCGTGGTAAAATAAACTCTTGTGCACCGAACGCATGGTGTGTGTATGAAGGCGATCGTGGCCTACGAGGACCGCACCGAGCCGGCCGTCGTCAACGTGCCCCGACCGGAGCCGGCGGCCGGCGAGGCGTTGATCCGGACGCTTCGGGTCGGTGTCGACGGAACCGACCACGAGGTGATCGCTGGCGGGCACGGCGGCATGCCCGGCGGTGACGATCACATCGTGCTGGGCCACGAGGCGGTCGGCGTCGTCGAGGAGCCGACTGACACGCCGTTCGAACGCGGTGACGTCGTCGTCCCGACGGTTCGCCGACCGCCCAACGGGGCAAACGAGTACTTCGCCCGCGGCGAGCCCGACATGGCCCCGAGGGGCAGTACCACGAACCCGGCATCGTCGGTGAACACGGGTTCATGGTCGAGCACTTCACCAGTCCCGCGGCGTTCCCGGTCGAAGTCCCGCCGGAGCTCGCCGAGTGGGGGTTCCTCGTTGAGCCGGCGTCGGTCACGGAGAAGGCGCTCGAACACGCCGTCGCGAGTCGCTCTGCGTTCCACTGGGATCCCGATGCCGCGCTCGTGCTCGGCAACGGGTCGCTCGGTCTCCTCACGCTAGCGATGCTCGACGGGATGGTCGAACGGACGTACTGTCTGGGCCGTCGCAAGCGATCCGATCCAACGATCGACGTCGCCGAGTCGCTTGGCGCCACATACGTCGATTCCACCGAAACCCCGCTGCCCGACGTGCCGGACGTCCACGAGCCGATGGACCTCGTCTACGCTCGTGACCCCGTGGTCAGTCGTCATCCACGGTCACGTCCTGCACCGACACGTGGAGATGATTGACCGTCGATATCCGACGGTCCGCGAACGGGTCGAGCCCCGATCCGATCGCCTCGTCGTACCGCAGCGTGAGCTCCGCGTCGTTAAGATCGGCGTCGTCCGCGACGAGTGCCCCATCAACCGTCGCGAGTCCGTCGATCTCCAGATTGGCGTCCCCGCCGTCCGTCGCGTAGAGCACGCCATTGACGTACACCGCTGCGTCCTCGTTTTCGTCGTCGCCCGTCAGCGCGACGTCGTCCGACGACGTGACCAGCCAGAACCGGTCCGCGGTTCGCGCGTCGTCGACGGTCCCGATCTCGACCGGTGCCGCTCCCTCGTCCGCATTGAGGCTCACGTCACCGCCGCGATGATACCACTGGACCGTCGCGTCGTCACCGGTCACGTGCACGCCCGCTGTTGCCTCTTCCGCCTCGAACTCGACATCACCGTCGCCGTACACGTACAGCTCGCCGTCGCCAGCGACAGTGATCGTCGCGGGCGCGTCGTCGGCGTCGACGTCGAGATCGCCGTCGAGACGCAGGTGCAGTTCGTCCGCCGCCGTGTCGGTGTCCACCACGACTTCGGCCGGACCGCCGTCTCCCGTCACCGTCAGATCGCCGCCGAAGTCGACGTACGTCTCCCCGTCGGCGACCAGCTCCAGCGTGGCGTTCTCGACGACTGCGTCGTCGGGGATCGACGCGTGGCCGTCGATCCGCTTCGACGCCCCGTCCGAAAGCGAGACGTCGTACGTGTCCGGATCGTTGGGACCGGCGTCGTCGATAGTGGCGTGCCGGCGGTCGATCTCGCCGCTGAGATCCGGCGGACGCTCCACGGTCGCGTATTCCATCAGCTCGCCCGTTACGCTGATGTTGCCTGCCCTGTCGATCGCCCGTTCGTTCGGCCGCAGGTCGCCGCTCGTGAGCAGGTCACCGCGGACGGTCAACTGGTCGAGCTGTCCGGTGGCGGTCCCGTCGATCTCGTCGGCCGAGTGGACCACCACTCCCTCGCGTGCGCTCTCCGACGGCGGGCCGTCACGCGAGTCGTACGCCTCGGCGAACAGGTAGTGGACGTCGTCGATGACGAACGACGTGTCGACGTTCAGGCCGACTGCGGACTCCGTCACCTCGGAGCCGTCACGTTTCGTCGGGAGGCTGGCCTCGACCTCGTCGTCGTCGACTCTCGTCACCTCGGCCTCGGTCCGGGTCTCGAAGAACTCCTCCCACGCCCCGGCGTACGTGCTCTCGACGGTGATGGTGACGTTGCCGCCGACGAGCGGGTTTCCGGCATCCTCAGTTGGGAAGCGTCGGTCCGGCGGCCCCGACGAACGGACGCGGAATCCGTTCTCGAGGCGGTCGCCGGACGACAGAGTCACGAGCGGGAGCGTCAGCGTCTCGCCACGGTAGTGGAACTCCGGCGGCGACACCATGCGGCTGTGGTCCCCGTCCAATCGCCACACCCCCCCGCCCTGGTACGCGACGGTCGTTCCGTCGTGTTCGTACACGAGCGCGTTCATCTCGACGTCGATCTCGGTCGCGTTCGCGGGATCGTCCTCGGGCTCGACCTCGATCGTCATGACCCCGTCGTCGGTCGTTCGCGCCGGGCCGCCGAGCCCCGGGTCGACGTGTCGGCTCGTCGCGTCGCCGTGTGCGACGAGGCTCACCGCCGAATCCACCTGCGTCATCCCGATTTCGGCCTTCTGGAGCTCCGCGGTCGACCGCGAGTCAGCGAACGCGACCGACCCGATCGCGACGGTCGACCCGACGACCGCCATCGTGATCCCGAGGATCAACACCGCACCGAGCACCTCGCTCTGTCCCCGGCGGGTCGGATACATGCGGAACGGTTCGGCGTCCGCCGTGTTATGTGTACGCCTCCGATTTTCAGAATCGATACGCCCCGCGTCGATCCTACCGGTCCACGACCACCGGCGTCCCGGAGACGTGGAGATACGTTACCCGCGGGACGTCGCTGCCGAACACGGGGTCCGTCCCCGCGAGCGCCTCGTCGAAGTGCACCGTCCCGCCCGACTGCAGCGTCGTCCGGCCACCGATCACGGCGCCGTACACCGACCCGTCGGATCGAACGTCGACGATTCCCGTCCCACCCCGGTCGCTCGGGGCGTAGATCACGCCGACGAACGTCCCGCCGTTGCTCACCGTGATCGTGGCGTCGCGAGTGCCGTACACCCACAGCCGGCTCGCAACGTCGCCGGCGATGGTCACTTCACCGCCGCGAACCGCGACGTCGCCCGCGACGAACGCCCGGACCTGCCCCCCGTCGCCGACCACCTCGACCTGCTCCCCGGAGAGGTCCAGGTCGCCGTCGACCGCGAGTCGGACGTCGCCGTCGGAGACGTCCAGCCGGAGGACCCGGTCGTCGATCTCGACCGCCTCGAGGGAGTAGCTTCCGGCGGGTAGCACGAGCGCTTCGTCGTGGTCCTCGGGGCTCGCGAACCGCGATCCGTCGATCGCGTCGACCGCGTCGTTGTCGTTCTCGGAGCGGAGCGCCGCGATCTCGCCGTGAACGAGCGGGTCGATCGGGCCGACCGCGCTCACGCTGGCGTTCCGAGCGGTCCAGCCCGTCACCTCGGCGTTGCCGGCGAGATCGAGCGAGTCGCCGTACGAGGCGTTCCCGTGGACCGTCGACCCCGCGATATCGACCGATCCGCCGGCTTCGACGTCGCCGAACACCTCGGCGCCGCCCCGAAGCCGGAGGTCGCCGACGACGCCCACTCGACCGGCCGTCCCGCGCGCCTCGGGGTCGGAGTACGGGCCGACGGCCGAGTCGTAGCTGTCGGTGAACGCGGACCCTCCGGCACCGCTGATCTCGAACCGGTCCGTCGCGGTGCCGACCGCCGCGTCGCGGATCCGACGATCCGGATCGTCGGTGACGAGCCGGAGCGTGACGCTGCCGATCTCGTGGTCGTAGCTCACGGTGCCGCCGGTGCGCGCCTCGAAGAACCGTCCCCACGCCTCGTAGTAGTCGCTCTCGACGGTCACGGTGACGGTCTCGGCGGACAGTGGGTTCCGTCGGTCCGGATCCGTCGGATCGGGGTGGATCCGCTCGGTGGCTCCGGCCCGAGTCACGACCGCCTCGCCCCCGGTCGCGGATCCTCTCTCCACGTACGGGACCGGCATCGTGAACGTACTCCCGCGGTAGTGGACCGGCGGCGGCGACACCATGCGGCTGTGGTCTCCGTCCGACCGCCAGACGCCACCGCCCTCGTAGGAGACGGTCGCGTCGCCGGCCCGGTAGGTGACGCCGCCGAGGGGACGGTCGACGAGCGTCTCGGTCACCTGTCCGCCCGAGGCGTCACGCAGTTCGATCCGGAGCCGGCCCTGGTCCGGTTCGACCGTCGTCGATCCGCGGCCGTCACGCGGCAGCGTCACCGCCCGGGAGTCCGCGTCGCCGGCGCTCACGAGCGTCGTCTTCGAGGCGAAGCCGGTCAGCGAGGTCTCCGCGTTCCGAAGGTCCGCCTCGGCCCGTCGGTCGTCCAGCACCACCGCCCCAACGGCGACCGTCGCCGCGACGACGAGGAGGGAGAGTCCGAACACGAGCACCGTTCCGACCAGCTCCGACTGCGCGCGGTCGACGGCGAGCGGTCGGCGACGGAACGAACGGACCATCGTTTATGATAGCATCCGAGCGGGCTTAAGCGCGCGTGAGATGGGATATCACGGCGTCTCGGCGGCATCCGCCCGCACGGTTTCGCTCGCGGGGCGGACCCGAATCCGAACACTGGACGGATCGAGAACGTCGAATCCCGCAGCGTCCGCCCGTTCGCGAACGGCCTCTCCGGTGTCGGTGCCGTCGGCAGCGATGGCCGCGTTCGTCGTTTCGAGCCGATCACGGAGTCCCGCGACCGCTCCATCCGGAACTGGTTATCCGGTCCGACGAGAGACGCGCCACGTCGTCGCGCCCGTGTACGACCACTTCTCGATCTCGAGGTCGGAAACGGAGTCCTGCAGCTGGACGATGAGGGCGCCGATCTCCTTCGGTGAGAGGCCGACGTCGTCGGCGATGAACTTCGCTTTGAAATACGCTTCGCCGTCGGCAGCCTCCTCGCGGAGGAACTCGGCGAGCCGCTCGGCCTTCGAGCGGTCGTCGGTCGTGTCGTCCGGTCCGGCCGTCGTGTCGGGAGGGGAGTTCGTGGTACTCATGGGCGGATCACTCGTGGTCGGATGGGAGGTTGTGTTCGTGGCCGATGACGACACACGCCATGTGGAGGGCCAACAGCGCGAGGAGCACCTCGGAGCCATCGACGGTGTACGCCGCGGGGACGTACAGCAGCGGGAGGAACACGGCCGCCCAAAAGGCGGTGGCACGGACGCCGCCGACGGTCAGACGACGGAACTGCGTGGCGGCGACCCGCGCCGGGGTGCGGACGGTCGGGGGGAACTTTTCGGTTGACATCGGAATCACCTGCTCACTCCATCCATGGACTGGCACCCCCATATAAATGCCAGAGCGTTGCCGTGGCTTCGGGTCGATTAACGGTTTCGGCCGACGTTTTCACACCGTTCACCGGTCCGAACGAACGTTTTACGAACGCTTTAGATCCGGTTAGATAGTTTATACACTCTTCTAAAACGTTCTTCCTATACCGGCTTGCCGTGTCGCGCGGGCCGTGATCGAGGCGGAACCGACCCCGGAACCTCGGCGATCGCCCGGGGCGTCGGTCGTTTCTTCCCGACGGAGGCGTTCCGTTCGCCTCGCGGGCAGCTGGCGCGCACACGAGATACGGCCATCCGCCTCGTCCTCCGTTCGAATCGGCTACACTGGTGGCGAACCGACCGAGCTCGCGGGGGCGACGGCGACGACAACGCGCGGGGGATGACTTATCCCGGTTGGAGGGTATCACCCGGCATGGAGTTCTCCAACACCGACGGCGTCGCGGGACGGGAGATCGTCGAGACGCTCGGCGTCGTCCGCGGAAACACCGTTCGTGCGCGCAACGTCGGCCGCGACATCACCCAGGGGCTTCGCAACCTGGCGGGCGGCGAGCTGAAGGGATACACGGAGCTGATGACGGACGCCCGCGATCAGGCACAGGGTCGGATGGTGGAGGAGGCGGAGTCGCTCGGGGCCGACGCCGTCGTCAACGTGCGATTCACCACGTCCTCCATCGCCGACAGCGGCGCCGAGATCCTCGCGTACGGCACCGCCGTCCGCCTGCGGTAGCACGCCGACACTTGGTCCGTTCCTGAGCCGATCTCACTCGGTGGACTCGACGTCGACCGCGTCGCGCTCGACGGCCAGCCGGAACGTCGGCACGGTGCGGTAGACGACCTCGACGACGTTCTTCCGCCGGAGGCTCCGGAGCGCCCGACGAACGTCGGCCGCTTCGGGATCGATGTCGTACGCCGCACGGAGCTTGTTCAATACGCTCACTACCGACTCCGACCGTTCGCCGGGACCGGCGACGACCGCGAACACCTGCGCTTCGAGCGCCGGGACGCGGATGACGTCCGGAACGCCACCCGCCGCCTCGTCCGCCTCGATCCCGGGCTCGACGTCGACCAGCTCGTTCGCCTCGGCGGTCGCCCGGATCAGGGAGTCGTCGTCGCGGTAGTAGTACTCCGTGAGGTGGGTCTCGAGGTACTGATGGACCTCGCTTCCCCCCTCGACCCCCCACGCCTCCTCCAGCTCCGAGTTCTTGGTCGGCTGGAGTCGGACGACGTCGGCGAGCCGGGCGCGTTCCTCGTCGGTGAGGCTCATGCCCCCTCGACCGCGCTCGCCGCACGAACGATCGTCTCCTCGTCGAACTTCCGGCCCACCAGCTGGAGCCCGACCGGGAGTCCGTCCGCCTCGCCGGCCGGCACGGAGATCGCCGGGAGATTCGCGAGGTTGACCGGCGTCGTGTTCGCGTCGGCGAGATACATCCGGAGCGGGTCGTCGAGGCTCTCGCCCAGCTCGAACGGGAGCACCGGCATCGTGGGCGAGGCGACGACGTCGACCGTCTCGAACGCCGCCTCGAAATCCTGCCGCACCCACGCCCGGGCGTCCTGCGCCTTCCTGTAGTACTTGTCGTGGTACCCCGCCGACAGCGCGTACGTACCGAGCAGTATCCGGCGTTTGACCTCCGCACCGAACGCCTCGCGGGTCTCCGCGAACGACTCGTTCCAGTTACCGTCGCCGTCGCCGCGATGCCCGTACCGTACGCCGTCGAACCGCGCGAGGTTCGAGGACGCCTCCGAGGTCGCGATCACGTAGTACGCCTGGACGGCGTGCTCGACGGACGGCAGGGAGATATCCGTCGTCTCCGCGCCCTGCGCCTCCAGATCGGCGATGGCGTCCTTGACGGTCTCGACGACGCGCTTGTCGGCCCCGTCGAACAGCTCCGCTGGGACGCCGATGGTGAGGCCGTCAACGTCGCCGTCTGCAGCGGCCGCGTACGAGGAGTCCGCGCCCGCCTCACGGGTCGTGCCGTCGTTGGGATCCGGACCGGCGATGACGTCGAGTACGGTCGCCGCCTCCACGACGGTGTCCGCGATCGGTCCGATCTGCTCGAGGGAGTTCGCGTACGCGACGAGCCCGTACCGTGAGACGAGCCCGTACGTCGGCTTGATCCCGACGACACCGCAGAACGCAGCCGGACAGCGGACGGAGCCGCCGGTGTCGGAGCCGAGCGCGACGTCGACCTCGCCGGCCGCGACCGCGGCGGCCGACCCACCCGAGGACCCGCCGGGAACGCGTTCGGGATCGACCGGGTTCCGCGTGGGACCGAACGCCGACGTCTCCGTCGTCGTGCCCATGCCGAACTCGTCCATGTTCGCCTTGCCCGCGATCGTCGCGCCCGCGTCGAGCAGCCGGTCCACGACGGTCGCGGAGTACGGGGGGACGTAGTCCGCGAGCATCTCCGAGCCGCAGGTGGTCCGAACGCCCGCCGTCGAGATGTTGTCCTTGATCGCCACGCTCCGACCCGCGAGCGGGCCGGACGGCGCGCCGTCGATCGTCTCCTCGGTGATGAAGACGTTGAGGTTCGCCGACATCTACGACACCTTCGGACCCTTGAAGAAGCCGTCCTCCGTCTCCGCGGCGTTCGCGAGCGCCGCCGACTGTGAGAGCCCCGCCTTGGTTTCGTCGGCCCGCATCACGTTTACCAGATCCTCCTCGCGGTCGACCTCGGGCACCTCGTCGAGGGCTTCGAAGTACTCCAAAATCTCGCCGAACTCGTCAACGAACGCCTCGACCTCGGACTCCTCGAGGCGCACCCGAGCGAGCTCGGCGACGTGTTTTACCTCCTCGGCGTCGACGGCGGATGCGGCGTCCGCGCCGCGTTCGCCGTCCGACTCGGACGTATCGCTCATACCGAGAGGTGTTCCGGACCGGGAGTAAGGGTTTCGGAACCGTCGGCCCGCGCCCGCGGTGGGTCAGGGATCGTTCGATCTGCGCGTCGATCCGAACCGCGCGGTCCGGCCGAGACCGGAGGGTACAATCCGCCGGGCGAGAAACGGCGAGCCGACCGAATGAACTGGGCGTATCGGCACACTGTGTTGACGTTGTGCCTGCTGGCGTTCTTCGTGACGTACTTCGCGCGGCTGGCGATCAGCCCCGTCGTGCCGTTCATCGTCACCGACTTCGACGTCACGAACACGGCGATCGGCCTCGCGCTGTCCGGGATGTGGCTCGCGTACGGGACCTCGCAGTTCCCGAGCGGCATCCTCGCGGACCGCTACGGCGAACGGCCGGTGATCGCCGTCGCCGTCGGCGGCACGACCGTCGCCAGCCTGCTGCTCGCGTTCGCGCCCGCCTATCCGGCGTTTGTCGTCATCGCCGTCCTGCTCGGGCTGCTCGCGGGGCTTCACTACGCGGTTGCGACGACCCTGCTTTCCCGGACGTTCGACGACATCGGCACCGCGATCGGCCTCCACTCGGTCGGCGGGCCGCTCGCCGGGCTGGTCGCGCCGGTCGCGGCCGCGTGGGTCGGCGTGAGGTACGGCTGGCGGCCGGCCGTGGCGCTCGCAACGCTCGTCGGCGTCCCGGTCTTCGTCCTGTTCGTGGCCCGTGTTCGACCGACCGCGCCGCGGCGTCCGGACCAGCCGATGCGCGACAGACTCCAGATCGGACCGCTCGTCGAGCTGCTCTCCCGGCCGTCGATCCTGCTCCCGCTGTTCGTCGCGATGGTCGGGACGTACGTCGTGCAGGGGATGATGTCTTTTCTCCCGACGTTTCTCGTCGAGTTCCGCGCGTACTCGCCGGCGGCGGCGGGCGCCGTCTTCTCTGCGTTCTTCGTCGTCCGTGCGGTCGCACAGGTCGTCATCGGTCGGCTCTCGGACTTGATCGGCCGTGACGCCGCGATCGGCGGCGCGATGCTCGCCGGCGCCGTCGGTACCGTGGGATTCGTCCTCCTGCCCGGACCGCTCGGAGTCGCGGTCGCCGTGCTGCTCGCGGGGTCCGGTGCCAGTTTCTTTTCGGCGGTCGACCCGCGGTTCATGGACGCGCTCGGCGACGCGGAGCGCGGTGCCGGGTTCGGACTCGTCAGAACCGTCTACGGAGTGGTCGGCTCGGCCGGCTCCATCGGCGTCGGACTCGCCGCGGACGTGTTCGGCTGGGGCGTCTCGTTCGGTCTGCTTGCGGGGCTATTCGCGCTCGCGCTCGCCGCGCTCGCCGCGAACGCGCTGCTCGGAACGGGATACTGAGCGTCGTCGCGACTGTCCGGCCAGGCGCCGTCGGGACCGTCGACACGTCGCGGTTGAAACGAAGTGCTGGTCCACCGTCGAACGACACATTGACGCCGCACCGCGGCACGAATCAGGCATGAGCCAGCAGCCGGACGTCGTCGTCCTCCGCGAGGGGACGGAGGGGCTGTCGATGGAGTCGTACGCCGAGACGCTCCGTGAGCGCTTACCGGAGCGGGAGGTCGCGCTCGCACGAACCCCGGACGCGGAGCGGGAACTCGTCTCCCGTGCGAGGGTCGCAACGGGGAAGACGATCGGCGAGTCGCTCGCGGCACAGGGGGATCGGCTCGAACTGTTCGCCTGCACGTTCGCCGGAACCGACCACGTGCCAGTGGAGGCGCTCGTCGACCGCGGGGTGACGGTCACCAACGCCGGCGGGATCCACGCCCCGGGGATCGCCGAGCAGACGATCGGGCACGTGCTTGCGTTCGCCCGGCGGCTTCACGAGGGGTGGCGCCGGAAGTCGAACGCCGAGTGGCGACATTTCCAGTCGTACGAACTCGCGGACAGCACGGTGACGGTGGTGGGCCTCGGCGCGATCGGGACCCACGTCGTCGACCGGCTGGCGGGGTTCCAGGTGGAGACGATCGGCGTCCGCCACACGCCGACGAAGGGTGGACCGACCGACGAGGTGGTCGGGTACGATTCGGCGGCGATCCACGACGCCCTCGCGCGGAGCGACTACGTCGTGCTCGCCTGCCCGCTCACCGATCTCACGCGGGGACTGATCGGTGAGGCGGAGCTGGCGACGCTGCCGCCACACGCGGTCGTCGTCAACGCCGCCCGCGGCGGGGTGATCGACACCGACGCGCTCGTCTCCGCGCTGCGGACGAGCGGGATCCGTGGCGCCGCACTCGACGTCACCGAGCCGGAACCGCTCCCCGCCGACCATCCGCTGTGGACGCTGGAGAACTGTCTGATCACGCCTCACACTGGCGGACACACGCCGAAACACTGGGACCGGCTCGCCGACATCGTCGCCGAGAACGTCGCGGCGCTGGACGACGACGGTCCGCTCAGAAACGTCGTCGGCACACCCGACGGATGACGGACGACACCAGCCGGACCGTGATTTCATTCCCATGACAAAGCGAGACTTTTACCTCGGAAATCGGCAAATCGACGACTCGACCTGATCTATATCGCACAAACGCCACACGTATGAACACCAAAGTCGTATCAAGTAGATTAAATATACAATTAATACCACACAGCGCCTCTGATAGCGAGGTGAATACGGGTGACGACAGAAACGGCAGCGGTCACTGAAGCAGGCAACGCGGAAAGCGCCGGAGAGAAACCAACCGAGAGATCTAATACTGAAGGCTAAAAGTTCATGAGGTTCGCGTATCTAGCCTCAACACGGTGACGCTGGAGAACGTCTCAGCGGATCATCTCCGTCAGGTACTGGAACAGATCGAAGAAGCTGCTGCGTCGGAG
>LFFM01000071.1_pt1 | contig 56274 bp, 57 predicted proteins | sample 643131 | NCBI WGS metagenome assembly LFFM01 (sample SAMN03777445, study PRJNA286221) | soda lake metagenome | biome: soda lake; feature: Kulunda steppe; material: water; isolation source: sample Tc-Br brine of Tanatar trona crystallizer | place: Russia: Kulunda steppe | collected 2011-07 | reverse complement strand
GGCACGTCGGCGTCCGGCTTCGAGCCGATCGGAACGGGTGGCGAGCCCTTTGACGGCACGTTCGACGGGAACGGATTCACAGTGGAGGGGCTCACGATCGACCGGCCGAACGGGGAAACCGTCGGCCTGTTCGGCGTCGTGGGGGCGGACGGAACGATCTCGAACGTCGAACTCCTCGATGCGAGCGTCTCCGGGTCCACGTCCGTCGGGGCACTCGTGGGGCGGAACTCCGGAACGGTCGTCGACGCAGGCGTCGAGGGGAGCGTGATGGGGATGACGTCGCCCATCGAGGGAGGTCCCCGAAACATCGGCGGGGTGGCCGGCAGCAATGACGGCACCATCGATCGATCGAGCGCGGTCGTCACGGTGCTCGCCGATGACGGGGGCGGTGTCGGCGGCCTCGTCGGGAACAACGGCAACGACGGTACCGTCGTCGACGCGGTCTCGGAGGGAACCGTGACTGCGCCGGGGGCGTCGTCGAGCATCGGCGGGCTCATCGGTTTTACCGCCGGATTACAGGGCGGAGATAGCGTTCTTCGCTCGCACTCGACCGCCGACGTGAGCGCGAATGACGCCGAGGCGGTCGGCGGACTCGTCGGCAACGCGGGTGCGTGGGCGGAGGTGATAGATTCGTCGGCCACGGGCGACGTCGTCGGTGACGGTCGAACCGGCGGGCTCGTCGGCGACACGGAAAGCGACGTGTATCGCTCGTTCGCGACCGGAGACGTCGAGGGGGGCGAGATGTCCGGCGGGCTCGTCGGACGCAGCTTCGGCCCCATCGTCGACTCGTACGCGACGGGAAACGTCACCGACGTGGACGGCTTCGGCGGGCTCGGCGGGCTCGGCGGGACACTCGAAGGGAGCGCGGCGACCTCCTACGCGTCCGGTGAGATCGCCGGCGAGGGGAACGGTGGCTTCGCCGGAACGGTCGCCGACACCGAGGCGGTGAACGACGCGTACTGGGACGTCGAGACGAGCGGGACGACGGTCGGGATCGGCGATGTCGATGGACCTGGTACCCCCGAGGACGCGGACGGCATCACCGGCCTCGAAACGGCTGAGATGCAGGGCGCGGCGTCCGTCGAGAACATGGCGCTCGCGTTCAACCCGATCTGGATCGCGACCGACGACTACCCCCGGCTCGTCAGGCAGGTCGACGACTACTCGCTCGCCGTCGACGAGGCGGAGCTGGAGATCGACGAGACGGCCGAATCGACCGTGACGCTCACGCTCACGGACGGGACGGCCCTGACGGCCACCGAGTCGGCGGCGTACTCGATCGACGAGGGCGACGTCGCGGCAGTCACCGACGGCGGCATCGTAACCGCGGCCGACGACGGCGAGTTCGACCTCGTCGCCGCGGCCAGCGGGTTCAGCGACGCGGTTTCGATGTCGGTTCTCGCCGCGGAGCCCGAAAGCACGCCGTCGAGTTCGTCGAGTTCATCGACCTCCTCGTCCTCGTCGACGCCCGAGCCCACGCCGACTCCTTCCCCGACGCCCACGCCAACTCCTTCCCCGACGCCCACGCCGACTCCTTCCCCGACGCCCACGGAGACCGTATCCGAGTCTGATCCGGAACCGACTCCCACCGAGGAGCCGGAAGCCACCGAGGAGCCTGACGAGGCGAGCGCCGCGCCGGCGACGACCGCCGGCCGCTCGGTTTCGTTCTCACAGGCCGCAGTTGGCGGGAGTGCCGCGGCGCTCGGGGGATGGATCGGGCTCGTGCTGTTCTCGCGAACCGAGCTGTTTGCGTCGGCCATCCCGGCGAGAGTCGCGACCGCGATCGCGGCCGTCCCGGGCACGACCAGCTACGTTCTCGCCGAACCCGAACAGGCGGCGTTCGTCATCGCGGGGACGAGGACACGACCCGGCGGGGAGGGGGATGTTCGCGACGGAATCGGTGACTCCGCGGACGGAAGCGGTGACGCCCGTCCAACGATCGTCGCCGGCGGAACGCTCACCGTCGAGGTGACCGTCGAGAACAAAGGTGACGTCTCCGGCGCTCGGGAGGTGACGCTCACGCTCGATGATGCCGTCGACGTGACGACGCTCGACCTCGACGCACACAGCTCGGAGACGGGATACCTCGAGTACCGAACGACACGCGACGACGCCGGAAAGACGCTCGGGTTCACGGTCGACTGTGAGACCGACGCCGCCGACGTCGATGTCGACGTATCCGACGCGACCGCGGAAGACACGAGCGCAGACGACACCACGACTCACGATCCAATGAATGAGACGACGATCGGCGACCGGGCGGGCACCGACGGCGAAACGACCGACGAAAGCGACGGCGAAACGACCGACGAAAACGACGGCGAAACGACCGACGAAAGCGATGGAGACGGCGACGATATCGATGAGGGAACCCGAACGGGACCCATCGATCGGATATGGATGGCGAAAGGGAAGATCCTCGCGTACGTCGCCGGGATCATCATCATCTACATCGGCGCGACCAACTTCGGGGATAACCGGTTCGCCGGCGGGTTGGGACTGTTCCTCGGAGTGATGGCGCTACCGATCGTCCGCGCACAGCTCCCGACGTCGACCCGGGTGCTGATCAGCCGATACGGAAAGGTGCTCGTCGTCATCCTCGCGGCGGTGTTCAGCGGCGCGCTCTTCGACACGACGGCCGTCGTCGAAGCGGTGCGGACCCTGCTTCCGTGACCGGAACGTGACCGCGTCACCGATGGAGTGACCGGAGGGAACCGTCACCTACCCCGAACTGAACTCACCGAGGCCCGATCCGACCACGTTCTACCACTCATCAACGGTTTCGGTGTTTCCTCTCGCTCCACAAAGCCTGAGTTGATCTCGTCCAAACAGCCGCTTAGGCGGCCGTTTTCGGGCAGGTGTCAGTTTAAAACGAACCGGATCTCTTTTCAATCCGTATCTGAACACCGCCAGCGCCTGAACGCAATTGAAAAAGCGGAACTTCGGAAGCGGTCGACGGCGAGCGGCTCAGTCGTCGGCGGGAGTCTCGCCGGGTCCGTCGTCGACGTTGATCGCGATCTCCGCGGCGGCGGCCTTATATTCGGGAATCTTCGCGCGTTCGTCGAGCACGTCGTTCGTGAGCCGGTTGGCCGAGGCGGCCGCAAAGTGTGGCGTCGTCCAGACGACGCCCTCCTTCGTGTCCTCGGTCACCTGCGCTTTCACCTCGATCTCGCCGCGACGCGAGCGGAGCGTGACGACGTCCCCGTCCTCGATGCCGTAGTCGTCGGCGTCGTTCGGATGAACGTCGACGAAGTTCTCCGGACGCTGACGGTTGAGCGTCGGCGATCGCCGGCTCATCGTCCCCGTGTTGTAGTGTTCCTCCAGCCGGGCGGTGGTGAGGATCAGCGGGTACTCCTCGTCGGGCACCTCGGCAGGGGGTTGGTGGCGGACGCCCTCGATCCGCCCGAGGCCGCTCTCGGTGTCGAACGAATCCGCATAGAGGTACTGGTCGCCCTCGTCGCCCGGCTCGTAACAGGGCCACTGGATTCCCTCCTCGCCGAGCGCCTCGTAGGTGATGCCGTGGTAGATCGGACAGACCGCCCGTAGCTCCTCGAAGACCGCCTCCTCGTCCGCAAAGCGGAAGTCGGCCTCGCCGAAGAGCCGGCTGCCGACCTCCATCAGGATCTCGAGGTCGTGTTTCGTGTTCGGGAGGACCTTCTCGACGCCGCGCATGCGCTGGACCCGCCGGTCGGTGTTGGTGACCGTGCCGCCACGCTCCGCCCACGTCGTCGCCGGGAGGACGACGTCGGCGAGCTTCGCGGTCTCCGTCATGAAGATGTCCTGCACGCAGAGGAAATCGAGATCCTCCTCGAAGCGTTTCTCAGTCTCGTTGCCGTCCGGTTCGCTCATGATGGGATTTTCACCCATCACGTACAGGCCGTGGACGGTGTCGCCGATCGCGTGGGAGATCTCGACGTTCGTGAGCCCCGGCTCGTCGGGGACCTCGAAGCCCCATTCCTCCTCGACCGACCGTCGGGCCTCGTCGTCGTCGACGAGCTGGTAGCCGGGGAGTACGTTCGGCATCGCGCCGACGTCACAGGTTCCCTGCACGTTGTTCTGGCCGCGAAGCGGGTTGACGCCCGTGCCGGGCTTGCCGAGGTTGCCGGTGATCAACGCGAGGTTGATCTCGTTTTGGACGTTGTCGACCCCGCAGGTGTGCTGAGACATTCCCATCCCGGTGAAGATGGCGGCGTTGTTCGCCATCGCGTACTTCTCGGCAGCGAGTTTGATCTCCTCAAGCGGGACGCCACACTCCTCGGCGGCCGCCTCCTCGTCGAAGTCGGCAAGGGTCTCCTTGAGGTGCTCGAAGCCCTCGGTGCGCTCCTCGATGAACGTCTCGTCGATCCAGCCCTTCTCGGGCTCGGCCTCGTGGCGATCGAGGATCGTCTTGAGGACGACGTTGAGAAGCGGGATGTCGGTGCCGGGATTCAACTGGAGGTGCTGGTGGCGTTCCGTCTCGTCGATCTTGAACGAGCGCGTCGTCTTGTTCTTGTGTGGATCCACCTGAATGACGGTCGCGCCCTCAAGCACCGCCTGTCGGAAGTACTGGCTGTTGGCGATCGGGTGCTGCTCGCCGGGGTTCGCGCCCTGGATCCAGAGGACGTCCGCCGACTCCTCCAGGTCCGCCATGCTGTTGGTCATCGCGCCCTGGCCGAGGCTGGTTCGGAGCGCCCAGACGGTGGAGGCGTGACACATCCGCGTGCAGTTATCGACCTGGTTCGTGCCGTACCGACGGGCGAGCTTCTGGAGGAGGTAATTCTCCTCGTTCATCGTCTTCGAGGAGCCGAAGAATCCCATCCCGTCCGAGCCGTGCTCCTCGCGGATCCGTTCCATCTCCGAGACGATCCGGTCGTACGCCTCCCCCCACGTCGCCTCCCGGAACTCCCCGTCCTCCTTTATCAGGGGGTCGGTCAGCCGGTCCTCGTGGCCGACGACCTGCGTGGCCGCGCCACCCTTGATGCAGACGCGACCCTCGTTCACCGGCGCGTCACCCCACGGCATGAACCGCATGTCTCCCGGATCGTCCTCCCCGGGCTTGACCTGGATACCACAACCCACGCCGCAGTACGGGCAGATCGTCTTCACCGGCTCGGCGCCCTCACTTGACATGGATCTCACCTCCGGATCGTGTGCTCATATGTCATGATCTACGTGGCACGACTGATGAGTGTGTCGGTGGCTGGTGGAAGGTCGGCGGCCGGAGAACCGTTTTGGGCGTCGCAGCCCTCGGTGCCCACATGAGCCTCACCGCCGAGGACGTCGATGCCTACGTTACGGCCTACCGCGAGGAGGAGCCGCTGTATCCCGTCGAGCAGGATTCCGTCGAGTCGCTTCCGAAGGCGTTCCGGACCGGCGAGTACGGGAGACGCGACGTCGAATGGGTGGTGCGGTGGTACTACCGTCGGTATCTCGGCGGGTATCCGGACGACGAACGGCGCCGGGCCGAGGACCGATTTTCGGATGCACAGTTCGAGACGGTGCGTGACGCGGTCGAACTCGCCGTGGAGGCGGAGCCGGACGACTACCGAGACGCGATGGACGCACTCACCGCGCTTCCGGGAGTCGATCTCCCCGTCGCGTCCGCGTTCCTCGCGTTCGCTCACCCGGACGACTTCCTCGTCGTCGGCGACCGCGAGTGGCGCGTCGTCTCCCAGCTCACGGCGCTCGAGGAGTCCTATCCGGATCCTCCCTCGTATGCGGCGTACGACCGCTATATCGGGGCGTCACGCGGGCTTGCGGCCGAGTTCGACTGCAACCTCCGCCAGCTGTACATGGTCGTCTGGCGACGCTGGAAGGAACAGTTCGACGAGCGGTAGCGCTCGATTCCGTCAGATCAGCTGTGCTCACGTCCGAAGCCACGCCTTCGGGTGTTCGGCACGGAGATGTGCCTGATACGCCCGGATCAGCGTCGGATAGGAGTCGGCGACGTGGTGCCACCCGCAGTGCTCACAGCTTCGTTCGACCGCGTCGTCGCCGCTTCGGACGTATCCGCCCCGTCTATACGTTACCATCATCGATTCACGAACTCGCGCTCGCTTGATCGACTCGAGGGGTTCAAGCGACATCAATTCGTCGGCAAATGTAGGTCGGAATACACGGCGATGACCGACGGAATCGATCGTTTCACCCGTGTCGGGTCGAACCGCCGACGTCCTCACGTCGGCACGCCGGTGACCGTTTCGACCGCTTCGGTGACGACGTCCGCGATCTCGTGGATCGACTCCTCGCTCGTGACGAACGGCGGACCAAGCAGCAGATGATCGCCGGCCGCGCCGTCGACCGATCCGCTCCCCGGATAGACGTACACCCCGCCATCGAGACACGCTTCGAACATCCGCTTTCCAACCTTTCGGGTCGGATCGAACGGCCGCTTCGTCTCGGCGTCGGCCACCAACTCGATCCCGTACATCAGCCCGAGACCACGGATATCCCCGACGTGAGGATGTGATTCCAGCGGCTTCAGTGCGCCCCGTAACTCCCTCCCGAGCGTTCGGACGTCCGCCAACAGCTCCTCATCATACCGGGCGACGACGTGGTCGGCGACGGCGGTCGAGAGGGGATTGGCGCTGAACGTGTGACCGTGGGTGAACGCGTGGTCCGAATCGGCATCGAAGGGTTCGGCGATCCGTTCGTGGACGATCGCCGCGGCGATCGGGGCATAGCCGCCGGAGAGTCCCTTTCCGACCGTGAGAACGTCGGGGACGACGTCGGCGTGATCGACGGCGAAAAACTGCCCGGTACGGCCGAACCCCGTCATCACCTCGTCGGCAATGAGGAGCACGTCGTGGCGGTCACAGATCCGTCGAACCTCCCGGTAGTATGCCGGATGCGGGTGCACAGCGCCGAGCGTGGAGCCGGATACCGGCTCCGCGATGAACGCCGCAACGGTCTCGGGGCCCTCACGCGTGATCGCCCGCTCCAACTCGCGTGCCGCGGCGACGGCCTGCTCCGCGGGCGTTCCATCGTACGGCCAGCGGTAGGGATACGCCGCGGGGATTCGTGGATTGTTTCGGAGCAGTGGGGCGAACGGGGCCGTACGGTCGGGCTTTCCGCTCACCGAAAGCGTGCCGACCGTGGCCCCGTGGTAGCTCCCATGCCGGCTGATGATCGTCTCCTTTCGTGCGTTCCCTCGCGCCAAGTGGTACGCGCGAGCGAGTTTGATCGCGGTTTCGTTCGCCTCGCTGCCTGAGTTGACGAAGAACGAAGCCGAGAGCGGGTCGGGCGTGAGTTCGTCGAGTCGCCTCGCCAGCCGCTCGGCCGGCTCGTTCTCAAAGTACGACGTCGAGACGTACGCGACGTCCTCCGCCTGTGTGGCCATTCGATCCGCGACGCCCGGTACCGAATGGCCGAGGTTGACGACGAGCGCACCCGAGGCCGCGTCGATGATCCGTTCGTCGTCGACGGTAACCAGAAATTCGTCATACGCGTGGTCGACGCGCGGGTTGTCGGGGCCGATCCCCGCACCCCACTTGTAGAAGGTCGACATGGGGTCATCTCACGGAGGCGGCTCTAGAACCTTGGCCCTGCGGCCGTTCCGGCGGGGTGACAAACGACTATGCCGGATCCCGGTCACCGACGAACGATGTTCGACCACAGCGCTTGGACCGACCCGTTCAAGATCGAGGAGGCCTACCCGGGGATCGAACGGCGGGTGTTGGCCGTGACCGACGGGATGATGACGGTTCATTATACCGTCGCGGAGGGAGCCGTGTTCCCGGCACACGAACACGAGACGACCCAGCAGTCCGTCTACGTCATCGAGGGAGAGATCGATCTCTTCGGCGACCACGAGACGACGCTCGGACGAGGTGATTCCTTCGTCGTCGGTCCGGGCGTCGAACACGGCATCGAGGGCGTCGCACCGCGAAGCGAGATCATCGACACCTTTTCACCCCCGATCGAGCGCTACACGGAGCGCTGACGTCCCCGCCGGGGTCCGCCGATCGGCACCCCCCGAGTTCGTAGGAGTGGCGTATGAAATACATGATTGTAAAAATATACGATTGCGAGTGAGGATCAACTACTGCGGATCTGATCGGCCGGAAAGAGTCGTTATTCGTAAGATCTGGGGTTTTAGAGTATTTATCATGAATTAACATCCTCGTACTTGTATTTATTAAATGTAATTGTCATGTAAATAGACTTACGGTCTTTCCAACTCATTATTCATACGGATCACGCCATGAAAGCCGTAGTGTATCAAGGGCCATACGAGGTGGCCGTAGAGGAGGTAGACGAACCGGAGCTCAAACACCCGAACGACGTCGTCGTCGACATCACGACCTCGTGCATCTGTGGATCGGATCTGCACATGTACGAGGGTCGAACCGCGGCCGAGGAGGGGATCATTTTCGGCCACGAGAACATGGGCGTCGTCTCGGAGGTCGGCGAGGCCGTCTCCACGCTGGAGGAGGGCGACCGCGTCGTCATGCCGTTCAACGTCTCCTGTGGATTCTGTCAGAACTGTGAGGAGGGATTCACCGGATTCTGTACGAACGTCAATCCCGGATTCGCCGGCGGCGCGTACGGATACGTCGCCATGGGGCCGTATCCGGGTGGACAGGCCGAGAAGCTCCGCGTCCCGTACGCGGACCACAACGCGCTGAAGCTCCCCGAGGGACGCGAACACGAGGATGCCTTCGCACTGCTCGCGGACATCTTCCCGACGGGATGGCACGGCACTCGGCTGGCCGACCTCCAGCCCGGCGAGTCCGTGGCCGTGTTCGGTGCGGGTCCGGTCGGGCTGATGGCCGCCTATAGCGCGAAGATCCAGGGCGCCTCCGAGATCTACGTCGTCGATCAGGTGCCCAGCCGGCTCCAGCTGGCCGAGGATCACTGCGACGCGCACGCCATCGACTTCACCGAGGGCGATCCGGTCGATCAGATCATCGACCAGCACGGCGGCATGGTCGACAAGGGCGTCGACGCCGTCGGCTACCAGGCGACAGACCCGGCGGACGTCGATCAGGACACCGAGGACTACGCGTACGACCCGGCCAAGGAGAATCCCGCGGTCGTGATCAACAACCTGATCCGCGTCGTGCGGCCGACCGGCCAGCTCGGCATTCCCGGTCTCTACGTCCCCGAGGACCCGGGCGCGCCGGACGACATGGCCGCGCAGGGCCGGCTCGGGATCGACTTCGGGAAGTTCTTCGAGAAGGGCCTCAAATGCGGTACGGGCCAGTGTAACGTGAAGTCGTACAATCGATACCTCCGGGACATGATCATCGAGGGCCGCGCGGACCCGAGCTGGGTCGTCTCCCATCGGGTCAGCATCGACGAGGCGCCGGAGATGTACGAGGCGTTCGACGCCCGCGAGGAGGGCGTCACCAAGGTCCTGCTCGAACCCTGAGCCACCGGCCTCCGAACGCTCCGTTTTTTATTTCGGCATCTCGTTGGCCCCCGACGGAGAACCCATCGTGGCCGAGTTCGGGAGTTCGATACGGCTTCTCGCCGACCGGGAGTTCGCGTCGCTAGCGGGCACGGCGTTCGCTCGCAGCCAGGCGTACTCGACGATCCTCATCGCGCTCGCGCTGTACGCCGACCTGTTCGGGACCACCGGGTTCATCGAAGGACTCTTCGGCACCGCCTTCGCAGCGGTCCAGCTGCTCATCGTTCTGCCACTGGGGCGGCAGGTCGACGTCGGCAACGCGAAGCGGTGGCTGCTCGGCGGGTTCCTGATCAACGTCGGGGTGTTCGTCGGCTTCATGCTCGTCGGCAACCCGGTCCACGTGATCCTCGTCCGAATGCTCCAGAGGCTCGGCGCGAGCGTGCTCTGGATCACGGGCGCGACGGTCATCGGCGAGATCAGTCCGGGGGGCGAACGCGGCCTCTGGCTCGGGCCGTACAATAACTGAACACATGTTTAGTCCGTATTTTTGAGTGTTAATAATTCGTAGCAGGTGGTGAGATCAGGTCGGCACGGAGCGGTTCCGAACGGCCATCGGAGGCGGTCTACCCGCCACCAATGAGACAGCACCCGAAGCACCATCATAGTGACATGAACGCAGAAACGTTCGTCTCGTGTCTGTTTGTCGAGCAAGCCCAAAGGTAACTCCGAGTCCGCCGACGTGTCAGCGACTCACTGCTGGCAAAAACAACAGATGAGAGTCGAATGACGCCGAGGATACGAGTAACGGCGGTTTGGCACCGTCCACAGAAATCGGAGATTTCTGATGGGCTGCACGAGAACTCTGTTCTCGTGAACGCCAGTCAGCCGCTGACCACGATGGCTGGCTTAAGGCTGTCATGTCCAGGAATCGCGATACTGCGTCGGGGTGCTTCCGAGACACCCGGGCATTGAGTTGCGGTGTCAATTTTGGTTTCACTCTCAAGGTCCTGAAAAGTGCGGGAAGCGACCGGAGGATCGTATGCGCGAGCCGGGACCTTCGCGAGTGAGGCGAGCGAAGGTACGGGTCGCAAACGACTGCAAGGAGTGCGCGAGCCGGGATTTGAACCCGGGCCATGAGCTTGGAAGGCTCAGGTCCTACCACTAGACCACTCGCGCGCATTCGGTCGAACACGCCGGTGGAATAAGGACCTTACCCTTTCGTTCCGCCGGTGGCCGATCCGCGGACCACGCCGTAACAGTTCCCGCTCGACACCCTGACGTCGACGGTGACGAGGTTGCTCTCAGCCAGATCCGTCTCGAACTCCGCGGGCGAGTAGATGTGATAATGGCGCGGAACGCGCTCGCCGCCGGGGAGCGTCCAATCGACGGTCGTGTCGAATCCGTCCTCACGGTCGAATTTGTCGTGTGCGGTGCTCCACGCGCTGACGAGCGCGGGCGCACCGGGTCTGAGGACGCGTGAAAGCTCGTGGAGACTCCGAAGTCGGGCAGATCGCGTGTCGAGGTGGTGGATCGTCGCGACGTAGACCGCGAGGTCGACGACGTCCTCACGGATCGGAAGCGTCGTCGCGTCCCCATGGAGGAACGAGGCGCCATCGTCGTATCCTCGCTCGACGGCTCGGAGCGTCGCCTCTCGGAGCAGTCCGCGGCTCACGTCGAGCCCCACGACCTCGTCCCCGTGGTCGACGAGCGTTTCGACGTGTCGACCGTTCCCGCAGCCGATGTCGAGCGCGCAGCCCGCCGAGCGCCCCTCGAGAAAGGACTCCACCTCGGGCCACGCGTACTCCCGCGTCTTCGAGAAGTGTTCGGCGATGCGATCGTACGTCGACTGCGGGTCCATACACCCGCGTCGGTGCCGATCGGTATAGTCCCGTCCCCTCGATGGCAGAGGCCGTCGCGTTCGTCTTCATTCGGGGCCGCTTCCTCCGATTGGGCACGGGTCCCTTTCAGAGACCCATCAGAAGGAACGCTACGCCGGTCAGGGCAAGGAGGATCACCGCGTGTTTCGCCCCGTCGCGAACTGACCCTTCGCCGAGTTGACCGGCGACGAGCCCGGAGCAGATCGCCTGGATGGACGCCGCGTGGAAGAACAATTGTTCGTACGCGAAGACGTCGATGTCGCCGAGCCCGTCGGTGATGCCCCCGATCCCGCCCTGTGTACCGCCCACGGTGCCGCCGGTTGCGCCCTCGATGGCGGGGATAAAGGACACCGAAAGCGCGGCGATGACCCCCAGAAAGACGAGAAACGAGATGTAGATCACGATGAGGTACGTTAACATGACTTGTTTGCGCTCTCGCCGGAGCCGCTCCGTCGCTCGCGTTTCGTCGGCGGCTATCCGGAGCACCGGGCCGATGTCACCGCTTGCATGCATCGCGTTCGTGATCAGCGCAACCGCACGCGTGAGCATCGCCGATCGCACGCGGCGTTCCATCCGATGGAACGCCGCGGTGACGTCGGCGCCCCAAGCGATGTCACGTTCGGTCCGTCGGAGTTCGGGCGTGAGCGCGCCGAGGTCCGAGTCCGCGATCCGGCGAACGCTCTGGACGATGGACGTTCCCGCCTCGTTGATGCTCGCGAAACGGTCGAGAAAGTCCGGTATCTCCACCTCCAGTCGTCTGGTCCGACGTTTGTCGATCTCATAGACCGTCGCGTACCCCGCCAACACGAATGCCGTCGCGGCGATGAGGATTCCGTCGACCTGTGTGACCATGCGGGTCGGCGGGCCGATGGTGATCGGAAACCCGGCGAGCCAGATCCACACGAGCGAGATCGGGACGGTGACGACGGCCGTGATCGCCGGATTCGCAAGGACGTGATCGACGGGAGCGGCCAGCCAGTCAAGGACGGAGCGAAAACGGTCGTGGGTGGCGAGTCGTTCCCGCTCGGGTTCCCAGCGGTCGGCATCCACGTGTTCGGAGGCCGTCGTGTCCTCGCCCAGCGTCGTCCCGCCGTCGGGTAGGCCGAACTCACGACCCCGGTCCGACTGCCGATCGAGTTTGACCTCCTCGGTCCCACCGAGCCCGCCGGCGACGCTGTCGACGTAGACGACGAACCCGAAGGTCGCGAGCGGGACCCCGACGTAGACGATGACGCGCAACAACGCCATCGTGTCCTCCAACACTAGGCCGATGACGACGAGAATCGTAATGAGAAAGAGGGGGCCCGCGACGAGTGCGGTGACGTACGCCTCCGCGAACGTCGAGAGCAGTTCGAGGTACTGCTCCTGTCTCGCCTCCGCCTCCTCCTGATAGCGTTCGTACTGGTCGTTCAAAAACCCCGAAAGCGACTGTCCGGAGCCGAGGACCGACGCGAGATTCTCCGCAAACTCCGAGAGGTCCTCGCTCGGGGTGCGCTTTGCCGTCCGACGGAGGGCGGTCAATGCATCCGTGCCGAACGTGTTCATGTCTCGGACTGCGACGGCCAGTTCGGCGGCCGCCTCCCCGTAGACGTCCTCGTGTTCGGCGAGCGTGTCCATCACCGCCGGGAAGGCCATCCCCGATCGCGAGAGCGCGTAGATGAACGCAACCGTCCGCGGGAGCGTCGCGTCGATGCGTGACGCTCGCGCGACGGCGCGCTGGTTGAGCAGCTCCCACCGCGTGTAGTAGGTCGCGACCGCAAGCACCACGCCGACGGTGACCGACGAAAGAAGGTGGAGGAGGAACAGTTCGGCGAGGCCGGCCTCCGGAAGGTCGTTCAACGCGGCGAGGAAGACGAGCGGCGCGGGCAGCGTGACGGTGAGCGTCTCGCCACCGACGTCGAGCGCCGTCAACACCAACCCGCCCACGTACACGCCGAGCACACTGCCGACGAGTCCGAGGACGACCGCGTACAGGACGGTTCTGGACGCGTAGACGCGGTGTGTTCCGCCGACGTGTGCGGCCCGCATTAGCTCGCGTTGGCGCTCCCCTCGGGGATGGTCGCCGGAGACGTGCTCACCGAAAAGCAGCAGCGAGAGTCTGGTGAGGAACAGGTCCGTGCGTTCGTTCAGCAACGAGCCGACCAGTACGAGACAGAGCCCGACCGCCGCGACCAACGGAAGGTACCGGATCATCCGCGTTCATCCATCGACGTCGACGCCGACGGCTCCGGGCCCGACGAGGCGTCGACGGACGGTGCGTCCCCGACGTCGAGGTCGCGCTCTTGGGCCCGTGATTCGATCCGGTTCATGACGCGATCGGGAGCCGCGTAGTACTCGTTCACCAGCGCCGTGAACTGTCGGTAACCGTTCACGCCGAGACGGCCGAGGAGATCGAGGAACCGTTCCCGTTGCCGGATTTCACGGAGCAGTTCGGAGCGCGTCCAGCCACGCTCGCCTTTGATCTCCTCCATCAACTGCGAGTCGTTCCGTCGGAACTGGTCGGTTCCCGCGTCCCACCTGAATGCGGAGGAGTAGTCGAGTTCGCCGGTTCGTTGGTCGATGCCGCCGATCTCGCCGATCACCTTCGCCCGGCGGACGCGTTCGCTTTCCATGCGGGTGAGCGTCTGGATCGAGAGCATGTCCAGCGACTGGACCATCGCCCGTGGGACGTTTATCGGCTCGTTCTCAAGCCGGTTGATGACCGTCTCGATCGAGTCCGCGTGCATCGTCGAGAACGTCGTATGGCCCGTGTTCATCGCCTGAAACAGGGTGACTGCCTCCGCACCGCGGACCTCGCCGACGATGATGTACTCCGGGCGGTGACGGAGCGCGGACCGAAGCAGATCGTACATGTCGATGTCGGCACCCTCGTGGAGACGTTCGCGGGTAACCGAGGAGAGCCAGTTGTCGTGGTATAATGAGAGCTCGCGGGTATCCTCGATGGTGAGCACCTTCGCCCGCGGCGGGATGAACATCGAGACCGCGTTCATCGACGTCGTCTTGCCGGAGGCGGTCCCGCCCGCGAAGATGAGGCTCTTGTTGTGTTCGATACAGAGCCAGAAGTACGCCATCTGCTCGACGGAGAACGTGCCGTAGTCGATGAGATCGATAGGCGTGAACGGATCCTCGGCGTACTGTCGGATGGTGAACGCGGATCCCCGCGGCGTCACCTCCTCGCCGAGCGCGAGTTCGGCACGCGAGCCGTCCGACAGCGTCGTCTCCACGATGGGGTCGCCGACCGAGATGTGTCGCCCGGACTGCTGGGCGAGCCGGATGACGTAGTTGTCCAGCTCCCGTTTGTCGAAGGAGACGTTCGTCTCGATGTCGGTGTAGGTGTCGTGGTAGACGAAGATCGGCAGGTCGTAGCCGTCACACGAGACGTCCTCGATGCGGCGGTCGTTGAGCAGCGGGTCGACCTTTCCGAAGCCCCTGAAATCACGGTAGAGGTAGTACGAGAGCGCGTGGAACGTGTCCATGCCGACCTCGATGCCGTACCCCTCGATCAACGTCTCGAGCTCCGAACGGAGAGTGCCCTCGTCGGTGTGGCCGGTTCCGACGCGGTAAAGGAGCGGGTCCCTGATGTCGTCGCTGACGCGGTCGAGGAGCGATCGCTCGAACTCGTCGAGGGAGGGCTCGACCACGTAGTACCGGTGCTCGCTCCGCTCCTCGTCGTAGGTGATCACGACGTATGCGTATGGGGCGTTGACCCAGTACCGCTCGATCTCCGCTTCGTCCGGCGGGACGGCGAACGACGCGAGCGGGCCGTCCTCGCCGGGGCGAAACGGGCGGACGTCGACGTTCGATCCGACCAACGTCTCCCAGGTGCGCGAGGCCCGACGCCGAAGCTCCCTCATCGGTCCGGCGTCGACGCCCGTGTTTCCCTCCCCCTTCATCGGTGTACCGTCCGCTATGATCCCCCTCAACTTAAAAGCGCTTCCACGACTATCGCACGCGGGAATCGGAGAACGACGTGGACGACGCGTCGACACGGTGTACGTTCGGTCGGCGGGACGGACGTGCTCGATCGGTGCGTTTGGACCCGAAGGATCGGAACTCAGTCCTCGACGCGCTCGACCGTGAGGAGCACCCCGCCCATCACCAACAGGAGGAGGGTGCCGATGGGGATCGGGATCCCCGGAATGCCGCGCGTCACCACGAGGTAGTTCGCGGCCGCGAGGACGATCCCGGCGCCGCCGAGCAGCCCACCCATCAACCGTACCGGATCGACCGGCCCGCTCTCGACGCGCTCCTCGCGGAGATAGTAGGCGACGGAGAGCAGGACGGCCACGGCGACGAGGACGGCGCCGATCGTCCACGCGAGGTAGGCCGCGAAGACGAACTCGCCGGTCTGTTGGGCGACCGCCCGACGGATGGAGAGGAGTTCGAAGCTCCGGCCGCCGATCTCGAGGTCGGTGAAGTAGAGGAACTCCGCGAAGACGAAGCGAACGTACAGGATCCCCCCGACGCCTTCGGCCGTCGCGTACGTGACGTTCCACGGCACGAGCGCGGCCAGCCACGCCGAGACGACGGCGAGCTCGCCCGCGTACTCCGAGCGGACCCAGACCATACGCCGTCCCGACGACCTCGACGAATAAAAAGCCCGATGCGTCGCCCCCGTCGGGATCGAACGCGGCGAATCGGGCGCGTCGACGGAGAGCCGCTCACGAGGCCGGGATGCGGTGGCACGGACGTCAGGTTGATACGTGCCCGCCGAGAAGGATCGATCAACATGCGGCGTGACTACTTCGACCTCAGCGTCGAGGGCGTCGACGACGTCGATTCCGGCACGGCACCCCTCGTCCGGATCGACTTTCACGGACCGGAGGGGCTGCTCCGCGAGCGGCTCTCGAACACCGAGGGCGAACTCCTCACGGCGGCGGAGACGGACGTCGCCTTCAGGTTGCGCGGGCCGCTCCCCGACGACGGGAGGGAGCCCGACGTCGAGGGCGTCGTCGGCGTCACCAACCGGTTCACGGGTGACTTCATCCTCGAACTCAACGAGACGGCGGACGACGTCTTCGCGTTCATCCGAGCCGCACGACGGCACGGGAACGCCGGCGACGGGGACGCCCGCTACCGGGTCGAGATCGACGTCGACGGCGAGCGCCTCGTGAGCTATGAAAAAGAGACGTTCCTCGTCTACGACCACGAGGGGAACCTCCTGCGTGGACGAAGCCTCATCCCGCCGGGCGTCGAGCTCTGAGCGCTGCCGCGAGTCGCAAGCACCACGCGTCGCAAACGCCGCGGGCCACAGACGCCGTGGGCCACAGACGCAGCGCCGTGGTCAGGTTCGATCGACAGGGCGGGCCTTTTAGGTGCCGATCACGAATGGCGCCCATGAGCGATTGGACCGACTCGATCGTCGGCGATCGGATGACCGTCGACCGTGAGTTCAACGAGCGCGTGACCGCCTCACAGTTCTCCAGTCAGGAGTGGGGGCTGATCATGACCGCCGCCGAGTTCGAGATCGAACACGCGGACGATCCCGAGCGGGCACGGATCGTCGCGGACACCGCGAAGCTGCCGGCGATCATGCCCGAACTCGAGAACGTGCGGTCCGGGATGGCCGCGATGGGCGGCGCGCCCGGCAACGGCGGATCGAGCGGCGACGCAGGCGGCATACTCGCCTCGATCAAGGGCGCGCTCGGACTCGGCGGCGGCTCCGGCGGCGGAAGCGACGACGAGGAGCTCGCTGCGGCCGAGGCACTCGTCCAGGAGTACGCCGACGAGCTACAGGCGCACCTCGAGGACGTCGGGAAGTGGGAGCGGGTCAGAGTCGCATATCAGGAGTGACGGGCGAGTGAATCGCCTCGGGGTCAAGTCCCCGGGGCATTCTCCTTGCACTTCTGTAAAGGCGCTGACGGTCGAATGAAGGCGCCTCACTCAGCGGCGTCGCCGCTGCGGAACAGCGCCAGTTCGCCGGCCTCGTATATGTTGATCAGCTCGGTCACGAGCTCGTCGTACTCCTCGTCGTCGATCCGAAGCGCGTCGAGCCGCTCGACCGTCTCCTCATCGAGATGGATCTGGGGCATGATCGGCAGTTCGACGGCGATCGGTAAAAAGGTCCGGAGGCGTCCGAAAGTGCGTCTTTCGGCCAAGACGTATTCCGAACGGGATGGCGTATTCCGAACGGACTGCAGTCGCCGGACCCGCCTCAGGAATCGGTCGGCTCCGACCGTGCGAACCGGTGACGGACCACCTCGGCCTCGTCGTCCCATTCGAAGTTGCCGCCGTGGACGCGGACCATCCGTTCCTTATAGGCATCGAGCGACGGGGACCCCTCGCGTTGGGCGTCCTCGTCGGTCATCTCCCCGAGCGTGCGCTCGGTCACTTCGGTGAGTTCGAACGTGGCGCCGTCGACCTCGAAGGTGTCACCCGCCTCGCCGTAGCGGTTGCCGCGGTGCAGCTGGGTGACGTCGCCCGCAAGCGCGGCCCGTTTCACCCGATCGTTCGGGAGCAGGTCCGCTGGGTCAAACTCGGACTCGGACATGAACGTGATTCGACTCGCGGGAACTTATATACACGGCCCGTCCGCGGCCCGTCCGCGGCCCGTCCGCGGTCGGATCAGCGGGGCCCTCACGCCGCCCCAGCCTCGGCAGTCGGCGGAGCCGCCGAAACCGCACCGCTGGCTGCTCCGCCGACGTGCCTCCCTCGCACGCTCGCGGCGACCCATGGTGTCGCCGCGGAACCGCGCGCCATGGTTGACGGCGGGCCGAGAGCAGGGCGTCGGACGAGATCGAGGCGGGATCGGCGCCGCTGTAGTTCACCGGACACCTCACCGAATGCATGCCCAGCGCACGTCGACGAGTCGGTCGTTGGTCCCGCTTATCGTCGGCGTCGCGAGATGATCGTTGGTGTCCACGCCGTGGCTTGCTAGGTGTTGGAGCGCCTCCTCGATCGAGCGGTCCGACCGTTTGACCGCCGAATCACGGACGTAGGGCGCATCCAGGGGCGACGCGGCGGAGTTCGCCACCTCGATGCGGTCGGTCAGCTCCCGGCCGATCGCCCGCGGCGGCTGGTGGAAGTTCCAGCCGTCGACGGTGAGAAAGAGCCACGCGTCGCCGTTGATCGCGTGATACTCGCCGACGACGCGCGTCGGATCGTAGGCGACGATCCGGCTCAGTACCGTCGTTTTCGTCCGATAGAGCGCCTCCTTCCGGGCCGAACAGCGGTTGCTCCGCGTGAGGTCGCCTCGTTCGTAGGCCGCGGTCGCCTCGTCGGCGAGCTGTTTGGCGACCTTGTTGATCACGTACAGCGACTCGAGCAGATCGTCGGTCGGTTCGAGCGGATCCACGGTATGTGCACCTCGTGTCGGTCGTACCCGTCGTGAACGCGACGGGATGGCGTTAACCGTCCTCGGCGACCGGGCCACATACGCGTTTCGCCACGGAACGACGAAGCAAGCGGCGCGTCAGCCACCCCGGTTCTGGTCGCTCTCGAACGTCGCCGGGTCCGGGGTGATGTCCGCGTACTCCGCCGCACGAACGCCGAGGGTTGCGACCCGCTCGCGGAGGTCGTCATCGCGGAACGACCCGTCCTCGAACGCCCCGTGTGAGCGGGGGACCGCGGCCTGATACGGGAGCACCCACGCGTCGAGCGCACGAAAGACGGAACGGAGGTGCTCGAGCGCGGTGATCGGAAACGCGCCGCCGGCGACGCCGAGCAGGCCGACGGTCGTTCCTTCGAACTCGTCGAACCCGCAGTAGTCGATCGCGTTCTTGAGCACGCCGGAGTAGGAGCCATGGTACATCGGGGTCCCGACGATCACGGCGTCTGCGCGGTCGAGGGAATCACGAAGCCGGTCGGCGTCGGGGACGTCGTCCCGGTTCGGGTCGAACGGCGGGAGGTCGTACTCACGGAGGTCGAGAAGGGCCGTCTCCGCGCCGCGGTCGGCGGCGGCCCCGAGGGCGACGCCCATTGCGGTGCGCGTGTGGCTGTCGTCACGAAGGCTGCCGACGAGTCCGACGATGAAGGGACCCTGCATACGCGTGAACCCTCGCCGATGTAGATAAATATGTAGCGTGAAGTGAGACGTCTCGATCCCGAGTCGGGGACACGTTTAGTACGTTCCACGATCTATGTCATGACACCATGTCGCACACGACCGAGCAGGATCACGAGACGCTCGACGGAACTGACCCGCCGATCGATGAAGAACCCGTGCCGCGGGACGAGCGCCGTCTACGGATCCTTGCTGGCGTCCACGAGGGGACGGTGTGTGAAGCGTCGGATCTGTTACCGCGCGGAACGAGCCCGTCGGAGGTCGAGACGGAGTTGCGTGAGATCCACCTCCCGAAGCTCGATTCGGCCGGCTACATCGATTGGAACCCGGAGACCGGACGGATAAAGAAGGGGCCGCGGTTCGAGGAGCTGGAACTCGAGATGGAGTGGTCGACGACGACGCCCGACGAGTTCGAATGAGACGGTGAGCGAGCGGTGAGACGGTGAGCGAGCGCTTCGAGCAGGAGGTCACTCTGGGTGGCCGATCCCATCGAGTCAACCGAGTCGATCAGCTCGGTGATCGACGCCGTGCTCAGTCGTCGTCCGCGGCCACGGCACCGTCGACGGCGGCTTCGTTCTCGATGCTCGGTGGATAGGCTCCGCGATCGAGTTTGAGGTCGGACTGCGGCCGGGCCATGCAGGTGAGCGCGTAGTGCTCGGCTTCCTCATCGGTCAATCCCCGTGCAGCCGGCTGGGTTACCTCCCCCTCGATGATCTCGGCGGAGCACGCGAGACACATTCCTACCCGGCAGGAGTACTCCTGGGCGATCCCCTCCTCGACGCAGGATCCGAGGATGGTCTCCGTGTCGGATACCTCGACGGTCTCGCCCGTCCCGACGAATTCGACGGTGTACTCGGTCATGATGCGGAGTACCCGCCGGCTCCTCAAAAAGGGTTCCCCTCGATCCCGTCGGTCCGCTGCCGACGGGAAGGGTCCCGGGGCTTCGTCGCCCATCGCAACGACTAATCCCCCGCCGGTCGCTTTCGGAGGTAATGACCGACAAAGCCACCGCACGGGCCCATCCGATCCAGGGGCTCGTCAAGTACCATGGAATGCGGGACGTGGAGCTCCGGTTCCCGTATCACGACAGCATCAGCCTCTGTACCGCGCCGACGGCGACGACGACGACCGTCGAGTGGCAGCCCGACGCGAGCGAGGACGTCTACGTGATCGGCGGCGAGCCGGTCGACGGGCGGGCCGCGGAGCGGATCGATGCAGTCGTCGACCACGTTCGGGAGTTGGCGGGGTTCGACCATTCCGTCCGGCTGGAAAGCGAGAACTCCTTTCCCTCGAACATCGGCTTCGGCTCCTCCTCGTCCGGCTTTGCGGCCGCGGCGCTTGCGCTCACCGAGGCGGCCGGACTCGATCTGTCGTTACCCGACGTCTCGACGGTCGCCAGACGCGGCTCCTCCTCGGCCGCCCGCGCGGTGACCGGCGCGTACTCGTTGCTCGAAGCCGGCCTCAACGACGAGGACTGCCGCTCCCGACGCCTCGCGGTCGGCGTCGACGAGGACGGCTTCGATCCCGAGGAGGATCTCAGGATCGTCGCCGCTCACGTTCCAGCATATAAGGAGACGGAGGAGGCACACGCCGAGGCGGCCGCGAGCCACATGATGGACGCACGGGTCGCACACGTACAGGACCAACTGGTCGAGATGACGGACGCGCTTCGTTCGGGATCGTTCGACCGGATCTTCGGAACGGCCGAACACGACTCGCTGTCGCTGACGGCGACCACGATGACCGGCCCCGCCGGCTGGGTCTACTGGCAGCCGGAGACGATCGCCGTGTTCAACGCCGTCCGCGAACTTCGCGAGGAGGGCGTGCCGGTCTACTTCTCGACCGACACCGGCGCGTCGGTCTACGTCAACACGAAACCCGACCACGTCGGCCTCGTCCGATCCCGGATCGACGAAGTCGGGATCGACACCGACGTCTGGGAGGTCGGCGGTCCCGCCCGGTTGCTCGGCGAGAGCGATGCCCTGTTTTAAGCCCCGGTCAAGCGAGGGCGGATCGGCTCCGAGTCGGTTCGAGGTGGACGTCCGAACGCCCCGTCCCGGTCAACAAAACGCTCTGGCCCGTCAACACTTATGAACGGCCGGCGCGTCCCGTGTTCGTATGTGCCAGTACTGTAACTGGGCCTTTCACGACGGATGGGGCCAGCTGCTCGAGTACGACGAGGTCTACCAGTCCGCCTTCGGCGAGGAGACCGAGTCGACGCACGGCTTCCACGAGGACTGGGACGACCTGCAGGCGGAACTCGGGCTCTGATCGGCCGCCCGATAGCCCGGCTACCCGGAGCGTCCGCTCGCCTATTTATAAAGGAAAGGCGTCGGCGGCGACGGATTCGGCGTCGTCCACGTCGTCGCCGCCGCTCGCCGTAAGACCGTCGAGTTCGGATCGGATCCGATCCTCGTCCATTTCCTGGCCGATGAAGACGAGCCGGGTTCGTCGGTCGTCGTCCGGTCCCCACTCGCCGATCGGTCCGGCCTGGACCGACGGCCCCGCCTGGCTCACGCCGATCACGTCGTCGGTGCCCGCGACGTGGGCCACGCCCTTCGCCCGGATGACGGCCCCGTCCCAGTCGGTGAGCCAGTCGGCGAAGCGTGCCGGACCGAGGGGTGCGGCGGAGCGATAGACGAACGAACCGATCCCGTGAGCAGCCGCCGCGCCTTCGGGGTGTGCGTGATCGTGGTCGCCTGCGTGTTCATGATCGTGGTCACCTGCGTGTTCATCATGGTGATCACCTGCGTGTTCATCGTCGTGGCCCAGATCGTCGCTTTCGGGAGCCCGATCGGCGGCGTCCTCGCTCGCCGCGAGTTCACGTTTCCACCCCGCCGAACGCCGGGCCGTCTCGAAGTCGAACGAGCCGGTATCGAGGACGGCACCCGGATCGACCTCGGAGTAGGTGGTTCGGATCTTCCGCGCCCGCGGGCCGAGCCGTTCGGCGGCCGATTCGATCCGGTCAAGCACGTCGTCGGGGACCATGTCCGTCTTGTTCAAAAGCAGGACGTCACAGAACTCGATCCCCTCGACGAGGACGTCCGAGAGCGGACGGTCCGGGTCGGGATTCGCGCCGCCCGGAAGCGTTTCGCCGGCATCGAACTCCTTCCAGAAGCCGTAACAGTCGAGGACCGTCACCATCGTGTCGAGCCGGAAGCGCTCCGTGGGATCGACGTCGGATTCCACGGTTCCCTCGGTGAACGCGCGAGCGATGGGGATCGGCTCCGAGATGCCCGACGACTCGACGAGCAGGTAATCGAACTCCCGAGACTCGGCGAGCGCGGACGCCTCCGTCAACAGGTCGTCCTGCAGGCGGCAACAGATGCAGCCGTTCGAGAGGTCGATCACACCCTCCTCGTCGTTCTCGCGGGCGACCAAGTCGGCGTCAACGTTCACCTCGCCCATGTCATTGAGGATGACGGCGATCCGCCGATCCCCGGGATTCGCCAGCAGATGGTTCACCAGCGTCGTTTTTCCCGCGCCGAGATAGCCGCTCAGGACGGTAACGGGGATTCGACCATCGTCGGTCATGTCCATGGAAAGTAGTCCCGCGAACGGCATGAAACGATCGATCACGATGGATGTGGAGGTCGACGGCGGATCGCCTTCCGTGACGGACGTCCCCATCGGCACCGGTGACCCATCGGCCCCGTGACCCATCGGCCCCGTCCGCCTTCGAAACCGCGACTGCTTATATATCATGCCGAGGCGACCCCCTATCGATGGCCTAACCTGACACCCCACGGCGGGTCGCGGGTGCGTGACGCTCCGCCGTGTGGTCGCCCGCGCGAAGCGGCGTCACCTGTTCGCTAGACACATCTCCGAACGGCGGGATCGGCGAGCTACTCCCGGACGACCGCGAGGTCTTCGCGACTTCCCTTCGGGACGACGGACCGAAGCTCATCGTACAGGTACAGTCCGACACCCATGGGTGCCGGCTCTCCGGCGACGTCGTGTGTCACGACGAGATAGCCCCAATCGCCGTCCCACTCCGGCAATTCCTGGTCTTCACCCGCGGCGAACCGGGCCGACCGCTCGGGCCCGAGGTCGATCACGTTGCGCGTCGCCAGTCCGCCGAACCGCTGAACCGCACGGGTCGTCGGCTTCCAGTGCTCCTGTCGGGTCCGGAGGAAGGTCATGCCGATGGCCTCGATCCGGCTCGGATCGGTCGCCTCGCCGTTAAATACCCAGATCTTCCCGGCGCCCTTCTCCCAGAACGTGTAACCCTCGAACGTCTCCGGCGGGATTCCGAACCGCTCGTCCCACCAGTCGAGCACCTCGCGTCTACTCGCGCGGCCGTTGACCGTCCGGTCCGCGGGCGTTTCCGGGAGTCGATCGAACCGCTGGCCATCGTTCGACGGGCCGCTCATGCATCCACCACCTCGCCGCCGACGCGCAGCTTTGCACAGAAGAATCCGCCCGTGTCGTTGTGGTGCGGATAGATCCGCCGCGCACGTTGAACGCTCGGATCGTACGTCTCCCCGTCCCACTCGCTGACGCCCGGTGCCGTCCTCACCGGCAGCTCGAACGACACGAGTTCGCAGTTCTCCTCGGCGAGGACGTGGTCAAGGACCGCCTCGTTCTCCTCGGGTGCGAACGTACACGTCGAGTAGACGACGATGCCGCCGGGACGCGTCACCTGTACGGCCCTCGTCAGGATCCCCTTTTGGATCCCGGCGACCGCCTCGACGTGGCCGAGGGTCCACTCGTCGAGTGCGTCCGGATTCTTCCGGCAGGTTCCCTCACACGAGCAGGGTGCGTCGACGAGCGCACGATCGAACGCGTCGAACGCCAACGGCTTGGTCGAGAAGTTTCTCGCGTCCTGATTCGTCACGATCGTATTCGTCACGCCGAGTCGCTCGGCGTTGTGCCGGAGCGCCGAAAGCCGACCGAGGTTGTTGTCGTTGGCGACGACCGTTCCGTCGTCGTTCATCGCGGCGGCGATCTGCGTCGTCTTGCTACCCGGCGCCGCACAGGCGTCCCAGATGCGTTCGCCCGATTTCGGGTCCAACGCGAGTCCCGGGAGCACGGAGACCTCCTCCTGACCGTGCGTCCACCCGTGAAAGTGTGGCCAGTTCCGGCCCGGATGGCCGTCGGGAAGCCTGAAGAGCCCGTCATGCCACTCGACCGGTTCGTATCGAACGCCCTCCTCGTCGAACGCCGCGGTGACGCGTTCCGACGTTGTGACCGTCGTGTTGACGCGCACGACGGACGGGAGCGGCCGGTTGCAGGCCGCTCGAAACGCCTCCGGGTCGTCGACGAGCGGCTCGTACCGCTCAAGCGGATTCATACACCTCGTATCCCCGCACGCGATTAGTCGGTTTCGGACGGCGTCGGGTTGCCGGAGGTTCCGGTGCCACCTCACCGTTCCGTCCCTTCACACCTCACCGCCCTCCCTCATCGGCACCGTTTCAACGTCCCTCACGGAGCCAGAGGTATATGTCGGAACGTCGTACGTGCGCACATGGCACGCATATCCGTCGTCGAGGAGGTTCCGTTGTCCGATCCAGTCCTCGTGGAGGGATTCCCGGGAGTCGGTCTGGTCGGCAAGATCACCGCCGATCACCTGATCGACGTCCATGAGATGACTCACTACGCGAACGTCCACTGTGAGGGCCTCCCGCGAGTGGCGACGTATTCGGCATCGAGCGGGAGACTTCGAACGCCGGTCCGTCTCTACGCGGACCCCGAAACCGATCTGATCGCCTTACAGAGCGACGTTCCGGTGAAACCAGCCGCTGCAGTCGAGTTCGCCGACTGTTTGGCCGGCTGGTTCGACGAGGCGAGCGTCTTTCCGATCTATCTGTCGGGACTCGCCCGGGAGAAGGGTGCGGCACCGCCCGAGCTGTTCGGCGTGACGACGGGAGCGGTCGATCCCCGCGTACGGGACGTCGATCTCGCCGCACCGCCGGAGTCGGGACTCGTCTCGGGGCCGACGGGCGCGATGCTTGCGGATGCCTTGGAGCGGGATGCGGCGGCAGCCGGGTTGATCGTCGAGTCGGATCCGCAGTTTCCGGATCCGGAGGCAGCACGGGTCCTGATCACCGAAGGTATCGATCCGATCGCCGGCACGACGACGCCGACCGACGGGCTCGTCGACCAAGCCGAGGAGATCCGCGAGGCAAAGGAGGCGTTCGCCAGGCGGATGCAACAGGCGTCCGAGGAGAGCTCGCAGGCCGAGCCGCTGAAGATGTATCAGTGATCGACGGCTATCGGTCGACCGTGGCCCGGTCAGTCGCAGCCTCGTCGGCCTCCAACTCGTCGAGTATCGGCCGGTATTTGAGCTGCACCTCGTCCCACTCACGGTCGGGGTCGGAATCGGCGACGAGACCGACGCCCGCAAACAGCGTCGCCTGACGCTCGTCCGCCACGGCCGAACGGATCGCGACGGCGAAAGCCCCGTTACCTGCCGCATCGATCCAGCCCACCGGCGCGGCATACCAGCCACGGTCGAACGGCTCAGTGTCGTGGATGGTTTCGAGCGCTCGATCCGGCGGGAGCCCCCCGACGGCCGGCGTCGGATGCAGCGCCTCGACGAGCTCCAGGACGTGCCTGTCGGCGTCGAGCTCCGCCGTGATCGGCGTGTGCAGGTGCTGGACGGTCGCGAGTCGCCTGACCCGGCGTTCGCCGCCGGAGATCGACGCCGCGTAGGGGGCTAACTGGTCGCGGATCGTCTCCGCGACGAGGTCGTGCTCGTGGCAGTTCTTCGGGTCCGAGAGCAGCTCCTCGGCCAGCCATTCGTCCTCGGACGGCGTTTCGCCTCGACCGGTCGTGCCGGCCAGGGCGTCCGTTTCGACGGTCCGTCCACGAAGCGAGACGAGTCGCTCCGGGGTTGCACCGAAAAAGATCGCACCGTCGTCGTCGGGCTCGAAACAGTATCGGTGACAGTCCGGATACTTCTCCGCGAGGCGTTCGAGCGTCGCGGCTCGGGGGAACGTCGCGGCGAGATCGGCCTCCATCGCTTGCGCCAGCACGACCTTGCGGAGTTCACCGTTTCGTATGCGCGTGAGGGCCGCTTCGACGCTCTCTCTCCACGCCGAACGGCCGGTCGTTCGGCGTTTCTCCCGGATCCCCGGTCTCGGAGGGTGGGAGAGCGTTGACTTCGCTCCGGCGATCCGCTCACGTTCCCGTTGAACTCGTTTTTCGACCGCGGAGACGGTCTCTTCCGGCCCCACCGCGTTCACCGTCAGCCACGTGCCGTTCCCGGCGAAGGTGACCTGGACGCGCGGGAAGACGAATCGGGCTTCCGGAAACGGACCCCACGGCGGTCCGTCACACCCTCCCTCGTGAAAGGCGAAGCCGCCGAAGAGCCGCGGCCTCGCGGCTTCGGTTCCGGCGTGGACGTCGCCGGTGTCAAACAGCGACTCCGCTGCCGACCTGATCCCATCGAAGCGGTCGGGGCCCTCAGCGACGAGCGTCGCCGCCGCGCCTCCGCCGAGAACCAGCGCGTCGTCGGGAGCGCTCCAGCTCGTTCGGGGGCCGGAAAGTAACTCGAACGCCGCGCCGTACGTCGGCGGCTCGATCCTGACCGACCGACTGACGAGAGTCGGTGACGACGTCGAGCGCGGCACATCCATCGAAGGGAGGTCAGGTCCCCGGACCCTTTACCCTAACTATACACGGATGCTCATTCGGCAGGATATCGGCCCGATCGGCTCACCTAACTGTACCGTTCCTCGTTCCAAGGGTTCGCGGTGTCGCTGTAGCCGCGCCGCTCCCAATAGCCGAGCCGTCGCTCGGTCAGAAACTCCACGCCGGTGATCCACTTTGCACCCTTATAGGCGTACTTGTGTGGAGTCACGACCCGAACCGGGCCGCCGTGGTCCGCGGGCAGATCCTCGCCGTCGTAGCCGTAGACGAGGAGGACCCCGTCACGGTCACACTCCGCGAGTGGAAGGTTCGTCGTGTAGCCGTCGGCCGCATGAAAGAGGACGTGTGCCGCGTCGTCGTGGACGCCCGCGAGTTCGACGATCTCCGAAAAGGGGACGCCGGTAAACGTACAGTCGAACTTGCTCCAGCCCGTCACGCAGTGGAAATCCTGCCGTTGGGTCGTTGCGGGGAGGTCACGAAACTCCTCCAGGGAGTACGTCAAGTCCTCGTCGACCGCTCCCCAAACCTCAAACCGATACGTCTCCGGGTCGATCGGCGGGGTTCCGCTCTTCGAAAGCACCGGGAATCGCTCGGTGCGACGCTGTCCCGGCGGTAGTCGTTCGTCCCCGTACTGCCGGTACAGACCGGTGAGATCGATCGCGGACTCGCTCGCATGCTCCGACATGGCCGGTTGTATGCCGTCGCGACACCTATCTGTACCGCTCCGCGGGCGGGTCGTGTATCGTAGCAGGGGAACCGAAGGGGCCGGCAAGCGTCGTAGCGGGGGCACCGAGGGGATTGGTGACGAGATGAATAGTTAACAATGAAGTGAAATGAGCGGCCGCAGAATAGCTTGCCGGACGGTGGACGGACGAGAAATTGGTCGATCTACAAAAGGCAGTTATCGCCGTGCGAATTTCCCTTATGTATATACCGATCCGAGCTTTTTCATCCACGTATTCCCGACGCCAACTTTATATATTCGATACCATTACACCCGGGAAGAGAATGCCTAAAGTCCAGATCACGGTGCCGGAACATCTCGAGATGCAGATCGCGCAGATGGTCGAGGAGGGTGAGTTCCTCAACCGCGAGGAAGCCGTCGAGGAGTTGCTATCGACCGGCATCAAGGCGTATAAAACCAGCGGCCCCCTCGATGACGAGGATACGACGGGGTTCGAGGACGAAGGAATGATGGGCCACGAAGACGAGTACGTGTTCTGATCGGTCGGTTCGACGTGTATCGGCGGCCGTTCCCACGTTTGTGACGTCTCGATCGTCCGCACCACTCCCGAGGGGATCACACCAAGTGAGCTCGCATCCGGCGGGGTCACACCCGGCGGGATCACACCCCACGGGGCCACAAAAAGCGACCGCTCCGCATCGTTGCACCGTGACAACCGTTAAATGTCCCACCGCCCGTATCGTGGATATGCACAAGGACGAACTGCTGGAGCTTCACGAACAGATGGTGACGATCATGGAGTACTTTCGCTCGCAAGAAACCGTCGACGCCTCGCTTTTCGATCCGTACGACGAACTCGGCGTCGACCCGTCACACGTCCACAAGTCCAAAAGCGAGCACAAACACGCGGTGTTCGTGCTGGGTAACGCCCTCGCGAGCGCGATGAGCGAGGACGAGTTCTCCCCCGCGGGCCGGGTCGGAAAGCGAATGGAAGAGCTGGCCGAGGACGCTGAGAACAAGATCTGAGACGGGAGGCTTCGAACCGACGTCCTCGGGCTTTTAAACGGTGCATCCACGGGTGGAGCGTAGACGGAGTCACCTCGGGCAGGTTCTCCGAGAACAGTACGCCGACGAACGAAAGCGTTGCGTCGACGAGTGAGGACACCCGCGGATTGATATGTGGTCGGCCGTTTCTCCTACCGTATGGTGACGGAGGCGCTGCTGTCGGAGTACGTCCATCTCGCTCTCGCCGTGATCACGCTGGTAGCCGCGGTCGTGGTGGTTCACCGCGTCGATCGACCGTCGGGCTCGTGGGGACGCCGACTCCGATCCAGGCTCCTCCTCGGCGTCCCGTGGGGGACCCTCGTCGCCGTCGCGTTCGTGATCGGCGTCTACCTCGTCGTCCAGAGCGGCCTTGAGAACCCCGACCGTCCCGTCGTGATCCCGTTCCGCGGCTGGTCGTACTTCTATCTCGAGGGGGTGATCTGGTCCGGATTCGCCCACTCCAGTCGGAGCCACATCACCGGCAACCTGCTGTCGACGCTCGTCGCCGGCGCGCTCGCCGAGTTCGCATACGGCCACTTCCCGCGCGATCGAGGGTCCACGACGTTCGGGTCGGCGACGTCGAACCCTTACGTCCGCGCGTTCGGCATCGTTCCGGGCGTGATACTGCTCTTTGGCGGCGTCTCGTCGCTTTTCGCGCTCGGACCGGTGATCGGATTCTCCGGCGTCGTCTTCGCGCTGTGGGGTTTCGCGTTGGTCCACTATCCGATCGGCACCATCGCGGCGCTGACCGGGTCGACGCTCGTGAGCGTCCTCCACTCGACGATCCGGAGCCCCATCGAGTTCGCGTCGGCAACCTCCTCGTACGGCCCGCCGAGCTGGGCGAACATCGCGGTGCAGGGACATGCACTCGGATTCATCGCGGGCGTGCTCGTCGCCGTCTGGCTGGTTCGACGTCGACGCAGTGACGATGGGAGCACCCGTGCGGACGTGACCGCGCTCGTCGTGTTCGTCGCGGTGTTGCTGTTCGGCGCCTCGCGACGGCTTTGGGCGGTGTACTGGTATCTCGGCAACGAGCGGTACGAGCTGTACCGTGCGCTGGGACTGGCGCTGCTCGTGGTTCTGGCGCTGATCGTCGCGCTCGCGGTCGCCGGCCGTGACGAGCCGCTTCGGGCATCGATCCCCGGACGCTCGTCGTCCGAGGGATCCGATACGGAGGAGGACCGCAGCTTCCGGGAATCGATCGGGACCGCAACGCCGGCGGCGATCGGTTTCGTGCTCGTGTTGCTCGCGTTGGCCGCCGTCGCGGGTCCCGGGATCCTCCCCAATCTCGTGACCGTCGAGGACGGCGACCTGCCAGGCGATCCGATCGAGGTCGATGGGTATCAGGTGACGTACGCGGAGAACGTCGAGGACCGGATGGTGAACGTGATCGACGTCGAGGCGTTCGGACGCTCGACGACGGTGTCGACTTCGGGGGTGATCGTTCAGAACGCCGACAGACAGATCTGGACCACCGCCGTGTCTCGCGGGAACCTCGCTCACTGGGAGTATCGAGCGATCGACGTCGGCGGAACCGCGTGGCGTGAGACGGTCTGGGCGCAGCGTAGCGGCTGGGTCGCCGCCAACGGAGGCGCAACCTACCGGGTCGACCTGATCCACGACGGAAACCGATCGACGGCGTTCGTGAGCGAGCCACGCCGGGCCGAGCCGCGGGTCGACAGCCGAAACGTCACCGTCGCCGCCGTACAGGAGGGATTCGAGCTCCGCGTGGAACACGAGGGGACGAACGAGACCGCGCCGATCCCGGAACGTAACGGGACGGTAACGCTTCAGGACGTCCGGTTCACGCGGGAGGACCGCGCCGTGTTCGCCGAGCGAGACGACACGCGGGTACGGATCGCCCAACAGGAGCGCTACGAGGGTCGTGAACGGAGCTGATCGGTCGGACGAGGAGCGGTCGGACGAGGAGCGGTCGGACGAGAAGCGGTCGGGCGAGTGAGAGGCCTCGGCGGGGCGAACGACGGCGTCACGCCCAGGTGATCCGATAGACCTCAGTGTCGATCTCGCGGGCGTCGTCCTCGTGATGATCGAACTGCGCGTCGATCGGGAGGTCGGCGGCGAACGCGTGGGTCACCTCGCCGCCGTTGTCGGCCGCGAAGACCTCGACGAACTCGCGGCTCCCGCCGTTGTGGACGGAGTACGAGACGGCCGCAATCTCGCTTGCCGTTCGGAGGAATCCACGATCGGCATGACGGTTGCCGTTCTGGGCGCCGAACGGCGGGTTCATCACGACGGTAACGGGGTCGGGTACGGCGAGCGGGGCTCGCGTCGCGTCCGCCTGCAGCCAGTGGACCGGAGCGCTGGCGGCGACGCATCGCTCGTTCTCGCGGGCGGTATCGAGCACCGCGCGATCTATCTCGATCCCGATCACCCGTGCCGGCCCCCGCAACGCCGCCGCGAGCGCGAACATGCCGGTTCCAGCACCGAGGTCGACGACCGTTCGCCCGTCGATGTCGCCCTGCAGGTCGGCGAGGTGAACGACGTGGGCAGCCAGATCCGGCGGGGTTGGATACTGTTCGAGCGCCGCCCGTGGGTCCTCGAATCCCGCAACGACGCCGAGCTTCGTCGCGAGCGATCGCTTTGATCCCATTGGCCTACGCCGCGGCGGACGATTCGTCGATCCGAACGAGGTCGACGCCCTCGCGCTCGGCCCGCTCGTCGAGCGCGGCCAGTGCGGGTTCGGCACGTTCGGGATCCGCGATCTCGTCGATGCGAACCTCGAGGCGTCCGGCGCCGAGGAACGCCGCCGCACGGACGAACTCCCGGAGCCTATCCGCCTCCTCCTGGGTCGCGAGCGTGCAGTCCTCGGCGAAGCACGCCTCGACCGCGAGCGTCGCCGGCTGGTAGCCGCGCGCCGCAAGTCCCGATTTTAGGTCGCGCAGGTGTCCCGGTGTAGTACTCTCGAGGTCGCTGCCGTCGATCACGATCGGCTCCACTTCCGCCGGTCGACAGCCGCTGATGGTTGCTTCGACGCCCGCGGACTTCGTGGTGCTCATACGCGCCTATTGTTGTAGGTTATACAAAAGTCTTTATGGATGTCCAATAGTAATATTTCGTGCGAGAGCGACGTCCTGACGTTCGGGCGATGCCGTCCGTTCGACTCCAGCGCATTTATATACTGATTTCACCCCTTCGTTCACTTCACGTATCCCGTCGTATTCTCCGGGACGAATTACGTTGATGACGCACCAGACGGGGGATAAAAGCGCATGCCCGCGGGTGGATCACCCGTGGTGTTTCCGTCCGAAACGGCGCACTCGGGTCATTATACCTGTATTACACTTTTAGAAAAGTTTTAAATACGAACATGACCAGAAGCCTTATAATGGAACGTCCGAGCAGACAGCGCCAGCAGGAGCGGGACGCCGAACAGGTATCGGACGAGGACGCGGTCGCATGCCCGGAGTGTGAGTCGACCGATATCGTCACCGACGCGGACCAGGAGCTGGTCTGTGAGGACTGTGGATTGGTACTGGACGAACGGACGATCGACCGCGGTCCGGAGTGGCGCGCGTTCAACCACTCCGAGCGGCAGTCGAAATCCCGCGTCGGTGCCCCGATCACGGAGACGATGCACGACAAGGGCCTGACGACGACCATCGATTGGAAGGACAAGGACGCCTACGGACGATCGCTCTCCTCGGAGAAGCGCTCGCAGATGCATCGGCTGCGCAAGTGGCAGGAGCGGATCCGCACGAAGGACGCCGGCGAGCGCAACCTCCAGTTCGCGCTCTCGGAGATCGACCGCATGGCGAGCGCGCTCGGCGTTCCTCGCTCGGTCCGGGAGGTCGCCTCCGTCATCTACCGACGCGCGCTGAGCGAGGACCTCATTCGCGGCCGCTCGATCGAGGGCGTCGCCACCGCCGCCCTCTACGCCGCCTGCCGACAGGAGGGGATCCCGCGAAGCCTCGACGAGGTCGCGGAGGTTTCGCGAGTCCCGCAAAAGGAGATCGGTCGGACCTATCGCTACATCTCCCAGGAGCTCGGCCTCGAGCTCAAACCCGTCGACCCCAAGCAGTTCGTTCCCCGCTTCGCCTCCTCGCTGGAGCTGAGCGAGGAGGTCCAATCGAAGGCGACGGAGATCATCGACGTCTCAGCCGAACAGGGGTTGTTGTCCGGAAAGTCCCCGACGGGCTTCGCCGCCGCGGCCATCTACGCCGCCTCGCTGCTCTGTAACGAGAAGAAGACCCAACGCGAGGTCGCGGACGTCGCCCAGGTCACCGAGGTCACCATTCGGAACCGGTATCAAGAACAGATCGAAGCGATGGGCTTCAGGTGACATCCTCCTCGCCGTAAACAGTAGTTGCCGAATCAGCTCGTCTCGGCCACCGATCCGGTGTGAACAACGATCTTCACATATGTACGTAATAAAGAGATATATAAATAGAACGCGCCGGATTTGGCGATTAGGATCCGCAATATGCGGCGCGTTGAGAGGTTCGGCAACTACTGTAAAGGGCGGGATTCTCGGCTTGAAAAAGATAGCCGCGCCGGTCAGCCCTCGTCGAAAAAGAGTATTGCGTCCCGATTCCATAGCGCCAGCTCCACGGGTTCGGCCTCGTACTCCGGATATCGATCGGCCACCGCCGACTCGTGTTCGGGCGCGACGATCAACACGGCGGGGTCGCCCTCGATCTCCGCGGGATCGCTCACGCTCTCGACCGACGCGTCGGTTCGCTCGACGTACCACGGAAGCGGGAGGCGCTCCCCGAAGGCCTCCCGATCCCCGGCGTCCGGGATCGGCGGCCGGGCGACGGCATCCTCGTCGGAGAGGGCGTATCGTTCACCGACGTAGACGACTCGGCCGTCGCCGGCGTCGAGCGCTGCGGCGGCCCGTTCGGTCCACGGCGGCTCCAGATCGCTCGCCGGCTGGCCGTAGTGAGCGAGGTCGTTCGCGGGACCGCTCGGCCCGTAGACGCCGTCGAGAGCGACGGTGCCGACACCCGCGACGGCCGCGGCGAGCACGAGCAGGGCCGTCGCCGCACGGGCCGCGTCGTCGCGATCGAGCGCCCGCCGTCCGTACCGATAGATCGCCGCGAGCGCGACCGCGCCCGGAAGGCTCATCGGAACGAGCGCGTGGACGAGCGTCCACGGCGCCTGAATCTCAGCGACGACGGGATAGCCTATCAGTCCGAGTCCGGCCCAGAACCCGGCAAGCGCGACGATCGGCCGGGGTTCGGCGACGGCCGGAAGCGACGCATAGCGATCGGCGAGGAAGCCGACGACGCCGAGCACGAGGAGGACCGCCGACGTGGCCAGCAGCGTTCCCATGGCGTCCGTGACGAACGGAAGGAACTCCGTCCCCTCGCGGCCGGCGACGCGGACCGCGAGAAACGACCGAATCGGCTCCCGGTAGGTCGCGAGGAGGAACCCGATCGGATCGCCGACGACGTCGGATCCGCGCGGCGCGAAGAGCACGCCCCAGACGCCGAGAAGGACGAAGGCCGATCGTGCAAGCGGGGTTGCGCGTTCACGGAGCCACGTGTCGGCGCGAGTCACGGCCGTCGAGACGTCGGTCCGTCCCAAGACCCGGCGATGATCGACGGTGAGCACGCCCGCCGCGAGGACGAGAACGCCGGTCGCGACGGCGAACGCTGACGCCGAGAGCGCGACGGCGACCGCAACGACCGCGGCGTAGAGCCACGTATCCCGGTCCGTCCGCGTCCAGCGTGCGGCGAGCCCGACCGCGGCGAGTGCCGCCCCCGCCGCGAGAACGTCGCCCCGAAGAAACCGCCCGTAGTAGAACAGGAGCGGCGTGAACCCGAGAAGCAGCGCCAGCGCGATCGTCTCGTCGTCACGGAGACGGTCGCGGAAGACGAGCGCGACCGCGGGAAGCAGTCCGGTCAGGACGGCGAACGGCAGCCGTGCGAGAAGGTCGGTCGGCGTGCCGAGGTGCAGCGCCCACCGGGTGAGATGTGCGACCAGCGGACCGCCCGCCACCGGCCGGTATTCGAACGCCCCGGTCTCCACGCTCCGCAGCGCCCAGTACCCGCTTCGTGCCTCGTCCCAGTGAAACGGGCGGTCGCCGAGCCACAGGAGCCGACCCAACACGGCAAACAAGGTGGCGGCGAGGACGGCCACGGTCACACGATCCCGGGTCGCTCGCATGTACGGCCGCGGCTTCCGCCCCCGCCGTAGTAGGTGTTCCGTTCCCGACTCGCCGTTCCATTCCTGACTCGCCGTTCCGCTTCCGACCCACCGTCCCGCCTCCGACCCACCGTTCCGCTTCCGACTCGCCGAATCCATCGTTTCGTATCAGGCGGATGTCGATCCACATCCCGAAATCGACGGTGTGGACCGTGAGGGACTTCATAACCGCAAGGGCGGTTCGTAACCCTCAATTCCACGGGCGAGCCAGTGGAGCGCATGTCCACGCTCGAGTCGCTGCCGACGCGACCCCTCCGGGAGTCGGAGGTCGCGACGCTGAACCGCTCGCCGGGGATCGACTATGCGGTGGCGACCGAACGGCACGGGCCGACGCCGGGACTCGTGGTCGCGACCTCCTCGTGGGTGAAGGGGCTCGCATACGTCAAGGACGGCTGGCGCGTCGTTGCCTCCGAACCCCTCGACGACCTCGATCGACCCGATGCGCTTCGCCGCTGTGAGCGGACGGTTGTCGACGCTCTCGACGAGGCCTAACCGGCTCGTTGCGAGCGTCCGTACCGACCGATGTCGACCGGATTCGGGCAACGCTTTTATCGTTGTCACGGGAACCTTCGATCGACATGTACGACGAGATCCTCGTGCCGACCGACGGGAGTCCGGCCTCAGACGCGGCGATCGAGCGGGCGATCGACCTGGCGAAACGATACGACGCGCGGCTCCACGCGCTCTACGTGGTGGACGGCGCGGCGTACTCGACGCTGGAGGCCGGGTCGGAGATCGTCGTCGAGGCGCTACAGTCCGAGGGGGAGGACGCGACGAAACGAGTACAGCAGTCGGCGGCGGACGCCGACGTGGAGTGCGTTGCCACCGTCACCACCGGCACCGCATATCGCTCCATCACTGACTACGTCGGGGACAACGACGTCGACATGGTCGTCATGGGAACCCACGGTCGCACGGGACTCGACCGGTACCTGCTCGGAAGCGTCACGGAACGGGTGGTTCGGACGTCGGACGTCCCGGTGTTGACGGTCCGACAGCCCGTTGAGAAGTGAGGACGATCCGCCGGGGGATGACCACAAGGCAATTGTAGCCCCCCACGAATAGCCGGGCAATGCGCGACTGGCTCTCTCATCGGGTCGTCTCCTCGCCGAACGACCCTGCCCTCATCCGCGCGGAGGACGGCGAGACGTGGACGTACGCCGAACTCGACAGCCTCGTCTCCGAGACGGCCGGCCGACTCGCGGCCCACGGGATCGAGGAGGGCGACCACGTCGGCGTGTTGATGCCGGCGTACGTCGGCACCGTCGGACTGGTCCACGCGTCGATGCGTCTCGGCGCGACGTTCGTTCCGTTCGGTGAGCGGCTCACCCCGCGAGAGCTCGGCGAGCGCGTGGAACTCGCCGACGTGACGACGCTCGTCTGTGCGGAGTCCACCGAGGCCGACGCGGTCGCCGCCGCGGGTGACGTTCCAGTCCTCTCCGTGGATGATCCGACCGCGGACGGCGTCGGCGCGTTACACGACCGCGACCCCGTCCCGATCGACCCGCCGCGATGGACCGACGACGACCGGCTCTGTCTGCTGTTTACCTCGGGCACGACGGGCGAACCGAAGGCGGTCGAACTCACGGCCGGGAACGTGTTCGCCTCCGCCGTGGCGTCCGGATTTCGGCTCGGGATCGATCCCGACGATCGGTGGCTCGTCTCGCTGGCGCTCAACCACATGGGCGGGCTCGCCCCGATCTATCGGTCGACGCTGTACGGCACGACTGTCGTGTTGCGCGAGGGGTTCGATCCCGGCGGCGTGGCCGACGACATCGACCGCTACGACGCCACCGGCGTCTCGCTCGTGCCGACCATGTTACAGCAAGCGCTCGACAGCCGCGGGACCCTCTCCGACTCGCTCCGGGTCGTGCTGCTCGGCGGAGCGCCCGCTCCCGACGAGCTGATCGAGCGCTGCCGTGACTACTCGATCCCCGTCTATCCGACCTACGGAATGACGGAGGCCGCCTCACAGATCGCGACGGCGACGCCGGATCAGGCGAACGACCGACTCGGAACAGTGGGTCGACCGTTGTTCGGCACCGACGTCACCGTCGTCGAGGAGGGGTCCCCCGTCGAGGCCGGCGAGCCCGGCGAGTTCGTCGTTTCGGGTCCGACCATCACGCCGGGATACTACGGCGATCCGGACACGAACGAGCACACGTTCGGCAAACACGGGCTTCACACCGGTGATTGCGGCCGGGTGGATGAGAACGGCTATCTCTACGTGCTCAATCGCCTCGACGACCGGATCATCACCGGCGGCGAGAACGTCGAGCCGGGAGAGGTCGCGGACGTGTTTCGCCGACACGAGGCCGTCGTCGACGTCGCGGTCGTCGGGCTCGACGACGACGTGTGGGGCGAACGGGTCGCGGCGCTCGTCGCCATCGGCGAGAAGTGGGAGGATCCTCATGGGGCGACCGAAACGACGGAAGCGACCGAAACGACGGAAGCGACCGAAACGACGGAAGCGACCGAAACGACGGAAGCGACCGAAACGGCGGAAGCGACGGGAACCACGGAAACGACGCCAACACCCGAATCGTCCGCGGTCGCCGACGCGGATTCACCGTCCACGGGGGCGGAGAATTCCGTCATCGACGAGGTCGACCTGTTCTCGTTCGCCCGCGATCGCCTGGCGGGATTCAAACTGCCACGAACGGTCGCGTACGTGGACGAACTCCCGCGAACGATCTCGGGAACGGTCGACCGGGAGGCCGTGCGGGAGATCCTGACGGACCGTGGATTCGATCCGGAGGATCCGGACGGACGATTCGTCGACGCCGGGTTCGAACCCGTCGAGCCCGAGCCCGTGGGGGACGAAGCCGAGAGCGAGTCGGATGAAACGGACGAGGCTGGGGCTGGGACGGAGGCGGAGGCGAGGTCGAACCAAACGGACGAGAACGACGAACCGGACGGCACGGGTGATAGAAAGCGCGTCGAGGACGGTGCAGATTCCACGGGGCGGGATGCTGGGGCTCCCGCTGACGGGGTAACGTCCGAAGACGAGGACGCCGGGACGGATCAGTAGCGGCCGAATAAACACCGAACTCGTTCTTCGTTGTTCCACGAAGGTTATGCCGTCACCGTCCACAGCGGTGCCATGGAGCTACTCGACGAGGGGATCGTTCCGAAACACGCCCGGGAGGTCAAAGCGGACGCACGATCGTTCGCGGAGGAGTACATCGAGCCGAACGCGGCGTCGTACTTCGAATCCGGCGAGTATCCGTGGGACGTGCTGGAAGCCGGGATGGACGCCGGACTCGTCGCAGGGGACATCGGCGAGGAGTACGGGGGGAAGGGATACGACCTCGCACAGATACTCGCGATCGCCGAGGAGTTTTACCGCGCGGATGCGGGCATCGCCCTCACGCTTCAACTCGCCAGTTTCGGCTGCGAGATGGTCGAGACGTACGGCACGGAGACCCAGAAGGAGGAGTACCTCCGTCCGGTCGCCGAGAACGAGCAGATCTCCGGTCTCGCCGTCTCCGAGCCCGAGACCGGCTCCGATCTGGCGGGAATGACGACGACGGCAGAGCGGGTGGAAGGCGGATACGAACTCTCCGGCGAGAAGTATTGGGTCGGCAACGCGGTCGAGGCGGACTGGCTCACCGTCTACGCGAAAACGGGCGAATCGGAGGATCGCTACTCGAACTACACGCTGTTCATCGTCGAGACGGACCGCGACGGCTACGACGCCGAACACATCCCCGAGAAGATGGGCATGCGCGCCTCCAAGCAGGGCCACATCGTGTTCGACGACTGCTTCGTTCCGGAGGAGAACGTCGTGGGCGCCGAGGGCGGGGGATTCTACGCCCTGGCGGACTTCTTCAACCACGGCCGGGTCGTCGTCGGCGGACACGGTCTGGGGCTCGCGGCCGCCGCCATCGAGGAGGCCGAGGACTTCGTTCACGGGCGCAACGCCTTCGGCCGGACGGTCAACGAGTTTCAGGCGGTCCAACACTCGCTGGCGGACATGCGGATCGGCTTCGAGTCGGCACGCGCGCTCAACTGGCGTGCCTGTGAGAAGGTTGAAAACGGCGAGAACCCCGGCTACTGGGCCGCGCTCGCGAAGACCAAGTCGACGGAGGTCGCCGTCGACTGCGCGGAGCGGGGCATGCAGCTCCATGGCGGCCGGTCGATCCTCGCCGATCGCCGGATCGCACGGGTCTACCGGGACTGCCGGATCCCCGTCATCTACGAGGGCGCCAACGAGATCCAGCGAAACCTGATCTATCGGCAGTCGCGCTGACTCTCACTGCAGTCCCGCTGACCCTCTCGGACCGCCTCAGACCGAATCGAACAGTCCCGTCGACAGATATCGCTCCCCGCCATCCCAGAAGACGGTGATCACGAGCGGTTCGTCGCCCGCGTACGCACCCGATGCACGAAGCTCCGCGGCGACCGCCTTGGCCGCGACGTTGGACGCGCCCGACGACTGTCCGACCAGGACCCCCTCCTCGCGGGCGAGGCGTCGACACTCCGTCTCGGCGTCGTCGACGTCGACGACGTGAACCTCGTCGATCAGGTCGACGTCGAGGTTCGGCGAGACGAACCCGGGACCCATCCCCTGAAAGCTGTCGCCCGTCGGTTCCTCGCCCGAGAGTACCGCGCTGTCGGCCGGTTCGACGGCGTCGATACGGACGGCCGGAAACGTCTCGCGGAGGCGACGTCCGGCTCCCGTGAGCGTCCCACCCGTGCCGACGCCCGCGACGAACGCGTCGACGGTTCGATCGCCGACCTGATCGAGGATCTCCACGCCGGTCGTCTCGTAGTGTGCCCGCGGGTTGGCGGGGTTCTCGAACTGTCCGAGCTGGACCATCCCCGCTTCCGCCTCGAGCTGGTCGGCACGGTCCTTCGCGGCCGAGATGTTTCCGTCGACGAGTTCGATGTCGGCACCGTACGCGCGCATCACCCGTCGCCGTTCGGGGGATTTCGAGGTCGGCATCACGAGCGTGACGTCGTATCCCTTCACGGCACCGACCATCGCCAGGCCGATCCCTGTGTTCCCCGAGGTCGCCTCGACGATCCCGTCACCCGGCGAGAGCTCCTCACGCTCCTCGGCCGCCTCGATCATGTAGAGCGCGGGCCGATCCTTCGCGGAACCGCCCGGATTGCGCGACTCGACCTTGGCGGCGACGGTCGTCCCCGGTGGCGAGTCGACCCGAACGAGCGGCGAGCCGAGCCCCTCCAAGACGTCATCGTCCATTCTCTAATCGTACGGGGCCACGGGCAAAATGCCCCCGGACCTCGGCAAAACGGCGCGACCGGCCACGAGTCCGACTCCGACGGATGTCGGCTCACATCGGCGACGACGGATGTCGGCTCACATCGGCGACGACGGGTGTCGGCTCACATCGGCGACGACGGATAGCCACGCTCTTGTGACCGCCGCACGGAACGGATCGGTATGGACGACATCGAGATCGACGAGGTCGCGACGCCGGCGCTTTCGGACCCGGTACTCATCGAGGGACTCCCGGGGGTCGGTCACGTCGGAAAGCTCGCCGCGGAGCACCTTCTCGAGGAGTTCGACGGCGAACTCGTCCGCCGCGTCTACGCGACGGAGTTCCCGCCGCAGGTGAACGTCGACGAGGAGGGAGTCGCCGAGCTGACGTGTGCGGAGTTCCACGCGGTCGAGACGGAGGGAGCGGATCTGCTCGTGTTGACCGGGGACCACCAGGCCGGAACGAACGAGGGACATTATCACCTCACGTCGACGTTCCTCGACGTGGCGGAGTCGTTCGGTGCGGAGCGTGCCTTCGCGCTCGGCGGCGTCCCGACCGGAGAGCTCGTCGAGGAGTACACCGTCCTCGGCGCGGTCTCGGATTCGAGCCTCATCGAGGAGCTGGAGGCCGCCGAGGTCGAATTTCGTCCGGACGAGCCGGCGGGTGGAATCGTCGGCGTCTCCGGACTCGTGCTCGGGCTCGGCGGACGCCGCGGCTTCGAGGCGGCGTGTCTGATGGGCGAGACGAGCGGCTACCTCGTCGACCCGAAGAGCGCCCGAGCGGTCCTCGAATCGCTCGAGACCCTCCTCGATTTCGAGGTCGATTACGCCACGCTGGAGGACCGTGCCGAGGAGATGGAGGAGGTCATCGGAAAGATCCGCGAGATGCAGGAGGGGCCGAGCGCAACCGACGACGAACTCCGATACATCGGCTGAGGGTGGATCGGGTGAAACGCGGCCGCAGATCGATATTGATCGACGATCGTCGATTTTCCGTTCTTCGTTCAACGACACGCGAGGGTCGCGTTGCGGACGGTTCAATCTACAGATAAGCAAGGCGAGTGCCTCGGGGTCAAGCCCCGAGGCAGTTCACGTACCCGTTCGTTCCGGGGTCGGCAGACATAAACCGGATCGACGATCATCGTTCATGCATGACTGACGTACGGGTCGCCGGGGTCGGGCTCACCCGCTTCGGACGACATCCCGACCGGACCGGCCGCGACCTCTTCGCGGAGGCCGCACTGAACGCGTTCGAGGACGCCGGCGTGCCGCGTGCGGACGTCGACGCGCTCAATTACGGCAACTTCATCGGGACGCTGATGGAGGGGCAGGGTCACCAGGCCCCGCTGATGGCGGAGGCCGCAGGCCTTCGATGTCCGGCCACGCGGTACGAGGAGGCGTGCGCGTCGGCGGGCGTCGCGGTTCGCGAGGCGGTTCGGACCGTCCGGAGCGGCGAGGCGGACGTCGTCGTCGCCGGCGGCATGGAGCGGATGACGCACGTCGACACCGCGGCGGCCACGCACGGGCTGGCGACGGCCGCCGACGACCTCTTCGAGGTTCGGTCGGGCGTGACGTTCCCGGGGGCCTACGCACTGATGGCGCGGGCGTACTTCGACGCCTTCGGCGGCGACCGAACCGATCTCGCACACGTCGCCTCGAAGAACCACGCAAACGCGGTCGACAACGAGTACGCACAGTACCGCCGCGAGGTAACCGTGGCCGACGCGCTGGACGCGCCGCCGATCGCGACGCCGCTGCACCTCTTTGACGCCTGTCCGATCACCGACGGTGCGAGCGCGCTGGTGCTCGTCTCCGGGGAGTACGCCGAGCGCAACGACGTCGACGCGCCGATCGCGATCACGGGGACCGGCCAGGGGGCCGACGCGCTCGCGCTCGGCGACCGCGAACACCTCGCCCGCACGCCCGCGGCGGAGGACGCGGCGGCGACCGCATACGACGAGGCCGGAATCCGCCCCAGCGACGTCGACGTCGCCGAGGTCCACGACTGTTTCACCATCGCGGAGGTGCTGGCGATCGAGTCCCTCGGGTTCTTCGATCCGGGCGAGGGAATCAGCGCCGCCCGCGAGGGCGTCACGACCGCCGACGGCGACCTCCCGGTGAACCTCTCGGGGGGGCTGAAGGCGAAGGGGCACCCGGTCGGCGCGACCGGCGGATCACAGATCGCGGAGCTCACTCGACTGCTTCGCGGCGATCATCCGAACAGCGAGCACGTCGCCGACGCGACGACCGCCGTCGCCCACAACGCCGGCGGTACGGTCGCGAGCGCCGTCGTTCACGTGTTGGAGGTGGCGGAATGAGCGGGTCGGACGGCGACTCGGACGACGGCGGCGACGCGTCGAATCCAAAAACCGGCTTCGACGACTGGTTGGACGCGGTCGAGGCGGGCGAGGGGTACTACCTGGAATGTCCGGACGGCCACGGATCGCTCCCGCCGAGATGGGTCTGTCCACGGTGTGGAGCGGCGGACCTGTCCGAACGTCACCTGCCCGACGTCGGGACGGTCGAGACGTTCACCGTCGTCCACGTGCCGACGCCGCGATTCGCCGACGACGTCCCGTACGTGACCGCCGTCGTCACGTTCGGCTCGATACGTCTCACCGGAGTGTTGCGGGGTATGGAACCCGCGGACGACGCGATCGATCTCGGAACCGAGGTGACCGTCCGCGTGGAGCGCCGCGAGACGGACGACGAGCGGGTCATTACCTTCCGCCCGGTCTGATCGGGGATCCGGGCTTCCCGGGTCAGGCGTCACCGGTGACCGGAAAAAGCCGGGGACGTGACCCTGTTGATAGGCAAAAGCGTCATTTGTGCCTTCCGCGCTTATTAGCCGGCGGAAAACCATGGATGGCGTATGAGACGCGGAACGGTTCCCGTACCCCTCCGAACAGCCGTCCATGGCGGTCTGAGCGGGAGCGCGGCCGTCGCCGAGCGCGTCGGATTCTGGACCGCCGTCGCGTTCCCGGCCGTGTACGTGGGCGTGTACGCGCTGGAAACGGTGGCTACGGTTCCCGACCTCCTGCTCGTATCGGCGTTCCTGCTGAACGGACTCGCGCTGATCGTCGGCCACACGTACGGCCGTGATGCCGTGTACGGCCATGATCGGGATCACGATCGTGATCAGACTCGAACGGGTTCGATCCATGACCGAACGGGTTCGACCGGAGGTGGTCGACGATGAGCGAAACGATGAGCACGACCCCGGAGGACGGCAGCGACGACGAGGGGGTTGAGGGTCCGGAGCGTCGCCTCCGGCGGTACCTCACACGACGAGCGGCCGACGGGGAGTTCTACTTCAAGGGGAAGTTCATCGCCGACGACGTCGGGCTCACCCCCTCACAGATCGGGACGATCATGGCCCGGTTGCGCGAGGCCGAGACGTCCTTTGCCGTCGAGCGATGGTCGTACTCGAACGCGACCACGTGGCGCGTTCGACCGGCGGGCGCCGAGTCCGGGGAGACGGGGGCCTGACGGACGAATCGTCGTCGTCGATCGCGGCGGATTCCGACTCCGTCAGGTACTCGTCGGCGTCGTGAGTAGTTCGGTCGATGACCTCGTCGTACCTTCCGTATGCACTCCTCGCGATGGGCGCGTACGCCCTCGTTTCACCGTTGATGCGCGTCGCCACGACCGGCCCCGACGCCGTCCCGAGCGACGTCGCCGTCGTGATCTCCAACGTCCTGCTCGTGGGCATTGCCACGGGCGTCGTGGTATATACCGGCCAGGGATTCTCCGGCGCGCTCTCCTCGCCGAAGCTGCTTCACGTCCTCGCCGCCGGGGTCTTCCTGGGCATCGGGATCCTCGCGCTCTATCGCTCGCTCGCGTTGGGGCCGGTGAGCGTCGTCACCCCCATCTTCGCGATGTTTCTCGCCTTCTCATCGCTCATCGGGATCGTCGTGCTCGGCGAGTCCTTCACGCTCCGGAAGGGCGTCGGCATCGCCTTCGCGGTGCTCGCCGTCTATCTCGTTTCCGGGAGCTAAGGAGCAGTGCGGTCCGCGACGGACCGTATGAACTCCCTACGGTATCCCCTCAACGGCGACCCGCAGGTCCTCGGGGTCGTCCCACTCGATCACTCGCTCCTCGACGGCCTCCTCGAGAGCGCGAATATGGGACGCTGCCATTCCGTTGTCATACCGTTCTCGCATCTCCGTATCGGAGGCATACACACGTTTGAGCAGCCAAAGGACGTCACGAACGGAGGTCTGGTGGTGATATAAATATCCGAGTTCCCAGACGTGCCCGCCGTCGAAATCCTCAAGCACGCCGACGATGATGGACGACATCTCGGCAAGAACATCGAATGCGGGCGCCCAGAGGTCGATCTCCTCGCCCGTAAACCCGAAATCCTCCAGTCGGTATGCGAGCGCACCGTTCCTGCCGGAGAGGACGTCACGGACGTCCGTTCGCCGGTCCCCCTTCTCGCCTCCTCCCCGGCCGATGACCAGATATCTCCGATCGGCACGGCGAATGCGCTGTAACAGGGTGCCATGAAGGCCGCTTTTGAGCCGCTCATGTTGCTCCGGCGTCGGCGCCAGCGCTCCTTCGACGACCAGTTCGTCCGTGTCGACGTCACCGATCACGCCATCCCGCACCCCGTTGTGGTCGTTTCCCATTTCATGTCGTCAATTGGTTTTATTACCAATAGAACTATTGAATCATCATATACTCTCAAAAGTAGTTGTGGAATCGATTGTACTCAGTAACCAAGTGTTTATGCTACCGGGCGAAGAACGGTTTCACATGAAACCGACGCACGGAACGAACGCCGCCCACGGACGACGGGATGAGTCGGCGTTTGATCCGTGGACCGCCCTCCAGAAGTCCACGGACGAGAGCCGGGCGAACCTGATCGCCGACATCATCGGCCATCCCGAGGGTTCCCCAAGCGTCAAAGAGCTGGAGTATATGAATCCAAGCCTTGCGGAGGACGCCATCCGCCGACATCTCGGCGTCCTTCAGGACGTTGGCGTCGTCGAGGAGCTAGTGGTCGAACCAGGGAACCGTATCCGGGGATACCCGTATAAGTTCTACACGCTGACCGATGAAGCGAGGGAGTTGTTCGATCGGAACGACCTCTTCCCCGAGAACGCGTGGAGTCGACAGTACGCCCGAGTCCAGCGTAGCGGCGAGATCAGGGAACTCGAGAAGATGCCGCGCCCGGGCCGGATCTAGGGAACGGACGGATCCGGAGACCGCTGCCGCCTGACGTAACTCCTTTTATATCCGCGGGGAAACGGTCACGTCCGCAGTGTCCCGTGTCCCCAACCCGATCCGCCTCGTCGTTCTCTACATCGGATTCGCGCTCGCCCGTCTCGGCCTGATCGACCGACATCGGGTCGTCCGCACCACCGATCTGGCGTGGCCGCGGATCGTCACCGGCATCGCCCGGATGTCGAAGAACGCCGTCGACGTGGCGATGGTTGGCGTCGCGGTCGGTACCAGTGCCGTCGCGGGCGTCGGCTTCGCCGGTCCCTTTTGGGGCCTCGCGTTCGCGATCGGCGGCGGCGTCGCCGGCGGCACCATCGCGCTCGTCTCCCAGCGATACGGCGCCGAGGCGTTTCGCGAACTCGGCGACGCCGTCCGGGCGAGCACGCTGCTCGTCGTCGTCATCAGCCTCCCCGTGACGGTCGTGTTCTGGACGATCCCGCACGAACTCATCTCGCTGCTCAGCAGCAACGAGCGCGCGATCGACCTCGGTGCGGAGTACCTCCGGATCGTCGGGCTTGCCGTCCCGCTAGCGGGACTGAACCTCGTGGGAAGCCGCGTTCTCGTCGGCTGTGACGACGCGTACACCGCGATGCAGATCCGTGCCGGCGGCGCGGTCGCGAACGTCATCCTCACGGCGTGGCTGGTCCTCGGAATGGGATGGGGGGTGACGGGCGCGGCGGTCGGGACGGTGCTCTCGAACTTCGCCGTCACGGCCGCGTTCGCGCTCGGGCTCGCGTGGGGCCGATTCCCCGGCGTCGGGGAGCTCCCGGTCAGGATCGATCCGTTCGGCTCGTATCTGAATCCGGGAATGATCCACGACCTCGTCGAGATCGGGCTCCCGGTCGGGCTACGGAACCTCGTCTGGGTCGTCGCGGAGTTCCCGATGCTCGCCATCCTCGACGTCTTCGGGGAGAACACGGTCGCCGCGTTCGTCATCGCCCGACGGATCTGGGGGATCATGAACACGCCCGGATGGGGCTTTGGACTGGCCTCCTCCAGTCTCGTCGGGCAGGAACTCGGCGTCAACGACCCGGCCGAAGCCGAGGCGTACGCTCGCGACATCATTCGGTTTTCGGTGGCGACCTATCTCGTCTCCGCGGCGTTGGTCGCGTTCTTCGCGCCCGACATCGTGCGGCTGTTCGCGGAGAACCCCGACAGCCCCGAGGTGCCGATCGCGGTGAACCTCGTCTACGCCGCCTGTTTCGCCGTGATCCTGCAGGGCGTCTCCGGAGGGGCGGCCGGGCCGCTCGACGCGGCCGGCGACACGAAGGTGCCGTTCGTGAGCCAGTTCCTCGGGATGTTCTGCGTCGCGATCCCGCTCGCGTACGTCGGGGCGACGACGCCGCTCGGACTGTGGGGGCTCTACCTCGCGTTTCTCGCGGAGACGAGCGTGCCCGCGGCGATCAACTACTGGCGGTTCCGCTCGGGCAAGTGGAAGGGCATAAGCGAGGCCTATCGCCCCGACGCGACGACGAGCGATTGAGGCGGTCCACCCGGCAACGGGGCGTTAGTAACGGTCGTCGCGGCCGAGCAGCCAGTAGAGCACGAGCCCGAGGAACGGGGCGAAAAAGACCACGAGCGCCCAGAGGAACGGCGGATGCGGACTGTGCTTTTTGGCGTCGCCGTACACCCAGACGATGATCACGACGTACACGAGCAACATCGCGAGACCGAACAGCACACCGATGCCGGCAGCAGTGAGGGGAACCTGAGACATGTCCGAAATTGCCGAACGATGAGTCATATGTTTTCGGGTCGGATGGGCGTCCTCGTGAGTACTGTGTGATACTGATCAGTGACTCGAGGTGGCGAAACCGATACGGTTTTCGAGTGCTAGCACCCGACATGGTTTCGGATGGCCGGTCCGACGGACATGGGCTCGCCATGGGGTTCGCCGTCGGGCTAGCGATAGGCGTCGTGCATCGTCACGTCAGCGACGGGGAAACCGAGGCGTTGCCATCGGGACGGTTCGGGCGGATCGTCGTCGCCTGGGCGTGGACGCCGGTCGTCGTCGCCGTCGACCGCACGCTTGAGGGGCCAGTCGCTCGGCTTGCGTTCGCCGCGGGCGTCATCTGCGGGGCTGCGATTCGCCGAATCTGCGACTGATCCGACCGCGAGAGCGATTGATCCGGCCGCGAGAAACCACGCACCGCGTGCCGCGACGGCGAACGCTTTTAGCCTGCGGCGGAAGGGACGATCATGACGCTTCCCGTGGACGAGGACAGGCTGCGTGAGGACCTCGAAACGAACGCCACCTTCGGCGCGGTCGAGTACGACGACCCGGAGAAACGTGGACGGACGGCCCGAACCGGCACCGAAGCCAATCGCCGGGCGCGCGACCACTTCGTCGATCGGATGGAGGCGGCCGACCTCGACGTTACCGTCGACGCGGTCGGCAACGTCGTCGGCGTCTGGCGGCCGGCGTCAGCTGACCGGGACGCGCCGCCGGTCGCGAGCGGGAGCCATCTCGACAGCGTCCCCGAAGGCGGAATCTTCGACGGCCCGCTCGGCGTCTATGCCGCCCTGGAGTCGGTGCGTGCGATGCAGGACGCCGGCGTCGAGCCGGACCGGCCGATCGTCGTCGTCAGCTTCACGGAGGAGGAGGGTGGAACCTACGGCGACGGCATGCTCGGCTCGGCGGTTGCCACCGGCGAGACGACCGCTGAGGAGGCGCTCGCCATGACCGACGACGACGGCGACACCCTCGAGGAGGCGCTCTCGCGGATCGGCTACCGAGGCGAGGGAACACTCGATCCCGCCTCGTGGGACGGCTTCTACGAGCTCCACGTCGAGCAGGATACGACGCTCGAATCGGTGGGTGCGGACGTCGGCGTCGTTACCACGATCACGGGGATCACCCACTGTACGGTGACGATCACGGGGGAGGCGAACCACGCGGGTGCGACCTCAATGGACGAACGGACCGACGCGCTCGCGGCGGCGAGCGAGTTCGTGTTGGACGTCGAGAGCGCCGCGAACGAGATCGTCGGCGCCTCGAGCGAGACCGCGGTCGGTACGGTGGGATCGCTGTCGGTCGCGCCGAACGCGACGAACGTCGTCCCGGGGCATGTGGCGGCCGGCGTCGACGTCAGAGACGTCGACCACGACTCGATGGACGCGATCGTCGCGGCGGCCCGTGAGTCGCTCGATCGGTTGGAGACGGAGCGTGGCGTGGAGACGTCGCTCGACCGGCCGTTCGACGTCGCACCCGAGCCGATGAGCGACCGGCTCCGTGCGGCAGTACATGAGACCGCCGCCGCGGGCGGGCGGGAGGCGATCGACCTCCACTCCGGCGCCGCCCACGACTCGATGCGGGTCGCACGCGTAACCGACGCGTCGCTCCTGTTTGCACCCTCGCGGGACGGCATCTCACACAACCCGCGCGAGTGGACCGACTGGGGGGACTGTGCGGCGGCGACGGAGGTGCTCGCGGGTGCGATCGCTCGTACCGCCGGCGTGGACGACGAGTAGTGTCGCCGGGCACGACGACTAGTGTCGGCATGGAGTCACTTTGAGGGAGTCGCGATCATCGGCCGGTCGGGAGAGTCACGATCATCGGCCGGTCGACGCGGCACCCTGCCGTTCACGGGCGTAGCGCCGAAGTGCCCGAACGGAGACGAGTCCTAGAACGCCCGCGACGGCCAACGAGAGCCACGCGGCGCCGTAGCCGGAGGCATCGAGCGCGAGCCCGAAGACGACCGGCGAGACGACCGAGGGGATGAAGCCGACGAACGACTGGACGGAGAGTGCGGCACCTACCTGGTCGTCGTCGACCGCCTCAGTCACGAGCGTCGAGGCGGGGGCGCTGTCGACGCTGAGCAGCGTGCCGTGAACGAGTAAGACCACGACGACCACCCACAGCGGGAGCGCCGTCAGCAGCGAAAAGCCCGCGACGAGCAGCGTGCTTCCCGCCAGTCCGAGTCCGACCGTCGTTCCGCGGCCGATGCGATCCGAGACCGTCCCGCCGACGACGTTGCCGACCGCGCTCATCGCCGTGGCGGCGCCGACGACGAGTCCGGCCAACGACGCCGGCGAATCCGCGGCGGCGACGGCGGGTACGGCGATCAGGAACGTCAACAGCCAGTTGCGAACGCCGAACAGCTCCCAGTTATGCCAGGAGTACGCGCTGACCGCGTGGAGATACTCGCGGTTCCGAAACAGCGAGAGATCGATGCCTGCGGCGGTTTCGCTCCGTCCGGGAGCGTCCTCGAGGAGCCCGACGATCAGAGGGGCGACGAAGAGTCCGCCGAGGCTCGTGAGGATCACAGCGACCTCCCAGCCGGCCGTCGCGGCGATCCGTGCGGTGAGGACGAACGAGGCGCCGCTCGAAAGCGAGAAGGCGCCGACGTAGATCCCGATCGCCCGACCACGATCGGTCGGCGGAAACCAGTCGCTTATCAGCCGCATGCCCGGGACGTAGACGCCGGCCATGCACGCACCCGCGAGAAATCGAACGAGGACGCCGGAGTAGAAGCCGCCGGCAAGGAGACCGAACCCCGTGCCGAAGATCGCGGCACCCGCGGCCCCGGCCGCGACGACGTACCGGGGCGACGTCAGGTCGGAGAGCCGTCCAAGCGGGAGGATGGCGAGGAGGTACCCCGCCTGAAATGCGCCGAAGACGATGCCCGCCTGAACGCCCGAGAGACCCCAGTCGTCGGCGACCTGCGGCAACACCGCCGAGTAGTTGTACCACACCAGTACGGAGAGGAACAACGCGATCGGCACGACGACGATCACCCGGGTACGGTCCTTCACGGGGCGAATAGACGGGTCGCCCGCGAAAAGCCTCGGGAGTCGGCAGGAACGGCAGGAACGCCGGAAATGGTAGGAACGGCAGGAACGCCGGAAATGGCAGGAACGCCGGGAGAGGTATTGGAACCGAGGTCCACCAGTAGTCGTTTATGTGAGCGTGTGAACGGTGTGGTATGAACGGCACGATCCGGCTCCTCCACGTCGACGACGACGCCGACATGGCGGAACTCACCGCTACCTACCTCCAACGGGAAAACGACGCGTTCGTCGTCGAAACGGAGACGGATCCACACGTCGCGCTCGATCGGCTCGCTGACGACCTCGACGCGATCGTCTGTGACTACGAAATGCCCGGCATGGACGGCTTGGAGTTCCTCCAGGAGGTCCGCGACGAGTATCCGGACCTTCCCTTCGTGTTGTTCACCGGACAGGGAAGCGAGGAGATCGCGAGCGAGGCGATCTCCGCGGGCGTCACCGACTACCTCCAGAAGGGATACGGGCCGGACGTCTATGCCGTCCTCGCGAACCGCATCGAGAACGCGGTCGAACAACACCGCTCGAAGGTCGCGCTCGCGGACAGCCAGAAGCGACTCTCCCTTTTCATCGAACGATCGCCGCTTGGAGTGATCGAGTGGAACGACCAGTTCGAGATTCGACGCGTAAACGAGGCCGCGGAGACGATCCTCGGGTACGCGGAGTCGGAACTGCTCGGCGAGTCGTGGACGCAGCTCGTGCCGGAGTCGGATCAGGAATCGGTGAAGCGGGTGCTCTCCCGCCTCACGGAGCGGCAGGGTGGCTACCACAACGTCAACGAGAACGTCAGAGCGGACGGGGCCCGGATCACCTGTGAGTGGCACAATCGAGTGATCTCCGACGACGACGGCGACGTCGTGGCCGTCTTTTCGCAGTTTCAGGACGTCACCGAACGGCGGGCGAACCGGGAGCGGTTGGAGGCGCTCGTCGACAACGTCCCCGGCGTCATCTATCGTACCCCGCCGGAGTCCGGGTGGCCCTTCGAACTCATCCGCGGCTCCTGTGAAGAGTTGACGGGGTACACGGAGACCGAACTACTGAACGAGATCCGATTCGCGGAGAAGCTCGTCCATCCGGACGATCGCGAACGCGTTCACGAGGAGGTCGAGGCGGGGTTGGAGGACGGCGGAATGTTCGACCTGATCTACCGTCTCGTTACGAAGGGCGGCGAGACACAGTGGGTCTGGGAGCGCGGGCAGGCGGTCGGCGATCCGGAGGCGATGATCGAGGGGCTGTTGATCGACGTCGATAGCCTCAAGCGGAGCGAACTGGAGCTGGATCGGACGAATCGGGTCCTGAAGACGTTGCTCTCGAACCTTCCGTTCGGCGTCCTCGTCGAGAACGATTCCCGGGAGGTGTTGCTCGCGAACGACCGCCTCGTCGATCTCTTCGACGTGGAACGGACGCCGGAGGAGCTCGTCGGCGCGGATTGTGCTCAAGCCGCCGAAGACCTCAGCGACCGGTTCGCGGAGCCCGACGCCTTCATCGAAGCGACGAACGATCGACTCTCCTCGCGGAAACCCGCCGCGGCCGAGGAGTTCGTCATGGCGGACGGGCGTATCCTCGAACGCGACTACGTACCGTACCAGCTCGCGGACGGGGACGCGAACCTCTGGATCTATCGCGACGTCAGCGACGAGCGCGAACGGCAACAACTCCTCACCGGACTGTTCGAGGAATCGCTCGACGGGATCGGGATCAAGGAGATCATCACGAACGAGGACGGGGAGCCGATCGATTACGTCTATGAGCGGGTCAACGACCAATTCGAGGAACTCACCGGGATACGTGCGGATGACGTCGTCGGCAAACGGGCGACCGAAGCCATTCCCGGCATCGAGGAGACGCCGTTCATCGAGGTGTTCGGCGAGGTCGGGCTCGGCGGGGGGCCCCGGACGTTCGAGCAGTACTCCGAGCCGCTCGACAGATATTACGAGATATCCGCGTTCTCACCGCGGCACGGACAGTGCATCACCATCTTCTCAAACATCACGGAGCGCAAGAAACACGAACAGGAGCTCACCCGGCTCAACGAATTCTTAAAGGAAACGGAGCGGTTGGGCGACCTCGGCGCGTGGGAGATAGACGACCGAGGAGGCGTCTACTGGACCGAGGGCACACGACGGCTTCACGAGGTCGACGACGACTACGAACCGACCATTGCGGACGGCATCGAATTCTTCCATCCCGAAGACAGAGGCCGGATCCGGGAGGCCGTCGATCGGGCCTTCGAGTCGGAGGAGCCCTACGACGTGGAGGCAAGGTTGATCACGGCCGAGGGCAACGAACGATGGGTTCGAACCCGCGGGCAGCCGATCGACGGCGGGGAGAGGATCCGGGGCTACATTCAGGATATCACCGATCGAAAACGGTACGAGCGGCGCTTGGAACGACAGAACGACCAATTGGAGGAGTTCGCAAGCGTGGTTTCTCACGACCTCCGGAATCCGCTCAACGTCGCCAAGGGACGAACGCAACTCGCCAGCGACGCCGGACACAGCGAGCACCTAGAGGCGGCGACGAGGGCGTTGGAGCGAATGGACGCCCTCATCGACGACCTGCTCGTCCTCTCACAGCAGGGAGAGGTGATCGGCGAACGTGACTGGGTTCCGCTTGCGGCCGTTGCCGACGGCTGTTGGAAAAGCGTCGAAACCGACGGAGCGGCGCTCGTGAACGACGCGGAGGTCGAGATCAACGCCGACGAGAGCCGACTGCGCCAACTGTTGGAAAACCTCATGCGAAACGCCGTCGAGCACGGGGGTGGCGGGCCGACGAGCGGCGGAGACGTGCTGACCGTGCGGATCGGCGCCGTGGAGGACGGCTTCTACGTCGAGGACGATGGGGCCGGGATCCCCGAGAACGATCGCGAACGCGTGTTCGAGGCCGGCACGACGACGAGCGATCGAGGGACGGGTTTTGGGTTGAGCATCGCAAAACGGATCGCGGACGCACACGGGTGGCACATCGACGTCGTGGAGGGGCAACGAGGCGGAGCCCGGTTCGAATTGACCGGCGTCGAGCTCCGTTCGTGACCGTCGCAACCGTTTTTTCGGTCCCCGTCGATGTTCGACCGTGAGACGTCGTCTCGGCCTCGCGTGTCTCCTCGTCGGGCTGCTCGCTGCGATCAGCGGCGGCATCGTGACGACGACGGGAGTGATCACCGACTGGCCGGGATTCGGCGGGTATCCGGCTGACGTCGTCGTCGGCCGAGCGTTGCTCGTCGTGGCGGTCTGTTTCCTGCTATACGGCGCCTATCTGTTGGCCTCGGAGGTGTTGATGCGATCGCCAAACCGGCGACGGGCACACAACACGCGGAACCTTCTGCGGCTTGCGTTCGGGGCCGTCGGGACCGTCGCGACGCTTGCGGTGCTCACCGAGAACTGGCTCGGGCTGCTGTTGTCGCTTGGAGTGATCGGGTTCGCAATCACGTTCGCGCTTCAACAGCCACTGTTGTCGCTCATCGCATGGATCTACATCACGGTCAAACAGCCATACGGCGTCGGCGACCGAGTCCGCATCGACGACGCGAAGGGGGACGTGATCGAAGTCGACTTTCTCGTGACGACGCTGTGGGAGATCAACGGGGAGTTGGTCTCCTCGAATCAACCCTCGGGACGGGTGGTGACCGTCCCGAACAGCGTGGTCCTTTCGTCGAACGTCGTCAACTTCGGCGGGGGCGGATCCCCGTACGTCTGGAACGAGATCGGGATCCAGGTCGCCTACGAAACGGATCTCGAGTTCGCCCGCGCGGTCATGCGCGAGGAGGCGACCGATCTCCTCGGAGCCGAGATGGGCGAGGGGATCGCGGCATATCGGGAGGCGCTGGCGGAGACGCCGGTCGAACTCGAGGTGTACGATCATCCGACGGTGAACGTCACCCAAGGCGAGTCGTGGGTGGAACTTCGGCTCCGGTACCTCACCCACCCGCGGCGCGGGCAAGGCGTTAAAAACGACCTCTACGAGCGCGTCCTCGATCGGTTCAACGACGCCCCCGATCGCGTCGCGTTCCCGGTGAGCCGGAGTCGATGAGCCGAAGTCGGCGAGCCCGCTTCGGCAGCTGCCGAGAGATCGGCGTCGGCAGCGGGCGTCGGATCTCGCACCGGCAGCGGCCTGCGGTCGAACCGTCGAGCCCGTTTTTGCCGTGGATCGCTCCGACACGTATTTATACGTAAATGTTCCCTGACAAAAGGTATCGGCCCAGTACTTCGACACGGTATTAACATCGTCATATTCCACGCACAACCGCCACTGAATCGCTTTTGGCCATCAATTACCTCCATAAATAGGAAAAAGATTTATATACTTTAGAGACTAACTGATAGTTATCGAAACGGGCGTTCCCGACCGTCGAATTTTTCGTCGGGGCGCCGTTCGCAGGACACCATGACAGAGACACGCATCCGAAGTTACGAGGGCGACGCCGAACGCCGAGAGGAAAGCGAATCGATGGACGCCGCCGCGGAGGCGGTCAGGACCTGCCCCGAGTGCAGCGGACGCCTTGCGACCGACACCGAACACGGCGAGACGGTCTGTACCGACTGCGGGCTCGTCGTCGAGACCGACGAGATCGACCGCGGGCCGGAGTGGCGCGCGTTCGACTCGGCCGAGCGCGACTCGAAGAGTCGCGTGGGCGCCCCGACGACGAACATGATGCACGACAAGGGACTCTCGACGAACATCGGCTGGCAGGATCGTGACGGCTACGGAAACGCGCTGTCGACCCGTCAGCGACGCCAGATGCAGCGGCTGCGCACGTGGAACGAGCGGTTCCGTACGCGCGACTCGAAGGAGCGCAACCTCAAGCAAGCGCTCGGCGAGATCGACCGCATGGCCAGCGCCCTCGGCCTCCCCGAGACCGTCAGGGAGACCGCGTCGGTCATCTACCGTCGAGCCCTGAGCGAGAACCTCCTTCCCGGGCGCTCCATCGAGGGCGTCGCCACCGCGTCGCTGTACGCGGCCGCCAGACAGGCCGGCACCCCCCGGAGCCTCGACGAGTTCACCGCAGTCTCGCGGGTGGACAAGATGGAGCTCACCCGGACGTATCGATACGTCATTCGGGAGCTCAAACTGGAGGTCCAGCCCGCGGACCCCGAGAGCTACGTCTCACGGTTCGTCTCACGGCTGGAGTTGAGCGAGGAGGTCGACCGGCTCGCCCGTGATCTGCTCTCGGCGGCCAAGGAGGAGGGAATAACCAGCGGAAAGTCACCGGTCGGCCTCGCCGCGTCCGCGGTGTACGCCGCGGCGTTGCTGTCCAACCAGAAGGTGACACAGAGCCAGGTCTCGGCCGTGGCGGACATCTCGGAGGTGACCATTCGGAACCGCTACAAGGAACTGCTCGAAGCGAGCGACCAGCTGACCGGGTGAACCGCCTCGTTTCCTCCGTATCCGGGATGCGTTCGTGTGGAGATCACCGGCATCACGAAGGGTGTCAATCGGCCACATACTCTTTTACGATCCCCGACTGTACTGACCTGCATGGTTGAGGCGTTCGTCAGACTGATCTGCCCCGAGTGTCGGAAGGAATGGCAAGACAATCCTGCCGGTCTACAGGACCTCCGTACGAACTTCAGCTGCCCGTCGTGTCATGCGACGCGACGGTTGACCGAGTTCATGCGAACCGAACGCGATCTGGAGGCCGTTAAACAGTTCCAGTGACCGATCCGCGGGGCATCCGCCGACCCAGTTGACGCTTCGTCCCGCCCAATCCACGCTCCCGCGCGGTCACACATCCATCCCGATCGTTAACGTAGAAAACCCGTTTAGACCTGCTCAAACGGCGAATAGACGCAGGTGTGTGTTAACGAGACTCAGGATAGTAATATATGCCTCCGGTAGCAAGGAACGGTTGCTCATGAAAAAGCAGGAGCTCATTCACCTTCACGGCCTCCTCGCTGAAGTACGAAAACAGTGCGAGTTCTGGGACGAGGACCTCGACCTCGATGCCTACGAGGAGCTCGGCGTCAAGCCCACATCGATCCACAAATCGAAGACGGATCACAAAGCAGCTGTTTTCAAACTCACCGAGGGAATCACGGCACCGATGGAGGAATCGGAAGCCGAACCGCTGGCCCCGACCGCCGACTAACACTCCGATCGCGTTATCGCAGCATCGTCACACGTGTAGTCACAACCACGTCGCGCCCGGATCACGTTTCCCGCCTGGGCCGGAGCATCACGTTACCACCGAGTGGTCAGGAACCCACGACTGAAGTCCTGTCTCTTACCCATAACTCAGCGCTACCGAGAAAAATCAACCGAATTCGGTCTGAGATGAACGGATTGGTCAGGAAGAAATTATTACTGACGCTGACTCACGACTTTCAGAGGCTGGACGGT
>LFFM01000068.1_pt1 | contig 56906 bp, 60 predicted proteins | sample 643131 | NCBI WGS metagenome assembly LFFM01 (sample SAMN03777445, study PRJNA286221) | soda lake metagenome | biome: soda lake; feature: Kulunda steppe; material: water; isolation source: sample Tc-Br brine of Tanatar trona crystallizer | place: Russia: Kulunda steppe | collected 2011-07 | reverse complement strand
TGATGCAGGCGAGTTCCGCAAACCCCTTCGAGGGGACGTCGGCGCTCGGCCCGATGAACATGGGAACGGCGACGTTCAAAGCTCGCGTCCAGAGCGGTGGTCGGATCAGTATTCCCGGTCCCGAACGGGAAGCCCTCGATATCGAAGAGGGAGATATCGTCCAGACGATCGTCGTGCCCGTCAAGCGCAACCGAGATGACTAATCATGGATCAGAACCCACTCACCACAGTTTTCGACGCACAGCGAACCGCAGTTGAACAGTCCCAGAACCTCACCCACGACGCTATGGAGGCCCAGAAGACCTCGATGAGCGCCATGTCCGATATGATGGAGATGTCGGGATCGATGGTCGAGTCCAACGCCGAACTCACCAAGGGAACCCTCCACGCGTATTTCGACGCGATGGAAGCGTCCATGCCCGACGATTCCGTCGACTTCGATGACGCACGCGAACTCGTCGACGAAGGCTTCGATGCCGCAACTGAGGCCCAGTCGCAGTCACTTGAGGCCGTTCTCGAAGCGATGGAGGAGTCCGAGGCCGCCTACGAAGAGTTCACCGGCAACTACTCCGAAGCCGTCGACTCCGGCTTCGACGCCTTCCTCGAGGCCCACGAGCAGGTCGAAGAGAACATGACGGCCGTCGCCGAAAACGTCGAAGAGGCCACCGGCGAGTTCGACGTCTCCGCGTAAATTAAGCCGTAGCCTTTTGGCCACCCCACCCCAACTTTTACTCAATGTCAGACTCACAACAGCCCCAGGCCCAGAACTGGAACGCATTCGTCGAACAGTGGAACGAACAGTTTCTCGACTCTCTCGAGGACAATATGGAAGCCCAGGCACAGTTCGTCGAGAGCTGGTCCCAGACCGTCGGTGAAATGACCGAGGAGAACGAAGTCTCCGACGGGATCGAAGGCTACGCCCGCGCCTACGAAACGTGGATGAACGCCTCCAAGCAGATGGTCGATCGGATGAACGACCAGCTCGAAGGCGAGGACGTCGACGTCGAGGAGTTCCGAGACATCTGGCTCAACACCTCCAACGAGGCGTTCAAAGAAGTCATGTCGACGACGGCCTTCGCCAAGATGACCGGCGAGAGCGTCGGTGACGTCCTGGAACTTCAACAGCAGGCCGACAAAGCGGCCGAGGAGACGCTTCATGCCCTCGGATTCCCGACGGAGAGTGACGTTGTGGAGGTCGGTGATCGACTCGTCGAACTCGAACGCCGCCAGCACGCCGTCGAACAAAAACTCGACCGCGTTCTCGACCACCTCGAATCCGAGCAATGAACAATCCATTTACCGCCGCCCTGAACATGCAACGCCAGGCCTGGGAGGGTGCAGCAGACGTGGCCGAAAAGACCCGGGTCGCACCCGATCGGACCGAAACCCTCGAGAATATCGGGGTCGGCCAGACGCCGAGCGAGGTCGTCTACGAGGAGAACAAACTCGAACTGCTCCACTACGAGCCAAAGACTGAAGACCAGCACAACACGCCGATCCTCATCGTCTACGCGCTGATCAACAAGCCCTACATCCTCGATCTGCAGCCGGACCGATCGGTCGTCCAGACGCTCCTCGAGGCAGGCTTCGACGTCTACATGATCGACTGGGGCGAGCCCTCCAAGCTCGATCGATCGATCACGCTCGACGACTACGTTAACCGCTACATCGACAACTGCGTCGACGAGGTTCGTGAGCGCGCCGGCGTCGACGCGATCAACATTCTCGGCTACTGTATGGGCGGCACGAAGTCGGTCATGTACAGTGCACTCCACCCCGAGAAGGTCGAGAACCTGGGCTTGATGGCTGCGGGACTGTGTTTCACCGGCGAGGGTGGCGTGCTCGAACTCTGGGGTGCAGACGAATACTACGATCCCGAGCGAGTCACGGATACGTTCGACAACGTTCCCGCTGACTTTCTTGACGTCGGCTTTGCCCTGATGGATCCGGTCGCGAACAACGTGACGAAGTACGTTCGGTTCTACGACAATATGGACGACGGGGACTTCGTCGAGAACTTCGCCCGGATGGAACGCTGGCTCGACGAGGGAATCGACGTCGCGGGCGCGGCCTACGAGCAGTTTATCGAAGATATCTATCAGGACAACGCGCTAATCGAGAACGAACTCTCTCTCAACGGCAAACACGTCGACATCACCAACATCGACATGCCCGTCCTCCAGATCGTCGCGGAGTACGACCACCTCATCCCGCCGGAGGCCTCCAAGCCGTTCAACGAGGCGATCCCCTCCGACGACACCGAAGTGATGGAGTTCGCGACGGGCCACATCGGCATGTCCGTCTCCTCGCGGAGCCACGCGGAACTCTGGCCCGACGTCTGTGAGTGGTTCGAGGAGCGATCGAACGGGGAGGAAGCCGCCGAAGCAGAGCCCGAGACGTCCAAACCGGAGGAGACCGACGCCGCACTCGCCGAGGACGTCGACAACGAGACCGGCGCTGGAGACCTCACCGACGGCGGCGCAACCGTCGATCGATCCAGTGACGACGAGCTGCCCGGGGAAGCGCGATCGGACGACGAGATCGCCGAGCGGGCCGAAGACGACGTCCAGGAAGCGCCCGCCGAACCGGGTGAGATGACTGTCGACGACGAGATCGCCGAAGACGTCACTGATGAGGAGATTTCTGAAGACGTCGAAGACGATCTCACCGATCTCACCGGCGTCGGGCAGACCTATGCTGAGAACCTCGCCAACGCAGGCATCGAAACGTTCGACGACCTCGCGACAGCGGATCCTGCCGACCTCGCGACCGAAACGGGAATCTCGCCGAGCCGAATCGAAGACTGGATCGCACAGGCGGCCGAGCAGTAGGTCACCCACCGCTTTGGGTGGTTGACGCGCGATCGATCGGTGTTTGACGCGCGATCGGTTTCGCAAACTACCGCTGGCAGACTGCAACGTCTCCTGGCTGACCGTAACATCTCCTGACAGACCGCAACGTCTCCTGGCTGACCGTACCGTCTCCTGGCTGACCGCACCGCCGCGCCCAACCTGAAGACACCTTCGACTTCGTGTACGTTCTGTTCTCGCACAGGTCGTTATTTAATACCGGACGTGCAACATTCGATCTATGTCTATGGAGGGACGTACCTGTGTCATCACAGGATCGGCACGCGGTATCGGACGGGGCATCGCAGAGTACCTCGGCAAGGAGGGCGCAAACGTCGTCATCAACTACCGATCGTCCGAAGGGGCAGCTATGGAAGCCGTCGACGCGATCGAGTCGGCCGGGGGACAGGCCGTCGCGGCCCAGGCTGACGTCTCGAACCGCGATGAGGTCGATCACATGCGCGACGTCTGCCACGAGGCGTTCGGAGCGACCGATGTCCTGGTAAACAACGCGGGTATCACCGCTGACGAGCAGTTCACGGATATGACCCGCGAGGAGTGGGACCGGGTTATGGATGTCAACCTCGGCGGGATGTTCAACTGTACACAGACGTTCTACGACGATATCTGGAACGCACATGAGGGACGGCTGATCAACATCTCCAGTGTCGTCGGCAAGCAAGGGAACTTCGGCCAGGCGAACTACGCGGCCGCGAAAAGTGGGATGTTCGGCTTTACCCGGACGATCGCGCTCGAACTTGCCAAAGGCGGATCGACAGCCAACTGTGTCGCACCCGGCTTTACCGCAACCGATATGCTCGAATCGGTCCCGGACCACGTCCTCGATCGGATTATCTCGGGAATCCCACTGGAGCGATTGGCAGAAGTCGAAGACATCGCGGCCGTCGTCCAATTCCTCGCAAGCGAGGAGTCATCGTACGTCACCGGGGAAGTGATCGATGTCAACGGTGGCATGGATCTCTAATCGCCACGCCTCGGTCCCGATCCGATCACGGGATTGCAGCGTCGAGAACGGGGTATTCGACGCCGCACGTCGCCGGCATGTTCACTCGCGGTGTTTTTCTTTCGTAACCACCCGTACGTTCTCGATCGCCGTCTGGGGATACTGGCCCGCATCGTCTTTCTCGACGGCTTTGACCATATCCCAGACGACGTTCAGGCCCGTCGTAACACCCTCTAAGGCCTCCATCTCACAGCCCGTTTTGCCAGTCGTTTCGACGGCGACCTCGAGTTCGATCCGATCGTCCCCCAACTCGAACTCGGTGTCGACGTTCGTAATCGGAATCTGGTGGCACATCGGAATCGTCTCCCAGGTGTGTTTGACGGCCTGGATCGCGCCCACGCGGGCGGTCGCGAGCACGTCGCCTTTCCCGACCTCGTCCCCGCGGATCGCCTCAATCGTCGACGGCTGCAAGTGGATCTCGCCCGCTGCGACGGCCCGACGCTCGCTGTCGGGTTTGTCGCCGACGTCGACCATCTGGACATCGCCGTCGTCGGTGGTGTGTGTGAGGTCGTCGGCCGCGGGTTCGCTCTCGCGTGTCTCCTCGTTCATACTCCTGTTTCAGCCACCGTGTGTTCTTCACTCATTTGATTCCGCAGTTATGTCGCCCCACAGCGCTGGCGGAAGTTCCGACACCATATCGGAGGCGAGATAGCCGTAGTTGCCGTCTTCGGCCAGTCGCTCGCCCGCCAGCCCGTTGACGTGGGCGGCTGCCGCTGCAGCGTCGATCGGATCGGCGTATTCGAGCAATGCGGCGACGACCCCCGCGAGCAGGTCGCCGGTGCCGCCGACTTGCATTCCCGGCGTGCCCGATCTGCTGAGTCGCGTCCGATCGCCGTCAGTAATGACGTCAGTTGCCCCCTTCGCGAGGACGACGTGGCCGAGATCGGCCGCGAAGGCTTCGATTTCGTCGGCGACCTCGGGTAGCGAGTCGGTTTCGGGACCGCCCATCCCGGCGAGTTCCCGACGGTTGGGTGTACAAACGAGCGTCGCCTCGGTGTCGATCTCGGGAACGATCGACAGCGCATCAGCATCGACGACGACCGGTCCCGTGTAGGACTCGAGGAACTGGGTCGTGGCATCTAGCGTCTCCGCTGCGGTGCCGAGTCCAGGACCCAGGATGACGATATCATCGTACTGCTCGGCCGTCTCGACGAGGCTGTCGATCTGGTCGGGCGTGAGAATATCGCTCTCGTAGGGTTGGACGATCAGATCTTCGCTGTAGCCCTGGATCTCGCCGGCGACCGAGTCGGGTGCGGCGACGAAGGAGAGTTCCATCCCCGACCTGAGTGCAGCCTGTGCGGCGAGTGCCGGTGCGCCGGTGTAGGGGCCGCCACCGATGACGAACGCCCGTCCCGCCCGATCGGTCGGTCGGGCGAGGTGGACGTCACCGGGGCCGACGAACCGCTCTGCGGCGGCCGGAATCCCGATGTCTGCAACGGTTACGTCGGCGTCAAGTGCCGCCAGACCCGGCTTTTCGTCGTGAAATGTAACGACGTGGTCGGCGTCGACACCGTTTTCGGCGTGGTCGCCACCGTTTGCGTCGAACCCGGAGGGGACGTCGACGGCGAGGACTGTCACGTCGGTGTCGTTGATCGCCCGTGCTGCCGTAGCAGCAGGCTCACGCAACTCGCCGCTGATCCCCGTCCCAAGTATCGCGTCGACGACGAGATCAGCGTCGGGCAACGCAAACGCCTGTGAGTCAGTCACCTCGCGCGTCTCATAGTCGGCCCGCTGGAGGGCGTCCCAGTTTTCGCGAGCGATCGCGGTCCCGATCGCGTCGGCCCGCCCGAGTAGCAGCGTCGTCACCTCGTAGTCGTCCAGAAACCGGGTGGCGACGAACGCGTCCCCGCCGTTGTTCCCCCGCCCAGCGACGATCGTAATCTCCGATCCGGGCGCGGCGATCTCCCGAACCTGTCGGGCAACGGCGTTCCCACTGGACTCCATCAACTGCTTTTGTGGCGTGCCGAGTGCGGCAGCGTTTCGATCGATGGCAGCCATCCGCTCGCCTGTGATCATACCGGACGTTCGATCGGATTCCCGTTCAAGATTGCGGAGCGAGTCGGCGACCGGTGAACTCGGGGACGACGAATGTCACCACTGGTCACAGATGATCCCGATCGGTTCGGGTGTCGGTACTGTGTCCGGTCACTTGTGACGAATACTCACAAAATTCTCGACTGAGCGCAAGCTACATCAACGCTCGCCATCACGGCTCAGGTATGGCCAGAAAATCGTATCAGGAAAAACTCGCCGTGCTCCGCGAGGACGTCCTGTACATGAGCGAGGTCGTTATGGAACGACTTCGGATGGGGCTCGACGCCCTAGAGCAGAAAGACGAAGCGCTCGCCCGCGAAGTAATCGAGGGCGACGGGGAGATCAACCGGATGTATCTCGATCTCGAACAGGAGTGTATCGATCTGTTCGCACTCCAGCAACCCGTCGCGAGCGATCTCCGATTTATTGCTGCCTCGTTCAAGATCATTACTGATCTGGAACGCATCGGCGATCTCGCGACCAATCTGGGAGAGTACACGCTCGAATCCGAACGGAATCTCTTCCCCGATGTCGATGTCCAGGAGATGGGAGATCTCACCCTCGAGATGTTAGAGGACGCGATGATCGCCTACGACGAGGAAGACACCGAGATGTGTCGCGAGATTGCAACCCGCGACGATGGGATCGATCAATTCGCAGAGCGTGCAAGCAGCATCGTCGTAAGAGACCTCATCGAGCGTGAACTCGAGTCGGCCGAAGAGGTCGAACACCTCCTGCGGGACGTCTCTCGATTACTGTTGACGATCCGTGATCTAGAGCGTGTCGGCGATCACTCCGTCAACATCGCCGCGCGAACGCTGTACATGGTCGAAAACGACGACGAACTCATCTACTGATCTGGCTCGAGAGCCCGGCTCGCCAGGCAGATGTCGGCAATCTCTGCGGACAACAGTCCGCCTGAGCGGCCGAATCAGTCCTGTCGGTTGATTCGATTCGTTCGGCTTCCTGTCCAGCCGAAGGGAGCACACTGTGGGCCGCGCGGGTGCAGGCAGCATACGCTTGCCGGGACATCGCGCTAGGATGAGCCATGTGTGCAACGTTTACTGACGGTGACGTCGAAAAGCGCGTCGAGAACGCAACCGCCGAGACGATCGGGGTCGTCACAGCGATCGACGACGACGTGGCTCACGTCGAGCCACAGTCCGGCGTGATGGACTCGATCAAGGCAGCGATCGGCTGGAGTCGGGCCGACGATGAGACGATCCCGATCCGGAGTACTGCTGTCGACGAGATCACGGAGGAGGCGATCCGTCTCGAGACGGACACCCTGGACTGGGACGACGAAACTGCTGTGGCTGACGAGACGACAGCCGGTGGCGAAGAACACGACATCGACACGGAGATTCCCGACAGTGATCGCAAGGATGAGCGTCTGCCAGCCGATCGGTCGATCAGTGCGACAGGCGAGCGGAAAGCACGATCCACGGCCGACGAGCCGGTTCCCGACGCTGGTGCGGACGAAGTAGCAAAGACGGACGACTCGCCGAAAAAAGAGCAACCCGACTGGACGGCGGAACCGAGCGGTGCCGGCGAGGAAGGGGCGATCGACGAACCGACCAGTTCGGAGACCGATTCCCCAGCGGCGAGCGAGACGGAGACAGGTTCCCCGGCGGCGGGCGAGACGGAAGCCGATTCGTCAGCAACTTCCGGAGGAGAGTCCGCTGTCACGGCGACCGACGCGGACACTGCTGCGGACCGATCCGAAGCCGACGAGACGACCCAGGCCGCCGAACTCGATCGCGAGGCCACGATCGACGAGGCGACCGACGATGATGGTTCCGAGAGCGACGACGAGAGTCCAGCGACGGCGATCGCCGACGAAATCGAGACGGGACCCGACCTCGGATCGATCGCAACGGACGATCGGGAGCGGGCGGCTGATGACAGTCCGGTTCGTGATCCCGCGGTCGAACTGAACGAGGGGCTCGATCTCGAAGCGGTCGGACAGAGTGACGAACAGGGGCCGACGGAAGACGTCGCGACGGAATCGATGGATCTGACCGAGACACTGGATACCGGCGTCGGTATCGAGGCTGCAGCCGAACCGAACAGTGAACGAACGGCCGGGGGCGAGGCGGCCGCCGACGAGGCGCTCGTCAGTGTAGACAACGCCAGACAGAGCCCCGGATCGCCGACTGGGAGCCAGACGAGCGACGACGACGAGCACGCGACCGATCTGTCATCAGGCACTGTCGGCTCGAACGCACAGCTCCCCGACATCGCCGCGGAACGTAACGAACGCGTCGACGAGGAGACTACCGATCGAGAGCACCAGTCTCAACACAGCAGTTCCGGTCCGTTTGACGCACTGCTCGCGGCACAGCGAGCGGCTCTGGTGGGCCCAAAACACCTGTTCAGACAGGGCTTTGCAATGCAACGAGCGGTCTCGGGAGCCACGCTCGGCATGCTTTACGGCCAGCAGATAGCCCAGCAGGCAGGACTCGAGACGATCAGGACGACGACCCAGGCAACCCGTTCAGCAATTCCTGAACCGAAGGAGAGTGGGATGGGTGGGACACCCCAGAACCGAGACCAAACGACATCCATCGAGTCGGCGGTTGCGGAGCTCCGCACATCCCACTCGCGGTTGCTCGACGCGATCGAGCGCGAACTCGACAGTGGTGTCGATGCCGTCGACGAGTTTGCCGATGCCCACGTTGACGCGCTCGCAGCTGGCACCACCATGTTGCTAGCGACCGACGGCGGTCACGACGAGGGGCCGACAGCGACTGGGGCTGGCACGGCCCTAGAGGCGCACCTCGATCGAACGCTGACGGTGTACGAGCGACTCGACGAGCAGCTCGAATTGGGGCGGTCCGAGACGACGACACCGCTCCCGGCGCAACTCGAACAACTCGAGTCCCACCTCCGGTAGCACATCTCGTTGGGTCACGTGTCCCGATCACACGACGTGCTCGTGGTGAGAGCGTCTCGTTTCATCCGGTTGTGTGGGGGGTCACCCCCGAACGTTGCCAATCCGTCACGTACTTGCTAGCCAAACGGCGACGTCGCCCCACATCGGGCGGGACGATCTCACGCTGACAGCCTACTCTGCGTCCCGTTCGGTCGTCCGCATCGTAATCTCCCCGTCTGCGCGAATCGTTCCGTCGATCTCCGCATCGGGGCCGAGTTCCAGGGCCGCACACGAGACGTCACCGAGGATTCTGGCACCGGCTTCGATGACGACGTCACCGTTGCGGGTCGTCACGTCGCCGTGGATGCGCGTTCGCTCGCCGACGGTGACGTCGCCGCGGGCCCGAAGACTCCCGAAGATGTTGCTGTCGGTGCCGACGTCGATCGTCTCCGCGCGGACGTTGCCATGGAGACGACAGTCGCTACCGATCGTGGCGGGTGTCGAGACGCGCCAGGCGTCGTCCCCGACCGACGCGTTTCGGGGGATGACAAGCGGGTCGGCTTCGATCTCTTCGTTCTCGTCGGTCAGCTCGCCGATCAGTCGCTGTGCCGCGTCCTCATCGCCAACCAACAGGAGATGTTTGAGATAGACAAAGAGAAAGACGATCGTCGGCATCGGATTCCGGATGACGATCCAGCCGTTTGCCTCGAACCCGTCCTCGATCTCGACGTCGTCGCCGATGTCCAGATCGCCCGCAACTTTCATTTCGCCGCCGACGTGGACGCGTTCGCCGATGTAGGCGTCCTGTCCGACGAGGACGTTCCCCGCGACGTCACACCACATATCGAGTCGGCAGTCGCCTTCGGCTTCGATATCCCCGCCGAACTGGGCACCTTCGCCGGCGAGGACGTTCCGGCCGCGAACGCCGAGCTCGACGGTCGATCGCCCACCGACGAGGACGTCACCGTCGGTCTCTAAGGCGACTTCCTTGGCTTGCGTCCCGTCCGGGACGACGAGTTCGTCGAGCGGATCCCTACTGATGGCCACACTCTCACCAAAGGAAGACAGCCATTATTAAACCTCGCGGGACGTCTGCCGTCCGTCTGACAGAATTACCTCCCGATCGGCGGTGGGGACCGTGTGAGAGCGTCGCTCGCTTGATTGCAGTGTCTATGTGCATCGGGGCGGGTGCGATCGGTGTCCGAACAGCTGCAGGTGACCCAACAGCGACCGCGCTTCGGGCCGTTCCCTGAGCGACCACACGTCGACTGCAGTCGTCTCGTTTTTTATCCCCCACCTCCTACGAGCGGCCATGACCACGCTCGCGTTCGACGATGACGGTGTCGATGTCGTGTACGAAGGGACGGAGTTTCGCCTCGAACGGGACCTGATCGAGGAGGCGATCGACAAACAGTATCACGACGTAACCGACCACGAGGTACTCAAGATCGTGGCCGAACAGCCGGCCCTCCAGGGCGAACCGCGTCGCATCGGCGATATTATCGACTGAGACGGATTAGTGTCCGTCGTTACCGGCGTCATCGGGCTACGCCCGACGACGGCGGTAATTGATGACGCTACTCCGTATGATACGGATCGTTGTAACTGACTCGACCGATCGAATCCACGATCGCCGGTCGCCAGTCTGTCAAAACCGATGTGGCCGGCAAACGGTGGGGAGTCAGGACCGCTGCTCATCGCCGTCGGGGTCGTAGCGGCTGGCAGCCGACTCGAATCCGGTTTCGTCGAGTTCACGCCCGCGACGGCCTTCGAGTTCGGCGATCGCGTCCGGTTCGGGGGCGACGTCGTCGGTGATGCGGGCCCACGAGCGGTGGACTTTCGCGTGACACCACCGACAGAGATAGATCGTGATCTCGTGGCTACACGTCTCGCCGTCACGGGCATACGAGAGGTGGTGTTCTTCGAGCAACGGCCGCTCGCCGGAGTGGGCCATCCGTTTCGCTTCGAGCCCACAGCGGACACACTCCCGATCGCGGTTCCGGGACCGGAAGTGGGGACAGTCGGCCCACGTCTCCTCCGTTTCGGGGTCGACGATGGGACAGGCGTAGTCCGCCACTGCACGTTCGCGGGCGAATTCGGGATCGTGCTCGTAGTGGTCGAAAGCGTACCGACACGTTCCCTCGCCAGTGAGATAGTCACAGACGCCCGCGAACGCGTAGGGATCGTCCACGCCGACCGAGGTTCCGCGGGGCGTTTTCTCCATGTTCGGATCCGTACGGCTCCCGAACCATTGAATCGTTCGCTCCGGGACAGCGGCTATCGACGCGTCCCCGACGGACCCACTCCGGGACAGCGGCTATCGACGCGTCCCCGACGGACCCACTCCGGGAGACAGGTCAGGAGCTTTTTTTCGTTCGCGTCTCGACTGACAGTCGTGCGTCTCGTCCACCACCCGGCTACTGGCGATAACACGTCCGTTCTCGCGACGGAGATCGAGGTTGCGGATTCGCTCTGGAGCCAGACCCGCGGGCTCATGTTCCGTCGATCGATCCCCGAGGAGTACGCGCTGGTCTTCGAGTTCGGGACGGCGAGACCACGTGACCTCCATATGCTGTTCGTCCCGTTTCCGATCGATGCGATCTGGACCAATTCGGACGTCGTCCAGCGTGTCGAGCGGCTCCACCCCTGGCGAGGCATCGCTCGTGACCGTGGCGATCGGATCGTCGAACTGCCTGCCGGCGCAGCGACAGCCGTCGAAGCCGGTGATCGGGTCGTATTGACGGACGACGAGAGGTGAATCCAGGGATCCGTGCGTGACGAGTGGCCGACTCAGTCGACGATCTCGACCGTTCCACTGTCGAGTCGGACATCGAGGAGACTCGTTACCGGCCGATCGAGGTCGTCGTGGTCGACGTCCACTCGCCGGAGGACGACGACGATCGCGGTGACCTCCGCACCGATAGCGTCGAGTCCCTCACAGACGGCGTCGATCGTTCCACCCGAGGAGAGCACATCGTCGAGGAGAACCACGCGATCGCCCGCCTCGATCCCGTTCAGGTAGAGGTCGCTCTCGCCGTAGCTCGTCTCCTGATGGACTGCAACTTCGTCGGGGAGGCCGTACGATCGTTTCCGGGCGACGACGAAGGGGACGTCTGCGACGAGCGAGAGCGTCGCCGCGTGGTGGATCCCCATCGCCTCCGGGGCGACCAGTTTGTCGACGCTCGTGAGGTCCACCCGGTCACGGATCGCGTCTGCGATCGCCCCCATCACCTCGGGTTCGACGACCGGCACGCCATCGGAGACGCCGTGAACGAAATAGTGGTATCCGTCCCGGTCGACGACCGGCGCATCGCGAAGCGATCGGACCAGCGGTTGCAACGTGGAGTCCATACTCACTCGCCGCTACGGCGAGGAAGGGAAAGGGTATTCGGGTCGTGACCGTTGGAGAGCGGGAGTCGTGTCGGGACAAAATGGGAGCGAGAGCGAGTGCGTCGGCGTAGACCGGCGGATTTAAGTCAGCGTGATTCGATAGGACGAGGTATAATGGCACGAGATTCGTTCTCACTGCCGGACGAGGATAGAGGAAGTCGGGGCAACCCGGCTGGACGTGAAATTCCGCGACGACCATAGTCGCAGTTCATCACTCTTGCCTGTACATCATTCCGCCGATCAGACGATTCCATCAGACCGTACCGTCCGCCTTCTCGATACGACGCTTCGCGACGGCGAGCAAGCACCGGGTGTCTCACTGTCCCCCGACGAGAAAGTCGAGATTGCTCGCGGGTTAGAGCGTGCCGGCGTTGCCGTCATCGAGGCCGGCAGCGCCTGTACGGGGGCGGGTGAACGCCAGGCAATCTCACGAGTTACCGATCTGGATCTCGATGCCCGCGTGACGAGTTTCTGTCGCGGGATCCAGACCGACATCGATCTGGCACTCGACTGTGACGTCGACGGGATCCATCTCGTCGTCCCCTCCAGCGATCGCCACGTCGAAGGGAAGGTCGGCACCTCTCGCGAAGCGAACCTCACGAAAACCGCCGAACTCGTCGAGTACGCCGCCGACCACGATCTCTGGGTCGAGGTCATCGGCGAAGACGGCTCCCGGGCCGATCTCGACTACCTCGAAGAACTCATGGGTATCGCACTCGATGCCGGTGCCGATCGGACGTGTTTCGCTGACACCGTCGGCCACACGGGGCCAGAGCGCACCGCCAAAGCGGTTTCCCGACTGGCCGAACTCGGGCCGGTCAGCGCACACACCCACGACGATCTCGGACTCGGTGTGACCAACGCACTGTCGGCGATCTCTGCCGGTGCCGATCTCGTTCACTGTACCGTCAACGGACTCGGCGAGCGCGCCGGCAACGTCGCACTCGAAGAGGTCGCGATCGCGCTCCACCACGTCTACGATGTCGACACACTCGAACTGACAGAGCTGTACGACCTCGCACAGATCGTCTCGCGGGCGACAGGAGTCGCTTTGCCGCCGAACAAAGCCGTCATCGGTGAGAACGCCTTTACCCACGAGAGCGGGATCCACACCGACGGGACGCTCAAAGACGACAAGATGTACGAGCCGTACGCCCCCGAAACCGTCGGTCGCGAGCGCCGACTCGCGCTGGGCAAGCACACGGGCCGTGCCGGCGTCGAGGCGACACTCGAGGAACACGGTGTCGAGGCAAGTAGCGACGATATCGCGGAGATCGCCACCCGTGTCACCGAACTCGGCGACCGCGGCCGTCGGGTGACCGATGCCGACCTGCTGGCGATCGCCGAGGACGTTACCGGCGACGATCGCGAACGCGTCGTCGAACTACTCGATCTCACGGCTACGAGCGGCGGCGCCGTCCCGACGGCGAGCATCCGACTCGATGTCGGCGGCGAGGAACGTGTCGCTAGCGGGACCGGATCGGGTCCCGTCGACGCCGCCGTCTCCGCCGTCCGCGAAGCACTCGGCTCCGTGGCCGACGCGGAACTCGAATCCTACCACGTCAACGCGGTCACCGGCGGCACCGACGCCGTCGTCACCGTCGAGGTGACGATGGCCCGCAACGATCGCTCGGTCACCGTTGCTCGCAGCGAGGCCGATATCACTCGTGCGAGCGTCGAAGCGATGGTCGACGCGCTCGATCGGCTCCTCGCGTCGGATTCACAGCCGCTGACGCCGGCCGACGACTAATACGGGTTTGTGTCCGTCGGTACTACGCCCGACCGCTCGCGGAACGCCGTTCCGTGCTGATCGGCTGGGACGGATTCGCCGCCACCACCCGGCGAACGCTCTTCAGTAACCGCTGTCCGACAGTGTCAGTTGCCGGGATCGAGCGACACCAATCTCTCTGTGACCGCTCTGTCCGTCTGTTGGCCCCTGGGTGGCTCTCGGTCAGTGAAACGGCTGTCTGCTGAGGACGCTCCACGGATCGAACAGGTAGACAGTTGCAAGAAACAGGGCAACGACCACGACGAACAGCCGTGCGATCGCGTTCACATCCGATGGCACACCGACATCGAGTGTCAGCGCCATCACTCCCGCAACGGAAACCCAGAGCAGGCCGACGATCAGTCGCTGGCGACGGTCCATGGTTGACTGTACGAGTCATGGCTAATGAAGGACTCGTGTTGGTGTTCGTGTGGCTCCAGGCCAGACGGGAGTGCTGTCGGTGGTGGTTCGGAAGCGAGCCCGCGATAGCGGGACGTGCGCTCCTCCTCGAAAGATAGGATATCAGATAGAACTTGTATACTACCGATAGTATGGAAGTTTCTGTACCGAACCGTGCCGCCGGCTGACTGTACGAGCCCCGATCGCCGTCCAGTTCGATCGAAACCTGCCAGAACCGGATTTCAGGCGTTTCTAAGCGAATTTCTCACGTGGTAGCGTCAGCGAGAGCGCAGTTGGCGGAGAGCCACCCCGATCGGTCTGCGGCGGTCACTACGATAGTCTATTACCGAGCTAAAACGTTCTATACCGCCGAAAAGCGTCGAGAACGGACCGGGACGGTCTCGATCGGCGACGGGTCCACTGCTGGTCATGTTGGCTGTCTGATACTACACCCACTCCGGAGAACAATCAATATAGATATCTTTATTTCGATCCGACAGGTCGGAGTGCAGTCACGGCCGAAGCGGGAGACAGCCACGGAGTTCAATACGGTGCGTGCGGGCGTCGACACGAAGCGAGTAGTGGTCGGGACAGTCAGTTATCTCCGACGTCTGAGCCGTCCGGAAGCGGCGGTTCTGAGACCGAGTCGCGCGATTTTCGCGTGTCACAAACGGAGACGTGCTCCTGGCCGACGTCGATCGCTGGAAGGCGTACCGAACCCGTCGTCGTCACTCCTCGTGGACAGTTCGATCGGCCCGCAGCTCGTCTAGCTCGGCCAGTAGCGCATCGATCTCCGGACGGTCGAACGTCGATCGCCCCTTGTGCGTAGAGACGATCGCTGGCTCCCCACCCCGCCGATCGATGATGACGACGGCGGGCATTCGGCCGAAGAAGTCGCTAACTTTCCCGAGTATGCCGAACCGAACCGGCTGGTCGTAGGCATCACCGACTGTGGCGTCGGGGTCGGCAAGCAGCGGGTAGGGAAGCTCGTAGCTGGATTGCCATTCCGCGACACGGTCGACCGGCTCCGGGACGATCGAGACGACCTCGGCGTTTCGGTCGTGGAACGCCTCGATCCGATCGGCGAGCTCCTGGACCTGGCTGCGACAGTTCGTACAGTAGTGATCGCGCTGAAAGAACAAGAGGACGAACTCCACGTCGTCGGGGAGTTCAGAGAGGGTAAACGGATCAGGTCCGACCGCCACGTTGGGCAGTGAGAACTTCAGTAGCGAACGTTGCATGCGAGTACCGAAGGCCTGTTCGGGCAAAATCGTTTGGCTCCACTCGTCAGCGTTCGATCGCCGTTCCATCTCGACGCGTCGAGATCGCCCAGAGTGAAACTACAGCTGCGTTTATTATCTCGAACGACGGGGGTCCCATCAATCTGAGTGTCGTGGCTGTGGAGCGGTAAACGTGTATAACGGACATACGCCGATCGGTCGTGCATGCAGTATGCAACTCCGGTATAGTTTTACACCTGCTGTTCTCGACGGGTCATCTATGGCATCAGAAACGACTACACAGACAGCCACAGACACTGGAACGGCACTCGAATCGTGGCAGGCCGGTCTCGTCGGCGGTATCGTTGGCGGACTCGCCTTCGGCGTGTTGATGACAATGCAGATGGAGATGATCATCGTCGAAGCCATCCCCGGCATGTACGGAGTCGGCGCGTCGGGTATGATCGGTTGGACGATACATATGGCCCACTCCGCGGTGCTTGGCGTCGTCTTCGCCGCGATTCTCGACCTCGGAGGTCTCGGTGATCAACTCGACACGAATCTCACGATGGGGCTCGCTGATCTTGGCTACGGCCTCGTGCTCTGGGTCGTCCTCGCATCGTTCGTGATGCCAGCGTGGGTCGGTGCGATGACGGAGATTGCCCCACCCGTTCCGGACTGGAACGCAGCGAGTGCGATCGTTCCGGACTGGAACGCAGCGAGTGCGATGGGCCACGCGGTTTACGGCGTCTTGCTGGGAATCGTGTACGCAGTCCTCTCGGCGTAGCTCCTCTTACACGGTCGGGAGCGGCTGCATTCTGGTTAGCGATCGGTCGCTGACCGCACTGGCCTCGACTGTGTCGATCGGGTGACCGTCACCTCGAATCGTGCCCCACCAGCCGCGCCGTCGGTTGCTTCGACCGTCCAGTCGTGGGCCTCGGCGACGGCTCTGACGATGGCGAGCCCGAAGCCGCTCCCATCTCTGGCCGTCGAGTACCCCTGGGTGAAGACGTCCGCTCGCATCGACGGGGGAATCCCTGGTCCGTCGTCCGCGAAATAGAATCCGGCGTTGTCGGGGAGGAGGCCGACCTGAACCGTCACGTCCTCGCCCCCATGCCGCACCGCGTTCGAGAGGAGATTCTCGACCAACTGGCGGAGCCGTGACTCATCAGATTCGAGGCAGTAGTCGTCGAGTTCGACGTCGATCGTCGCCTGATCGCTCGGAATCGTCTCGCGGGCGGCCTCAATCACCTCTTTGAGGACGACCGGCCGTGTCGCTTCGACCTGTCGGCCCTCGCGTGCAAGCGTCAACAGGTCGGTGATGAGTGCATCCATCCGCTCGTGTGCGGCCTCGACTCGGTCGAAGTCCGCCGGGTCGGCACTTTCCCGCCCGAGTTCGAGCGACGCCTGTGCGACCGTCAGTGGGTTGCGAAGATCGTGACTGACGACGGACGTGAACTCCTCGAGCCGTGCGTTGGTCCGCTGGAGTTCGCGCTCGCGTTCTTTCCGATCGGTGATGTCCTGGAACGCCCCGCGCGCACCGACTAATTGGCCCGAATCGTCGTACCACGGCGTTCCGAGCGTTCGAACCCACAGAACCTCGTCGTCGTTCGTCATGACCTGTATCTCCAGATCGTACGGCTCACCCGTGGCCTGCAGTCGCTCGAAGGCCGCCTCAACCGTCGGTCTATCCTGTGGGTGATAGAAGCGGAGTGCCTCTTCGACCGCCGGTTCAACATCCGGGTCCACTCCGAGGATTCGGTAGAGTTCGTCGGTCCACTGGCTTCGCTCGGTTTCGAATTCGAACTCCCAGCCACCGACCGCTGCGGTCTTCTGTATCTGGTTGAGAAACTCCCGACTCCGTGCCAACTCTCGCGCCCGCCGCTTGTGGTCCGTAATATCTCGTCCCTCCGCGACGAGATGAGTGACCTCGTTTTGTTCGTCGGTGATCGGTCGAAGCGAGAAGTCGATAATTACTGTACCCTTTGCACCCTGGACCTCCGCGTCGTACCGGACGAACGCGCCGTCGGCTGCCGAATCGATTGCCGATTGTAGTTTCTCCTGGGTCGCCACACTGCCCTGCCACCACTCGGTTTCCCAGACCGGTTTACCGATTACCTCATCGCGCTCAAAGCCGCCGAACCTCAAGACGGAGTCGTTTGCCTCCAGCAGCGTCCCATCGACCGAGAGCAGCCCGGTAAACTGGTACGTCTGGTTGAAAATGGCGTCGTACTGGCGTTCACGCGTTTTCCGATCGGTGATGTTGCGGGTTGCCCCAACGATCTTTTCGGTCGTTCCGTCGACGATGACGGGGGCGATCCGCGTTTCCCAGCAACTCTTTTCCTCGGGGATCGAGACCACCTCCTCGTACTCGATCGGCTCGCGCCGGGCGACACACTCGCGATAGTTGTCCAGAAACTCACTGCCCTGGCTGTCACCGAAAAGATCCCGCAACCGACGGCCACTGATCTCGGCGTTTCGCAGTCCAGTGTTGTATTCGTAGGCGGGGTTGATCCGTTCAACCCGAAACTCGTCGGTCGGTTCGTCGACGTCGATGAGAAAGAGTGCATCTTGCGTATTCTCGAACAGCGTTTCTGCGAGTTCGTACTGGGCTTGTGTCAGCTGTCGCTCGGAGATGTCACGGCTGATGAGCGAGAGACCACTCTCGTCGGCGTAGCACGTCATCTCGACCTGGCGATCGATCGGCGCAGGCAGTGTCGTCTCGAACGATCGAGACGCCTGTGTGTCCAGTGCGTCACGGCAGTGCGATTCGATCTCGGAGCCACGGAACGCCGGACAGACGTCCCAGAGTGATTCGCCGGCGACAGCGTCCGCGCTCGTTCCTGTCCACTCGGCCATCCGATCGTTCCAGTACGTGAGTCGCCACTCGGTATCGACGGCACAGTACGCATCCGAGATGCGCTCGGTCAGTCGGTCGTCTTCCAGTCGGGTATCGGCCATTGGTCCGGTTGTATCTGCGGGAGTGTGAGTTACTGCCCCAGTACGATTACGGCGCCAGGAGTGGTCGACGAACAACCACGTACTGGACGAGTCAGCTTCGAGCCGTGGTCTTGCGGATCCGTTCGCTCAGTTCGTCGAACTGGGCAGTGTCTGGCCCTTTCTGGACGTAGTCGGTGACACCGGTCGCGATCGCTTCGCTGGCGATTCGCTCGCTCCCCTTGGCGGTGAAGACGATGAACGGAGTCGTCGTGTCCTTCTCGCGGACAGCTTTCAAAAAGTCGAGGCCGCTGACGGCTGGCATCTGGTAGTCGCTCACGATACAGTCGAACGAGCTGTCTTCGAGCATCGTCACCGCCTCGGGGGGGTTCGTTGCAGTCGTGATCGTGATATCGTCGTTTGCTCGCTCGATGTAGGCGGCGATCGTTTCGGGGAGTCCAGGCTCGTCGTCGACGAGCAACACTCGAATCACCGTCTGGTCGTCCCGACCGTCACTGTCGACCGTACTCTCGTACTGGAGCTGCTGGCGAACGGCCAGGTCGAGCCACTCGCCGATCGAGCCACGAAGCGCGATCGACTCGACGATGCGCTCGTTCGGGTCGTAGGTGACGAGCCCGTGGTCTTCGAGTTTCGGCAGGTGACAGTGGAGCAACGATGTCTGAACGCTATCGCGGTCGATCGCCCCAGACTCCTCCGGGCCGACCTCGATGAGCACGTCGACGAGTTCGTCCAGGGTCGCGGCGCTATGTTGGCGAAGATGAAACAGCACGGTCCGTCGCCGCCCGTCGGCGAGAATAGTGAACAGATCATCGCTCGGCAGTTCGACGTCAGCAGCCGCGTTCGAGTTGGTAACCTCGTCTTTCATGATCGGTAGAGGAACCCACACAAAGATAAGTGCTCGTTAATAATTATATATATGACAGAAACTCCTGACACTCGGTCGGCGTGAACCGTCTCGAAAGGATGTCTGTCGAGGTGCTACCGATTCCTGTAACCGGACGAGAGCAACGCTTCCGGGAATGTGACGAAAGAATGCGCCGACAACGAGCGATTCCGGTGGGAGTAGCCACCCCCTGACCCCGTGAGCGACGCTGTGCGATCGGTGTGTACACAGTTTCAGCTGTTACACTCGATGGGTAAGTTCCTGTTACCCATTCCTGGACCGGCGTTCGCTGCCGTTCTGACGGTTCATACCGGACACCGGGAGCGACGGCAGTATCACTCCGATCGCTGTAGCGACCGCGACCGAGAGGGTAAGAGATTGCCGCCGGCCGGGACGGTGAGAGCCCGTCGTTCGGTGTGTGCGATGGGCATACAGCATGACTGCCGTGACGAGACGGGGGTTACGAACCGCCGGTTGTCCGGACCACAACCTGTCGATCGACCGCCTCCTCACCTCGCTGTTCGGCGACCACGTATCGGACCTCGACGACGATCGGCTCATCGGTGTCTGCGGTGATCCGGTCGTGGATCCGATCGCTGAGCTCCGGATCCGGTTCGGGGTCGGGGCCGTTGACGGTGACGACGATGCGATCGAGCGAGCGGAACGGGTAGTCATCATCGAGGATTACCTCGACGTCGTCGGCGTCGAGATGGGCGTACTCGGGCTCTTCGAGCGCCGCCTCGACCTCCGTCTCTGCGCTCGATGCAAACTGTGTGGTCTGAAATTCGAGCAGCGTGATCCCGGCGAGGGGTGCCGCAAGCACCAGCAACGCGACCCCGAAGATCACCGTATACATGATCGTTGGCTTACGGGTCGGCGACACCTCGAACAGCCCCTGTGGACGGTAGCCAGCGACCCACAGCGTCACCAGAGCAGCGACGTTGATCGACAGGACGTTGACGACGACGAGGGTGAACGCCCCCAGTGCCGCGCCGTACATCCCCCAGGCCGTCGTGATCCCGACGGCGGCTGCAGGCGGAATAAGCGCCGCGGCGATCATCACACCGACGATCGCCTCCGAAAAGCCACGCGTGAGACTCAGGATGCCGGCGACCCCGGCTCCCAGCGCCACCGCGATCGAAAACAGGTTCGGCGAGACCCGCTCTTGCAGTTCGGCGACGACGACGATGTCGACGCCCCCCGGCTCGAGGCCAGCCAGCCGAGCCAGCAGTGCGATCCCGACCGACGCCCCGATCACGACGCCGACACCGAGGAGTTGGTAGCGAAAGCCCGTCGATCGGAGTTCGTCGTCGCCCGTCACGATCCCGACGCTGGCAGCCAGCGCGGGCCCGAGCAGGGGAGCGATGACCATCGAGCCGACGACGACCGCCGGCGAGTCCGCCAGCAGGCCCGCCGTGGCGACGACCGCACTGATGAGCAACATCGTGACGTAGATCGACCGTGTCGGGGTGAACTCGTCGGCTTTCGTCCTGAGTACCTGTCTCGACGTTCGTTGTCCTCTGGTACCGCCGTGACTGTACTGCTCTAGCAGGTCATCGAACGATCGAGAGACGACCGTCTCGGCATTGATGACGACGACGTTGGCGTCTTCCAGCCCGGCCTGGGAAAGGCGATCGAGCACCGGTTCGACGGCCCGAACAGGGAGTGGAAACCGAACGACTGCAACAGTGCCACTCCGACTGGTTTCGTCGCTGACGACGTACTCGATCTCCTCGTCATCGAGGACGTCGAGGACGGTCCGTCGTTGGCCCTCCGGGACCGTAATCTCGAGATACCGCATCACCCAAGCCGTCGACGAACGGACGGATAACTCTAGGCTGTCGCTGTTCGATCCATTCATCACGGCCGTCGCTGTTCGATCCGATCGTCGTGGCTGTCACTGTTCGATCCGATCGTCGTGGCTGTCGCTCCCGACTCGATCAAAAGAGAGCAACCGACGGTCGATCGGTTCGAACGAGGGTCGTCGTATCAGCACCGTTTCGGACTGCCTCATACGGATCGTTGTAACTATTTACCGCCGATCGCCGACCCGCCTTGGCGATCGGCGGTAATTGACTACAACTGTCCGTATCAATCGGAGGCGGCACTATGGCTTCCCGTTCGGACTGATCACCCCGAGAGGGCGACGCCCGATCGGTCGTCGACCTGCAGTTCGTACCACTCGAGGTCGATGTCGGCGTCGGGGACATCGATATCTGTTGCGACGCGATAGTACCACGCCTCGAGGTCGTCATCGACCTCGTCCGCAGAGAGCACATCGAGCGAGCCGGTTGCGACGACGCTCGTCCACGTGTGCGGGTCGTGCCACTCGTAGACGGTGAGACAGACCTCTTCTGTCGTCTCGAGGAACTCGCGTTTTTTGCTCTCGTCCGCGAACCCGAGGTCCATGATCGCTCGGTCCTCGTCAGCGTCGTAGGCAAAAGACATCGGAATACCGTAGGCGCGAGCGTCCTTCGAAAGACAGAGCACGCCGGTAGCCTGCTCGATCAGAAAGTCGGTGATGTCGGTCGGTGCCATCGTCTCCCCGTACCATGGATCGGTCATTGGGATCCCATGAGCGTACACGAGAGAGGTGCGTATAGAGGGATCGGGAACTGGTTGTCGACCGAGACCGATCGAGCGAGGTGACTCTCGTCCGGAAGGCAATGTAGAGAGCGTACTGCGTTCGTAATGACTCCGTACGAGCCGTCTCGATCGGGCACTGGTTCGGCCGGGGGGCCGCGTCAGTGAGGACACTTTTTTGTCAGCTTCTCGTATAGCATCCGATGAGACTGACGATTGGAGGCATTCTCGAGTGGCGCGGGTCGTTTCTGTCCGCCTGGATCGATGGGGTAGCGACGGCTGGTGGCACTGTCGCCGTACCGATGCCCAGTCTGGATGTCCCGCTGTGGGTCGTGACCGTTGCTGGTGTCCTCACGATCGCAACCCTGATGGCGATCTCGGGATTCTTTTCGTCCTCGGAGATCGCGATGTTTGCGCTTCCACAGCACAGGATCGATCTCCTCGTCGAACGCGATGCGACGAACGCACCGATCGTCGAAGCGCTGCGTGAGGACCCCCACCGGCTCCTCGTGACGATTTTGGTTGGGAACAACGTCGCCAACGTCGCGATGTCAAGCGTCGCGACGGCGCTCCTCGGGCTCTACGTCTCCGGAGGACAGGCCGTCCTGTTCACGACGGTCGGGATCACGGCACTCGTCTTGCTCTTCAGCGAGAGCGCTCCCAAGTCCTACGCCGTCGAAAACACCGAATCGTGGGCCCTTCGCGTTGCTCGACCGATCGCGCTCTCCGAGCGGCTGTTGTACCCGTTCGTCGTCCTGTTCGACAAACTGACGCGGATGGTCAACGCCGTCGTCGGTGCCGGAACGCCGATCGAGTCCGCCTACATTACCCGGAGCGAACTGCAGGAACTGATCGAGGCAGGAGAACGGGCCGGCGCGATCGAAGCGGACGAACGCGATCGGTTGCGCCGGGCGTTTACATTCGACGAGATTCCGGTGAGCGAGATCATGGTTCCGCGGCCGGACGTGGTGGCCGTCTCGATGACGGACGAACTCGAGGACGCGCTGGCGACCTGCGCGGCAACTGGCTTTACCCACCTCCCGGTGTACGACGGCGAACTTGACACTGTCGTCGGCGTCGTCCACGTCTGTGACCTTCTTCGAGAACAAGCGTACGGAGCCGACGACCCCGCCGACAGCGACCTCGCCACCGTGATGGAGCCGACGATTCACGTGCCGGAGACGATGCCGGCCGACGACGTCCTCGCCGAACTCCAGCGCACACAGGTCCATCTTGCAGTCGTCATCGACGAACTCGGGACGACCGAGGGCATCGTGACCACGGAGGACCCGACCGAAGTGATCGTCGGCGAGATCCGTCGCCCACGTGAATCGATCCCGATTCGGACCGTCGACGATCGAACCGCGATCGTTCGTGGCGATGTCGCCGTGACTGCGGTCAACGAGGCGCTTGACTGTTCTCTTCCGGAGCCACAGACGTCCGACACCATCGCTGGACTCGTGCTCGATCGAGTCGGCCGACTCCCCGAAGAGGATGAACGGATCGCTATCGACGACGTGACAATCGTTGTTGAAACCGTCGAGGACACGCGGATTACGAGCGTTCAGCTCGTTCAGCCACCGGCGACGGCCGATCGGTAGCTGCGATCGACGCTAGCCGGACAACGAGTATGACTGTGGTCATCTCCACCCAGTCAGTACCGAGGGCTGCTATCTGTGTGCCACTATTGGCGATCGCACCACAACGGGCGTTTTCGGATACGTATCGTAACACGAAATGGACCGTGATGAGTGTCTGAAACGCCTCTATCACGTCGACATCCCGCTACTCGAAGATTATGGCATTATCGACTATGACGACCCAAGTGAGACGATCCGGTACCACGACTGCGAACTGGTAGCAGACGTCCTCGCGGCGATCAATCGGACCGAACCCACACAGGAGTCGTGAGCGAACGGAGTGAGAGAATCCCAGAAGGCGATCGGCGGGACGTGACTACACGGATAGTAACAACTGCAACAAGTTACACACAGATCGTATAGCTGTTGTGCGATCAGGTGGTTGTTGAGTTGCAGTGGCTATTATCGTAGTCCAACAACCGCTCTCGACCGGCGACGAGCAGTCGACTGGTAGTCCCCTCTGCTGGGAATGGGTAGTGGGATTTTTGATCGCTGACGGTGAACCTAGTAACATGTCAACAGACGAACTGCAAGAGTACGGGCTGGCCGAAATGGACGACAGTGAGATCCGAAGCTTCCTGTCGAGTCAAAAGGTGGGTGTGCTCGGGCTCCCGGAAACGGACAACCCCTACCTGCTCCCGTTGTCGTACGGGTACGACGGCGGAGATGCGCTCTATTTTACGTATCTGCTCGGCTCCGGTAGCCGGAAAGCGGCGGCGACCGAGGCGACAGACGCCGCGAGCTTCCTCGTCTACAAAGTCGATACGATGTACAGTTGGGAGAGCGTCCTGCTCTCGGGATCGATCGCTCCCGTCCCCGAATCGGAGTGGGACACTCTAGAGGAGACGCTGCGCGACGTCTGGCGACCGGCGATCCTCGAGACGGCGACCCAGTCAGGAGCGGTTGCCGTCTACGAGTTCCGGATCGACGACCAAACCGGAATCAAACACCAGGGGCTGCCGCCTGCCTTCGAACACGTAGACGAGTAAGGGGGTCAGGGATCGATCCCCGAGAACCCCCTCGCGTGCCGACGTGGCAGGAAGACTGGAACAGACAGTTAGGTGACCGTTAGAACCGGGACACTCGATCGGCGAACGACGCGGGCTGTCGTGCTCCCAAGCAGTCGGCCGGAGCCGACGCTTCGCCCGCGCGTCCCCATCGCGACCAGGTCGGCGTCGACTCCCGACGCGTAGTCGAGTAGCTCCGCAGCTGGGACACCGCGACGAATGGTGGTCTTCACGTCGAGGTCTCGCTCGCGTGCCATCTCCGCGATCGTCTCCGTCGCCGTCCCTCCGCCTTCTTTGAGCAACCCCACGATGCTGGTGGGGGCGTTGTCGAAGTCGTACGTCGCCGAATCGACCACGTAGACGGCGTGGACATCGGTGTCGTATGGCTCGACGATATCTAAGGCGGTTGCTGCGGCGCGTTCGGCCGCATCGCTGCCGTCGGTCGGAATCACAACCCGATCGTACCGAGCCGCCTCTGGCACGGTCTCCTCGCCGTCGTCGGCCAGGCGAACGGAGAGCACTGGCACGTCCGACTGCGTGATTACGCGTTCAGTCGTACTTCCCAGGCGGACCCGATCGGCCCCGGTCCGGCCGTGGGTCCCCATCACGATGATATCGACGTCCTGATCGTCGGCGTAAGCGAGGATCTCCCTGTGGGGAACGCCCTCACGAATCTCGCGTGCTGCTTCTAGATCGTGGTCCTCGGCTCGGTTTACCACCCGGATCGTCGCCTCCCGCCCTCGACGTTCCCGTGCCGTCTGGAGTTGCGCTCGCCCGTCGGCGTCGACGCCGATCGCTTCTGACTCGCTGTCGACGACGTAGAGGGTGTGGATCGCCGCGTCGTACGCCCGTCCCAGTTCGGTCGCGTGAGCGATCGGCGCTTCGGCACCAGCACTCCCATCCGTTGGGATGAGGACAGATCTGAACATACTGTTCGTTCGGTCCGAACGGGTATCAAAAGCGCCCATACGTTCATTCAATGTGATATGTGGCCCACGGAGCGGAGTCTCTCACTGTGTTTGATAGTACCCAGCCCACGATCGTTACTCCTCCATGTACGACCCCGCTTCGAGCCGGATCTCGGGAATCGATGGCGGCGCGTAGTATCGGACGATATGCACGTCGTAGATCGCATCTTCGGCGACGCCGCCAGCGACGCTGGTTACCGGTTGGGCGATCGCGCCGACGTTTTCCGTCCCGAGGAAGACGACTGATGGCCTGATATCGGCTGCGACTGCCCTGATCCGGGTCGCGATCGCTGTGGCCGTTTCGTGGTCGATCCGCTCTTGGCGAAACGACGCCTGGGGGGCAATATCGGCTACGCCGTCACGTAGCTTATCGGTGACGTACGACACGCTGAACGGTTCGTCTTCCCTGCGCTCGTACCATCCGACGTCGATCGCGTACGTCTCGTCGTCGGGAACGACGCTCAACGCGATCACGTCCTGGTCCAGTGCCTCGCCGTACTCGGCAGCCCGCAACAGTGCCGCCTCGGACAGATAGGATCCGTCGAACGGAACGAGGAATGCCATTGCCGATATAGTAGGCGACACGTCATCAACAATGTTTGGGATGGCGTATCACACTGACAGTCAGATGCGTTCCGTGCGTTTGCTGTACTCTGAACGATCGGGTCCTCGTTCCGCACGACGGTAGCGAGCACGCGTCGGCTGCGCTTCGGTTCCCGTCACTGTCGTCGGCGACGAGCAACTGGACGACGAGTCGTAGCGATCGGGTGAGCGGCGTTCTGGCGGTCGGTGCCACGCCTCGGAGCCGATCAGCGATTCGCTCTCCAGTGGGGTCAGTATTTTCTTACCCACCGTCCCAGTAGCGTTATGGCCTCGATCGAGCTTCCAGACCCCGAGACTGACGGACCGATGAGCGTCGAACGAGCGATCGCAACCCGGGCGAGTCGTCGATCGTTCGCGCCGACACCGATCGATCTCACCACTGTTTCCCAACTCCTGTGGGCCGCCCAGGGGCAGACACACGTACGCGACGGAGTCGAGATGCGGGCCACACCGAGCGCTGGGGCGACGTATCCACTTACCGCGTTTCTGGAGGCTGCCCCGAAAGGGTGTCCCCAACTGGAGGCGGGGCTGTACCGGTACGAGCCGGCGGACCATACGCTCGATATCGCCGTCGAAACGGCGCTCCACGACGACCTCACGACGGCCGCACTCGATCAGGCAGTGATCAAAGACGCACCAGCGACGATCGTCCTCACTGCGGACTACGATCGAACGCGGCGACAGTATCCGGAGCACGGCGATCGCTACGTCCATATGGAAGCCGGCCACGCCGCCCAGAACGTCCACCTCGTCTGTGAGTCACGCGAGCTCGACACCTGCCCCGTGGGGGCGTTTTCCGACGACGACGTTGGGACTGTACTCGACCTTCCGGACCGACTCGACCCGCTGTACCTCCTGCCGTTCGGGAGGCGTGTGGATAGCGTCGAATAACGCAGATCGGCCCCGCTTCCGAAACGCTCCCAAAAACGCCGTGTTGTCGGTGTATCGACTGTGTACCGGGCGTCCTCGACTCCGTGACCGTCGTGCTCGTCACTGCTGTCTCGGTTAATCGTGTCTGTATATACTGCGGGTACGCTTATCCGCCGACTCGGTGTCGGAACACCAGTATGAGCGATCGATCGGAGCACGACTGTACCGAACCGGTGGAGCGGTCAGATCAGGGTATCACGCCCTCTCGAGAACGGCCCGAAACCGATCGCCGCCGACTGTTGACCGCGACCGGTGGCACTGGCGTCGCTGTGCTTGCGGGCTGTATCGGTGAGGAGGACGAAGATACACCTGACGACGACGTGGCCGCGTACGACGTCGCCTTCTTCGACCAGGACGAGACGGTCGAGGTCCCCGAAGACGAGCCGCTGTTGTATCCAGCACTCGATGCTGGCGTCGAGATTCCCTACTCCTGTGAAGTCGGTACCTGCGGGGAGTGTACCGCGAGATACGACGGTGATGCCACCGAAGTGGTGACCCACGACGGCAACGACTACCTCGAGGACAACCAGATCGAAGACGGCTGGCTGTTGACCTGTGTCGGATACGCTGACGATGATTTCGAAGTCGAGGTCGCCCACCCCGACGACGAGTAATCGGTGCAGTGACCGTCGCTACCGCCGCCGTCAGCGCCACTACTGTCGATATTCGAGGCCACCTGGGTGTCGAGTATCGAACCGTTACTCGATGTCGATCGGTTCTCCCTGTGGCTCGGACGGTTCGGCTTTGGGGAGCGTGATCGTGAGCACGCCGTTCCTATACGTCGCTTCGACGCCATCCTCGTCGATCGGATCCGGCAGGCGAACGGAACGGCTCAACGACCGTCGGGCACGTTCGCTTTTGAGATAGAACTCATCGGACTCCGCAGTCTCTTCTTCCGTTTCATGTTCGGCGGTGATATGAATCGTACTGTCGGAGAGTCGGAGTTCGATATCGTCTTTTTCGAATCCCGGAACGTCAGCCGTTAGCACGAACTCATCGCCGTGGTCTGCCAGGTCGATTCCCATCGTCGAGATGCCGTCCGTCGCGACCCCGAACTGGTCTATGTTCCACATCTCCAGTGCCTCCTCGAACTGCCGTTGCATGCGTTCGAACTGTCGCTCGAGACTTTTGAACGGGTTGTTGTCTGTGGTCATACGTACACCGGGATCTGCATCCCATACAGCGATCCACCGAGTGCTGTGTTAAATCTTTCACACGGGCTGTTACACGTCGGTCCCACCAATCACACGCACAGACGCGGTCGGCCATCGGCGGGGCGAAGTGGGTCGATCCGCAACAGGCAGTGACCCCATCAGCCACCCTCAGATATACCTCTCCCCGCAGTGTCCGTTGATGCTGTGAGCAACGTAACCTATCACGGGATCGATATCGGACTGTTAGACGGTGGCGAAGACCTCGTTGCACTGCTCTGTGAGGCCACCGGCGAGGACGAGTCACCGGCGCTCCAGGACGAGGACGTGCTCGTCATCTCGTCAAAAGTCGTCTCGCTCGCCGAGGAACGAATCGTCGACCTCGATCGGGTTCCTGTCTCCCCACGGGCCGACCGGATCGCCGACGTGACAGGGATCGATCCCCGGGAGGTCGAACTCATTTTGCGTGAGTCGACAGTCCTCGGCTCGATTCCGGTTTCGGAGGTTGCCCCCGATCGGCTCGAAGAATACGCAGTGAGTCCCGAGGCAGCCACCGAGGCACTCGACTCACTGCCGTCGCTACTCGTGACGAAGTGGAACGGACGGCTCTGTACGAACGCCGGGATCGACCTCTCGAACTCCCCCGAAGGGACTGCGACGCTGCTCCCAGCAGAGCCGAACGCGAGCGCCCGCCGGATTCGCGAGGCAATCTCCGATCGCACCGGAGCGGATGTTGCGATCGTGATCGCGGATTCGGAAGTCAGCCATCGAGGTGGGAGCGTCGATGTCGCGATCGGGTGTGACGGTATCGAACCCGTCGACAGTAGCTTCGGCGCGACCGACCTCTTTGGAAACCCGAAACTCGGTGGGGTGGACCTGCTCGCCGACGAACTCGCCGCCGGAGCCGCGCTGCTCGCCGGGCAAGCCGCAGAACGGACGCCGATCGTCCTCGTTCGTGGTGTCGAGTACGACCCAGACGGTGGGATCCAGGACGACGTCGAGCTGGCTCGGCAGGGGCTCTGGCCGACGTTCAAGCAATCCGTGCAGGTGAAGCTGGCCGAACACGTGCCGATTTCGGTTGGCTGACGGACACGACGGCGATCGATCGCTAGAGGCCGGTCTCGACGAACCGTCAGCCCGCCCACCACGTGTAGTTGCAGTGGCTACTGTATCAGAATCGACGAAAGGAATCGGTTCGTGACACTGGTCGGTTTTTTGTCCGAATCTCTCGAGTACCCGCTATGGACCCGCTGCTGTCCGTTGGGGCCCCCGCCATCGATAGCAGCATTCTCGTCGTATTCGGTGTGCTACTCGTCGCCGTCCTGCTCTTTGTCTTCGAGCCGATCCGGGTCGATATCGCCGCCATTTCGATTCTCGTCATCCTGGTCGTCCTCGAGCCCTGGACACGCATCTCGCCCGAACTCGGGCTCTCCGGGTTCGCGAACCCGGCGACACTGACGGTCCTCGCGATGTTCGTCCTGAGCGAGGGGATACAACGGACCGGTGCAGTCCGCATTCTCGGGAACCGGTTGATTGCCCTTACGGGCGACGACGAACGAAAGCAGCTGGCTGCGACGATCGGACTCGCCGGGAGCACCGCGGGCTTTGTCAACAACACGCCGATCGTCGCCATGCTGATCCCGATGGTGACCGATATCGCCGATCGGACCGGAACGTCGCCGTCAAAGCTGCTCATCCCACTGTCGTACGCGGCTATGCTCGGGGGGATGCTCACGCTCATTGGCACGTCTCCGAACCTCCTCGCGAGCGATATTTCGGGACGGCTCATCGATCGCCCGTTTACGATGTTCGAGTTCACACAGCTGGGGATTCTCCTTCTCTTGACCGGTGCCATCTACCTGCTGACGGTCGGTCACCGCCTCATTCCCGAACGGGTCGATCCGGAGGGAGACCTCGCCGAACAGGTACAGGGGTACGTCTCCGTGTTTACGATCGCTGAGGACTCCCGGTTTGTCGGGGAGTCCGTCGAGACGCTCATCACCCAGTTCGGGAAAGACGTCGAGATTCTGCGAGTCCTGCGCCGTGGCAAAATCATCCACCGGAATCTCGAAGGGCGAACGATCAGACCGGACGATCGGCTGTTACTCCGCGCCGATCGACACACGCTCCTGGAGATCGCAGCGGCCAGCGGGATCGAGTTCGTCGGCGAGGGAAGCGAGACGCCGGACGCCGATTCGGAGGTCGAGGACGAGCAAGTCAGTCTGGTCGAGGTCATCGTCGTCCCGGAGTCACCGGCGGTCGTCGAATCGATGACCGCAAACGAGTTCAGACGCCGGTTCGAGTGTGCGATACTCGCGATCCGTCGCCGTGGCGAACTGCTCGAACAGCGGCTCTCGAAGACGGTCTTACAGGGCGGGGATACCTTGCTGGTGGAAGCGACCGAACGGGAACTCGACGAACTCCGGAGGGAGCCGACCTTCGTCGTGACCGAAAAGGTGGCCCGGCCGGAGTACCGCCGATCGAAGATCCCGGTTGCGATCGCCATCGTCGCCGGTGTCGTTCTCGTGGCTGCGCTTGGATATCTCCCGATCGTCATCACCGCACTCGCTGGCATGGTCGGCATGGTCCTCTCAGGCTGTGTCAAACCCGAAGAGGTGTACGGCGCGATCGATTGGACCGTTATTTTTCTCCTCGCAGGCGTCATCCCGCTTGGCACCTCGATGGAGGAGACGGGTGCTGCAGAGTTGCTCGCTGTCCAGCTCACACAGGTCGCGGATTTCGTTCCGCTGGTCGTCTTCGTCGCGCTGTTTTATTTGCTGACGACGATCATCACCGAGATCATCACCAATCTCGCGAGCGTCGCGCTGATGATCCCGATCGCGGTCGACGTGGCGACCGAACTCGGCTCGGAGCCGTTTTCGTTCGTTCTGGTCGTCACATTCGCTGCGAGTACGTCGCTGATGACGCCGGTCGGCTACCAGACGAACCTCATGGTGTACGGCCGCGGCGGCTACGAGTTTACCGACTTCATGCGAGTCGGCATCCCGCTCCAGCTCCTGCTCGCGATCGTCACATCTGTCGGTATTGCGACGTTCTGGGGGATTTGAGCGACCCAACAAACGCCCCGGTCTACCGCATTCAAGGCCGTTCACTCCGCGGCATCGCTGTTTGCGGACGCCCTGCCCGAGAACTCGTCGATCGCGAACTCGTACCACTGGAGCTCGATCGTTTCCGGTGGCCGGTCGAATACCGAAATAGCGACATCTGTTGCGTGCTCGTAGTAGAGTTCTTCCAGCCCGTCATCGAGCTCCTCGTCCAGTTTACGGACTGATCCCTGGACGACCACACTTCGCCACTCCGTGGGAGAGTCCCACTCGTACACCGTGAGACAGCCACGGTCCGTCGTCTCGATAAACGATCGTTTCCTGCTTTCCGGCCCGAACCCGAGGTCGAGAAGACACCGATCGCGATCGCCGTCGTAGCCATACGAGACGGGGATTCCGTACGCCTCCCCATCCTGTGAGAGCGAGAGCGTCGCGGTGCCATGCTCGTAGAGGACGGCCTCGATTTCGTCGTCGGTCATGCTCGTTCCGTACGCGTGATCTGAATCTCCGGTCATTGTGAGGTCGAGTACGCTGTTTCGCTTCGACCGACGCTCCCGTCGGACGCCTCTGGTTCCGTGTCGAACGCTCGGTCCAGTCTCATCCTAGGCTCACGAGTATCATTATACTGGTGGGTCCAGTCGACGTGATTGCGACCTGGCGATCGTGGGATACCTTCTTTCGGACGGCCGTGGAACGCGGACAGTATGTACGATACCGTTCTCGTACCGACGGATGGCAGTCCAGTCGCGGACACAGCAGGCGAGTACGGCTGTGCCCTGGCAAATCAGTTCGATGCGGACCTGCACGTCGTGTCGGTTAGCGAGGAGGGGTCACTGATCGGCTCCGACGAAGCCGTCGATGGCCAAGGGGCAGTCGGGAGCGTCGCCGATCGTGCGGCCGACGCAGGTGTCGATGCCACGACGGCCGTCCTCGAGCAGGACGGGGCGATCCACCGCGAACTCCTCGACTACGCCGACGACCACGACGTCGACATTATCGTCATGGGGACCCACGGGAGAAGCGGCGTCGATCGATTCCTCGTGGGAAGCGTCGCCGAGCAAACGCTCCGGGAGTCGCTCGTCCCTGTCGTGACGGTCCACGAAGAGACCGACCTCGAGCCGGCGCTCGATCGCCTTCTGGTCCCGACCGACGGAAGCGACAGTGCACTGGCCGCCGTCGACCACGCGATCGAGCTCGCGATCGAAACCGAGGCGCGGCTGCACGTCGTCCACGTCGGCGATCGACCACCGATAGAACACGAGTCGAGGACAGTCGACGTGTTGGATCCCGATGATACCGTCGGTATCGCGGCCGTCGACGATGCTCTCGAGCGGGTGCGGGATTCGGGACTGGAGACGATCGACGTCTCGATTACTGGCGGGCGGGTAGATCAGTCCATTCTCGCGATCGCAGCCGAACGCGACGCCAGCGCCATCGTGATGGGAACACACGGACGGACCGGAATTCGGCGATATCTCCTCGGAAGCACAACTGAACGGATGGTCCGATTTGCGAACGTGCCAGTGTTCGCGATCGGTCCACCCCGGGCCGAGACGGTGACGATCGAGTACCTCGACTACCAGACCGTCGACGAACGCGGCTGGTCGATCGAAGACGACGACCTCTTCGAACGGGCCGAGGCAGCCGACCTCGAGTCAGCAGCTCACGGAACGATCGAGGTGACACGCGACGAGTACATCCTCGATGCCGCCGAAGCGGCCGGACACGACTGGCCGTTTCACTGTCGGGCCGGGGGCTGTGTCAACTGTGCCGCGATCGTGACCGAGGGCGAGATAGAGATGGACGTCCAGCGGAGCCTGTCGGATGAGGAAGTCGACGAGCAAAACCTTCGGTTAACCTGTGTTGGAACGCCGGCCAGCGACTCTCTCAAACTCATCTACAACGCCAAACATCTCGACCGGCTCCAGGACCGAGTCATCTAACAACGCCGGGAGCGCTGTATCGACTCCCTACTACGGATCGCCATCCCGCCATAGCGTCGACGGCCGGGCCAGATCGGCAATTGGCGGGGCGCACTACCCCGTTATCACACGAGGTGCCGACGTCGGCACCCGGTCTGCACGAGCGGACGCGAAAATGTACAGTGCAGAACAGAACGGCCCCTGTGAAACGGGACGGCGAGCACCCACACGGCGACTGATCGATCGACCAGCGGTTTTTACTGGGGAGCGGGCGTATCGTAGCCATGTCGACGTGGATGTCTCGCCGCACAGTGCAGTATCTCGCGCTGGTCACTGTGACGACTGCTGCCTTCACGATCGCATACAACGTCGGGATGGCGACCTGGGAAGACCGACCCCAGCCCCTTATCCAGTCCCTCGAAGTCGTCTTCCAGAGCTTCACAACGACCGGGTACGGGCAAGACGCGCCCTGGGAAACGACCCGAATGAACGTCCTGGTAATCGGGATGCAACTGGCTGGAATCGGACTGATTCTCGCGGCGATCAACGCCTTCGTCGTCCCCTTGTTTCGGACAGCCTTTCAGACGTCGCCACCGACGACGGCCCCCGACCTCGAGAACCACGTCATCATCTGTGGGTACACACCGCGGACGGAGTCCTTTGCGAACGAACTCGATGCCCGGAACAGGGAGTTCGTCGTTGTCGAATCCGACGACGAGTCGGCAGGGGAGCTATACGATGCCGACTGGACGGTCGTTCACGGCGATCCGGAATCCGTTGCCGTTCTCGAACGCGTAGGAGTCGAGACGGCGACAGCGGTTGTTGCGGACGCACCAGATGACGTGAACGCGAGTATCGTGTTGTCGGTCAGAGAAGCGAACCCGGACGTTCAGGTCGTGACGGTGGTCGAAGACGAGGAACTGGGTGCGTATCACCGAATCGCCGGTGCCGACGAGGTACTGTCGCCCCGCCAGTTACTCGGCGAGAGTCTCGCGGGGCGAGCCTCGACGGCCATCACGACCACGATCGACGAGAGCGTGGGGATCGGCGAGGAACTCGAACTGGTCGAGGTCTCGGTTGCCGCCGGCAGCGACCTTTGTGGCCGATCGATCGCGGAGTGTCGGTTCCCCGAACGGTTCGGCGTCACGGTCGTGGGGGCATGGCTCGACGGTGAGTTCGTGAGTTCGATCGGGCCGAACGTCGAGGTCGACACCGAGACACGACTGCTCGTCGCCGGCGACCCGAGCGGGATAGACGAACTCCGATCGGAAGCGGAATCGACCATTCGAGAGCTGTCCCCACAGCACGTGTTGATAGCCGGCTATGGTGAAACCGGAAAAGCAGCTGCCGACGTCTTCGCTGATACGGGGTCGGACGTGACCGTGCTTGATATCGAGGAGAAGCCAGATGTGGACGTGGTCGGCGATGCCCGAGAGCCGGAAGCGCTTCGTGACGCGGGAGTTGCGGACGCCTCAGCAGTGATCGTTACTGTCGCTGACGACACGACGGCGATTTTCGCTACGCTGATCATCCGCGATCTGAACCCGGACGTCGATCTGGTCGTCAGAGCCACCCAGGACGCGGACGTCAAAAAGCTCTACCGGGCAGGAGCGGACGACGTTCAGTCGCTGGCGACGGTCAGCGGTCGCATGATGGCTACGACAGTCGTCGCGGACGAAGAGGCACTGGCGTTTGACGAGCGGATCAGGATCGTCGCGGTTCCCGTCGGCGACCTGGCGGGGCACACTCTTGTTGCGGCTTCAATCGCCGAACGGACCGGGGTGAGCCTTCTCGCCGTCGTCAGGGACGGTGCGGTGATTACCAACGTCGACGCACAGACGTTCGAATTCGAATCCGGCGACGAACTCGTGCTGGCCGGAACTGACGAGAGCATCAGTCGATTCGATCGAACCGTCGCGTAGTCCGGTTGGAACCGCTCGAGGAACGTGCGATCAAGCCAAAGAGAGACGCCCGAACCCTATCACGACCCGGGGCGGCTCCTGATCGTTCGATCGCTTACGCAACTGGTCGGCCAGTTCGTCGTCGACTGCTCTCATACGGATTAGTGTCATCAATCACCGCCGTCATCGGGCTACGCCCGATTGCTTGAGGGATCTCCGATCCCTCTCTGTCGCCGGATTACATCCGGCTGCTCGCGGAACTCCGTTCCGCGCTGACCAGCCAAGACGGGTTCGCCGGGCGGCGGTGACGACGGACACTGATCCGTATCAGCCGATCGAGGAATTCCGTTTCGACACCGTCACCAACGTTTGGCTCCACATCCGCCGAAACTTCTTCCGTGATCGCGTCGGGAACTGGAGTTTTATCCTCGCTTGCAGCCCCGAGTTCGTCCGTTCGAGAACTGATTCCCGACATCGATCGATCGTCACTGCCTCTCGATGCCGAGTACGTGACAGCCATCAGGTGACGCGGACACGTGACCGACCCCGCGAACGGTAACGGCCCCCTACAGGTACAACTGATATAACCCCTACCGTGGTACGCAGGCCCACAGGATAATGCACGACGCATCCCCGCCGGATCGATCGATCGCAGCGTACAGCGACGTGACGGATCGCGATCGACTTGAGCGGCTCCACGCGTTGGGGGAGGCCCTCGAAGACTACCGGATAGCCCACATTAATTCGACTGACACCGGTGGAGGCGTCGCAGAGTTGCTGCAGTCGATCGTTCCGTTGAGCAACGACCTCGGGGTCGACACCGATTGGCTCGTTATGGACGCCGAGGACGCCTTCTTCGAGGTGACCAAAACGATCCACAACGGCCTCCACGGGGAGGGGCCGGCGCTCACCGACGACATGAAAACGGCCTACCGGCGGGTAACTGAGCGAAACGCAGCCGCGATCGACGACGAGTACGATCTCGTCGTTCTCCACGACCCACAGACGCTCGGGATGGTCGACACCCTGACCGAAACGATGCCGGAGGCCACCATGGTCTGGCGCTGCCACATCGATCTAAGCGAGCCGTCGCCGGAACACCTCGCGTTCATCGGCGGCTACACCGACGCGATCGATCACGCGATCGTCAGCCGCACCGCCTTTGGAGCCGAGCTCGACGTTCCGTCGACGAGTACGGTCTATCCGTCGATCGATCCGTTGACCGAAAAGAACCGTGAGCTAGACGAGACGACGGTGGCGAACGAGCGTGAGCGCCTCGATCCGCTCTCGCTCGACGCACCGCTCGTGACCCACATCTCCCGGTTCGATCCTTGGAAGGACCAGACCGGCACACTCGAAGCCTACCGACAGGTGAGCGAGACTGTGCCGGAGCTCCAGCTTGCCTTGGTCGGCAGCATGGCCGACGACGATCCGGAGGGACAGGCCGTCTACGAGGAGGTCGCGGCTGCAGCCGGCGACGATCCGGACGTCCACCTTCTGACTGGAGTTCCGGACACGACCGTGAACGTCCTCCAGCGCCGATCGGACGTCGTCGCACAGAAGTCGTTCCGGGAGGGCTTTGGCCTCGTCGTCGCAGAGGCACTCTGGAAGGAGACTCCAGTTGTCGGCTCGACGGTGGGCGGCATCCCGTTGCAGATCGAGGACAGCCAGAACGGGTACCTGGTCGAGCCGGACGACGTCGACGGGCTCGCAGCGCGGATCGAGGACCTCCTCACAGACGATGCAAAACGCGCCGAGTTCGGTCGGAACGCACGGGAACACGTTCGCAACGAGTTCCTGCTTCCACGACAGCTCGAAGACTGGCTCGAGGTCTTTGCCGAGCACCTCGGTGAGGACACCGGGTGAGGGCCACTGGACTCTCGGCCAGTATGCAACGTGGCGATCGCCGGGGCCCCGGACTACGAAGAGACGATCGCCGGGGCCACGAACCACTAAGAGACGATCGCCGGGGCCACGAACCACTAAGAGACGATCGCCCGGACCACGGACCACGAAGAGACGATCGCCGGGACTACCGACCACCGATCCTTCTCACGTCATGACCGCCGCCGAAATCGTTAGCCGTGTCGTCGATGAACGGTGACCGATGGCGACGGTCATTCTTCCGACGTTCGAGTGGACGCAGTCGTGTGAACAGCTCGCCCGCCAGCTCACGGCCGACGACGAACTGCTGGTCGTCTGTGACAGCCACGACGATCCGGTCGCAACTGCCGACCTCCCCGACCAGGCCGAGTTGCTCGTCGCTGGCGAGCCCAAGGGCTGTTCGGGAAAGGCGAATGCGGTCGCCCTCGCCCTGGAACATGCCTCCCAGGATCGGATCGTACTGACTGACGACGATGTCGATCGCGACGACGACTGGCTGGCCACGATCACACGGCTCGGAGAGGAACACGGCACGGTCACGGCGATCCCCGTCTTCACCAGCGAGGAATACCCGTTCAAGCTCTTCGAGCCTCTCTGTTTGGTCCTCGCCTCGTTCGTGGTCGATCGCTCGAACTGGGTGACCTGGGGTGGTGGCGTTACGTTCGATCGTAGTGAGATCGACGTCGACGGCTACATCAAGGACCTGCGCCGGACCGTCTCGGACGACGCGTTGCTCGCCGAGTACGTCGACGAGGTCGTCGCGTCGCGGGAACTCGTCAATCGAGTCGACGTCCCAGGCGGCCCTCGCGTCACCTACGAGCGGATAACCCGGTTCGTCAAAATCTTCTACCGGTTCGATCGAGCCAGAACGCTCGCGACGCTCGCGCTCTTCTGTGCCGTCCTCGCGATCGGAGCGCTCTTTCCGATCGCCGTTGCCATCGGCGTGACTGCACTCGCGTACTCGCAATATCGTGCACTCGGTGTCGATCGATGGACGTGGCTCTTTGCGGTTCCGTCGCTCCTCTTTGCCCCGTTTTTCGGGATCGCTGGAATCGTTCGCCCGACGTTCGTCTGGGGTGGCAGACGGTACCGCTGGGACGACCGGTTCGATGTGACGATCGTCGACTGAGACGGGTCGGCGAACTCGCAATCACGATGGGAAAGCTCGGTGCCGGAGAGTGGACGCTTCAGCTGGAAGACGGCGAGACCATCGACGCCACCCTCGATACGGTCGACGTCAGCGAGGCACATGGGTTCCACGCGGGGGGCGCAACACGGACGAGGAGATGCTGTACGAGCTCACAACGGGGATACAGCCCGGCGGCTCGATTCAGCTCCGTAACGCCCCCTCGACGAGGACGAGTGGGAACCTGTCGGGGCTGTCGTCGATGCCACCAAACAGGGGTAACTGGGACTGGCGATCTCGCATCGACCAGTCTCTACCGAACGCCAGTCGGTAAGTGTCTGGCCATCGATCGGTTCTCTATGGCAGTTGACCGCCCGACCCGTGACGAACTCGTCCAGGGAATGACCGTCGAGATCGAACAGGAAAACGGCGATCGCATCATCGGTGAGATCGGTGCCGTTCTGACCGATGATCGAACCCACCCGGAGGGGATCCTGGTCAAGCTCAAATCCGGCCCCCGCGGACGCGTCACGCAAATCGGGCCGGAAACCTGAATCCGGCCGTACGTATCGTCATCTGTGTCCCGCCTGTAGCGGGGATGATCACCGTCGCGAGCCGACTCCAGAAACGACTCGAAGACCGATACCACTCCGTCCGACTGCTGGACTCCGACGTGCCTCGAACGGAACCGCCAGCGTGGAGACCCGATCGATACGGACGCCGTCTACATCATCTGGCGCGAGTTCGACGAGCCCGACGCCGACCTCACCATTGACACGACCGATCGATCGCCAGCTGCAGTCGTCGATCGGTGAGAACGACGGATACGAATCCGTATCAGGTATCGGTCGGCCCCAGTTCGTCGCGCAACGCCTCGAAAATCGCTTCTTCACGGTCCGCAATGTCGCCGACCAGCGTCGCCGCCTCCTCGAAGAGTGCCGGCTGTGGGTCGTGTTCGAGGAGGTCGTCCAGCCGCTCGGCGACCAGTTGCCACTCCGAACCGACGTCGTCCAGCCGATCGGCGAGTGTCGGGTCGAGGTCGGTTCGCTGTCCCAGTTCGGCAAGCGACTCGGCAAACAGCCCGCGAAACGCCATCCCCTCACCGTGTTCGTCGATGCTTCGCTTTGCCGCCTGAATCGGCCTGGCTGGCTCCGAGAGCTCCGGCCACGTACCGAGATAGTCCCCGAACGAACGGACTGCGGGGAGTCCTTCCTCTCCCGGACCCCGTGCGTCTCGTTTGATCTGGAGTGGATCGAGCATGTAGGTCGCTGCCTGTCGGAGCCCAGCCGCAACGGCATCGGTTTCGTCCGCCGTCCGTGCCGCGCGAGTCACGACGAGGGACTCGTTTTCGAGTTGGACGAACCCATCGTGTGTCCAGGCGTCTTCGAGCGTCGATCGGGAGAGTTCCTGTCGTGTCTCTATCGCCCCATCCGAGAGCAGTACCCGATCGTCGTCGTAGCCGATCAACACGGCGACGTGGGGCGGGAGGTGGGTCGGTGTCTCCGGAAGATAGTCGAGTGCGGCCGGATCGAGGAACAGTATCACCGGATCGTTGTCATCGATATGTCCAGTGACGGTTTCCCAGGCTGTCTCGACAGCCGCTCCCTCGCGGTAGCGGTGGGGGATACCGAGCCGTTCGAAGAAGGCTCGCTCCAGCCAGTTCGGACTCGTCCGGAACGTGACCCAGGGGTCTTCGGGATGCTCGTAGAGGACGAACGCCGGACCGCCCCCGATACCGAAACACGCTGCCTCGCTGTCGTTCCACCCGTAGTACGCCGTGACGTTTCGGAGCGCAGCCGCCCCGCAGTGAACGCCCGGCTGGTGGTCGTAGCCATCAACACGTTCCATACAGGACGGACGATCGACGAGCAGACACGTAATTCCCCCTCCCGACTGGGCGAGGTGGGTGGCCTCACGGTTCGTTTTAATTGACTCGGAGTCGAAGACACGAGTATGAAGTATCTCGTCGCTATCGACGGCTCCGAAGAAGCAAACGCCGCCCTCGCCTATGCGACCGACATTGCGGACGCGATGGACGGCTCGATCACGATCGTCCACGCGGTCGACCCCGCCGTCTACGACGAGGGTGGATCCGAACCGATCACGTCACTCTCGGACGCTGACCAGCGGCTGATCGTCGAGAGCGTCGCTGACGCCGAACAGCGGGCTATAGACCGTCTCGAGGATGCGGCCGCGTTCGCCGCGGAACTCGGCCACGACGTCGAGACCGAACTCCTCTATGGCGATCCGGTTACCGAAATCGCCGACTACGCCGACGAGGCGTTCGATGCCATCTTCGTCGGCCACCGTGGTCGATCGGAGCGGACGGATATGTTGCTCGGGAGCGTCGCAAAGGCACTCGTCGAACGGGCGACCGTGCCGGTCACCGTCGTTCGGTAGTATCGCCCCCTGTCTGTTGACGGTGCCGCGCTGGTTCTTGACGGCGCGTGGCGCCGGCGCTTACTCCTCAAGCAGCCAGCCGAACCGCTTCTCCCAGAACTCCTCGTCCGGCGGTTTCTTCGTCCGGCCGTGAGTCTTTTTGTCACGAATCTGGCGTTCCAACACGTCGCGGGCCTCGTTGATCGCGTGACTCGCGCCGTACCCCTCACCCGAGGCGATGTACAGGCCGCGATCGGTGTGAAGGCGCACCCGCGCGAGCAGGAGTGGTCGCCCGCGGCGTGTCTCGTCGTGCTCGTGGAGGTGGACCTTCGCGTCGAGGATGGTCATTCCGTGATCTCTGTCGTCGAACTTCTCGACCATCGCCACGATTTCGTCGTAGCTCATGTCGTCGACCATGTCGATCCCGTAGACCTGGACGCTCCGGTTGCCACCCGCCTCCCACGTCAGCGAGTCGAGGACGTCGGTCTTCGTGACGATGCCGTGTGGGGAGCCATCGGTCGTGACGATCAGCGACGAGCCGCCGATTTCGAACATTGCGTCGACGGCCTCGTCGAGAGTCTCGTCGGGATGAATGGTTCGGACTGGCGATGCCATAACGTCTCGGACTGGTAGCCCCATCATTTGGTCGGACTCACCCTCTCGGGCGCCGAATCCGCCGCGGCGGGCGCGAGCGGTGCTGGAAGAGATTTCGCCGCCGAACGGATCCGTTCCCCCAGCGTCGCCACCCTGGCTCTTTACCTCGGCTCGAACCGTGATGCCGGTCACATCATAGAGGCTGAGGATCCCGACGGCGGCGTCGTTCTCGACGACCGGGAGATGGGTAATGTGGTGTTCCCGAAAGACGTTGAGTGCGTTGCTAAGAGGCGTCTCCGGCTCGATCGAGACGAGATCGGGAGAGTGAGCTTCGGCGACGGTCGCCGCGTCGAGGAACGGTTCGACTTTCCGAAGAATCGTATCGGCGGTGACGACGCCGACCAGTTGCTGCCCCTCGAAGACGGGCAGTAGCTGGGAGTCGCTGTCGATCATGAGCTGTGCCACCGCACGGATGTCCTCGTCCGGCGCGAGTCGAGGAACGTGCCAGACGAGCGAGCCGAGCTTTTCGTCGGGTTGGCGATGTGACGTGGCGAGCTGTCTCCTGGTGACGACTCCCTCGAACTCGTCGCCGTGGACGACGACTCCCTTGATGTCGGAATCTGCAAACGTCCCGACGAGCTTCGAGACGGTCGTTTCCGGGGTGAATTCGACGTACTCCTCTGAAATGATATCAGCGATATCCATGCTGTGAATGTCTTGTTCGCGATTGGTTGAGTTCCGGTACCGCCAGCACTGCGCTGTCACCCGTGACTTCGTTACTCGTTCACAAATACGCAGCGGTCGTTCCTGAGGTATGGGTGTCCTCCGATCGGGTTTTTTCGCTGTCGTTTATACTGGAACGCCAGCGGCGCGTGTTGATCACTACTCGAGGTATTCCATTGCCTCTTCGTCGGACACCTGCTGAAACCGTTCGTAGAACTGTCCAACACCGCTGAACTCGCGTGGCGTTTCGAGACAGACGACCTCGTCGGCCGCGGACTGCAGTTCGGCGATCGTCTCCGGCGGGCCAACGGGCACTGCCAGGACGATCCGATCGGCGTCCGTTCCCTGGAGCCTCTCGAGACATGCTCTGACGGTCGATCCAGTTGCAACGCCGTCGTCGACGACGACAACCGTTTTGTCGGTGAGATCGGGCGGCGATCGATCGCCACGGTAGCGGTCGGCCTTCTGGCGTGCGTTCGCTGCTTCCGTCTCGCGTTGTTGTTCGAAATACTCCTCGTCGCTGCCTGTCCCGCGAAACGCCTCTTCGTTTCGCCAGACGCTCCCGTCGCTTGCGACGGCACCGATCGCGTACTCCGGATTGCCCGGGGCACCGATTTTTTTCGCGACGACGATGTCGAGCGGGATATCGAGCGCGTCGGCCACTTCCCGTCCGAGTGGGAGGCCGCCCCGCGGGATAGCGAGGGCGATATCTGCGTCGATCTCTCGCTCCTGTAGTTCCGTCGCGAGCTGTGCTCCTGCCGCTGTTCGATCAGTGAATCGGCGAGTTCTTGCCATCGTCTCGGGTCGGAACACGGCTCCCAGTTATATAATCGCTGGCGATGTCGGTCCACGTATGGGACAGCACGCAGAGCATCATGTTTCCATCCCAGTCGACGATGTAACGCTCGATGGCATGCTCGCTATGCCGCCCGATGCTCCGGGTGTGGTCGTCTTCGCCCACGGAAGCGGGAGCAGTCGTCACAGCCCGCGAAACAACTTCGTCGCCGAGGTGATCCGCGATCGGGGCCTCGGAACGCTGTTGTTCGACCTGCTCACCGAGGCGGAAGATCAGTACCGGGAGAATCGCTTTGACATCCCGTTGCTGACGGATCGACTCGTTGCAGCCACCGAGTGGCTGTGGGAGCAGGCGGACACTCGCGACACGAACGTTGGCTACTTCGGCTCCAGTACCGGTGCTGCGTCCGCCCTTCGGGCAGCGACACGCTTACAGGACGACATCGACGCCGTCGTCTCGCGGGGTGGCCGCGTCGACCTGGCGTCCGAAGCGCTCGATGAGGTCGGGGCTCCAACCCTGTTTATCGTTGGCGGGAACGATACGCAGGTGCTCGAACGAAATCGTGACGCCCTCGATCGACTGTCCTGCGAGCACGACCTCCACGTCGTGGCGGGTGCCGGACATCTCTTCGAGGGAGAGGGTGAACTCGAAGAAGTCGCCGAGGTGGCAGCTGACTGGTTCGCCAGGACTGTGCAGTGAGCCGGGGACATCACGCCCGGTTCGGGAACCGTCCGACGCCGTCGCCGGACGATCAGGAGCCAGTCTCGCCCGTGTCGATGATGCCGTGTTGCTCGAAGTAGAGGCGGAGTTTCCGAATCGACGACACGACGGTGTCACAGTACTGTTCGACAACCGGCTCCGGCCCGAATCCGATCGCGGTCTCGGCTGTCCGAAGCATCGGCAACTCCGTGGTCCTGCCACCGACTGCGATCGTCCGATCGAGATCGACCCCGTCGATGACAGCGACTTCTCTCAGGGGCTGGTCCGTTTCGCCGTCGAGCAGCGGGCCGTCGACATCGCCCGTCAAGGCTCCGTGGTCCACTCCAAGCTGGTTCGCGACGAGGTGATCGACCGCGATTCCGGCCCCATCGAGTGCCGTTTCGACACCCCACTCGAAACTGTCCGTGATGAGTGCAACGGTCACGTCCGATCGTCGCAGGTCGGCGATCAGTTCGGCAGCGCCGTCACGCAGCTGACACCGTTCGAACGCGGTTTCGACCTGGTCTTCGGGCATTCCCTCGAGAAGCGCCACGCGCTGTCGGAGGCTCGTCGCGGCGTCCAGTTCCTCGCCCAGCCCCTGTTCGAGGAGGCCACGAATCTCGGTCTCGCGATCGTACTCCGCCCCGAGGAGGGTCGAGAGCTCCGACTGGGACAGTGTCTCGAAATCGAAAGCGACGAGTGTCATGATCCGCTGTTCGGTGGCCAGTTCAATAAATCCGGCCGTGGGACGGTCGATCGGGTGGCAGACGGACGGGACGATTCGCCTACGCGATTGGCGATCAGGAACGGCGCTGACAGCCCAGTGGTTGGGGGACCGTAGCCTGATTCGTTCAGCAATCGAAGAGCGTACCACGTAGCTTGATACCGCTGGTCGGCCACTGTACGACTGCGATGAATTTCGACGAGTTCACCGGCGAGATCCAGCACCGACTCGAGTTTCCCGACACGGGGCGTACAGTCCGCTCGATCCGGGCGACGCTCATGACCCTCGGCCAACGAATTCCGGAGGGTGCGGCCAACGACTTCGCTGCCTCGCTCCCGATGGAGATCAAGTGGTACATGACGGGCGCTGTCAACGAACACGGCCAGCGGTTCGACTGGCAGGAGTTTCTCGACCGCGTCACCGAAATCGAGGGCGATCGAACCGAGCCGACCGAGAGCGCCTACCATGCTCGAGTCATCATCGACCTCGTAGAAACGCTCGTTCCGGCGTCTGACTTCCAGCAACTCCGCGACCAGCTGCCCGAAAGTGAGGACGACGAGAACTGGCGCAAGCTCTTCGAGGTGGTCGACGGCGGCGGCTGGGGTGAGGCCCAGGAAGCACAGACTGGCGGTGGCCCACAACCGGCGGCGACAGAGCCGGACGAACCCGCAGATGATGCCTCGGCCGCTGAAAACGAAAACTGACAGGCTCGGTAGGCACTGTCAGCTGGGGCTACCACCGCATCCAGAGCGGCGGACAGGCCCGATCGCACGGGCTAGTGTCTGCAGACACTGATCCGTCTCAGAGCCCCCCACGAGTAGAGCTCCGGAACGCGTGTTCGATCAGCGTGGACGGAGAGCGGATGGAGTGCGCTCGTCTCACTTATATGAACGAACGCGTCGTATCGGTCGGGGAAGACAGTTGGCACGTCGTTTCCGGCTTTGCGGTCCGGATCGTGGTGGCGGTCACTCGTACTCGATCCCCTGGAGTTCGTATCGGTAGGTTCGTGGCTCCGTTTTGACGACGAGATGCTGGGTGTTGCCCCGTCGTTCGAGTGTCTCGAAGTGGGAGCCGATATCGCCGGGGTTCAATGACGGACCGCCGTCGGGCAGTCCAAACCGGAGGACCGCGTTCCGCTGGCGGACATCATCGACCTGTTTCGCGTTGACTCCCAGCAGGTCACCCGTTTCGCCGACGTCGACTGTGCCGGTGAACTCCCACGCGTGATCGCCGTACTCTACTTCCGTTCCACTGAGTTGTGGCCACTCCGTTTCGACCATGCGACCGGGTAGTCCGAGGACATCAATCGTCTTTTCGGTTATCAATTAGTCTAGAACTTCTTCGGATTCAGCCCGCTTCCGTTCGATCGGCGGGAGAGAATACAACAGCCGAACGAACGGGGGTCGCGGTAGGACCGTTACTGTGCTTCGTCTTCGTGTTCGGTCTCCGTCTCCTCGCTGTCGAGGGTCTCATCGGTTTCAGTGTCACTTCGGCGCGACTGGTCGCCAGTATCGATCGCGGCGTCGCTGTGACGCGGTTCATCGATCGGTTCGGGATCGGTATCCGGCTCGACGGCGGCGTCGGTTGGGTCCATATCTTCGTCCGGCTCGACGGCGGCGTCGGTCGGATCCATATCTTCGTCCGGCTCGACGGAGAACTCGTCCGGGGTGACGGCAGCGCCGTCGCCACCGGCCAGTTCGATCGGATCCACCTCGAGCCCGCGCGGTCGCTCTCCGCCGATCGCCTCGTCCTCGAGTCGGACGGCATCCGCGGTGATCTCGCGAACAGCATTCGAGTCCAGCCGTTGCAGCCGATCGGCGACGGCTGCCGAGTCGACGACGTCGAGGTCCAGCCGAACGTGGGCGACGGTCCCTGCTACCGAAGCGACGACGCCGATCCGTTCACCCTCGTAGCTCTCGACGGACTTCCCAATATCGTCGCCCGTGAACACTGGACACATGACAGGAGCTACCGGGAGACGGGACAAGCCAGTGATGCCTGCATTCGTCGGTGCTTTCGGAGACGAATCATCGGGACCGGTGTTGCCACGTCCCACGTATCAGCGGTACGTACGGACACCAGCCGTATAACTGAGTCAGAATGAGCGGCTGCTTCCAGATTGTAAGTTACGGGGATCCGGACACGGCCGCGGACTGCGGCCGAAGGACTATGCCGATGCATCTGGTACGTAGCGTTCGAGACGATCGATGTACGAAACGATCCTGATCCCAACCGACGGGAGTGAAATCTCCAGTACCGCAGCGAAGGAAGGTATCGACCTCGCAGACACCACCGGAACCGTCCACGTCCTGTCCGTAATCGAAGAGCTGCCCATGTACAAGCAGTCGGGAAAGGGAGCAAAACTCGACGAAAACGATCAGTCTGCGGCGAGAGCGTCTCTTACAGAAGCCACGGACCGGATTGAAGAGCTCGCAGACAGTGCCGACGTCGACTGTACGACGACCATCACCGAGGGCGTCCCCCATCGGGAGATTACCTCGTACGCAGACGAAATTGATGCGGACGCGATCGTTATGGGGAAACGAGGGCAGAGAGCCGCTGCAGGCGATATCCTGGGGAGTACGACCGAACGAGTCATCAAACACGCCTCGTCGAAGGTCCTCACCGTCCCCGAGTCGTAACCGAACGAACGTGACTGGATCGGAGTTCGAGCACGCAGGAACGCCGGTGACGTGGTCGCTCTCGCTCCGGGGCGTCGGCGATCACGTTCTCGTCGCCATCGCGACCCTCGCAGTTGCACCCAGGCCACTCTGGACGTGGCTCGTCCTCATTCAGCCGGCGATCGCACTCGCTGCCGTGCCGTGGGTTGGACCCCTCGCACTCGCAGTCTTCGTCGTGCTCTCGATTGCGCCCCTCGTGGTCGCGTGGTGGCTAGCGATCGGACAGCGGCGGCGGCGATACACTGTGTCTCCGACGAGAGCAACCCTCCGAGTCAGTGACCTGCGGACTGAGTCCTCGGCCGCGGACAGCTCCGAGACCGTCGGCATCGACCTTCACGAGGTCGACGAAATCGTCGCCGTTCCACTTCGTGGCCGCGTCGCCGTTCGCTTCCCTCGAGACCGAACCAGCACGAGCGAGTCTGTGCCACGGATCGTCCTCGTCCCAGCCGATCGCTGGCCAGGGGTCGTCGCCGCCCTTACCCGTGCCGGTGTCTCGCTTCCCTGGGGTGAACCGCCGGGCCAGCGCCCTTCTCTAACACTGATCGCGATCGTCGCTCTCAGTGCGATCGTCCCGATCGCAGGGGTCGTAGTCGGAGCCGTTCTCGTGTTTAGTCGGCTGCTACCGCTGTAAGCGTCCCATGTCTTCGTGGACTGGAACGACGAATGGGGGCCAAAACGGCACCGTTGGACCATCGTGACCGCCACTGGTGGGCCACGTTCAGAGATCGTGCATGATAGCTTTATTCTGATGGCCAGTGGAGTCGAGGTCTGGGCAGCGCCCAGAGTGCAAAACGCATGAAACGAAACGCGATCAACCGATCGGAGGACTCAGAATGACGTTTCTCGTCCCGTACGACGAATCGTATCTGTCGGATGCGGCGTTGACACGTGCCACAGAATACGCCGCGGCGCTCGACGAGGATGTCGTCGCGGTCACCGTTATTCCGGAACACGATGAGACGTACGTCCGGAACAAAGACTGGGTAGAAGACGGCGAGGAGTTCGACGTCCAGACGGCCGCGAGCTATGTGCACGAACAGGTCGTCACTATCGCCCCTGAAGCGTCGTTCCGGTATGAACGATCGCCGACGTCCACTCCCAAGGGGATCGCAACCGAGATTCAGCGGGTCGCCGACGACGAGCAGCCGTCAGTCGTGTTCCTCGGAAGCGACAACGCGGGCCAGATTGTCACACCAGTGACGAGTGTTGCGGGGAACGTTGCCGAAGACGCCACGTACGACGTTCATATCGTCCGGTACTTCTCCCCGACGACGGTTCAAGAACTCGAAACGACCGGCGAGTATCCCGACGAAACGAGGTGATCGACGTGACCGCGATCGGTCAGGTACCGACGAACACGAGCAGTCCAACGACCCCGAGCAGTGCCATCGGGACGACTGCCTTCGATCGCAGCTGTCCACTGATGAGTTCCACCAGAATGATTTTCGACGTGAGGCTCGCGGCGATCCCCAACATGACCATCCCACCCGCCTGTTCGACCCCGACAGCCCCATCGTTGAACACTGTCGCTGCAGTCACTGAGACGGCAGCAGAGGATGCGAGTCCGCCCGCAAACGCCGTCGCATACAGCCCGAAATCACCCAGAACCGCTTCAGCGATAACCGAGCCAAGCAGGATTCCAACGTAGGCAAGAGAGAACTTGGCAGCAGCCACAAACGAGAACGGGGAGTCGAACTCGAACGCGAACTCCTCGTGCCGATCGCCACGACGCCACAGGATGGCAACGATCGTCCCCGCCAGCCCGACCATCACCACGGCAGGCTGCCAGAGAGACCAGAACAGTCCAACCGCGAGGACGACTGCGATACCGACGTTTCTCACGATCATCGAGACGGTCGCCAGCAGTAACGCGGCGGCGGCAGCATCGAGTATCTCGCGTGACTGTGTCGCCATCCTGGCGAGGACGCCTGCCGTTGCGAACGAATTGGCTCCGCCTGCGAGTAACCCAGTGACGGCTACCCCCTTCGAGCCCCCGACCCGGCGCATCAACACGTACGACATGAACTCGATCAACAGCACGAATATCGCAAACAGCAGCACCTCCCGAGGCACGACGACGCCGAACGGGTCAACGGGGTCGGTCGGGACGACCGGATACAAAATGAAGACGACCGCCCCCAATTTCAACGAGTCAAGCAACTCCTGATCCGACACTCCCTCCACGTACCGGTGTAACCGTTCTTTTTCGGCCAGGAGAACGACCAGCACGATCGCGATCGCCGTGGATTCGAAGAACAGTCCGTAGCCGACGAGCGCGCCGAGCAACGCAACGAGAAACACAGTGACGGACGTCGTCAGTCCGACGTCTTCGTCAGTCAGCGAGAATCGGATGTATGCGACAAGGAGGGCAAAGCCAGCAGCCAGCCCCAGATAGAGTCCGACGATCGCTTGAGACCCCGCTTGTTGCCCGATCGCGACCGTGACCGGACCGGCTCCACACAGCAGCGCCAGCGTCCGCAATCCTGCAAACTTCCGCTCCGGTCGTCGCTCCCGTTCCAGTCCGATCAGCCCACCCGTTGCGATCGCTATGAGCACCTTGACCAGCAGTTCCGGGACCGAAAGGACGTCTATCATCGGTGGGCGTGCCGTCCGGATAGACGGGAGCGCCAGTCGCGTCCGCGTCGTCTACTCGACTATCGGGACACTCGTTTGTCGCGTACGATCGGGTTCCAGGGATAAATACTCCGGCCAGTCGATACACGTGCCGAGGATCTGGAACGGCTGGATCGACGCAGCCTCGCTGGGGACACGATCGACAGCGTCGAACTCGCCGCCGGGTTACATGGCCGAAGACTGTGATCGAACCGAGTCGGCACGCGAGTATCCCGATATCAGGACCGGACGGCGGCAGTCGACTCGTATCGGTGGATGTCGACGCCCTCCAGACGGATCTCTGCAACGTCGACAGCGGGACCGGTCCGGGGGTCGCGTGCGGCGGCACTCTCGATCGCGCTGGCGACGAGATCGCGTGCATCAGCGATCGAGAACGAATCCGTGTCCGCCCGATCGAGGACACCGGAGGCGCTCTGGCGGCCAGTCCCAGCGGCGGCGTAGTCGGACTCGACCACACCGTCGTCCACACCGATCGCGAACACATGCGAGCCAGTCTCGTCGATCCCACCAAGGACGACGGTCGCGTCCAGCCCAGGACGGGCTCTGTGCTCGTGACCGGCAGCCGTCGCGAGAGCTGGCACGCTCAGCTGCTGGCCCCGGTGGTGTTCGTAGCGATCGACCTCGGCACGGAGGGCGCGGGCGACAGCGTCGGCGTCGCCAAGATCGACAGGAGAGCCGATGGCAGCTGACGGATGGACCGACCAGAGTTTTTCTGCCTCGTCGCTTGCGACCATCGCACCACGACTCGTCCGTGTATCAGCCGCAAGCAGTACCCCGTTCGTCGCCCGTACACCAACGAGGACGCCGCCGCTGGTTTCCCCGCCGTCAGCACGGTAGTGTTGGGAGTAGTCTGCCTGGGAACGGCGAGACGGGTTCGAGTTCGAGGATCGTGCTGTTCTGTCAGTGTTGTGGCTCATACGGAGGTGTTGGCCGCCCAGTATCTTATTGACACGACCACGATCTCGAACGGGAACGACCCCAGGAGCGTGTCACGAGACGATCGTGTCTCCCGGCCACCCTCGAAGTTATTGAGCAGGGAGTAGACCCCCAACATATGACATTCGTCGTCCCGTTCGATGGATCGGCACTCGCAGAAGCAGCACTCGTCAGGGCTGTCGAATACGCAAGCGCCCTCAACGAGGATGTTGTCGCCGTCTCAGTCGTCCCGGAGCGGACGCGATACGCACGCGAGAAGGGCTGGATAGCAGAGGACGAGTCCTACGACGTCGAAGCGGTCATCGAGACGCTCCGTGAACAGGTCAAAACGCTCACACCGGACGTCGCGTTCGAATACAAACGGATTCGCGAGTTCCCTCCCGAAGCGGAGATCGCAGACCACGTCGAACAGCTGGCACTCGATCACGATCCGAGCGTCGTCTTCCTCGGAAGCGACAACGTCGGGAGCGTCGTGACTCCGTTGACGAGTGTCGGCGTCCACATCGCTGGCGAGGAGGCCTACGACGTGTTTGTCGTCCGCCAGCCGGAGCCACCCGGCATCGATGCGATCGATCCCCACAGTGAGTTTTACGAGCGAGACGAGTCGTCGTAGCGACCGTACCAACTCCCGGCCGCGATCGGCGTACCTGCGATCGCATCCCAAGATCGCCACCCCTCGACCGATCGACGCACCGCGTTACTGGTCGACCGATCGCGCGGTCATCACTGGGACAGGCGCGTTTGGTACCACGCGCTGGGAGACGCTCCCGATGACGAGTCGCTCGAGATTCGTCTTGCTCTCGGTTCCCATGACGAGCAGGTCGATCGGCTTGTCGTCCGCGTGGTCGAGTACGACCTCGGCGGCTGGTCCGCTGGCGACCGTTCGCGTCGTGTTGACGCCACGTTCTTCGGCTCGGGTCGCGACGGCCCTCGTCGTCTGTTCGCCGTGTTCTTCGAACGCGTCCTGGTGCTCCGGCGGATCGGGGCTGACGTCGACGGCGTACAGCGCGTGGAGGGTGGCGTCACAGGCGTCGGCAAGCGAGATGGCGTGTTCGGTCGCGGCTTCCGAACCGGTCCAGCCGTCCGTCGCAAGCAGGATGTCGTCGATCGATCGATCAGTATCCCACGTCGCCGCCGGGCTAACCGAGAGCACCGGCTGCCGTGCCTCGCGAATCACTTCGAGGGCAACACTCCCGAGGAGGACCTGTTTCAGTCCGGTTCGTCCCTGGGTTCCGAGGACGAGCAGGTCCGCGTCGATCTCGTCCGCAGCAGCCAGAATTTCGGTCGCTGGCCGCCCCTCCCGGACGATCGAGTCGGCATCACAGCCCGCTTCGGTGGCCTCCGTTACAACCGCGTTCGCGTCCGCCTCGCGCGTGCTGTGTCGCGCCGCGTTATCCCGTCCCTGCTCGACGATCGACAGGGCATGGACACTGGCATCGAGCGTCCGGGCCAGAGAGAGACCCACTGTCGCGGCGTTCGCTGCGACGTCGCTCCCATCAGTCGCGATACATATATCCTCGTACATACTGTTCCGTACAATGACCACGGCCTTTGCTCTGTTGTCTCGATCGGAAACCAGTGCACGCGATCGGATCGAGAGCACGGCAAATCATCGGTGATCCGGCAATCGAAGTGGTTCGAAGCTGAACGTTACTGGTGGTTCTGGTAGCGTAAACCACTGGTTTCGGGGCAGAGAGTTACAGTAGTATGTTTGTAAAGCAACCTAAGTAACACCGACGTATCACGGGAAACGTCGGAGCGAACCCACTACCGAGTGAAACAGTGAGGTAATCACCTATTTCTCGGGGGACAGTCATCTGTACGGTGGTCGTGACTGATCATTTCGGTCGCTCAGTCGGCGTCACATCGATCGGTGGTCGTTTCATACGGATTCGTGTCATCAAGTACCGTCAATCGGCGAACCCGTCCCGACGACGGCGGTACCGACGGACACGAATCCGTATCAGTCACTCCGATACTACGGCTGGCACGATGGTCCTGGCCAACTGTATCGTCTCCGCGAGCATCGCCCCCGCACAGTTATTCTCCGTCACGGTGAAGACTGCATCCATGTCAGAGACCAGCCAGCCGATCGAGACGGTACTGGTGCCGACGGACGGGAGCGATGGCGCACTCGCCGGCGCGAAACGCGGTGTCGACCTGGCTGTTGCCGCCGAGGCAGACGTCCACGTGCTGTCGGTCATCGATACAGCGGAGATCGACGACGAGGAACGAGCGGCGATCGAGGCTGAGGCCGAGACGGCAGTAGAGGCTGTCACGTCGATGATTACGGCACGGGACATCGATCCCGAGGTTACAACGGCGATCGAGCACGGAAAGCCGTTCCGTGCGATCAATACCTACGTCGACGACGCTGGCGTCGACATGATTGCAATGGGGACGAACGGCCGAACGGGCCTCGAACGGGTCGTACTCGGGAGCGTAACTGAAAACGTCCTTCGGACGGTCGACATCCCGGTGCTTACGGTTCCAGCAGACGCACACGATGTCGCGTTGGCGCCCGAAGCAGCCGAGAACGTCCTCCTTCCGACCGACGGGAGTGAGGGGGCAGCGATCGCCGTCGACTGGGGTGTCGCGCTCGCGGACACGTTCGACGCGATGGTGCACGCGATCTATTCGGCCGACACCAGCCGGCTCACCGGGAGCACCGAGCCAGATGAGATTCTGTCAGCACTCGAAGACGATGGGCAGGATGCACTCGAAACGGTTCGAGAACGTGCGCGTGAAACTGGCGTTAGCCTCACGGGCACCGTCGCCAGCGGGCCGCCAGCGCGGGTCATTCTGGACTACACTACCGAAACGGACATCGCGTTCATCGTCATTGGGACCCACGGCCGATCGGGTATCGAACGTCACCTCATCGGAAGCGTTACCGAGACCGTCGTCCGGAACGCAGATATCCCAGTGGTCTGTGTTCCGATTAGTGCCGACTAGAGCGCTCGATCAGAGACTCGCGAGCAGTATACGGAGTCGATGCCGAGTTCGGATCCGATCGGCTGTCCCAGACCAGTTAGGTCTCCGTTTCGACGGTGATGTCGCCGACCTGTGTCGTTTCGTGGTACCGGCAGATGTACGTCGCCATCTCCTCGGTTGCGACGACGCCTTCGAGTGTCGTTTCCTCGCCTTCCGCTTCGACATCCTCACTCACGTAGTCGTCGATGACCTCGTCGTCTTCGTCACGGATCTCGAGGTTGTGTAGTGTACCGTCTGCGTTGACCCAGCGGAAATCGTACTCCTGGCCGTCGATGAGAGTGATCGTCGGGTTCTCTTCGTCCGCAATGATCTCGGGCTCGATGCCACCCCAGTGAGAGACCTGTCCATCGAAGTAGAACTCCTCGACTTCGGCCCACTCGTCGATATCGATTGCTTCCGGCTCCTCGTCCGGTTCGTCGTTGTTCGGTTCGTCAGCACAGCCAGCAAGCGCTGTGACCCCTGTCACTGCAGTTATCGTTAGTAGTGCCCGTCGTGAAAGCTGGTGGCTAGCAGCCATTGTAACTACTCGACCACACGATCGGTATTAAATAGGACACCCGATTTTGGCGACAGTCACGAACGGGAGATAACGCGAACGTACTGCACTCGTTCGTATCAGCCACCTGTGGTTGGGGGCGAGACACGTGATACGGATCGTTGTAACTATTTACCGCCGACCCGCCTTGGCGATCGGCGGTAACTGATACTGCCGGACACAAGCAACTGAACGAGCAACACCCAGATTGGGAGTTCAGCGATCTCGCCGTGACGAATACGCCAATGCACGATTTACGTACGTGTGTCCGGTAGTATGACTACAACTGTCCGTATGAAAGGAGTGTGATTCTCCTCGTGAGGGGCGCCATCGACTCCGGTTAGGCGGTCAGTACTGGCCGATCTGCGTTCCGAACGACGCGTTCGGCGACACTTCCGATCTTCCCCGTTCGCGGGTGACTCTCACCCTGAAACCCGATGACGATCAGATCAGCGTCGATTGCCGCGCCCGTCTCGTGGATTTTTTCCCAGGGCCGGCCGTGACAGACGGTAGAACTGCAATCGATACCGGCGTTTGCCGCACGATCGGCCAGCTCGTTGAGCATCGCCGCACCCTTGTCCTCGAGGTTGTCGAGGACGATTTCGGCACTGCTCAGGGCAGGTTCGCCGTACCGATGGGTCTCGACACAATACATCGTGTGCAGTTCTGCGTCGTACTGATCTGCAATCTCCATTGCGTGTTCGACTGCTCGGTTCGCCGGGTCACTCCCATCTGTCGGGATGAGTATCGTGTCGTACATCAGTACTGGGTTCCACATCGAACGCCGTCAAATAGTTCATGCCGAGATCGCTGATACGTCACCGCGGCCTCTCCCGGCGATGCGATCCAGCTCTCACAACGCACGCGAGACGGCCAGGGACAGCTCTCCGTGGCGATGATTCGGGCGGCCCTCATGCCGTTATTACTGGGCGATCAACGTATCTAACGACCCGTTCTGCAGTACTGCCGATCTCGCTGCTGTCGCCGAGCCCGCGGTTACCGAGGACGACCAGATCAGCATCGATCTCGTCTGCGTAGGCACCGATCTCCTGATGTGGGCGTCCATCTCGAACGTCGGTCATAACGGCAGTGTCAGCTCGAAGAGCGACGTCCTCCAGTAGCTCCTGGCCACGCGATTCTAACTCCCCAAGCGCCGCCTCCGATCCGCCAGCCATCGAGGCACCGTAGCGTCGGGTGTCGACGACGTAGATCGCGTGGAGGTCGGCGTCGAACGTGGCTGCGAGGTCGATCGCGTGGTCGGTTGCACGGTTCGAGGGCTCACTCCCGTCCGTCGCGACGAGTATCGTCTCGTACATTGGGCAGGCAAACCAACCACCGACTGGGATATATAAGTTACAGCCCCACCCACAACGTGCCAATCGACGCTCGGGGACGCCCGACCAACGGCACCTACCGATCAGTGAGACAGCCGTTGCCCGATGGTATCGGCCCCGATAAGCGCATCCCGGACGGCAGCCGGACGCACATCGAACGGCTCGTTGTGAATGGTTTCGTCTTCGGCACAGGCGGCCTCGGCGACGATCAAAAGGTCCTCCTGCGTCGGGTCCTCGAGCCCGATCTCGGCGAGTGTCGTCGGGAGCCCGACCGACGCGGCAAAGCCAGCCACGTCAAGGACGAACGCATCCTCTTGCCCCTCTAAATACTCGTGTCACATGTGGTCACCGTCCGGAGGGTCCGGACAGCAACCGTACACCGACGGGCAAAATATAACCCCCTCAATGATGCCCAGACGCTTCCGATCGATTCTCGGCGGAAGGTCGTGCTACCGCTGGCGCGTCTTGGGGCCGCCGTACACTGAGAGTGCGCGTTTGCGAATCCCGATATCGAGCGTGGTCGCCGACACCAGTTCACCGTCGAGGCTGAACGCCACCGGGTCGTCGTTGCGCCCGCCGATCGACAGCGACGGCGTCTCGAGTCGAGCGACCGGTGTTGAATCGTCATCGAACAGTCCCGACAGGATTCCCGCTTCGAGCAACTCGATCGGTGGTCGTTCCTCGAGAATCGTCACCTCGAGCAGGCCGTCTGCGATCGCTGACTCGGGCCGATCGCCGATCGCTGGCAGCCGGAACGCGTTGCCGACGAGGACGAGCAATGCAGTGCCGTGCCACTTCTCGATCGGCGGCTTGTCGGTCGGCGACTCAGGATCGATCACCACCGTAAGCGGAACGCCCTCGTACTCGGGAAGCAGTCGAAGCATCGTCAAAACGTATGCAAAGGGGCCAAGGCGGCGTTTGAGGTCGCCCGGTGTTGCCGTGTTTGCCGCCGCCGAGATACCGGCCAGGCAGGTGTTGACGAACGGCCGTTCGTCGGCGAATCCAACGTCGATGCGTCGCGTTGCCCCACGATCGAGCACCTCGAACCCGCGATCGATATCGTCGATCCCGAGGCGGCGTGCAAAGAGGTTCGCGGTGCCCGTCGGGATCACCGCGACATCGATCGTCTCGAGTGCATCCGCCTCCGCAAGGCCGTACACTGCCTCGTTGACCGTTCCGTCCCCACCAGCAATCGCCACAAGTGAGGCACCCTCGACGGCGGCCTTGTGGGTGAGTCGTCTCGCGTCACCCGCGGCGTCCGTCTCACGGACTTCGAATCCACGTTCGATCGCGCGCGTCCGGACAGCGGGGGCGTGATCACCCGAGCCGCTCACGGGATTACAGACGAGGACCCGATCGGAGTCGGCACTCGTCGCGCGATGTCGTCGATTGCCGGCCTGTCTGTCCATATGTAGCGTTCGAAAGCGAGCACCGTAGCAGTTGGTACTGCTGGCGGTCGTCGTCCCGATCGGTTCCCCTGCGTACCGGTGACCGCTTGAACGGGCCAGCCATCAGCGGTAAATCGTTAGACCAGTCCGTCTCATACGGATTCGTGTCATCACTTACCGCCGTCGTCGGGCTTAGTAGTTCACAGAAGATTTAGGTATGCTTTGAGTTGGTAGGGTAATGACGGGACGCGAAAAAGAGATCGTCCGTCACCTCAGTGAGGACGATCTCGACCGCTTGCTCACACAGAC
>LFFM01000067.1_pt1 | contig 56964 bp, 53 predicted proteins | sample 643131 | NCBI WGS metagenome assembly LFFM01 (sample SAMN03777445, study PRJNA286221) | soda lake metagenome | biome: soda lake; feature: Kulunda steppe; material: water; isolation source: sample Tc-Br brine of Tanatar trona crystallizer | place: Russia: Kulunda steppe | collected 2011-07 | reverse complement strand
GGGACTTTCGTGCGAATCGCGATACGATGACCTCTTGGCATACGACAGGCTCATACACGACTGAGCCGTAGACCAACCGCCACCATTCAGCCAAGGCGCCCACCACTCAGCCGCACCTCAGCGCTTACAGACCACGTCTTCTCTCCCCCGGCGGGAGAGAACCAAAGAGAGGGGAAAAAGAGCCCGCGCTAAGCACCCGAGCACAGGCCAGGCCACAGCCTTTTGCAGAGCCACCACCCCAAGACGATGACGCAAGTGGACTTGGGGCTTGCCCCTCATCCTGACCTTCTCCCACCGGGGGAGAAGGGACTTTCGTGCGAATCGCGATACGATGACCTCTTGGCATACGACAGGCTCATACACGACTGAGCCGTAGACCAACCGCCACCATTCAGCCAAGGCGCCCACCACTCAGCCGCACCTCGGCGCTTACAGACCACGTCTTCTCTCCCCCGGCGGGAGAGAACTAAAGAGAGGGGGGAATTCCAGAGAGAATCAGCGCTATGCCCGCTCTTCCAGCAGACGCTCCACCGCGCGGCGGAGGGCGGGCTTGGCGAGGAGGCCCTCGTGCTGATAGCGGATCTGGCCCTGCCGGTCGATAAGGAAGGTGGCCGGGATCGCGCCCGACCCACCGAACGCCCCCAGCAGCCCACGATCCGCGACCTGCGGGATGGCCATGTCGCGTCCCTCCGCAAATTCGCGGACGGCGTCCAGGCCGCTTTCATTGACCGACACGTGCACAAACGCTACCTCCTCGCCCTGCAGGTCAGCGTACAGCGACTCCTTCATGGGGCGCTCGGTGCGGCACGAAGGGCACCACGTAGCCCAGAACGTAACCACGACGACCTCCCCCTGATGTCCACTCAAGTCGAACTGATCGCCTGCCATCGTAGGCAGCACAAAGGCCGGCGCCGCACCCCGGCGCTCATCCAGGCTTACCGGCGGGTTGACGGTGTACACCAGGTACCCGATCAAGCCGAGCACGAGGAGCCAGGTCCAATTGCGTTTCAGAAACGCCAGCGCGCGACGCGGGCGTCCAGATGTGGTATCCGGGGTAGCGTTCGGTGCAGTAGAGGCCATGGGAAGCAACGGAAGGATGAAGGGACGAGCCGTCGGGTTACCGGTCGCGCACCGGGAGCGTCAGCGGGTAGGCGCCGTGCTCGGCGAAGGAGAGGGTGACCTCCACCGAGTCGCCCACGGCCAGCGCCCGCTCCATGTTGATGAGCATGAGGTGCAGCCCCCCCGGCGCAAACCGCACGCGCTCGCCCGGCGGCGCCACCAGCTCCTCCACGGGCCGCATCCCCCGCAGGCCATCCTCCCGCTCATACGTCTCGTGCATCTCGATGCGGTCCATACCGTTGGCCGTCACGCCTTGCAGAGTGTCCGCCCTCGCCAGGCCGTTTTCGATGGTGAAGTACCCGGCCGTGGTGCCGCCTTCCGAGGCGACCCCCGCCCAGGCATCGACAACGGCAAAGGTATCAGCCGGTACGGGGGGCTCCTCCGGCAACGGTACATCCGAGGCGGGCTGCTCATCAGCGCAGGCCGTGAGGGTGAACAGCAGCACCAGAACAGTCAACAAGGCAAGGGGGCGCATAAAAGTCATGAACGTTCGCGTCGTAAGTGGTTAATGTCTTCCGCGACCATCTCTGCTGGCATCCGGCTGCCCATGTAGTAGTCGCGGATGCGCCCCTGGCCATCGATGAGCGTCATCCGGTCGGTATGGTCGATGATGTAGTCCTCGTCTTCCGGAAACGTCCCGTCGAAGGATGCGGCGTCTTCGCCGGCCAGCGCCCGCCGCACCCCCATGCGTTGCATCAGCGCGTCGATGGTGTCAGCGTCGCCCGTCAACAGGTCCCACCGCCGGTCCTGCAGACCAAAGGTCTCCGCATACCGGGCCAGTTGTGCGGGCGTATCCCGCGCCGGGTCAAAGGTGATCGTCACAAACCGCACCCCCTCGGTATCCCCCTCCAGCGCGTCATGGATATTGCGCATGTTGGCCGTGATCACCGAGCAGATGTCCGGGCACTGCGTGTAGACGTAGCCGACCAGCAGGACCTCCCCTTCGTATGCCGCCGGGAAGGTCACCGCCGTGCTGTCGTAGTTGGTCAGCGGATAGGTCTCCTCCGAGAGCGAATCGTAGGATTCTCCGCACCCCGCAAGCACCACGGCACAGGCCATCGCAAGGACCGAAAGCAAACGCATAGGGTTAGGGGAATGAGCAGAGGTAAGCCGGGCAGTTGCTGCTGGAGGCACAAGCCGCTGTACTGTGCGTTACTTGTAATAACCTGTAGCCCTCATGCGGGCGTCAGTTTCCCCCTTCATCAATCCTTTGTGCCCATGGATACCCCGGGAGCACCGCGCCACGAGCAGATCAGCGACTGGTTGCGGGCGCGGATCGAGCAGGGCCAGTACGAGCCGAACGACAAGCTCCCTTCAGAGAACGAGCTGTGCGAGCAGTTTGACGTCAGCCGCATCACGGTGCGGCGGGCGCTGCAGACGCTGGAGACGGAAGGCCACATCTACCGGCGGCAGGGCCTGGGCTCGTTTGTGCAGGATGCCCGCCTGCATCAGGGCCTGGCGTACCTGACGGACTTTGTGCAGGACATGGAGCAGCGCGGCATCGCGCCCTCGTGCACGGTGGTGCACCGGGCGCCGGAAGCTGCCTCGCCCGACGTAGCGGCTTTTCTGGGCGTCGAGCCCGGCACGACGGTCGTCCGCATCGACCGCGTCCGACAGGCCAACAACGAGCCGGTGGCGTTCGACCAGACGTGGCTTCCCCTCACCTATGCCGAGCTGCTTGCCGACTATCCCCTCACCGAGCAGACCATCTTCCAGGTCCTGGAGCAGGCGTACGACATCCCTGTGGTGAAGGGCGAGTGCCGCATCGGGGCCACGCAGGCCGACGGCGACGTGGCGGCCCATCTGCATCTGGCGCCCGGCGCGGCCCTGCTCCTCATGGAGCGGGTGTCGTTTGCGGAGGATCAGTCGTGCATCTTCTACCAGACCCGCTACTACCGGGCCGACCGGATGTCCTTCAACCTGCACCTGGCCCGCGACGCCCGCACGCCCGCCGGCGGCGACGGCGCCCTGCCCGTGCGCGAGTTTGAATCGGTGCTGCGGGGCTCGGCGGAGTAGCCTCCCGGGCGGCGCTTGCATAGGGCCTTCACTTCTCCTACCTTCGGCCGATACCTTCGCAACGTAGCGAGGGCGCTTCGTACGGTTACGGTTTCCTAACCATGGCGTTGTTGTTTGCTAATATACGAGGCGCATCTTGCTGCTTCCGCGTCCTTTTGGCTGGTCACTTTCTATCCATGGCAACAGTCCGCGACCGCGCACGCACGTTCGAATATCTTCACCGCGCTATTCACCTGACCCTACAGTCCGACTGGGATCCAGCCGACGTAAACGGCGAGCCCTACGCTGCACAGGAGTATGGGCAGTACGTCCCCGGCATTCATCGCCTCCTGCGGTACAAGCGGCCGCTGAGCGAGCTGGTGACTTACCTGGCCCGCGTGGAGGCCCAGTACCTGGGTCGCGGGTCCTCGCGCGCCGAACTGGAGGCGGTCGCGCAGAAGCTGCAGGGGTTGGGGGTAGGGCGCGGCAGCGGCTAAATCAGCCCCCGAAGGACGGTAGCAGCTTAACATTTGCCGTCGGTATCCATAAGATGTACGTGGTTTGACAGTGCCCCCTTCAGGTGCTGCCGGTAGCACTGCCTTCTCATGGATGCACCTCGGTGCATGTCGTACCACTCCACTCCCCCGTCGTCGTATGTGCTTTCTTTATTGCAACGGTGCTTGCCGGGCCTCGGCCCGTAGCAGGTCAGGGCGCACCGCCGCCCGCCTACACCTCGTATACGGCTGATCAGCGTACCGAACACAAGAGCGTGGCCACTGCCCGTGGCCTGTCGATAGGCGCCATGGGGGCTACGGCGGTGGGCGGCGGTCTTGCCATTGCGAGCGATCGCCCCATCGTGGGCGGGGTACTGGTGGGCAGCAGCCTCTTTTTCGCGCCGTCGGCTGGCATCTTCTACGCCGGCGATAGCCAACGGGCATGGCAGGGCATCGCCGTGCGCGGCGGTGGGGCGGCTGGGGCGGGCGTCCTTACCGTGCTATTGGGTTCCATGGCGGGATCTGGCGATGAACAGCCCGGTCCGGCCCTCGGCGTCTTGTTCTTCGTGCCGGCGGTGGGGGCGCTCGGCATTGTCGCGCACGGGGTCTACGATGCCTTGTTCGTGTCTGCCCGCTCGGTGGACGCGCACAATGAAGGCCTCAGCCGCGTCGGAAATGCTGTGTCCGTAGGGCCCTGGGTATCGCCCCATGAAGGGCGGCCGGGGGTGCAGGTGCGGGTGGCGTGGTAGTGACGCCGCCGCGTGGTAGGCCGATAGAGTCGAACCAGCCTCCGCCGACCCGCCTGATCATTGAGACCGGCGATGCACCACCGACATCCACGGCTGCTTCGCAGGCTTCAGAAACAGACACTATGGCTTCTATTCTTCAGGCACGCCTCCTCCTGCTCATGCCGAACGCACAACGTCTACTGTGCGCACTTACGCTCCTCCTCTTCTGCCCGTCCGCGCTCGCCGCGCAGGTGACAGCTGTGCCTGAGGGGACCCCTCCCGTCGAGCACGTCACGGACGACGAGCCGCCCCGCGAGGTACAGGCCTTCTGGATCAATGTAGGGCCCGCCATCGGAGGCGCAGGCGGCGGCTTCCACGTTAGCGCCTCCATGCAAATCAACGACCACCTGTGGACCGGACGCTTTGTGAGCACAGAGGCGATCCTGGGGGCGATACCCTCGGCGACCTGGGTGTGCTGTACGGCCGCTCCACCGCGGGCCGTTTTGGACTGGCGTCCGGCGCTGCCGGCCTGGGCATCGTACAGGGCGAAACGACGACCATCGGACTCCCGGTGGAGATCCAGGCTTACTTCCGCCCCCTCCCCTTCGCCGGCCTTGGCGTGACCCTGTTTGGCAACGTCAACCCCGCGCAGCCCTTCGCGGGCGTGGCGGTTGCGCTGCAGCTCGGGGATGGGCCGTGAGGGGTGGTGGGGATGCCTGATGGAGAAGATGGGTTCAGGGATCGCCCTGGCTTGCACTGCATCCACCTCTCATGCTTTCGCGGATCCTGACGAATACACATGTGCGGCCTCTATTCCTCCTGGCGCTGACTGGAATTGACGACACCCATGCTGTATACTTTAAAAGGGTGTTACCGAGAAACCATCCAGACAACCTTTAGGGGCGGACGTGGCAAATTCCTTACAGCACTACCTGCATGCGTTTAGCAGTCTGAATCTGGGTTCGACGCCGAAGCACCCGTGGTGCAGACACCCTTCGACCAATAATGAAGCGTCGCCTTATAAGCCGCTACTGCTTCTTGCCGTGCTCGATCTAATTGAGGATGGGCCGATCACGGAAAATCGCATACCCCTGCCTGACGAGTCCCACCTGCTGCACGAGGCTTTTCATCAGTACTGGACTCAGTTCTTTCCAGATAAGAAACCAGATATCAGGCAACCGTACGTGCGGCTTGCCAACGACATCCCTTGGTATCTCAGAGGACAAGAGGGTGGAAGAACAGTTAACCCAAGCGATATCGGTTCAATCAACAAATCACGTCTCGCAGCACGTGTCAGCCACGCCTCGTTTGAGGATGAACTCTTTGCGTTGCTTCAGCAAGAGGGTCCACGCCGCGAATTCCGACGGTTTATTGTGCGGACGTATTTTGTAAAGCGTGCGTGGGAGGAACTCAACCAGCACAGCCGCACGAATGTTATGTCCGAGGACTATGCGCGGTGGCTGATAGAGAAGGCAACTGGGGCTACAGATAGGGAGCCCCAGACCCAGGAAGCGCCCGTTCGCGAGGCAGGTTTTCGGAAAGCGGTAGTGCGCATCTACGAGCGCCAGTGTGCCTTTTGCCGTCTTCGTATCCACTCTCCCGATAACCACACCGTCGTGCAAGCAGCGCATATCATTCCCTATAGCGAGGGGCGCGACGACGATCCGCGTAATGGCCTTGCGCTGTGTGGGGTCTGCCACTGGACGTTCGATGAGGGGTTACTGTCCCTGTCGGATGGCTGGCAAATTCTGTTCTCTCCCTATCTAAAGCAGGAGGATCAGCGCATCGGGTATCTACACGGGCTCCGGGACACCCGCATGATCCTTCCACAGCATGAGCTTCTGCGGCCACGGCAGGATTCGCTGGAGTGGCATCGAACAAAAGTATTTCTCGACTCTGCTTAGCTTACTACGCTCCCATGCGTAACCCCAACCCCCATCTCACCGCCAAGGAGCGCGATCGGGCGTCGTTTCCGACGCGTAAGCTGTGGCGTATGGGGGTGATTGACGGACGCGTCCTTGATTTCGGCTGTGGCTTTGGCACCGACGTAGCTTTTCTCCGAAAAAAGGGAATGGACGTCACGGGCTACGACCCGCATTACGCACCGGATTATCCAGAAGGCCGGTTCGATACCATCCTGTGTCACTACGTCCTGAACGTGCTGCTGCCCGAGGCGCAGTCGCAGGTGCTGATGGCGGTTTCAGAGCTTTTGAAGCCTGACGGAGTGGCCTACTTCACGGTCAGGCGGGATGTCTGGCGACCGGGCTATCGGATGCACAAGAAGCACCGCAAGCAAACCTACCAGTGCAATGTGACGCTTCCATACGAAACCCAACTCAGGACCAAATTCTGTGAGATCTACCGGTACCGCCCCTATCCTCGGGTGGCGAGCACAATCGTCAGTGACTGCCCTTTCTGCAGGCCGGATCCTGACCGTGAACTGCTCACTGAGTCCGCCCGGGTGTACGCCATCTTTGACAAATTTCCGGTCTCCGAGGGCCACGCGTTGGTCATCCCGAAACACCACATTGGCGACTATTTCTCGATGGATGAGCGGTCCCAATCAGCTTGCTGGATCGTGCTTAATCGCGTCCGCGAGATAATGAACAAACGCCTGGCCCCAGACGGCTTTAACGTGGGCATTAATGTTGGCGAGGCTGCCGGGCAGACGATAAACCACGTACACCTGCATCTCATCCCGCGCTACGAGGGGGACGTCGAAAACCCGCGCGGTGGGGTCCGGGGCGTCATTCCGGGCAAGGCGGACTATACGAGGTAACCTGACGCGTTGCGACACCATGCACCTCATCTCACACTCCGCGAACACAAAATGCCAGTCCGCGAGTTGCGGTGCTGTTAAGTTCCGGCATCCGGGCCACCACGTGCGCACGGTATGTGCCCACACCTCGTGACCGGCCAGAAATCTCACGATGCTGAAGGAGTAATACAGTGGTCGTGCCATCTGTCGGAACGCCCCCGCACCGTCTCAATGCTTTCAATAAGCCGGGGCAGCGGGGAGATGTCCGGCTTGCGGCGCGCGACGTGCTCCACGGCTTCTCCAAACGAAAACCCCTCCCGGCAGCAGAGATACCCGATGGCCACCGAGGAGGACCGGCCAACGCCGGCATTGCAGAAAAGGTGGATGTGGTGCTCATCAATATGGCGATCGATCCACCGGATCGCCTCCTCCAGCTGGTCGGGCGGGATGGGCTGCATGTCGACCACGGGCACTTTATGGGCTGGCCGGTCGGTTTCAGGGATGGGGTGTTCCTCCGCCACATTCAGGAGCGCCCCAAACGCCTCGGGCGCGGCAGACGCCTCGTCGTAGGGGCCGACGGTGAGATTGTCGTAGACCTGGGCTGACGCCATAGATCTTCTCCTTGCTCTACGTCCCTGCTTCATACGGTCATAATGGAATGCAGCAGCGCAAAATCTGGTTCACTCCTTGCCGACCACGTGGCGACCCCCATGCGGCGACATTTCAGCTTAAGGTACGCACAGGGCGCAGACGAGCATCCCCCTACTGCCCAACACTATCACCGGCACTCCGTATTCCTATCCTCACTGATTATCGGACAACCCGCGCGTGCTCATGCGACGCATCAACGATGTTCAGCCTCTCCTCGATGGTATTATTCACTGGGATACCCAGCAGGCCCCCCGTGGCGCAGACCTCACCGTTGGGCACGTGTACCGGCTGACGGGCCCCGGACAGCTCGACTTCGGGGGCAGCGAGTTTGCCGAGGCCCCGCGCGAACAGCTGACGCCCACGAAGGCCGACCCGGAGGATAGCTACGGCTGGTGGCGGCTGGATGCGGGCACGTACATCGTGCGCTACAACGAGCAACTGAAGCTTGCGGACGGGCACATCGCGCACATCACACCGCTGCACCGGCTCGTGCAGGCTGGTGCCCATCACCCGAGTATCCGCACCACCACTACTGGGCAAGCACTGGAGACGCTACTCACTGTAGGATCGGCTGGCTGTCACCTCAAAGAAAACGCCCGCATCTCTCTCCTGGAAATCTTCCAAGCAGCTTAATCCGGCCAGCCGTCGGTCACGGGTTGAATCGTCACGGCATCGTGGCAGCGTATTGGGCGTGCGTATGCTACGTTGGAGCAGTTTCTTCTTGCGACTAATCCCCTTTCTGCTATGCCCGCTCTCTCCGACCGCTCCGTCATTATCACCGGTGCCTCCAGTGGTATTGGCGATGCCGCCGCCCGCCGTCTCGCACACGACGGCGCAAAGGTGGCCCTCGCCGCTCGCCGCACCGACCGTCTTGAAGCCCTGAAGGACGCCATCGAAGCCGAGGGCGGCACGGCCATCGTGGTGCCCACGGACGTGACCGACCGGAAGCAGGTGCAGGCGCTGGTGGATGCCACCGTGGAAGCGTTTGGGCAAGTGGATGTGCTCATCAACAACGCGGGCCTGATGCCGCTGTCGCTCATGAAAAACACCCACGAGGACGAGTGGGAGCAGATGGTGGACGTCAACATCAAAGGCGTGCTCTACGGGGTTGGTGCGGTGCTGCCCCTGATGCTGGAGCAGGGCCACGGGCACGTTGTCAACATCGGCTCGGTGGCCGGGCGGCGCGTGTTTGGGGGCGGGGCGGTCTACTGCGGCACCAAGTTCTTCGTGCGCGCCCTTACCGAAGGGATGCGCAACGAGCTCGGTCCGGCGCACAACATCCGGACCACGAACATCGCGCCCGGCGCCGTGGCTACGGAGCTCATCAGCACCATCACCGACGAGGAGATCCTCGAGCAGATCAAGGCCGGCAATGATGGGATGACGCCGCTTGAGGCCGAGGACATCGCCGAGGCGATCCACTATGCCCTCACCGCCCCGGCGCGGGTGGACGTGGAAGAAGTGCTCGTGATGCCGACCACGCAGCAGGGCTAAGCGCTCACCCGCGCCAGAGCCACAGCGCCACGTTCACGAGGATCGTGAGGAGAATGGAGAGCACAATCATGGTGCCGAGCGGCACATAGACTGAGGTGCCACGCTCTGTTTCCCACTGGAAGTCGCCCGGCAGGTCGCCCAGCCCCGGAAGGCGCCCAGCCAGCAGCAGCACGCCGCCCAGCAGGGCAAGGCTCAGTCCGGCAAAGAGCAGCAACCGGCCAATGGACAGGATGGGTTCGTCAGCCATGGGATTGGGGTGGTGTATCATCCGTGGATGCCGCGGTGTTACGGCTGAGAGCGGTGCGCCGTTCAGCGCCCGCTTGCGTTCGGGGGTACGTTGGAAAGAGCGTCCACGGCCTTGCAATCCAGCACAACCGCCCCCACGAAGTCGTCCTTGCGCATGCGAGGACCCATAGTGCGTCACTGCGGAGCCATCACGTGAAGGGATGTGATCTGGGGGTAGCGTAGCACGCCGGACTCAAGAGCTAATGCCTGTAACTCGGTGCTTCGGGCTACCTACGTATGGATCCTCGATCGGAGTCGAGGATGACTTGTTTGGAGAGTGGACTGCTATTTTGCAGCAGTTTTGCTCTCGGCCACGTCGAGGTTGACTGATTGGGAAGAAAGGTGCCAAACCTCTCGCTCTGGCGGCATCGCCCACAAAAAAGCGGACTGCCGATTAGGCAGCCCGCCGGATCCTGCGTTTGGTGTGCGTGCGCGTTACGCCACGCTCTCTTCCACCGGCATGTCCACCGGCGTCAGCCACCCGTGCGGGTCGTTGCCGCGGTGCACGATGTCGAAGAAGGCCTCTTGCAGCTCCGTGGTGATGGGGCCCCGGGTGCCGTTGCCGATCGTGTACTTGTCGACGGAGCGGATAGGCGTGACTTCCGCTGCGGTGCCGGTGAAGAACAGCTCATCGGCAATGTAGAGCGCCTCCCGTGGAATGGACTTCTCCTCAATCTTGTAGCCGCGCTCTTCAGCGAGCGTCAGGATCGCGTCGCGCGTGATGCCGGGCAGAATGGACAAGCCCACCGGCGCAGTGTAAATAGTGTCGCCTTTAATGAGGAAGAGGTTCTCGCCGCTGCCTTCCGCCAAGAAGCCGTTGGTGCTCAGCATGATGCCCTCGGCATAACCGTTCAGCACCGCGTCCATCTTCACGAGCGAGGCGTTCAGGTAGTTGCCCCCCGCCTTGGCCAGCGCCGGCATCGTGTTGGGCGCCATGCGCTGCCACGAGGCCACCTGCACGTCCACGCCCTCTTTGAGCGCCTCAGGGCCGAGGTACGCGCCCCATTCCCACACCGCGATAACCGTTTCTACGCTGTTCTGCAATGGGTTCACGCCCATGGGCCCCTGCCCCCGAAATACCACCGGCCGGATGTAGCACGACGGCATCCCGCTCTGCCGGATGGTTTCCAGCGAGGCCTCGCCCAACTCCTCCAACGAATACGGGACCTCCATGCGGTAAATCTTCGCCGAGTCGATCAGGCGTTGCATGTGTTTTTCCAGGCGGAAGACGGCCGGGCCGTCATCGGTGTGGTAGCACCGAATGCCTTCAAACACGGAAGAGCCGTAATGAACAACATGCGAGAGGACGTGAATCTGGGCGTCCTCATTCGCCACGAACTCGCCATTAAACCAAATCTTGGGCTGCATGGGTACCTTATGGAAAACGGTAGACAGGAATGGAAAACTACAAGTCGTAAAAACGGCAGGCCCTCAGCAAGGTTCTTGCCCTTGGGGCACCGGGTCGATTCTTTACGGAGGGACAACAGCTCGAACATACGATGCTGGAAGCGCTTTTTCAGTGGCTGCTTCTGTGTTCCAGGTGAACTTTACCCACTATGCCGCAACGGTCTCAGACGCCGACGGAGGTGCGGTGGCGACGTGCTGCGGGACGTTGCGTCCGCGCCGCAGCGCGTAGGCGAAGATCGTCCACAGAATCTTGGCCGACGCCTTCACGGTGCCCGAGATGGTCCCGGTAATCTTCGAGACTCCTACGCGGCGACGGTACGAGACGGGCACCTCGGTGATGCGGAGCCCGGCCTCGGCGGCCTTGATCTGCATCTCGATGGTCCAGCCGAACGTCTTGTCTTCCATCTGCAGGCGACGCAGCGCGTCGGCGCGAATGGCACGGAAGGGGCCGAGGTCGGTGTAATCAACATCCCAGATCCACCGCATAAGCGCACAGGCCAGCCGGTTGCCGATGAGGGCTTGCGGCAGCATGGCGCCGGGCTCGCGCTCCCCTTCCATCCGTGACCCCACCACAAAGTCGGCCTTTCCAGCCAGGATGGGGGCAACGAGCTGCGTTAGCTCCTCCGGATGGTCGCTGTAGTCGCCATCCAGGAAGACGATCAGCTCAGCCCCCTGCGCCTCAGCATACGCGATACCCCGCAGGCAGGCCCAGCCGTAGCCCTGGCGGTGCTCCCGCAGCACGGTAGCGCCAGCCGCACGGGCGTTGGCTTCGGTGGCATCGGTGGAGGCGTTATTCACGACCACCACCTCGTCAACGAGGTCGGCCGGGATGTCACCGATCACTTGCCCGATGGCGCGGGCTTCGTTGAAGGCGGGGATAATGACGAGTGTATGCACAGTAGTTGCACGCTAAACAAGAGAGGGGTGAAGGCTCGACGGCGGGATTGGCCCTTACGCATCGCCGTTCAGCAGCGGCTCGATGGCCGCCATCAACTCATCGTGGGCGACCACCCGCATGAAGCGCTGGCGCATGGCCCCGTCCTGGTCAATGATGAACGTGGTAGGCACGGCATAGTGTCCCCCGTAGGTCTCCGCCATGGTGTGGTCCGCGTCCACGATGAGCGGGTAAGGGATCTCCATCTCCTCCGCATAGGGCTCCACAACCGCGCGCCCCTCTTCATCGATGGATACGCCAACGACCAATACATCGGTGGCATCAAATGCTTCATACAGCGTGATGAGGCGGGGGATTTCGACGCGGCAGGGGGCGCACCAGGTAGCCCAGAAGTTGAGCACCACGACGCGCCCCTCCCAGTCGGCCCGCCGCATCGTATCGCCCGCCAGGGTGGTGCGCTCAAAGTCGGGCGCCATGCGGCGCGCGTCGGGGCTTTCGGCTGCAGCGGTGGGCGCCTCCGTGACGTCTTCCGAGATGGAGCGGTCCGCGGTGGCGTCAGGCGTGGGCTCTTCCGTACAGGCTCCACCAACGAGCAGTACGGCGAGCAGGAGTCCGGCAGAGGTCCAGAACAGGGGGCGCATGAAAGGGCCGGCGTATCATTCGTGGGATGGCGTGCGGAGCGCGGTGAACAAATACGTGCCTCCGCCGGAGGCGACGTTACGGGAGCCTGGTCCGAGGGGATAAAAAATATGGGATCCAAGCGTAACGGACGGCCCACGAACACTACACACGGATAGCGAAAAGCCATTTCTTCCATTACACCCCGCACGATTTATGCGATATTTGACCTATTTTTTCAGCGCGGCACTCGTAGCGGTCTTCGCTGCCTTCACCTTCAGCGCCCAAAGTCCGGCCACCGTCACGGTGCAGGGCAACCTCATCGACACCATCTGCTACGGTGATGCCACTAACATGGGCATGCCGGAAGCGGGCTTCAATGACGACCACATGGTCCCCGGCCCGGATGGCGAAATGATGGAAATCCCGAACTGTGCCACCGCCTGTGCCAACATGGGCATCCCGGTAGGCGTTGCTGAGGGCAATGAGCCCGGCGGCGATACCTACATCCTGGTCACCCCCGCGACCCAGCTTTCTGAGTACATGGACCAAGAGGTTCGTGTGGAAGGCACCCGCGTATTTGACGGGGGCATCAAGCCCAACACCATCGAAGTGAAAGAAGATGGCGAATGGAAGGAGGTGGAGATCCAGCTGATGATGTGACGCGGCATCTACCAGTATAATGTGCGCCCTTCGGGCGTATCCACGAGGTTGGTCGGCACCGGGGCAGCATCGCCCGGTGCCGGCGAACCTCTATGTGTAGATGATCTGCTCGCCTTTCGCTATCGCTGTTATGCCCTCCCTCACGGCTCCCTGGCTTCGTCTGCCGTTGCTTTTTATCCTCTGCGCAGCGTTTGCGCTGGGATCCCAGGGTGACGTTTCGGATGAACCTGCCGCCCCTTCCGACCAGCCGATCGATTACGCCCCAGAGGATACGCTGGTGGTGACCGGCACCCTGCTTGATGCCACCTGCCATGCGGAGGCGGAGGAGCAGGGCGGGGACCCCGCCACGTGTGAGGGCGACTACGTGGTGCACGGCTACCCGGTAGGGCTGCGGGATGACGACCGGGATACCGTATGGATGCTCGTGACCGTGCCCCAGGCGCTGGTCGATTACCTTACCTCTCACGCCCGCGTCACCGGCATTGTGCGCTCCCGTGGCGTGCTGGTGCCGCAACAGATCGAAGTGCGCGACGGTGATGGATGGGCGGCTATCCTGTAAGTGCCGACCCGCAGCTCCTCCTTTTTCCACGACTGCTGTACTCCCATGCGTTTTTCTACGCTTGCTCTTCTTGCGCTTCTGCTGCCGCTGGCCGCCTGCGGTCCAGACGATGCTCCAGAACCGCCCGGGACGGCTGACGCCCCTGCCGCGGAAGCAGAAGCCCCCGAAGCTCTCGACACGGAAACAGAGGTGACCGTATACACCGTGGAGGGCACGGTGCGCTCCGTCACGCCGAGCGGCCGGCATGTGATGATCCACCACGAGGATATCCCGGGCTTTATGCAGGCCATGACGATGCCCTTCGACGTGCCCGACACCCTCGACGTTGACCACCTGGAGCGCGACGACCGGATCACGTTCACGTTTGAGGCCAGCGAGGCCGGCCACGTACTGCGGGAGGTCGCCCGGCTGGATGACAGTGGAAGCTGAATAGTATTTCGCTGGTCACGGATGCCCGTGCCGACGGGATGCGGTGAAAATCCAATGAGGGCACCGGTAGGCTGATCTTTTGGCAGGAGGCTGCGTTGCTTTATGCTGCTTTATAGGCCGCTTTTGTCCCTCTTTCGGACCGCCGTGGTTCGACGGGGGCTGCGGACGTCGCGCGCGGCCCCACTTTTGCTCATGATCGTGCCTTGCCCATGGAAACCGTCATCAACGAAATCTCTCCGGTCGAATTCGAACTGGAGATCACCGCCAGCCACGACGACCTCAAGGAGGAAGTCAACCAAGCGCTACGCACGCAGCAGCGCCAGACCGACATGAAGGGCTTTCGGCCGGGCAAGGTGCCCATGCAGCTCGTGAAGAAGATGCACGGCAAAGCCATCGGCTACCAGATTGCCGAGCGCAAAGTGCAGGAAGTCTTCGACGAGGAGGTAATGTCGAACGATGACTACGACGTCCTCGGCCAGCCGCAGATCAGCGAGCTGTCGTACGAGGTGGATGGCGAGATGAAGGCCACCGTTCAGTTCGGCGTGCGCCCCGACGTGGAGATCGGCGACCTCTCGGAAGAAGAAGTGGATGCCCTCGCCTACGACATCACCGACGAAGACGTCGACGAGCAGCTGGAAGAGCTGCAGCAGAAGCATGCCGACCTCATGCCTCACGAGGAGGAGATCGCCGACACCGACTACGTGGTGATCGACCTGCAGCAGATTGACAAAGAAAGCGGCACGCCGGTGATTGGCGAGAAAGAGGAAGACGTCAACTTCTTCCTCGACGACGAGAAGCTACACGATGCCCTCCGCGATGGCCTGCTGGGCCGCACTGTCGGAGATACGTTCACGGTGGACCTTCCGCACCAGACGGAGCAGGACCCCGAAGGCAGCCACACGCATCGCTACCAAGTAACCATCAAAGAGACGAAGCATCGCGAGCTGCCGGAGCTGGACGATGCCTTCGTGGGCGAGGTAACGGACGACGAGTTTATCTCGGTGGAGGACCTCCGCGAGGAGATCCGCAGCCAGCTGGAGCAGCAGGCCGAACAGCAGGCCGGCGAGTTTGTGCAGAGCAACATGGTGGAACGCCTGCTCGAGCGTAACCCCGTGCCCGTGCCCAGCACCGCCGTGGAAATGTTCTTGGATTCCTTCATCGAGGACGTCAAGCAACGCAACGACGGCGAGCTGCCCGACAACTTCGACCGCGAAGCCTTCCGCGCCCAAAACCGCGAGGAAGCCGAGCGGCAGGCCCGCTGGATGATCATCCGCGACCAGATCATCGAAGACGAGGACCTGGAGGTTACCGACGACGACCTGGACGCCTTCTTTGCCAAGCAAGCTGGCGAGGAAGCTCAGCTTTCCGCCGAGCAGCTGCGCGGGTTCTATGAGCAGATGAACGTGATGGGACGCGTGAAGCAACAGCTCCTCAGCGATAAAGTGTTCGGGCACCTCCGCGAGCGCTTTACCATCGTCGAGAAAGACCGCGAAACGCTCGAAGCCGAACTGAAGGCCAAGCGCGAAGCCGCCGCGGACCTGGCGCCTACCCCCTAACGGGGCGCTTTTGAACACGCTCGTTGCAGCTTGCTACGGCGCCGGTAGGAACTGCCGTTTGGCGCCTCAGGTAGCAACGCATCCATTGCCGACTTAATGCGAGGACAGACCTTTTATGGTAGACGACTTTTTAAAATACGCGAAAGACCTGACGCTGCCGAGTAGCATTTACAGTGGCGGACAGAACAGCGCCCCGATGAGCGGGCTCGTACCCATGGTCGTCGAGCAAACGACCCGCGGCGAGCGCGCCTATGACATTTTCAGCCGTCTGCTGAAGGAGCGCATCGTCATCATCGGGACGCCCATCAACGACCAGATAGCCAACCTGACGATCGCGCAGCTGCTGTACCTGGCCAGCGAAGACCCCGAGCGCGAGATCAACATGTACATCAACTCGCCCGGTGGCGTAGTCTATAGCGGCCTTGGCGTGTACGACACCATGCAGCATGTGGGCGCACCCGTCGCCACCATCTGTGTAGGGCTCGCGGCCTCCATGGGGTCCGTCCTCCTGGCCGCTGGCGAAGCCGGCCGCCGCGCGGCGCTCCCCAATGCCCGCGTGATGATGCACCAACCCCTCGGCGGCGCGCAAGGGCAAGCTTCGGACATCCAGATTCAGGCGCAGGAAATCGTGTACCTCCGCAAGCGCCTCTACGAGATCCTGTCGCACCACAGCGGCAAATCCGTAGAGAAGCTGGAAGAGGACGCTGACCGCGACTACTGGCTCAGCGCGAAGGAAGCGCAGGAATATGGTCTCATCGACAACGTGCTGGAGCCTGAAACGGGTGCCAGCAAGAAAAAGAACGGTGAGGATGAAGACGAAGGCGACGAAAGCTAATCGCCTGATCCCTACTGCATACAATCCTACTGCATACAAAAAGCCCTCGCCGCCAGATGGTAGCGAGGGCTTTTCTGTTGTGCCAGTTACAGGCTGGATGCTCCTGTCGTAGTACCGCGTACGGGATTTGAACCCGTGTTACCGGCGTGAGAGGCCGGCGTCCTGGACCCCTAGACGAACGCGGCGTTTTTTAAAGGGACCTGCTCACACGCGAGCTCTGAGGGCAGGTTTCGTCTTCACGTAAACTCTGAGCCCAGCGTATCGAACTATTCGCACTGTGGTTCTGTAATACGTGGCTGTGCACAATTTTAAATTTACTGTCCTGATCAGCTTTGGGTATTTCCATGTTTTCACTGCAACGCGCGGGCCTGCCTGCGCTTCTCGGCCTGCTCGTCGCTGCGCTGCTCCTCACGGGCTGCGGTAACGGTACGGGCTCCAACGCCAACGGCAATGACACCTACAGCGTGGGAGAGCCCATCGCTGACGAAAACATTGCCGCCGTCGTCTCCTCCCCCTATGGCAGCGATACCCTGGATGTCGCCAGCTTTCAGCAAGGCGCCCAGCAGGGCCAGCCGCCGGCCAACATACTTGAATCGTTTATCGCCCAGCATGTGATGGCGGGCGAGGCTGAAGAACGCGGCCTGGAGCCGGACGAGGAAGCCGTACAACAACAACTGCAGCAACTCCGGCAGAACTTCCCCGATGAGGAAACGCTCAACGAAATCCTTGCCCAGCAGGGCATGACGATGGACGAGGTGGAGGAAGAGATGCGCAGTATGATGCGCATGCAAACCCTCCAGGAAGAACTGCTGGCCTCAGCGGACGAGATTAGCGACGACGAGGTACAGGCCTTCGTGGACGAGCAGGCCGACCAGATCAGCGCTCAGCACATTCTCTTCCGCGTGGAAGAAGGCGCCTCGGATGAACAGCGGGCTCAGGTCCGGGAACGTGCAGAAGCCGTGCTGGACTCCGCCCGCACAGGTGAGGTGGACTTCGCTGAGCTTGCCGAACGCCACGGGGAAGACGGTACCGCGCAGCAAGGCGGGGACCTCGGCTTCTTCAGCCGCGGCCGTATGGTGGAACCCTTTGCCGATGCTGCTTTTGCGCTCGAAGAGGAAGGGGACGTCACGGAGGAGCTCGTGGAAACCCAGTTTGGCTTCCACATCATTCGCCTGACGGGCCGCCGCACCGACGACTCGGTCGATCCCGAACAGGCCCGGGCGATGCTGCAACAGGAACGACAGCAAGAGATTGTGATGGACGAGGTTGAGCGCCTCATGCGCCAGGCCACCGTCCGGGTCAACGAAGAGGTGACCGGCACGACGCTGCCGCCGAATAACTAAGCGCCAGCCCAACGGACACTACAACCGTGACAGGCTCCGGCCCCTCATGTCAACTACGGGTACGCACCAGCGCCCGCTCTGGCTTTTCAGCCGGGGCGGGCGTTTTCCGTAGTAACGGATCGTTGCGGCATCCCTCATGCACGCCAGGCGCGCCTACCCAATCCACACTGTCTTGACGTTAACGAAGGCCTGCAGGCCAAAGCGGCTGAGCTCGCGTCCGTAGCCGCTCGTCTTGATGCCCCCAAACGGCAGCCGGGGATCGCTCTTCACCATACCGTTGACGAACGCGCAGCCACACTCCAGGCGTAGCGCAACGGCTTCGCCCTGCTCCAGATCGGTCGTAAAGACGGCTCCGCCCAGCCCAAAGGGCGTGTCGTTGGCGAGCTGCACGGCATGATTCACGTCATCGGCTTTAACGATAGCCGCCACCGGACCGAAGATTTCCTCTTCGAAGGCGACGGTGCCCGGCGTTACGTCGACGAGGACGGTCGGCGCATAGAAGTAGCCAGGGCCGTCCAGCGCATGGCCGCCCGTTTGTAGCGTGGCCCCATCGGCCACAGCCCGCTGCACTTGGTCGTGCACCTCGTCGCGCAGATCGGCCCGCGCCAGTGGCCCCACGTCCGTGTCCTCCGCCATGGGATCGCCAACCGTCAGCTGGTTCATACGCTCGGTGAAGCCCTCCACGAAGGCGTCGTACACCGGGGCCTCCACAATAAAGCGTTTGGCTGCAATACAGCTCTGCGCATTGTTTTGCATGCGCGCCGTAACGCCCGTGTCCAGCGCCGTATCCAACTCCGCATCCGCCAGCACGATGAACGGATCTGAGCCGCCCAGCTCCAGCACCGACGGCTTAATGGCTTTCCCTGCCGCGCCGCCCACCGCCCGCCCCGCCCCCTCACTGCCCGTCACGGTAGCCCCTCTCACCCGGTCATCCGCAATGATACCGTCCACCCGATCGGAAGACACCACCAGCGTCTGAAACGCGCCGTCCATAAAACCGGCTTCCTGAAAGATCGACTCAATCTGAAGCGCACAACCCGTGACGTTGGAGGCGTGCTTCAGCAGGCCTACGTTGCCGGCCATGAGGGCGGGGGCAGCAAACCGGAAGACCTGCCAGAACGGAAAATTCCACGGCATTACGGCGAGCACTGGCCCCAGCGGTTGGTATGCGATGTAACTCTTCGAGGCGTCCGTCTGCACCACCTCAGGCCGCAGCATATCGGGGCCGTTCCCAGCGTAGTAGCGGCACACCCAGGCGCACTTCTCGGCCTCCGCGGTAGCCTGCACGAGCGGCTTGCCCATCTCCTGCGTCATCAAGCGGCCAAACGTTTCGGCACGGTCTTCCAGAATATCTGCTACCGCCCGTAGCCGCTCCGAGCGTTCGGCCAGGGCCGTCCGGCGGTGGGCGGCAAACGCGTCCGCGGCGCGCTGCAGCTTCGCGTCCAGCGCCGCATCCGAGAGCTCGTCGTACTGCGCCACCGTTTCCTCAGTGGCAGGATTTTGTGACTGCAAAGGCATGGTAAGGAGGGGGCTGATGAGCAGACGGTGTGAAGTATGGCACCAAAGGAAGAAGCGTCGGGTCCGGACCTCCGCATATCGTCACATCCCATCCCGGCACCAGAGATAGACCTGCGTTTAAACAACGAAACGCCTATCTTTAATGCGACTCCATGATTTCCATCATCTGCCCGCGCTTTTCGGTGAGTTCCTCGTCCCTCATGACCGCCCTCCGCTCCACCTTCTTGCTCCTCATGGAGCATCCGGCCCTGCCCGTGCAGACGCGCGAGCACACGCTGGCGGTGTCGCGCGCTGATGTAGAGCGCTTGGTGGGCCAGCATGTCGGCGACCTGGCGCTGTACGAGCGGGCCCTCACCCACCGCTCGGTCCTCCGCGGACAGCCCAACAGCCACCTCGACTCCAACGAGCGGCTGGAGTTTTTGGGCGATGCCATCCTGGGCGCCCTCGTGGCCGACTATCTCTACGAGGCCTTTCCGGATAAGACGGAGGGCTACCTGACGCGGCTCCGGGCAAAGATCGTTAGTGGCAAAGCGCTGGCGGATGCGGCGAAGCAACTCGGCCTGGGCGAGTGTATCCTACTCAGCGAAAACATGGAGCGCGCCGGTGGGCGCCAGAACGCCACCATTCTGGCCGATGCCTTCGAGGCACTGCTGGGGGCGATATACCTGGACCTTGGCCTGGAGCGCGCCCGAACATTCCTTGAAGAAACCACGCTTGACGCGCTCGACCTGGAGGCCTTGGCCAGGCGACATGACAACCACAAGAGCCGGCTCCTGGAGTACGTGCAGGCGGAAAGCTGGCCACAGCCTGAATATGAGGTCACCGCTGAGCATGGCCCGAGCCACGACAAGACCTTTGAGGTAGACGTGCGCATCAATGGGGCGGTCTACGGTCATGGCATCGACCGTAGCAAGAAGGGCGCGGAGCAACAAGCGGCAGCGGAGGCGCTGGTTCGGCTGGAAAACGAGGACCCGGTAACGCCATAGGGCTAATGAGCGGCCATTTCGCCCCTAAAGAGACCGGCTTCCTGGGGTGTCCTGCCGTATACTATGGGGCGGCTTCTTAAGATGCCGCTGCCGGGCGCGATACCGATGACCAGATAGATCTACTCCACAGGCCCTGCGGGCCACTATTTGCACCGGGCACCGCCCGCCCCATCACGCGTTCTGCTGATGGGCTATGTGTACCCGTGGCTCTGCGCCTGTTACCCTCGCGTCAGCGCGCCCTCCTGTACGTCTCCTGATAGCCCCTCCCATGCTCCGCCTTCTCGCTGGATGTCTTGCCCTTCTGCTTATGAGTGTGGGGTCAGTGGGCGCTACCATCGCTGCGTACGGCACCGAGGACCCGGACCCGGCCTTACCTTTGCCTACCGCAGAGCGCGGGGCTCCGCTCCTCCACAACTACAACAGCACCCACTTTGGCGCGCAGGTGCCAGGGCAAAGCTGGGGGGTGGCGCAGGACACCTCGGGCATGATGTACATTGCCAACCAGCGCGGGCTGCTGCTGTACGATGGCGTCACCTGGGACCTGCTGCCACTGCCTGGCGACCGCCCCACCCGGCGCGTGGCGCGTGGCTTCGACGACCGCCTCTACGTCGGCGCTGCTGGCACCTTCGGCTATGTGGATGTGGACTCGCTTGGCCAGCCTACCTACCAGGCGCTACAGGCACACCTGCCCGATGAGGGGGCGGCCTCTGTACAACGGATCGAAGCGATCACTCCGACGCCCGATGGCACGTACTTCTTCGACGCTTCGCAGGCGTACCGGTGGGACGGTAAGGCGCTGGCGGTGCTGCCGTATCCCGGGGGCCGGGTGGAGGAGGCCCTGTGGAGGGACGACCAGCTCTTGGCCTTCGCCCAAGGAGACGGCTGGCTGCGGGCCACCGCGGACGGGTTTGAAGCCCATGCCGGCTATGCAGCCCTTCCGCCCGATGCGAGCGTGTTCTTTGTTCAGCCCTGGGACGATGAAGCCCTCGTGGTTGGGACTACCACTGACGTATGGCGCGTGGATGCCGACGACGCCCAGCCCCTCAGTCCGAACGTCTCGGCCTGGGCCGCAGAGCACCGGGTAACGCACGGCCTTCGCCTGACCGGCGGCACACTGGCCGTTGCCTCGCGCACGGGCGGGGTGGCCCTTGTGGATCCCCGGACCGGCGGCCTCCAGCAGGTGCTCAATCAGGACTTTGGCCTGCAGGACAACGACGTGAAGCAGCTCGGGCAGGATAACCAGGGCGGCCTCTGGATGGCGCTGGAGCGCGGGGTGGCACGCGCCGATGTCGATCACCCGCTCACCACCCTCGATGCGCGGCACGGCCTCGAACACGGCATTTACTCTTTTGCCCGGCACGACGGCAGCCTGTACACGGGCACCAGCAGCGTCCTCTACCGGCTCGATCCAGCCCCCGGCACCGGCGCTCCGCCTCAGCTCACTCCGGTCACCAACCTGGGCCTGCAGATCTTTACGCTGGAATCCACACCCGCGGGACTGCTGCTGGGCACGGAAGATGGCGTGTACCAGCGTACGGACGACGGCGCGGTGCAGCGCGTAACCGACGGGCTCGACGCGTTTGCCGTGCATCATCCCCCGGGCACGCGGGAAGCCTTTGTTGGCTATGGGCAAGGCGTGCAGCTGCTACGCCTCGCGGATGACGACACCTGGACTCCGCAAGGACCGCTGGAGGCGATGGATGAAGCCATCCACTACCTCGCCTCCGATCCGGAAGGCACCCTCTGGGCCAGCTCGCTAACTTCCGGCCTCTGGCAGATCGACCGACCCGGAGCCCTGGGCCTGGGCGCTGAGGCCCGGCTCTTCGCCAGCGCGGATAGCACCTCTCGCTTCGGCTATCGGCTCACCCCCGCAGGCGATGACGTGTTCGTTACGCAGGGCGCCAACATCAGCCGCCTCGTACGGGAGGAGGGCGGGACGTACCGCATGCAGGTAGATGAGGTGCTAAATCGCCATCTGCCTGAAGAGCGCGCCTTTGTGGCCGACATCCAGACTGTGGGCTCCGCGTATCTCCTCGCGATGACCTCCGAAGGAAGTTTTCTTCTTCCCCGTGAGGCGGGTGGTACTGTACAGCGTCCCATGGCAGCCATGCCTCCGCTCGGTATCTACGCCGTGCTTGGTGAAGACGGCCCCACCATCTGGGCCGGTGCGGATGACCGCATCGTCCGGTATGGCCCGCATACCGATAGACCTGACGCAGAGGCGCCTGCCCCCCTCATTCGGCGCCTCGCGACCCGCTCGCCCGACTCCACCGTTGTGGCGGACGCACGCATCGCGTCTGCAGCGCCAACCCTCACCTACGCCACCCGGGACGTGCGCCTCGAATTTGCGGCCCCGGCCTACCGACACCCGGAGCAGACCCGGTATCAGTACCGCCTGCTGGACCTCAACACGGAGTGGTCGGACTGGTCGGATGAATCGCGCAGCGACTACACCAACCTGGGGCCGGGCACCTACACGTTTGAGGTGCGCGCCGAAACGGTAGAGGGCACCATCACGCCCACCACCTCAGCTACCTTTACCATTCTCCCCCCCTGGTACCGGACAACGTGGGCCTACCTGCTGTACGTGCTCCTGGCAGGGCTCCTCCTCGCCGGGCTGGTGCAACTCCGCACGCACACCCTGCAGCGCCGCAATAATACGCTGGAGGCGGAGGTCGCCAGCCGCACCGCGGAGGTGCAGACCCTGAACACCCAACTGCGCACCACCAACGGTGTCCTCCGCGAGGCGAACGAAGCGAAGTCGAACCTGCTTAACATGGCCGTTCACGACCTCAAGAATCCGCTGGCCAGCATCCGCGGGGTGGTTGACGTATTGCAGGAAGAAGGCGAGGCCAACGAGGAAATGCTGCGGCTCATCCGCTCCTCAAGCGATCACATGCTGGCGATGATTTCGGACCTGCTTGCGTCCTCAGCCATCGAATCGGGGCATCTGGAACTGGCGATGGAGCCGGTAGACCTGGCCACGCTGGGGCATACCGTCGTCGAGTCGTTTGAGGAGCAGGCCCGACGCAAGAAGCAGACGCTGCAGTTCCACCTGGATGCGGAGGACACCTGCACGATCCGCGGCGACGCGGGGCGGCTCCACGAGGTGTGTAGTAACCTCGTGAGCAACGCCCTCAAGTACTCGCCCCATGGCGCCCCCGTCGACGTGACCGTCCGCAGCACAACCGACACGGTCACCTTTGCCGTCGCCGACGAGGGCCCGGGCCTCACCGCAGAAGACAAGGAAGGCCTCTTCAAGCCCTTCAACCGCCTCTCCGCGCAGCCCACCGGCGACGAATCGTCTACCGGCCTGGGCCTGCACATCGTACGGCGCCTCACCCGTCTGCACGATGGTATAGTCCAGGTTGAGACCACACCCGGCGAAGGCAGCACCTTTGCCGTTCGCCTCCCCCGATATACCCCCACGACGGTGAAAACGAACGGACAGTAGCGCCTGTCTTGGGGTGCGCGCTTGCACTGGTAATGGCGGGCGCAGGGGATTAGAATAACAGTCCGATGGAGAACGAGAACACCCCGTTCTGTGCGTTTTCGTCTACGCCGCCGTTGAAGTCATCATCGAACTCAGGTGTATCAAAGATGTCCGTCAACCCCAGCGTGTAGCGGGCATCCAGCACTACGGTTTGACCAGACGGCAGCGCGAAGTCGAGGCCACCCCCCAACACCAGCCCGAAGTCAATGCTGTTGACCTCGTCATCGCCATCCTCTATGAAGTCGTCGTCGAAGCCATCCACAGAAACTGACTCGTTCAGTTTAACGCCCAGCGCAGGACCGGCCATCAGGAAGGGGGACAGCGGACCGCTCGGGATTTCCAGCACGGCCAGCACGGGGATTTCAAGGTAGTCTACTTTGTATGTCACATCGATCGAGCTTCCTGGAAAGAACTGATCGGCGCCTACTCCTTCCAGGGAAGCAAAGCCGTCAAATTCAGGAATCTGAAATGAGAAGGCGGCCCCTTTCTGTGCGTATAGCAGCTCCGGCTGAATGGCAATCGGGCCTGCAGAAAGACGTGTGAAGAGACCCGCGTTAAGGCCTGTGCGGGAGTCAAAGTCTTCCACATCGGTGCGAAAAGTAGCCAGGTTAACGCCCCCCTTGAGGCCAATGTCAAACGCCCGGGTCTGGGCGAAGGCATCAGTAACGAGGAAGACGGCGCAGAGAAATGTAAGTGTAACGAGACGCTGAAACATAGAACAGAGAGAGCATTGAGTGCGGGGAAACTGTAGCCAAGCCCGGTGACAACGAAGGGCTTAGGATGCTACAATGACGTCGGCTTTATTAGCGTGACCCGTCTGCCAGACCGGACATCAGGCACTCCTCCCGCTGTCTGGGTCACGCCGGCTTACGACGTTCCAAGATTCGGACGTGACCACCGAACCCCACGGGGTTGCTTTTCGTTGCGAGGAGGTGCTTATCCCCCGGTACCTCACCGACCGATTAACACCAACGCGCTGTCTGCTATGCCTCTTGCTCCACCTGCTGCATCTACTACTGGCCAGGCGTCGACTGCCCCGGCTACCGCCACCCCGTTTGTTCGCCGGCACGTTGGGCCGTCGCCTGACGACATCAAGCAGATGCTGGACGCCATTTCGGCCGACTCACTCGACGCTCTGATCGACGAAGCCGTGCCGCAGGCCATCCGCACGGAGAAGCCGCTGGATCTCCCGCCGGCTCGGTCGGAGCATCAGCTGCTCCGCGATCTGCAGGCCATTGCCGATAAGAACGACGTCTATCGCTCATTTATCGGGATGGGCTACCACGACACCGTGACGCCCCCCGTCATCCAGCGCAACATCCTGGAGAATCCGAACTGGTACACGCAGTACACCCCGTACCAGGCCGAGATTGCGCAGGGCCGGCTGGAAGCGCTGCTCAACTTCCAGACCATGGTGATTGAGCTCACCGGACTGGAAATCGCCAACGCCTCGTTGCTGGATGAGGCCACGGCCGCCGCGGAGGCTATGCTGATGCTCAACCGCGTCACACGCCGCCGGGACGCCGACACCTTCTTTGTGGCTGACCACTGCCATCCGCAGACGATCGCGGTGGTGCAGGCCCGCGCGGAGCCACTGGATATCCGTGTGGTGGTGGGCGACCCCGACGCGTACACCTTTGATGACGACGTCTTCGGCGCACTGCTGCAGTACCCCACAACCGACGGCGCGATTGTGGATGCGCGCGCGTTCTGTGAACGTGCCCACGAGGCCGATACGTTCGTGGTGATGGCCGCCGACCTGCTCAGCCTCACCTTGCTTACCCCCCCTGGCGAGCTGGGCGCCGATGTAGCGGTCGGCAGCACGCAGCGCTTCGGCGTGCCGCTGGGCTACGGCGGCCCACACGCGGCCTACTTTGCCACGCTGGAGCGCTTCAAGCGGCAGGTGCCTGGGCGTATGATTGGCGTGACGAAGGACGCTGACGGCAACATGGCGCTGCGGATGGCCCTGCAGACGCGTGAGCAGCACATCCGGCGCGACAAAGCCACCTCCAATATCTGCACTGCACAGGTCCTGCTGGCCGTGATGGCCGGCGCCTACGCCGTGTACCACGGACCCGACGGCCTCACCCGCATCGCCGAGCAGGTGCACCGGCAGGCGCGGGTGCTGAGCGAAGGCGTGCAGCGCCTCGGCCACACGCTCCGGCATGCCAACTTCTTCGACACGCTCCGGGTTGACCTCCACGCGTCGCTCACGGCCGACCGCCTCCGCACCCTCGCCGAAGCACGGCAGCTGAACCTCCGCTACTACGCCGACGGCTCGGTGGGTGTGGCGCTGGACGAGACCACAACGCCCAAAGACCTGGGCGACCTCCTCACGGTGTTTGCCGGAGGGGCCTCCGAAGAGAAGCCTTCGCTACAGGAGCTTATGGCCGACATCCACAGCGGCTACGACGGCCCGCTGAAGCGGACGTCTGATTTCCTGCAGCATCCCGTCTTCCAGCAGTACCAGTCGGAGACGGAGCTGATGCGCTACCTGCATCGGCTGGCCTCGCGTGACCTCTCCCTCACCCACAGCATGATCCCGCTCGGCTCGTGCACGATGAAGCTGAACGCCGCCGCCGAGCTCATGCCGCTGAGCTGGTCTGGCTTCAACGGGCTACATCCCTACGCCCCGACCGACCAGGCGCCCGGCTACCAACTCATCTTCAAGCAGTTGCAGGACTGGCTCGGGGAGATCACCGGCTTTGCGGGCGTCTCCCTGCAACCCAACTCCGGCGCCTCGGGCGAATACACCGGCCTGATGGTGATCCGCGCCTACCATGAAAGCCAGGACGAAGCCCACCGTACGGTGTGCCTCATTCCGGACTCGGCGCACGGCACCAACCCGGCCAGCGCCGTGATGGCCGGCATGAAGGTGGTCACGATTCAGACGGACGACCACGGCAACGTGGACGTGGACGACCTGAAGGCGAAGGCCGAGCAGTACAGCGACAACCTCGCGGCGCTGATGGTGACGTATCCTTCCACACACGGCGTGTTTGAGGAAGACATCCGGGAGATCTGCGACGTGGTGCACATGCATGGCGGGCAGGTCTACATGGATGGCGCCAACATGAACGCGCAGGTGGGCCTCTGCCGCCCCGGCGACTTTGGCGTGGACGTGTGCCATCTCAACCTGCACAAGACGTTTGCCATCCCGCACGGCGGGGGCGGCCCGGGCATGGGGCCGATCTGTGCGGCCGCGCACCTGACGCCCTTCCTGCCCACCCATCCCGTCGTCGAAACAGGCGGCAGCCACGGCATCGGGCCGGTAGCCGCTGCGCCCTTTGGCAGCGCCAGCATCCTGCTGATTTCGTGGGCCTACATCGCCCTGCTGGGGCCGGACGGCCTGACGCAGGCCTCGAAGGTGGCTATCCTCAACGCAAACTACGTGAAGGAGCGCCTTGCCGCTCACTACGACATCGTGTACACCGGCCGCGGCGGCCGTGTCGCGCATGAGTTCATCATCGACCTGCGGCCCTTCCGGCAGGAGCTGCCCATCAACGAGGTAGACGTAGCCAAGCGCCTGATGGACTATGGCTATCACGCCCCCACGATGTCGTGGCCCGTGCTGGGCACCATGATGGTGGAGCCCACGGAAAGCGAGGGCAAAGCCGAGCTCGATCGCTTCTGCGAAGCCATGGGTGCCATCCGCGAGGAGGTCCGTGCCGTGGCGGACGGCGAGGCTGACCCTGAGGATAACCTCCTCACCAACGCCCCGCACACCGCCCGCATGGTCACCGCCGACGAATGGACACACCCATACACGCGCCAGCAGGCCGCCTACCCCACCGCCGGGTTGCACGACCACAAGTTCTGGCCGTCGGTTCGCCGCGTGGATGACGCGTACGGCGACCGCAACCTCGTCTGCTCCTGCCCGCCGGTCTCGGCGTATGAGGAGGGGATCGAGGCGTAGGTTTGACTGCAGGGGCTGGCCGCGTGGAGCCGATCCAGTGGATCGGCTCTACAGGGTGGCTTCGATGCGTTCGAGAGCGTCTTCGAGGTGGATGCGGGTCATCCGGTCGGACACGCCGCCGTTGATGGCGTCGGTGATCTCATCATGCAGCAGCCGCAACTGGTCACGCACCAGCGGGCGGATGTCCGACTGGCTGATGTGCAAATCGGCGTTCAGGGGCGGGTCGTCGTTGGAGCCTACGCGCAGGTTGCCTGAGCGCGGTGGCGCCCAATGATCCGCCTCCGCCTCGTGCAGCAAGTAATGGGCCTGCTCCAGGTAGGCCCGCTGCAGGTTGCGGCGGTACGTGTCGATGGCCTCGCCATTCCCCACCTCGCGCCAGACGGCCGTACGCGCGTCATCCAGCATATCGGCTGGGCGGTAGGTCTCATCGCCGAGGAACGCCTCGTGCTCGATCATGCGAGCCAGACGCGCGTGGTTCAGCAGGCGCTGCACCGCCAGCTCCTGATACGCCCGGATGCGCTCCACCGCCCCGGCATGCTCCAGCCGGCGCAGCATATCCATGTCCAGCGCCCACGTGGGGGTGCTCAGGATGTGCTCCTCAATAAACGCCATGGCCTTCTGCTGATAATCCTTCTCGATGGGCGTGTACACCCAGCCCTCCTCGCCGTAGCGCTTATGGTGGGTCCACGAGCCCCCCACGGCCGAGGCCGCGTGCTCGGCGTAGCGGTTCCACTGCGTCAGGTTTTGCAAGTAGTGCGTGCCCAACTCGTAGTAGTCATCGCCCTCATCCAAGACCCAGTCCATCAGGTTTTCGGTGGCGGTGCGCAGGTTGCGCATGCCGTAGACGGCGGCCTCTACCGGATCGGCCGAAATGCCTTCGGTCATGCGGTAGGGATCCCATTCGACGTCCATCCCAAACTGGGCGTAGGCCGAGCGGAACCACGGCCGGTCGGAGCGCTCCACGATCCACTCGTTCAGGGTGTCGAACTCTTCCTCCGGGGTGGTGGCTTCCGGGATGGGCCGGTAGCCCCACATGATGGCAAACTCATCCCACAGCCCGATGCGCCGCTCCGGCAGCACGTTGTCGCCCGGCTGCGCCACGTAGTTGTAGCGCGTACGGCCCACAGAAGACGCGGAGTGCCCCATGCGCTCCACAAAGTCCGGGCTCCGCAGCGAATCGACCGGGAAGACAAAGTTGGCGCGCTGGTTGTGCGGCAGGCCCATGGCGTGCGCCATCTCGTGCGAGATCACGTAGCGGAGGGCCTCCCCCATATCCTCTTCCGAAAGTTCGTTGGTCTGGAAGTCCGGGTTGGCCGTGGCCACCTGGCTCACCAGCCACCAGCGCAGCCGCTCGTCCAGCCCGTGGTACATGTTCATGTGGGCGCGGATGACCTCCCCTGAGCGAGGATCCACCACGTCGCCCCCAGCATTGGCCGAGCGCACGGGCGTGGCCACATAGCGGATGACGTTGTAGCGCGCATCCAGCAGGCTAAACTCGGGGTCCTCGTCTTCCGTCGGCGCCACCTTTACATCCAGCGCGTTCTTGAAGCCTGCCTGCTCGAAGGCATCTTCCCATTCCATGATGCCCTCCTTGTAATACGGGATCCACTCCTCGGGTGTGGCCGGGTCGATGTACCACACGATAGGCTTGACCGGCTCCACAAGCTCCCCGCGCTGGAACGCATCCATATCGCTGGGCTCCAGGCGGAAGCGGCGCAGGTACTGATACGGCCGCACCCCCTGAAAATCGCGCGAGTAGTCGGTCTGCGAGACGGTGATGTAGGTCACGCGCTCATCGGCCAGGCGGGGCATCATAGGCTCCTCCGGAAGGAGGATCATCGAGTGGTTGATCTCGAACGAGACCGTGCCGCCACGCCGGTTGGAGGGCGGGTTGTCGGCGGCGTAGCTGCGCACCACGCGCACCTCGATGTTCTCGGGAAAGCTACGTGCAAATTCGAGCCAACTGCGGTCGCGATCGTAGCCGCGGATGCCGAGGGTAGACCGGCGCTGCCGCGGAAAGGCAAACGATGGATGGTCGCCCATGTACAGGTCCGTCACGTCAATCACCGACGCATTGCCGCGCGTCAGCTCCACCGGAAAGCTGGCCACGACCGGGGCAAAGTTGGAGTTTTGCACGGCCAGGTGCACGTTGTCGCCCTCATCGGCTGTGTTGCTATACGATTGCGTGCGCAGGTACACACGGTCGCCCCGGCGCTCCCATTGCACGACCATGTTGGCCGTCATCCGGTCGCCCCCGCCCCGTGCGGCTAATCCTTCTTGAGCCTGGGCATAGCGGCTCATCACGGCCATGTCACGACCCCACATCGCATCGGGGATTTCAAAGAGGATCTTGTCGTCCACCTGATGAACGGTAAAGAGGCCCTCATCGGAGTCGGCATTCCGGAGGTCGGCCTCCGTCACATCCTGGGCCTGGGCTACCCCGGGCAGCAGGAGTAGAATAGCGCAACAGGCAGCTAAAAAGAGACGAGCAGGCGTGGTAACGGTACCCATGGGCAGGAGAAAATGGATGGCGGGGAGTGAACACACCGTTAAGGATACTACATCCTGAGGAAAAGATCAGGGGATGGTGAGGGTTTGAGTCGTTGGGGGTGTGCACGAGCCCGAGGTGCCTCCGGTTATGCCCGCCCTCACAAGCACAGTATCGGCCTGGAGGCATGCCTGGCAGCAGGACCAGCGGAAGAACGGTCGACGCTCGGGTATTCCCTGGCAGCAGGTTGCAACCCCACCCCTGACGTAGTAGCTTGCGGTGCCGCCTTCATCGCCGTTGTCTTCACCCATGATGCAGAAGTTCTATATTCCCCACACCCTTGTGCTCCTGTTTGGGCTGATGGTCGTGGCCGTTGCCTCTACCTGGGTTATCCCTGCGGGCAGTTTCGAGACCACGGAGACCGCTGAGGGACGCACTGTGGTCGTGCCTGGCACCTACGAGCGGGCCGACGATGCCGGGCGCCTCGGGCCAACCGCCCTCTTCACCGTCGTTCCCCGCGCGTTCGGCGATACGCAGGGCATCATCTTCTTCGTATTGATCGTGGGTGGGGCCCTGGCCGTCGTGCGAGCTACGGGCGCTATTGATGCGGGACTCGCCCGCCTTATCGACCGGTTTGGCAACTACCCCGCTCTGCTTATCTTCGGCGGCATGTTTGCCTTTGCCTTGGCCTCGGCCACCATTGGCATGGCCGAGGAATACATCCCGTTTGCGATCATTCTGGTGACCCTCTGCCTCGCCCTGAAGCTGGACGCCATCGTGGCCATCGGGATTCTGGTGGTAGGGTATGGCATTGGCTACGGCATCGCGGTAGCGAACCCATTCACGCTGATCGTAGCGCAGGAAGTGGCGGAGTTGGAGCCTACGTCGGGCTTCGGATACCGGCTGGCCCTGGCAGGCCCTTTTCTGGCGGTGGGGTTTCATCACGTGTGGCGCTATGCCCGCCGCGTGCAGGCCGATCCGGCGGCAAGCCTGGTGCATGACCAGGAGCCCCCCGCCGGCGCGTTAAAGCAGGACTTTCCACCGCTCAGCCGGCGGCGCGTTGCGGTGCTCGCTATTACGGGGTTGACGCTCGTGTTTATGATCATCGGCATCCAGCAGGCCGGGTGGTTTTTGATCGAACTGGGTGCCATTTTCCTGGCCCTCGCCCTGGTTGTCGGCCTGGTGGGCGGTCTTTCAGCCGACACCCTGGCTCAGACCTTTACGAAAGGCGCGGCGGAGCTGACGGGTACCGCGCTGCTTATTGGCTTCGCGCGTGCCATCGGCTTGCTGCTGGAAGACGGTGAGATCCTCCACACCATCGTGCAGGGCGTGGCCACGCCGCTGGGCGTGGTTGGGGCGGAGGGGGCAGCCGCAGGGATGCTGGTTATCCAGAGCGTCCTCAACTTTTTCATTCCCTCCGGCAGTGGGCAGGCCCTCGTGACGATGCCCCTGATGGCCCCCATCAGCGACCTGGTGGGCGTCAGCCGGCAGGTCGCCGTACTGGCCTTTCAGATGGGGGACGGCCTCATGAACATGATCGTGCCCACCAATCCTGTGCTGATGGGTATCCTGGGGCTGGCTGGTATTCCGTACGACCGCTGGTTTCGGTTTATCGGCCCTCTCATCCTGAAGCTACTCGTGCTGAGTGCGCTGGCCCTCATCGGCGCGGTGTGGATTGGCTACGCGTGAGGCGATGCGACCATCAACCCTTCAACCTCTGTCGCCCCGAACCGTCCGGCGAGCAACCACCCGCGCTTAATACGCCTTGGCAAAGAGCACCTTGTGGGTGGCCGGCTTACCCGAGACGAGGTCGGTGCCGCTGACCTCCGACTGGTCGAACGGGATGCAGCGGATGGTGGCCTTCGTCTCCTCCTTGATCTGGGCCTCAGAGGCGTCGGTGCCATCCCATGGCGCGACGATAAACCCGCCCTTGTCATTGAGCACGTCCTTGAACGTGTCGTAGTCGTGCACCTCGGTGGTGTGGTCCTCACGATACGTGAAGGCGCGGTCGTACAGGTGTTGCTGAATCTCGTCGAGCAGGGCCACGATCCGCTCGGCCAGCCCTTCCTGCGGCACGATGGTTTTCTCTTTGGTGTCGCGGCGCGCCAGTTCGGCATTATTGTTCTTCACATCGCGCGGCCCGATGGCCAGGCGTGTGGGGACGCCCTGCGCCTCATACTCGGCAAACTTCCAGCCCGGGCGCTGCGACTCGCGCGCGTCCACTTTCACCCGGATGTCTTTAGCCTCCAGCTCGCGCTGAATCCGGTCCACAACGGCCATCACCTCGGCTTTCTCCTCGTCGTTCCGGAAGATGGGTACGACGGCCACTTGCGTGGGCGCCAGGCGGGGCGGCAGGACGAGCCCCTGGTCGTCCGAGTGCGTCATGATGAGCGCCCCAATGAGGCGGGTCGAGACGCCCCACGACGTGGCCCAGACATGCTCCAACTCGTTGTTTTTGTTCTGGAAGGTGCAGTCAAAGGCTTTGGCGAAGTTCTGCCCCAGAAAGTGGCTGGTGCCCGCCTGCAGGGCCTTCCCATCTTGCATGAGCGCCTCAATGCAATAGGTCTCCACGGCCCCCGCAAAGCGCTCGCTGGCCGTCTTGGTGCCCTGCACCACGGGAAGGGCCATGTAGTCCTCCGCAAACGTGGTGTACACCTGCAGCATCCGCTCGGCTTCCTCCACGGCTTCCTCCTTCGTGGCGTGGGCGGTGTGGCCTTCCTGCCAGAGGAACTCCATCGTCCGCAAGAACATGCGGGTGCGCATCTCCCACCGCACGACGTTCGCCCACTGGTTGATGAGGATGGGAAGGTCGCGCCACGACTGGATCCATCGGCTGTAGGTATCCCAGATGATGGTTTCGCTGGTCGGGCGCACGATGAGGTTTTCGTCGAGGCGCGACGCCGGGTCAGCCATCAGGGTGCCGTCTTCGGGATCCACCGTAAGGCGCGAATGCGTGACTACCGCGCACTCCTTGGCGAAGCCTTCCACGTGCTGCGCCTCCTTCCCCAAAAACGACTCCGGGATGAACAGGGGGAAGTAGGCGTTCTCGTGGCCGGTGTCCTTGAACATCTGGTCGAGCGCCTCCCGCATGTTTTCCCACAGGCCGTAGCCGTTAGGGCGGATAATCATGCAGCCCCGTACCGGCGAGTAATCGGCCAGCTTGCCGGCCTTCACGACGTCAAGGTACCATTGGGAGTAGTCTTCGGAGCGGGGCGTAATAGCGTCAGCCATGGTGTACGGCGGTGAGTGGTAAACTGTACAAGAGGAGGTAGAGCGACGTGCCGACCGCCGGTTTCACCAACTGTGACGGACGTGAAGCGGTACGGCGTGGTGTTTGTGTGAGGGTACGAGTGCATGGGTGTTACTTTAGCGGCCCCTGCACGCGGCTTCCCTTATGTGGCACAGGACGGTCAATATAGGCGGCCCGGGGGCTGAATGCAATGCCGACGCACCCCAGCGCCACGGCGTGTTGCGGTAGCGGACTGCGTAACAATTGGCCCGCTGCAACGTTCACCAGTATATGATTGCAAGTCAGTAAATAAATGCTGAGTGCAAACGCAAAAAGGCGGCACTCGGTTAGGTTTTCACCACAGATTACGGTAGGCACATGGGACGCTCAGACGAACATACACGATGGATCCGTACACCGCTTTCGGCGGTCGTCCTGCTGGCGCTGACGGTGGGGTTGACGGGCTGCTATACGCAACTGGGCGCTACATATACGGAGGAGGAACGAGTGGAGCGCCGTACAGCTGCTGAGGATGTGGACGTGACGCATTATTACTATGAGGATGAGTACTACGCAGACGACCGTTACACCGAACGGTATCGTCCGCAGCGGTACTCGCGGTACTTTGCGCGCTTTTACAACGACCCGTTTGCCTACCGTAGCTCGCTGGCGTTTTACCACGACCCGTTCTTCTACCACGATCCATTCTACCGGGGCTTCCACCGGTCGCCTTTCTATCGGTCCAGTTTCGCCTTTAGCTTCGGCTTTGGGTCGTTTCACGATCCCTTTTTCCACGATCCGTTCTTTTACCGCTCCAGCTTCACGTATGCCCGCTTTGGATCGTTTTACGGACACCGCCGCCCTTTCCTCGGCAGCACGTTCATAACCGCCCCGCGTGTGGCCACCACAACGCGCAACGTGCAGCCCCGCAGCACCACGCTGGGCCGGGGGCGCGTCGCGGATGGGCAGCGGACGCGGACGGCCGTACGGAGCCGGGGGGGCGCTACGACGAACACCCGCACCACCAGCACGGTCCGAACGCGCGGCACGAATCGTGACGCCGCCCGCACGCGGAGTGCAACCCGCGCCACCGACCGCTCCACAACCGTTCGCACCCGCGGCACCGACCGTACCGCCCGCACCCGCAGCACCACCCCACGGGCCACACGCAGCAGCGGCACTACACAGCGCACCCGCAGCACGACCCGCACCCGCACCACGCGGTCCAGCGGCAGCGAGGCGCGCACCACCCGCTCCCGGGGCAACAACTCACGCGCCAGTTCTACCCGCAGTCGCGGGAATAACTCCCGCGCCAGTTCCAGTCGCTCGCGTGGAAATAACTCGCGGGCTTCCAGCAGCCGAAGCCGGAGCAATAACTCGAGCGCGCGCTCCTCTTCCCGCAGCAACAACTCCTCCCGCGGTACCAGCCGTAGCTCCAACCGCGACCGGGGAGGCAACGACTAACCGTACCCCTCCATGCTTCTGCAGGTACCCAGGGCCCGTGTTGACGGCTTGACGCGGGCCTTTGGTGTATCCCCGCCGGACGCCCACGGCTTCCCACCTGCCGGTTTCACCACCCCTGCTGTCCTCCTGAATGATTTCGTTATGGCTATGCTCTCCTCTATCCGTCAGCCGCTCCTTCTTACCGGTAGCCTTCTGTGCACCCTGCTCTTGCTGGCCCTGCCAGCCCAGGCGCAAACAGCCGACGAAGTGGTCCGGCTCTCGCAGCGTACCCCCGGGGTCGGGGCCGCGAACCTTGGGATGGGAGGCGTCGGGATCGCCGGGATGGGCGATGCGTCTGCCTTCATCACCAACCCGGCCGGGCTGGGCTGGCTCGGGCGCTCGGAGGTGTCTGGGAGCATGACCGGCACGATTGCTGAGACCGACGCCGTCTTCGGGCCCTCTGGCGACCTAACCGCCGAAACGGGTACCCAGTACACCATTGGCAATGCCGCTTACCTGTACGACAGCCCCACACAACGAGGCACGTTTGTAATTGGCGCCGCACTAAACCAGACGCACACGTTTCAGCGCAGCACCCGCTTCAGCGGCATCAACAACCAGAGCACCATCACCACCTCCTTCCTGCCCTTTGATAGTGAGTTTGAGGTAGACGGCGACGACATCCGGTTCTTTGCCGACCTGCCCGATCTGGCGTTTGGCGCGGGGGCCATCGAGTTTTTCGATGACCTGTTTGAGGATGGCGCTTTTCCCTTCCTGCAAGCAGCGATTCCGGGCACCACGCTTGAGCAGTCTGGATCCGTTGTGGAAGAGGGCGCCACGCGCGAGTTCAACATTGGCGGCGCCTGGGAAGCTGCCCCCCAGCTCATGGTAGGGCTCTCCGGCAACGTCTCGTTTGCCAACTACCGCTTCGAGAACCGCTTCGTAGAGTTTGACATCGACGGAGAAAACACCCGCGAGGACTTCAACGTGCTACTGGACGATGGCAGCCTCCTGGAGGGCTTCAACGCCGTCACGTTCGACCGCGTGCTGGACACTCGGCTGGTAGGCTTTAACGCCCGGGCCGGCGTGTCTGCCCAGGTGAACCCGCTCCTGCGGTTGGGCGCTACCATCGAGTCGCCCACCTTCTACTCCGTGGAGGACGACTTCCGGCAGGCCCTGCAGGTCGATTTTGAGGTGGGTGGCAGCCTCAGTGACGAGCTGACGTCCACGTTTGATTACGAAATCCAGACGCCGTGGCGTTTTGGGGCCGGGGCCGGGCTGGAGTTCGGCAACGTGACCGCCCATGCCGACGTGGAGGTCGTAGATTGGTCGCAGACCAGCGTAAGTGCCAGTGGCAATCAGGCCTTTATCGATGAGCTTAACCGGCAGCTCCGCGACGACTTCTCCGCCGTTGTAAACACACGGGCCGGCCTTGAGCTTCGGCTGCTGCCCTTCACCGTACGTGGGGGCGCCGCCTTCCTGCCCGACCCCGCAGGTAACGACGGGCGCGACCGGACCTTCCTCTCGGCTGGCGTAGGCTACGAAGTACCCGGGCAGTTTGCCGTAGACTTCGGCTGGATGCAGGAGCGCTTCGATGACCAGCTCTTGCCCTACCCGGAGGACGAGCTTGGCCCGCGGCAGGACGATGTGATACAGGTGGATGAAAGCATCATCCGCAACCGCTTGAAGCTGGGCCTCCGCATCTTCTTGTAGCCGACAACTGCGCGCGCATCAAACCATGAAAAAATCCGCTTCCCCAAGACGGGGGAGCGGATTTTTTGCTTTCGATGGGCTGGTCGGGCAAAAATCCTCGCCTTACCCGGCGTCGCCAAGCCCTTTCAGCCGACCGGCCACCCGCGCGAGGCGGCGGCCGAAGTTGCGGGCCGTCTTCAGTTCGTTTTCGATGGGCTGCCGGCTCCCATCGCCTCCGGCCAGCGTAGTGGGGCCATAGGGCGTGCCCCCCTCACCCTCGGTGGTAAGGATATGCGGGTTTTCGCCGTACGGCGTGCCGACGAAGATCATGCCGAGGTGGAGCAGTGGCACCAGCGCGGTGAGAATGGTTGTCTCCTGGCCCCCGTGGATGGTAGCGGTGGAGGTGAAGATGCCGGTGGCTTTGCCTTCAAGCTCGCCTTTCTGCCAGAGCGCGCCCGTGGTGTCGATGAACTGCTTGGCCTGCGCTGGCATGTTGCCGTAGCGCGTGGGAAACCCCCAGGCGATGCCGTCTGCCCAGCGCAGATCGTCGTGTGTGGCGCGCGCCACGTCGGCCATCTGCTCCTGCGCCTGTTGATAGGCGTCCTGCCCCTCCAGCGCTTTCCGGGCCTCCGCGAGTTCAGGGATGCGGCGGAGGCGCACCTCGGTGTCCGGCACGTTCGCTGCACCCTCGTGCACGGCCGTCGCCATCGTATGCGTGTGCCCGTACGTGCTATAGTATGGAATCAGAATGTGGGTAGCCATGGGAGTCGGGGGATCGATTGGATGGGTAAGTCTCAGACTTCGCATCCGCCGCGCCCGTAAGTGTTGCAGCGGGGCCTCAACCGTTGTGTAACGGCCCCCGGCCGGGTGACGTGACGAAAAAAGCCCTGACCGCCAGAGCGCGTCAGGGCTTTTGTAGGATGTATGCAGGTACTTCTCGCAGCTACGCGGTACCCCGTTCCATCTGCATGAGGCGCTCAATGCGCTCCTCCATGGGCGGGTGCGTCGAAAACAGGCTCTGCAGCCCCTTCAGGCCACCGGAGAAGGGATTGGCAATGAACATGTGAGCCGTGCTGGCCTCGGCCTGCTGCATCGGCCGGGCCTGTACGCCGCGGGCCAACTTATCCAGCGCACTGGCCAGCGCCTGTGGATTCCGGCAGATCTCGGCGCCCTCTTTGTCCGCTGCATACTCACGCGAGCGCGAGATCGCCATTTGGATGATCGTAGCCGCCAGCGGCGCGAGCATAAAGAGCAGCAGGGAGACGATCGGGTTGCGATCGCGTCCGCCAAAGAACATCGCGAAATAGGCCAGATACGTGATCGCGCCAGCCATCGTCGCGGCGATGGATGAGGTCAGGATATCACGGTTCTTGATGTGGGCCAATTCGTGCGCGATCACCCCTTCCAGCTCCTGGTCGCTGAGCTGACGCAAGATGCCCTGCGTGAAGGCGACGACGCCGTTCTTGGGGTTACGTCCGGTGGCAAAAGCGTTCGGCTGATCACCCGGAATGATGTACACCTTCGGCATGGGCAGATCAGCGTTTTGCCGGAGCCGGTCCACCATGTCGAACAGCTTGGGCGCCTGCTCCGGCGTCACCTCCTCTGCTTTATACATGCGGAGGACGATCTTGTCGCTGAACCAGTAGCTGCCGAAGTTCAGCGCAAGGGCCATCGCGAAGGCTACGGTCATACCCGTGCCACCGCCCAGCAGGTGACCCACCGCCATAAAGAGGCCGAACATCACGCCCATCAACAGCGCGGTACGTACAGTATTCATAAGTCGTTATATCGTCGTTGGTCGGTAGCGTAGATACTTCTCTATACGTTAAACTGCAGAGCAAAACGGGTGCCTATAACGACGGCGCCTGCCACAAACGCCGGCGCCTGTAGCGATGGCAGCGCAACGTAACGCCTCCGTTAGGATCTGGCTACCCGAGCAGTGACGTCACGACAAATACGTCATACAGCGCATGGGTCCACGCCGCGATGGCAAAGCCTCGCCAGAGAAAGAGCGCGTTAAGCGCCAGGCCAAACAGGAAGCGAAACGTAAAGGATGCGGGCGCAAACGGATCGCCCAGGGGCCCGATGTAGTGCACGGCGCTGAAGATGAGCGCCCCAACGACGGCCGCGATGGGGTAGGCCCAGCGGGGCTGCTGCAGCAGACGCCGCAGGCCAAGGTACAGCCCGCCGACCAACAGGACGCGAAAGAAGAGCTCCTCGTACAGGCCCGCGCCAATAGACAGGATGAGCAGCGTGGGCAAAGGCAGCTCGCTCACCTGTGCCATCAGCAGCGGCGTCGCCTGCAGACCAAAGATAAAACCTACCACGCCGCCCACCAACAGTGCCAGTACCACGGCATAGCCTGCACTCTCCACGATCATCCATCCGAAATAGCGCACGCGCAGGGGGACGTTGCGGCGGCGCTCGTACCAGAATACCGCGATCCCCGCGACCAATACGAGCACGGCCAGCGCTTGCATCCCATACACGCCAAAAGCCCCCAGCAGCTGCTTGATCCACACGTCAGCGCCCACCCGCACGTGCATGCCGCGCCCTACGCTCGTGAGCAACAGCAACCCCTCGTACAGCAAGAAGAGCGGCAGCGCCATAACGAACCCGTACGTGGCGGTGCGGGTGATGCGATGATAGGATTGCCAGCGGGTGGAAGCAGCCACAGGAGCGACCGTCGGGTTGGGGAGGCGGGCTACGGTAACACGTAGATGGTTAACGCCTGCGCGCTCTCCTGTTCGATGTCCAGAGCCTCAGCGGTGGCGTGCGAGACCTCCATGGCAAAGGTGTCATCCACGGGCCCGCGGTCGTTCACCTCGGCAATGACCTCCTGCCCGGTATCCGGGTGATGGAGAAGCACCAGCGTACCGAAGGCAAGGGACGGGTGACTTACGGTGTAGGCGTCAGGATCGTAGGTCGTCCCACTGGCGGTAAGCCGTCCACGGAAGGCGCTGGGGTAGCGCAAGACGCGACCTTCGGCGAAGACCTCAGGCAGCTCCACAGCGGCTTCCTGCCCGGGGACGTCCAGCACCTGCCCCACCTGCAGTACGTCGGAGCGCAGGTTGTTAGCCTCGCGCAGCGCCTGTAGCGAGACGTCATACTGCCGGGCGATACGGGTCAGGTTCTCGCCTGCGCTGACGGTGTGCTCGGTCGTCGTGGTGGCGGTCGTAGCCGTAGCGGGGATGCGCAGTTCCTGGCCCTCCTGCAGCGGCCCGCGCAGCGTCTCGGCATTCAGGGCCACCAGTGTATCGACCGGAACGCCCAGCGCGCGTGCTACGGCAAAGAGGCGCGCGTCGGCGTCCAGCCGGTACACGCCCGGAGCGGGCGGTGCCTCAGCTTCCGGCGCTTCTGCTGCCTCGATGCTCTCCTCCACATCAGCGGCTTCCTCGGTAGCGTCGCCCTCTTCTTCCGGATCGGCCGTGCCCACGATGAGCTCCTGCCCCACGCGGATGGTGGAGCCGTCCAGGTCGTTCAGGCGCTGCAGCTCTTCCACCGATAGGTCATACTGACGTGCGATGCCAAACAGCGTCTCTCCCTGCGCCACCGTGTGCGTAGGCGGGTCCTGCGCTACAGCGACCAGCGGAAGCACGCTCAGTAGCAGCGCCAGCCCCCAGGCTTTCCATCCCATGCCCATCCGGATCATACGATCAGTCATCGGCCAGTTCAAGGTTCATGAGGGCATCCTGTAGTTCCGACAGATCCTTCGTCTGTCGCTGCGCCTGCGCCTGCTTCACCCCCTTGCGGTAGGTGCTGATGGCGTCCTCCCGCCGGCCCAGCCGCTCGTACAGCCTGGCCAGGTGGTAGTACGTGCCAGTATATTCGGGATCATCAGCCACCAGACCTTCGAGGAAGGACAGCGCCTGCTCCGTCTCATCGCGCTTCAAGTACTCCTGCGCGATAGCAAAGCGGGTGAACGCATCGTCAGGATCTTCGTCGTGGAATTGCAGCAGGGTGTCGAGGCGATCGGTGCTCATGCGTGGCAGGGCAAGTGTATGCAGAAACAACGGAGGGGAAATACGGGCTTCGGGCGGTCCGGTTTGGCACGAAAGCACATCGGTCCCCGGCTTTACCAGCCGCCACCGGCGCCACCTCCCCCAAAGCCACCGCCACCCCCGCTGAAGCCCCCCCCACCAAAGCCACCGCCGCCGAACCCACCGCCGCCAAAGCCGCCCCCACTGCTGCGTCGCGTGCCGCTGCCCATCATAGAGCCCAGGATGAACATGTCCGCCCCGCCGCGTCCGCGCCGCCGGCGTCCGGGCCCCGAGGAGCCGCCGCGGGTGGCCGAGCGGACGATCAGGATAAAGATGAAAAGCATGAAGGCCAGGCTTGGCAGCGGCGAGCCGGAGCTGCCCGACGAGGAGCGCTCTGCGGTGTACTCGCCGGCCGCAGCAGCCATCATCGCCCCGACGCCCCGGTTCAGCCCGCTGTAGTAGTCGCCCCGGCGAAAAGCGGGGGTGATTTCGTTGCGGATAATACGAGAAGCGACCGCATCTGGAATGGCGCCTTCCAGCCCAAACCCGGTGGCGATGAAGAGCTGGCGATCATCCCGTGAGACGAGCACCACCGCGCCGTTGTCGCGCCCCTCCTGCCCCACGCCCCACTGCTGTCCCAATTCGGTGGCGTACAGGCCGGGATCGTTGCCCTGCAGGCTGGGCAGCGTCACCACGATGATCTGCGTAGAGGTACTGTCGGCATAGTCCTGGAGCGTGCGGCTGAGGGCATTGCGCTGCGCGGAGGTCAGCATGCCCGCCTCGTCCGTCACCCATTGCCCGCTGGGCGGCAGCACATCGACGACCTGGGCCGACGCACGTGGGCCGCCCGCTACCAGAAGCAGCAACACCCACCATCCGATGCACAGCACGCGTGTAGCCACAGCCGTTGTGGGTAAGGATGAGAGGGACAGCGCGAAGGGGGCAGATGTTATCCGAAGTCGACAGACGGGGCTGTCTCAGCGCCGGCATCGGCCTCAAAGGCGGCGCGGCGCTCGAAGCCAAACACGCTGGCATAGACCACCGTGGGGAAGCTGCGCACCTGTGTGTTGTACTCCCGCACCGTGTTGTTGTAGCGCGTGCGGGCGACGTTGATGCGGTTTTCTGTGCCTTCAAGCTGCGCCTGCAGGTCGCGGAACGCCTCAGTGGCCCGCAGCTGGGGGTAGTTCTCGGAGACCGCCAGGAGCCGCCCGAGCGCGCTTCCCAGTTGGCCCTGCGCCTCCTGAAAGCGCTGGAGGGCCGCCGGATCGTTCAGATCATCGACCGACAGTTGGATGCTCGTCGCCTGCGCCCGCGCCTCCGTTACGGAGGTGAGGACGTCCTGCTCAAAGTCGGCGGCACCGCGCACGGTGCTGACCAGGTTGGGGATGAGGTCAGCACGCCGCTGGTACTGCGTCTCCACGTTGGCCCAGGCTTCCTCCACCTGCTCCTCGGCGCCCACGAGGCTGTTGTAGGCACCGCAGCCTGACATTCCTACGAAGAGCAGCAGGACAACGGCAATTAAGAGGGCTATCGTTCCGGTACTGCGCATGGCAAAACGGGGATAAGGGGGATGTAACGGAGTTACAGCACGGTACGGGGCGAATAGTCCGGCGTACGGCACCTTTCGTCCGGGAGTTTCACGCGCCCTGCGGCTCCACGGAACGCCTCCGGCCACCGCCTGGTTGCCCTTAACGCGCTGCACAACCGCTGTGCATTCCTTTCGCCGTTTTCTTCTGCCCCACCGCTGTGTCTACGACTTCCACCGCCGTTCCTGCCGAGGTACTTCGCACGCTGCGTGATGCCCTCGGCCCCGACCGCCTGTATCGCGACGTGCCCCTCGGGCCCTACACCACCTTCAAGATCGGGGGGCCCGCCGATCTCTTTTACGAGGCCCGCACGGCTGATGAATTGTACCACGCACTGCAGGCTGCCCGGGGCGTAGACCTGCCCTTCTTCCTGCTGGGCGTCGGGGCTAACATTTTGGTGGGCGACGGCGGGTTTCGGGGGCTCGTTATCCGCAATGCGGCACAGCACGTGGACCTGCGCCCGGACGTGCACCAGCTCTGGGCCGAGAGCGGCGCGATTGTCTACCCTGACCTGATCGAAACCGCCGTCGGCGCCGGCCTCTCCGGGCTGGAGCATTACGTCGGCATTCCCTCCACGGTGGGCGGGGCGCTCTGGCAGAACCTCCACTTCCTCTCCCCGCCGCCTGCGCGGGAGCGCACCATGTTCATCGAGGAGGTAGTGCACAGCGCCGACATCCTCACGGAGGAAGGCGAGCGGCGCACGGTGGGCGTCGACTACTTCGAGTTTGGCTACGACCAGTCCATCCTGCACCACCGCGACGACGTGGTGCTCGCGGCGACCTTTCAGCTGACGCCCGGCACCGAGGAGCGGATGCGGGAGATCATGGCGGCTAACCTCGACTGGCGACGCAAGCGCCATCCTCCCCTCGACACGGAGCCCAGCGCGGGGTCCATCTTTAAAAAGATTGAAGGCGTGGGCGCCGGGCGGCTCATCGACCAGTGCGGGCTCCTGGGCACGCGCATCGGCGGCGCGGAGGTGACACACCGGCACGCCAACATCATGATTAACCGCGACGGCGCCACGGCAGCCGATGTACAGGCGCTGATCGCCCATGTGCAGGATGTTGTGGCGCGTGAGACGGGCTACGCGCTGGAGCCGGAAATTACGTTCATCGGGGATTTCCACGCTCCGTCGAAGAGCACTCCGCATCAGGTCCCCAAGCCGCCGGGCGTGCTCACCGCGGCCGATCGCGCGAAACAGCGGCAGGCGGCCACGTAAGCCCCACCGGCGCGCCCGCCATCAAAAAACCCCGGACCAGCGCGAAGCGCCAGCCCGGGGTAGGGTCTGCAGGACTTGGCCCATTGGCGTTAGCTCGTTGCCAGCGCCTTGTCGATGAGGAACCGCACGTGCTCCGTGTGCGCCGCCGTCTCGGCATCGGGGCCCGACTTGCCGCGGAGCATCCGCTGGACGTCGCGCAGGCTCATGAGAGCCGCCGAACGCGCCATGGTATCAAACGCGCTGCCGGTCTCTGGGTCGATGACCGCGCTCAGGCGCTGCACGTAGGCAATCTGCAACTGCTGCCGGAAGGTGTTCACCGACCCGCGGGCGTCGTCCTCAAAGATGGCGTTCGTGAGGTCCTGCATGTATTCAGCTACCGGGTACGTATTGCCGTACAGGCGGCTGTTCGTCATGCGAGTGAGGACGCGTGGGTGCATGATATGCGCCAGCACCGACGTTTGGATGTTTAGCGCCCGGCTGTGAATCTTCGGGTCCTCGCCCGCAGCCGAGAAGTTGAACCCGCGTCGCTGCATCTGCAGGTGGTTGTAGAGGTCCTCCGGCGCCTCAAACGCATCCGGCGCGAAGACATGGGCGCGAAGCGACTGCAGTGCCGCCTCTTGCGTCTCGCGCGGGACCGGGCGGAACGGTGTCTCGGCATTCGGCTGCCCGATCACGCTGCGGTCGCGGTACACACCGCCAATGAAGCGGGAGGTCACGTTGGCCGCACTCGACTGCTCCCCGGTCAGGATGAGGTACGCGTTGCGGAGCGGCGCATAGGAGTCGCCCGGCTCGTCGTACTTTTCGCGGAGCGACGCCATCAGATCGCCCACCAGCGCGAAGCGATCTTGCGCATAGGCGATAGGATCGTTTGACATCGCGTTGATCATCACACGCGGGTCGATGGCCTTCCCTGGGCTGCGCATGTCGTCGGCGTCGTTCCCGAAGGCCAGCGCCGGCTCCGTAGAGCGCGCCAGCAGCTCGGTGCGGTAGTCCTCGTCATCCACGCGGGGGTCGTACCCAAACTGGATAGCCCAGTTGTCATACGGCCCGGTGTGGGTGATGTAGTACGCGTGCTGATCTGCCGCATCGGCGGTGATGTGCACAGCCGGATAGTCCATCACCGAGCCAATCATGCCCTGCGCACTGATGGCAGCGGCATCCTTCAGCTCCTCGGGGGAGAGCAGGTTGTGGGCCTGCATGTTATGGTTGAGCCCCAGCGTGTGGCCTACCTCGTGCAGGATGAGATAGTGGAGGGCTTCCTCCACAAAGTCATCCATGTCAATCTCGGAGGCGCCCCGTGCCATCAGTGCTTGCAGGCCCAGCAGCATATTGTGCTGCATCTGATGGCCCAGCTGACAGTTGTGGGCATGATCGCCGTGCGCATGATCCGCGTGGTGATGCGCGTCATCAGCAGACGCCCCAAACCAGTCGTCGTGCAGTCCATCCGCACCTATAAAGCCGGGGAGCGCAGCACGGTCAAAGAGCTGCTCCTGCCGTACGCGGTTGGAGAGGAAGACCCACTCCAGCATCACGTCCGCGCCCAGAATCTGGCCCGTGCGTGGATTCACAAAGCTCGGCCCGTAGCCGCCGAACGGCGGGGTGGGTGAGGACGTCCACCGCAGGGTGTTGTAGCGAATGTCACCCGGCTCCCAGTCGGCATCGTCGGGCTGAATCTTCACTTCGATGGCATTGCTGATGCCCGCCGTCTCAAACGCCTCATTCCAGGCCAGCGTGGCTTCCTTGATGGCCGGGCGGAGTTCTTCCGGCGTCGTATTTTCGATCCACCAGACGATCGGCTCCACCGGGTCGGAGATCTCCGCGTCCGGGTCCTGCTTTTCGAGGTGCCAGCGGTTCACGAGGTCGTGGTACGGGGTGGCGCTCGTCGATGTCTGATCGTCGATCTCCTGGGTGAAGTAGCCCACCCGCTGATCGGCAAAGCGCGGTACAAAGTCGTTCTCGGGCATCTGGATGAGGCTGTGCTGCACCTTGATGCCCACGGAGCGCGCATCCGTCACGGCACTGCCGCCCCGCGCCTGCGGGAAGGGGTTGTCGTACACGTATTCCACCACCACATCCATATTCTCAGGGAAGCTGCGCACGCTATGGTAACGCGTCTTTTCGCGATTCAGATTTCCCAACTGAAACTGCCCCGGCCGCCGCTGCAGGGGAGGCGAGGGCTTTACCTGATGAAGGGCTTCAGAAAGAAAGAGGCCATCGGCGTCAATCAGGAACGCACCGCCATTGGTCGTATCCTCCGCCACAATGGATTGGGAGGCGAGGATGGCCGGCGTGATGTTGGCCTGCGATGCGCGGCTGAGGGCATTATCCGGGTCGAAGTAGAACCCGGTGTTCACCTTGACAAATTCAATCTTGTCATGATAGCGGCGCATGGTGAATACCTCATTCGCGCGGAACTGCCCACGGAAATGGCCCGCCACCGGGGCGCCGTCTTGCGTAAGCGTGAAATAGATGAACTCCTGGTCGAGCTGGTCCGCATCGATTTGCAGGCGCAGCTTGCCATTCGTGGTGTCCTGGTAAACCGTGAACAGGCCCGCGAGGGTATCGCTGGCCGCGACATGCTCATCGAAGGGGCCGGGCGCTGATGCGGGGCTCGATTCGGCAACGTCGGCGGTGGTGGCGGCCGTGCCGGCACAGCCCGCCACGACAAAAGCCATCAGCAGCGCAGCCGCTGCGAGGGCCAGAGGGTGAGATCGGTACATGGAGAAAAAGCAGGGTCAACGACGGAGATGAAAAGGGTCGGTGACAGCACAGGGAGGTGGGTACGGCAAGCGTGCCAGCCAGACGCGTCTAACATACGGCATAGATAGGAAAGATAGCAACTGCCCCCGGATCGTTAGCGCGTGGCGGCTCGTACGTTTTTTGTCACGTATATTTATCTATCCCTACTGCCTCATGCGCCCCTATCCCATCCAGCGCGACCCCATTCACACGGACCTCCTCGCGTTTGCCACCGGTGACGACGTCGTCCCTCATCTGGAACGCTACATCACCGAGGAGGACATCACGGCCGGGCGCATCGGCCCCGGTATTGGTGCGTTTTCGGAAGCGGTGCTGGGGTTTTTCAACACGAAGACCAACGTGTACGAGGAAATCGCCGTCGACGAGCCGGTGGAGGTCCTGAGCCTGACGGGCAACGTGGCCCTGTTTGAAGGCACGCCACGGTTGCACGTGCATGCGAGCCTTAGCACACGCGATGGCTCGTGCGTGGGGGGGCATCTCATCTCTGCCGTGACCGGCCCCACGCTGGAGGTCTTTGTCACCCAGTTCGACGCCACCCTGCACCGCACGGTGGACCCGGCGACGGGGCTGCCGCTGTTGGCGGGGTGACACGCGGGGGCCACGATGGAAATGACCGACCTCAACCTCGGTGCCTGCCTGGCAAAATCCTTGGCGGAGAGGTTGTGTGGTACTGCGGGAGAGCCTGTTCATACAAATTCGATACGCCCTCGCATCTCCGTTGCGTCACTGACCTGTGTTAGCAAATCCAGCATGCGAACCAGTTCGCCAATTGAACGCCCCTGCGGGGCATACACCACGCCCGGATGATCGCGTTGCTGCGCCGCGATTCGTAAGAAGTCGCGGTCTTGTGTGACGATCACGCGCCCCTTTTCCTGTGCGAATGAGAAGAGGTCCGCGTCATCCACGCCAAGCAACCCGGCATCTGCCACCGTAAGCACATCAACTCCACGTTTTCGAAGGGCGCTGACGACTGCCCCTGCAACGTGCTCATCCGTGAAGTATCGGATGCTCATCGTGATCCGGCACTACCCCCCAGCTTCTCTGCCAATAGAGACGGGTGTTCTTCGCGCAGTCGCTGAACGTAGTCTTCGCCTTCCTGGATGGACCGGTCAATCTCGGCCCGATGCGCAAAATAATAGGCCAGTGCCGCATAGACATCCGCGAGTTCCAGATCAAACGCGCTCGCAATCTCATCGGCACTCATTCCAAGACGTTCGTGCCAGATGGCGATATGCTCGACGGCAACTCGACGACCCGTGATGCACGGTTTGCCCCCGAGCACGTTAGGGCGCGATTCAATGCGCTGATCCAGTGTCTTGGTGGCCATAAGCTGGGACACATTAGTGAATGAATCTATATCGAAGTACCGATCCCACCTCGTGCAGTTGCACCCGGCCACCTATCTGGAACGCGTGTATCGCTCCCATGCGCTGGGTGGGAGCGCCTGTGCAGCACGCACCGCATGCAAATCCTCCACCCGTCGGTTCAGCTTGAGGCTGCTTGCATCACTCGACGTGCGACGCTGCTGCGGAGATGCTGGACGGGATCCGCCCCATCATGCGTTCTGACAGTGGAGCACCGGCAGGAGATATGTTCTTTTGCGGCAGAGCCATCCAATCGGCATCACCTTGTGCATCCGGTAGCGTGTAGGTTTGTTCGGTGCGCTACCTTTGCTTGGACTGACCAGCCCTAAGAAGAGTCACTACCTGTTCAACGATTTCGTCTCGAACCTCCTCCTTCAACTCCCCGATTATCCCTTCGAATAACTCCTCATTGGCCGTAAACAGCTTTCTTGGTCGGGCATAGCTATCAAGCCGCAGACTGCCGACATCGAAGCTCCCTTCGGTAAGCATTACTGCATCCTGGTCTGCGTACGGATTGCTCGTCACCTGGCACAGGACAAAGTCATTGTGACTGGTCATGGCCAGCGTGACCGCCGGTCGCAACTTTGATCGTGACAGATCCGAGAAGGGAAACGGTAGCAGGACTACTGATCCGGCTGCAGGTGCGCCCATGCCTCATCCTCTTCTTCTCTGTTCCAATCCTTGGCGAGGGCCTCTTCGCTCAGAAGTGCTGTATCGCTGACGTGCCGCACCTCTTTGGCTTCCTCCTCCAGAATGGTTACCAGGACGCGCTGCCGCGCGTGAAGGGCAACCGGTTCAAGAAGACGAATCGCGCCATTCTCATCAACAACAGCTTCAACTGTTTTCGGCATGGCTCCTCAGCTTTCGACGGTGATGCGGTTGAGACTACGATCAGTACGCTGAACAAGATAGGTCCGTTCAACACGCATGACGGAAGAGTGAGGGGTTTTCTCGCTCCATGCGCTGCATGCGTATCCTCCACCCGCCCGGACTGCTCGGCTTGAGGATGGCCCTTAGGTGTTCACTCCTCCTCCCGGATGCGCACGCGGTAGTGCCGGTAGTCCTCGATCATGCCACCCTCGATGATGCGCTCGTCGAGTAGCTCCACACGGAAGGTATGGTCGTCCACCCACGTGACAGCCGTTGGGCCTCCGAGGGCTTGATCCATGTCGTACCCTACGACCTTCTCGGGGGCCTGCGCCGCGCGGTGGAAGAGTTGCAGCCCGTTCGGCGAATAGCCGGAAATCGTATCGTGATTAAAGGCCACAAAATAGGTAGCATCAGGCGAAAACACCGGCGGACCGTAGGTAGGGGTGATCGCTCCTGTGCTGCGGGAGACCAGCACGTAGGCGTTTCCCTCCGCCCACTGCGACCGGAATACGATTAGCTCGTGTTCGGGATGATAATGCTCAAAAGTGAAATTAGCGGCGTTTGGTCTCTCCTCCCGTGGGTCGAGCCGGAGGGTGTCCCCACTCGTGAGCGCCACCGACCAGGCATCGGGTTTCTGCGCTTGGTCGATTCGCCGGAGAAAATCGATATCCTGCTCCGCCATAGCGTAGCGCTCGATGGATCGGGCGGCCCGATGGCGGTTCCTGTACGCTGCATCGATCGAATCACGCACCGCCTGATCTTGATAGATGGCCGCATGCGCGGTCGAGTCCGTAGCCTCAAAGGTGAGGTAGTAGCCCTCCCGCTCCGACACCGGGGGGTACGAGGCCGGCAAGTCCTGCCCCAGCGCAAGCCCCGGGGAGGCGACGAAAATCAGGCAGAGCAGAAGGGTCCGCATCATGAATGGGCTACCGGGACGGCCGGGTGGTTGAAGGCAATGCATGCGCGTTCGTGGATGCCGCATGATGGGGACGCTCCGCGGCCGCGTGTGCTTCTAACCTACGGAAAAGGCGGACGTATCGCTACGTTGTGAGTCCGCCGCGATGTTTCTGCTCGCCCTCGACCCTTGGTTCGCATTGCAAGTGCTGATAACGCCAGCCATACCAAGCGGATGCAACCCCTTAAGTGACGTCCGGTAATAGAGGGGCAGGTGGCACACCGGGTTATCCGTCCGATGCGCTCACCACCATTTCCAGGAACCGGTCTACCTCCCGTTTGCCATACAGGGGTTGACAATACTGATTCCCCTTCCGGAATGGTCGGCCGGCCTTAAAACCGGCTCGGTCAAGCAGATCTCTCATCCGCTCAAGCTCGTCCTCAGAACGGGCGACCAATCGGACCTCCGCGCCCTTCTTGTAGGTGCCCGGCCCCTCTTCTTTCAAGCGCTTCGTATTTTGAGCGCGTACGTACCCGTTGCGCGTAAAGAAGTATGCAAGCTCGCGTGCCACCGCATGTGACGACGTGTGATCAGAGGAGTCCTTTTTCATGAGATCGACCAGCATATGCGTAAAAGAAAACGTACCAGCGCACTGCGGGCACTACCTCTAAGTTACCAAGAGCTTCCATCACGGGCAAGGTTGCTCAGACTACCAGCCCTTGGTGCGACCGGCAGCGTGAGGGGGTATGGGTGTTTTTTGGCCTATTCGAGCGGCTTAATGGTTCCCGTCAGCTCCAAGTTCTTCGCACGATTCGGAAGCTCACCCGCCATCTCTCGCTCCCATGCTCTGCGTGGGAGCGCCCGTGCCGCACGCTCCGCGTGCATGTGTAAATCCTCGACCTACATGCCCTGCTGGGTTTGAGACCGCCTTCATCATCCGTCGGGCGACGCTGCTACGAAGAAACTGGACGGAGACCGTCTTATCCTGCGTGCCGACGCTGTAGCATAGGCACGAGATACAAACCCTTGCCTCGACGCCGTTCTCTGCACGAGACGAAAGCCGAGCCACTCGCACGTGGGACCGCTCGTTGCAGGAGGCTAAAGCAATTTGTATTCAGCCACTTCCCATTCATTCATCTCCCCAAACTCTGAAAGCGTCTTGAACCCATCGAATTCTATAGGTATGGTTTCCTGCGTACTGGAATCCGACCCAATACTACCTTCCTCTGACTCAATTACCTTACGCCTGAAGTCATAGAAACTGGAATAGAATCTTCCTCCTGATACGCCTACGCTCTTTGCGCTAACCAAAATCATTTCACCATTCGAGTACTCGAAGGTATACTGTCTATTCGATCTTGTGTATTGATATAATATGTTGAGCTGATTATTTTCAATCGAAAGCTTCGGTTCTATGTAACACATCATTCCCCCTTCGTTCGGGCGTACTATAAATTCATTATTTTGTATTGTCACCCTGGGCTCGCCCTCCTGCGAGATCAAAACCAAAATGATCCGCTCCTCATTTTGTAACAACTCTGCGCTTTCAGAGCAGCTAACGAACTCATGACTCCCCGACTGCAAGACAACAACCGTAGCTTCAACTTGGCCAGAGCTTAGATAACCGGTGGCTTTCTCTATCACACGCCAGCCTTCGTGATCTACAACCTCGGCAAGCGTCAATCCAAAAAAGTCAGGATATTTCGTACCGTCGTGTTGACCAAACGCGTCGGTACTGATTAAAAATAATACGCAGAGCAGAAAGGATTTCATTACGATCATGAGTAACCAGTAATACAGAGACTATTTCAACACCGTGAACATTCACGCTGGCAGCCCAAGCCTTCTGCCGAGCACGCTCCACGGAAGACGGGGAGGAGTGCCACAAACCACCCCCATTACAGCTCAAGCAAATCGAACGTCTCGCGCAGCGGGTTCACAAAAGAAACGCCGTCGATGGTGCTTCCAACGTCAAAGTCCTCGCTTAAGACTACTGGAATCTGAGCGAGCTTCGCCACTGCCCAGATCTGAGCGTCGAAATACGAAAAGCTGTGCTTCTGAACAACACGAACGGCCTCAAGCACGACAGCCGAGGTGAGGGGCAGCACACGAAAAACTGCCTCGTAGCGTTGGATCTGCCGGTGCGTCTCCTCGGCGCTGAAGCTCGGATTTAGTCGGTAAAGAGCCACATTAGAAAATTCCGCGAGGACCTGTGCGGAAAGCGCTGCGCTATGAGCCTGCGCGACGTGCTTGATTACCTGGGTCGCTCGACGCTGCTTTTAAGGTTCGCCTGCGTCAAAGCAGTAAACGAGGATATTCGTGTCGATCAGGTACCGCACCGAGCGTCCCGTAAGCGAAGGTGGCCAAGAGACCTGCTACCGAACGCTACGTCTCAGCCCAAACGGTCTTCGTAAAGCACCCCTCGGCCCTTTTTTCGCTACGCTTATCTGAATCTGGATGTGAGACGGCGCCCCTTGGCAAGCTCTCTCGTGGAATCAAGCAATCCATCAATCGCTTCCTGTCGTGTGGACTCGGATTCTCCAGCCAGCTGCTTGTCGTTGTCCTCTATCCTCAGGGCATCACTGAGGATACGGCGCACCAGCTCTTCCTCGGAAATACCCCGTTCCTTCGCCTGACGCTTGAGCGCTTCATTCTGCGCTCTGGTAATGTGGAGCTGTTTCTGAACCATAACTGGTACGTGTAGCACGCAAGTTTTATATCTGCTACTTACGCCTGTTTGAAGCTACGCGCGCATCGGGGGTTCCGGCTGATGTGCGAGTGCAACCGAGGCGATCCGGAGAAATTTCCAGACGCTGAGCCCAAATACCTCGCTGGACACCCGAACCAAGCAGTCCCTCGCCACAGCCAGTTGACCAATCCTCACACCACAATCCCCGTAGGCTCGTGCACTGTGGTGGCAGCGTCCTGCGGGAGGGGTTCGGCGACGAACCATTGCTCGCCGGGATGCTCGGCGAGGGGCTCGGGAGTCTCCATGAGGGTACGGTAGGGGACCGCGTCGCTCATGTGCTTGTCCAGCCATGCGTCAACGCTGCTGCGGACGGCTGCTGACACGCCCCGGCCGCGCTCTGGGGTGCGCCGGGCCAGGTGGGCCAGTGCGTAGGCGGCGTCTTTCGACGGCGGCAGATCCATCCCGAGAAGCGCCTCCAGCCACTCCTCCACGTCGGCTACCGGCACGCGGCGATCCAGCGGGCCGTGCAGCGGGTGGCGCGTGCCGAGCCGGCTCAGCGCCCAGAGCTCACCGCCGCGCGGCGAGGAGTGCCGAAACTTGTCGAGCAGCAGCTTCGCCAGCGCCGTCTTCAGGTCGGGCTTCATGCGCTCGAACGTGGCCAGCGACTTCCAGGCCTCCTCTTTCTCGCTCATCTCCATGCGGCGGTGGTACACGCGGTGCTCCTTGCGCGTGCGCACCTCGGGCTGGATGAAGGGCCGGGCTTCGTAGTAGACCTGCTCCTGCTTGCCGGCCGCCAGCCCGCCACTCACGCGGCGCCAGAAGTGCCACCAGGCCACACGGTTGCGTTTTTCATCGGGGAAGTGGAGCCCTTCGAGATGCAATACCCACGCCTGCTGCATCCGCCACTCGTCGACCGCATCGCCATAGCCGGGGCGCAGGCAGTACCCGAGGAGGTCCAGCCACACCTTCTCGTGCGCGGCCGAGCGGTCGCGGCGGGTGTGGAGCAGGCGGTCGGCGCAGGCCCGCAGGAAGGGCAGCGGCCACTCCTCCGGCGGGCGGTGGACGAGCGTTTCGAGCCAGTTCCAGACGGTGGACGGCGGCTCCTGCCGGTCGGGGTCCTCGAACGTGCGCTGGATGGCCTCGCGCACCTTCTCCACATGGCGCGTGGTGATGACGTCGCGCGTATCCGCCTGCCCGTCCTCCGTCACGGTGCCGCCCTCCCGCACATCGAACTGAAGCTGCCAGCGGTGCTCGGTATGGACAGATTCGGCCCAGAGGTCGAGGGTGCCCACCTCTGTCAGATGCGCGGCGAGTTGGACGGGCACGGTGCGCGCGTAGCGCTTGCCGAAGGCCAGCACCGTACGGATCGGCGGGAGGGCCTGCGCTTCATCGGCGGCGAGGGTGACGACCTGCCCCGGCTGATCGCCAGTGCGCGTGCTGGAGCTGAGCAGATGAAACGTCACCGGCTGATTGGCCAGCGCCTCGAACGTGCGGTTCTCAAGCTGCACCTCGTACCCCTCGGGTGCGCCACGCGGCACGAGGCAGACGGCTTTGGTGGTGTCCTCGTCCGTAGCTTCCCCGGCGATGCCCACATAAAACGCCCGCGGGCTGCCGCTGCCGACGCGCGTGCCCTCACCCTGCCGGACGCGCCCGTACGAGGCCGCCCCCACGGCCACGTTGTGGTCCAGCCGGTCGGTGGATAACTCGGAGGGCTGCCAGCCGTCGCCAGCCGTCTCCTCAAACCAGTTACCCACGATGGCCTGCGTCCGCGCGCGCAGCATCTGCGCGTTGAAGACGCCGCCGTTGAACAGGACGTGGTCCGGGTACGGCGTGTCGCGCCCGGTTTGCTTGCGGATGTAGGGCACGGCCTGCCGCCAGAAGGCAGCGAGGTGCCGCGTGATCGCCGGGTCGTGCGCGTAGGGCAGCCCCAGCTCGGCCAGGCCAGATCGGCGGTCTTCGGCCGGCGCGGCGTCGGCATCTACCTGCGGGAAGAAGCCATCGAGGACCAGCGCCTCTACGTCGGCACGCTGGATGGTATGGCGGAGGGTCCCGCCGATCAGGTTGCTCCCCTGCCCCGCCACGGCCACCTCGGCGGTTTCGGGGGCATCGGGCTGCAGGAGCGTCTCTTTGGCGCGGCGGCATTGATGTACGAGCTGCTGCCAGCGCTGACGGTCGAGCCCCTGCCCATCGGCCGTCAACTCCGCCTCCACCGCCCGTGCCAGCGCGTGATCCATGTTGTCGCCGCCCAGCATGAGGTGATCGCCCACGGCGAGGCGGTCGAACTGCAGGCCCTCGCCCTCGGCCCTCACCCCGATGATAGAGAAGTCCGTCGTGCCGCCCCCGACGTCGCAGACAAGGATTACCTGCCCATCGGCTACGGTGTCGTGCCAGTCGGGGGTGGCCTGCAGCCAGGCGTAGAACGCAGCGATGGGCTCTTCGAGCAAAATCACCTGCCCGAGGCCGGCTCGGGCGGCAGCTTCTACCGTGAGCGAGCGCGCAACCTCATCAAACGAGGCGGGCACGGTGAGGATGACCTGCTGCCGCTCCAGATGCTCTTCGGGTGATGTGGCCTGCTCCGCGTTCCAGGCTTCGCGGACGTGCTGCAGGTAGCGGGTGGAGGCCTCCACCGGCGACACCTTGGCCACGTCAGCGGGCGCGTCCCACGGGAGAATATCGGCGCTGCGGTCGACGTGCGGGTTGCACAGCCACGACTTGGCCGAGGCCACGAGCCGGCCCGGCACGCGCATGCCCTGATCGCGCGCAAACGTGCCTACGGCGTACGGACGGTCGGCTGCCCACGGGAGCGCCGTGCTGCCTTCCGGCAGCTCGTGCGGCCCCGGCAGGTACAGAAACGACGGCAGCACCGAGTGCCGGCCGATAGCCCCCGGCTCCACCACCTGCGGGATCTCAAACAGCTTTGCCGCCGCAGACGATGCCTCCCGATCGATGGCGGAGACAACCGTGTGGGTCGTCCCGAGGTCAATCCCCACAAGGTAGCGAGCGTCAGGCGCGGGCATGGCAGATCAGCAGAATCGATGCACAGGGTGAACGAACGAGCATGGCTACGCTTCTTGCGTCTCGCGGATGTTGAACGCCAGCTTGCGTCGCTGCTCGCTGTCGCGTGCGGCGCAGTAGAGCTCCAGCGTGCCCACCTCGGTGAACGCGCTTTCGAGCACGACCGGGATGACGGTGCCGGTGGCCTCGTCGCTGGTCGCTTCGAAGCGGGCCTCCATGGTGGCGACCTCCTCGATCTCCCCACCCCAGTCGTCCACGATGGCGCCGGCGTCATCCGAGGTGCGCGTGGTGGAGGCCAGCAGGGTGAAGACGGCGTCCTCGCCCACAACCAGCCCGAACTCCTTCTCCGGGATGCGGAGCGCCGAGCCTTCCTCGGTGCCGAACGGCAGCACGCAGAGCGCCTTGAGCGGCGTCGGCACGCCCGGCACGGCTGGCATGTTGCTTTCGACGGCGATGTAGTAGGAGCGCGGGGCGCCGGCACGGATGCGGATGCCCCGGCCCTCACGCGCGCCACCGTAGTAGCAAGCGCCGCGCGCCACAGCGATGTCAAGGTCGGGCGCCGGCAAGGCGCGGACCTCGGCCTCGCCACTCCACTGCTGCAGCACCTCCAATACGCGGGTGCGCAGCCCTTCGGCCTTCATTACGCCGCCGTTGAACAGAACGGCCGACGGAAAGGCCGTGCGCCCTTCCCCCACATGCCCGTGCAGAAACGCGGCGAGGTGGCGCGTGATGGCGGGATCCGACTCGTACGGCAGTCCCATCTCGCGCATCCCGACTTTCGGCTTGCGCTCCGGGTGATCGGTAAGGGCACCGTACGGAAAGAAGCCGTCCGTCAGGATGCCTTGAATCTCCTCCCGGGTTAGCTCCGTGCGGATGGAGCCGCCGATAAGCGAAGAGCCACGGCCGCTGATGACAACCGGCGCCCCCGTAGCGGTCGGATCGCTCAGCAGGTGCTCCTTCGCTTTTCGGCACTGGTGCGTAAGCGCGCGAAACTGCCAGTTGTCGAGCTGCGTGCCCTGCTGTGCCAGCTTGTGGCGGACGGAATAGGCCAGCGTCAGGTCCATGTTGTCGCCGCCCAGCGTGATGTGCTCTCCGACGGCCACGCGCTGCAGATCCAGCGCCCCGTCTTCTTCCACCACCTCAATGAGACTGAAGTCGGTGGTACCACCGCCGACGTCACAGACGAGGATGGAATCGCCCACCTCGATGGTATCGCGCCAGTCATCACCCTGCGCGGCCAGCCAGGCATAGAACGCGGCCTGCGGCTCTTCGAGCAGGGTGATGTCGGGCAGTCCGGCCTCTTGCGCGGCCCGCACGGTGAGCTCCCGCGCCACCGCGTCGAACGACGCTGGCACGGTCAGCAGCACCGTCTGGTGTTCGAGACGGGCCTCCGGGTCCTCTGCGGCCATGCTGTGGTTCCAGGCGTGGCGCAGGTGCTGCAAGTAGCGGCGGGCGGCTTCCACGGGCGAGACTTTCTGCACATCATCCGGTCCCTCCCACGGGAGCAGGTCGGCGGTGCGGTCGACACCCGTATGGCACAGCCACGACTTGGCCGACGCCACGAGGCGGCTTGGCAGCTCGGCTCCGCGCTCGCGGGCAAATGCGCCCACGGCGTAGTCATGGCCGTCGGTCCAGGGGAGGCGCAGCCCCCCCTCCGGCACGTCGTGCGGCCCGGGCAAGAGCATAAAGGAGGGCAGGAGCAGGCGGCCGTCGACTTCGCCCGCGTCAACGAGCTGCGGAATACGAAACGGCGTCGGCTCTTCCTGCGTCTCGGCGTCCGCCGGCGCATAGCTGAGCGCACAGTGCGTGGTGCCGAGGTCGATGCCTACAATATATTTGGGGTTAGCCATAACCTTTCAGGTCAAAAGAAAAAATGGGAAGGCGAGGTCGGTGGACGTTAGCCTCCGTTGACCTCGACTTCGGCAGGCGCGACGATAAGGTCCTCGCGTTCCTGCATCTGTTGCGGCAGGTCGATGTGCTCGACCCGCCAGC